>CAJDVP010000084.1_pt1 | contig 11546 bp, 9 predicted proteins | sample 7391311 | NCBI WGS metagenome assembly CAJDVP01 (sample SAMEA7055711, study PRJEB34461) | soil metagenome | biome: terrestrial ecosystem; feature: Peninsula; material: soil | place: Antarctica | collected 2016
GCGGCGCTCGCTGCGCCCGCCAGCAGCTGGCGCACAGCGGCCACGGACAGATCCGGATGGTTGGCCTGCGGTGCGGTGAGTGTGAGGGCGGCGCAACCGTTGGCGAACACGACCGCATCACCCAGGCTGGCACCCTGCACCCAACCATAGACCAGCCCCGCCATCAAGGCGTCTCCGGCGCCGGTCGCATTCACCACCGCCACCGGCAGCGCCGGTTGCCAGCCACTGGCGCCACCGTGCTCGCTCCAATACAGACCACGCCCGCCCAGGCTGAGCACCACCTGGCGCAGACCGCGCTGATGCAGCCAGCGCGCCGCTGCGACCACGGCATCATCGCTATCGACCCCCAGTCCGGTCAGCGCCTGGGCCTCGAGCCGGTTCGCCTTGATGGTATGGACCTGCGCGAGCCAGGGCAGCAGCCGGCGGCACTTGAATGCCGACACCGGCTCGACAAACAATGGCCTGCCATGGGCCTGTTCCACGACCCAGGCCAAACTGGCGTCAGGCAGATTGCAATCGACCACAACCGCACCGGCCTGGCGCAACAGTTCCACGCTACCGGCCAGCCGCTCGGGTGTGAGTTGATCGAGAATCGCCATATCGTTGAGCGCCAACACCATGTCGCCATCGGGATCGTGCAACGACAGATAGGTTGACGTCGCCTGCCCGACCAAGGTCTGACAAAGTTGCACATCGACCCCCGCACGCCGGGTGCTCTCGATCACACTGGCGCCGTAGAGATCGTCGCCGACCACGCTGAGCAGGCGCACGTCAAGACCCAGACGCGCCAGGTTCTCGGCCACGTTGCGCGCCACACCACCGGGCGCACAACGGACCTGGCCCGGCGTCGAATCCTGCGCGGCCAAGGGCTGGTCGGAGCTGCCGGTAATGTCCATGTTGGCCGCACCGATGGCCAGCACGTATCGGGGCCGGGCAATCAAAGCCATGCCTGCCACTCCTGCTACGCCAGCTTCCACCGCATCCAGGCAGCCGAATTGAAAAAACTCGCGACGACGCTGCCCGGTGGCACCAGCGCGTCACAGGCAGCGCGCAATTCATCCGACAAGGTCATCTCCGCCACCGGCAAGGCGTGTTGCAGTTGCGCCAGCGTACGCGGCCCGATGATCGGCGCGGTCACGCCGGGCTGGTCCTTGGCCCACAGGTAGGCGGCTTGCGCCGGGTCCAGGCCGTGAGCACGCGCAAGTTCGGCGAACCGGTTGCCCACCGCGATGCCGCGCTCGGTCACACGTTCGGCATAGATGCCGCCGCGCATCGCGGCGCGGCTGTCGGGCACTGGCGCAGTGCCGACCGGGTAACGCCCGGCCAGCATGCCCATGGCCATCGGCGACCAGGTGAACAAGGCCTGGTGGTAGTGCTGGCAGGCGGGAATCAGCTCATTCTCGATACGCCGCTCCAGCAGGTTGTAGGGCGACTGTTCCGATACGAAACTGGCCAGACCGCGGTGCGCGCTGACGTGTTGCGCACGCGCCAGCTGCCAGGCAGGCGTCGTGCTCGATCCGATGTAACGCACCTTGCCCTGACGCACCAGCAGGTCGAGCGCCGCCAAGGTCTCCTCGATGGGTGTGTCCGGATCGGGCCGGTGGGTCTGGTACAGGTCGATATGGTCGGTACCCAGGCGATTCAGCGAGTCCTCGCAGGCACGCACGATATGGTTGCGGCTCAGGCCACGGTCGTTCACGCCGGTGCCAGTGGGATAAAACACCTTGGTTGCGATCAACACATCGTCGCGCCGGCCGCGGCGCGCAAGCCATTGACCGATCAGGCGTTCGGCCTGGCCGCCGGCATAACTGTTGCTGGTGTCGACCAGGTTGATGCCGCCCTCCACCGCAGCATCCAGAATGGCCAGGCTCTCGGCCTCGGGGGTCGGATTGGCCAGGTTGTCGGTGCCCAGCACCAGCGGTGACACCTTCAGGCCGGTGCGGCCAAACGCTCGGTATTGCATGACTTATTGTGCGCTCCAGGAACGCCCCCAGCCCTGCATTGCGGCGGGCTTCCCCGAGTGGGTACAAGAAGACTTGGGGCAGCACCGCCCCACTCTTTGCCGGGGCGCGACCCCCCCGATCTGAAGGAGACACACCATGTTGCTCGATGCCGATGAATGCCAGCTGGTTCTGGTCGACTACCAGACCCGCCTGATGCCGGCGATCGCCGACGGACCGGCCGTGCTCGCGAATGCGATCCGGCTGGTGCGCATGGCGCATGCCATGGAAGTGCCCATCTGCGTCACAGAGCAAAACCCCACCAAGCTCGGCGCCAGCGCAGACGCACTGGCCGCGGTGTTGACCGAAGCCCGCGCCCGGGTGGTTTCCAAGATGGCTTTCAGCGGCTGCGCTGACGGCCTGGGCGAAATCTTGCGACCGGCGCCGCACAAAACCCAGGGCGGCAACGCCCGCAGCTTGCCCAAACACCTGCAAAAAGCCGCCGCGGAGCCAGCCCCGGTGCGCAATGCAGTGGTCATCGCCGGCGTCGAGGCCCATGTCTGCCTGTTGCAGACGGCGCTGGAGCTGCTTGAAGACGAGTTCGAGGTCTGGGTCGTCACCGACGCCTGCGGTTCACGAACCGAACGCAACCGCGACGCCGCGTATGACCGGCTGGCAGGCAACGGCGCCGAACTGGTGACCACCGAGATGGTCGCCTTCGAATGGTTGCGCAGCGCCGAACACCCGCTGTTCCGCGAGATCCACGGTCTGATCAAATAAGCGGCGCACGAGCGACCCGCCCGATCATCATGACCACCCTGGCGATGGGCGCTGGCATGATGCCGATCGCGCTGGAAGCCGACATTGCAGGAGCCTCCCCTGCGCGGCTCTGACGACGGCATGGCCTGGCTCGGCCTGTGCAGCGCATTGGCGTTGGCCAGTGTGGTCGCGGCCACCCGCGCCAACGCGGTGTGGCTGGTCTGGCATGCCAGCGCCTGGACACACCATCCCTGGATGCTGTGGACCGCCAGCCTGGTCCATCTCTCGCAGCTGCAGTTGCTGATGAACCTGGGGGCCTTGCTGGTGCTGGCGATTCTGGGCAGTTTCCTGCAGGCACGGTGGCCCGCCACGCTGGCCGTATTGCTCGCCTGGCCGCTGGGCACACTGGCCTTGATCTGGTGGCCTCAGGTGCACTACGCGATCGGCCTGTCCGGGCTGCTGATGACCATGTTGTCGGTGTTGGCTGTACACGCATGGCGCGAAGGATCACGACCCGCGGCGTTGCTGCTGTTCGTCTTGATTGCGATTCGGCTGGCGGCCGAGCAGGCCTGGGCACACCCGCTGGCGTTCGACCCGATCTGGGGAAGCAACGTGGTCAATGCCGCCCATCTGACCGGCGCCCTGGCCGGGGCCGCCACCGCGTTGCTGGTGCGGGTAGTGTTATCGCTGCGGGCAGCGCTGACGCCGCGGGCGTAAGATGATTCGATGAACTGGCTGCGCAAACTCCCTGGTTATCGCCGCACGCCGCCGGGACTCGAATGGCGCATCCTGCGCCTGATTCCGACGATATGGCTGGCTGGCACCGTGTTGCCGGCGCTGGCAGCTTTTTCGGCGCGCTGGTGGGTGGTCGCTGACACTCCAGCCGAACTCGCGCGCAACATCCAGATGTTCGACTACATGATGATCGGCCTGGCCATCTTCATCTGGACCCTGGTGCTCACGGTCACGATCGGCTGCCTGATCGTCTGGCTGATGAAAGGCCCTGCCTACGTGGCCGATGGCTTCGAGGTGTCGCACAGCGACCGGCCAAGGGTTTGAGGCCGAGGGTGCTGCCGCGTACTACTGCGCGGCAGATAGACGCCATCCGTTATCGGCGGCTTCGCCGGGAATGTTGCGGTCCGGTTGCCTTCAACGTTACCGTGAAAGCTGGCTTTAACCAGTGCTACTATTTCATCTATGAAAGCTGAAACCATTTCTCAAGCAGCTCTGTCTCTGACTGTCCGGGAAAGGGCGGAGCTTGCCGAAAAACTGCTTGCCAGCCTCGATGCCCTGTCCGAAGACGAGTTCGCGCAACTATGGTTGCGTGAAGCTGCACGGCGCGCTGATGAGATAGATCGGGGCCAGACCAAACGTATTTCGGCTGACGACGTACGCCGTGAGGCGCAAGCATTGCTCAAGTGAGCTATTTCTTCAGCGAGGCTGCACGCGTCGAACATCTTGAGCACGTCGCCTACTATGAGGAACAACGATCCGGTTTAGGTGCGAGGTACCTTGCGGCGTTTGAATCCGCAATGGCCAAGATCTGCGAGCATCCCGATCGGTTTCGTGTTGAACTTGCTCCAGCCATTCGCCGTTACCAAGTACCGGGCTTTCCCTACAGCATCCTCTATCGAGAGTCGGGTTCGGATGTTGAGGTGCTTGTGGTTGCACCCCATCGCCGTCGCCCGGGCTATTGGCTTGGCAGGCTTTGACAGGTTGATCCATTGGACCGCCAACGACAATTTGCGCCGCCGTAATTCTTCGGAATTGGTCGCGCCGCTGGCTCCGCTTCAGGCAGTACTTCAACGTTGAAGAAACTCACAAGGAGCCAATGCGCTGCCGAACTTCAGCCCATGGGGCGGGTTGCACTCTCCATGAACTCATGAACCGCCGCGATACCAGTCGCGGTTGACGAACGGCACATCGATATCAACGATCTCGCCGACACGCGGAGTGACGAGTTCCACCCCGTTTGCACGTGCCGCCGCCAATGCGCGCAGGATCGGCTCATCCCAGGCGTGGTACGACAGATTGAAGGTTGCCCAATGCACAGGCAGCATGACCCTGGCACCCAGATCAAGATGCGCCTGTACGGCGGACTCCGGGTTCATGTGGATATCGAGCCAGCTGTGGCCGTAGGCGCCGATCTTCATCAGCGTGAGGTCGGGCGCGCCGAGACGCTGTGCGATCTCCTTGAAATGGGGGCCGTAGCCGGTGTCGCCGCTGTAGTACACCGACTCACCCGCGCCACGGATCATCCACGACGACCACAAGGTGGAGTTGTCCATGCTCTTGCGTCCGGAATAGTGTCGGGCCGGCGTGGCGTGAATGTCGATGCCCTTGAAGCGGACGTGTTCCCACCAGTCCAGTTCGTGGATCTGCTCGGGGGGCACGCTCCAGCGCTCCAGATGGGCGCCGATACCCAGGCTGACAAAAAAATGGGTGCCGCCGCGGGCCAATTGCAGGATGGTGTCGCGGTCGAGGTGGTCGTAATGGTCGTGCGAGATCACCACGGCGTCGATGCCGCCCAGCCGCGAGAGTTCGATCGGTGGCGGGTGCATGCGTTCGGGACCGATGAACTGGAATGGCGATGCACGTCGCGACAGCACCGGATCGGTCATGATGCGCACACCGTCGATCTCGATCAGCACCGTCGAATGGCCGAACCAGATCGCACGCATGCCCGCCAGCGGTGGCAACGTCAGGCTAGCGGGCTCCAACGGGACGACCGGAATCGCAAATCCGGGTTCACGCTGCTGGCCACCTGCATAGTCGCGCAGGTTCTGCAGCAAGGCGAGTCGGGCGTGGAAGGGCGGCGCGTTCTCGAAACGCCCGTCGACATACTGCGGCGACTGCTGCATGCGCACCAGACGTTCGCCCTCCATGGCGCCGCCAAATACCGGCAGTTGCAGTACCAGCACGACCGCCATGACCAGCGAGGTCGCCAGAAACAGCAGCAACAGCAAAACCTTCGTCCATCGGCCCATGGGCAACGCACCTCCACGAGGATTCTGCCTGAGGCGGGTTCAGCATATCGGCAAAGGACTCCGGGCGGGCCGGTACTCCACGCGCGCCTGGCCAGATTGACACCCGATCGGCGCAGTCTGTATTCAGGCCGGGCCTGGGCTGCGTCCCTTGTCACCGGGCGCGGGAATGACCCACGCGTCATGCACCTGCAGGCGCAACAGATCGTCCCTTTTCGGCTGCACATCGAGCGGCAGAACGCACGAAAAGAAACTGCGCCCGTGCCGCGGCAGGTCGGTTTCCACCAGGTGGCTGATGCCCTGGAAAAACACGAAAGCCACGCGCAGTTCGAGCGCATCGTCCTGCGTGGTCAAGGTCACGGCGCCCGGAGCGATACACACCTGGACCTGGTCCGATGCAGGCAGCGCTCCGCATCGTGCGACAAAGTGATGGCCACGCACCGAGACCCGCACATGGTGCTCATCCACCGCCCCGACCACCGTGGCGTCGAGCACATTGCCACCACCGACAAACGCCGCAATCATCGCGCTGGCCGGCTCGCGGCATAGCTGCGCAGGGCTGGCCAGCTGGGCGATTTCGCCATGGGCCAAGACCGCGATCCGGTCCGCCAATGCGAGCGCTTCTTCCTGATTGTGGGTGACGTAGACCATCGGCATGTCGGCTCGACGCGCCTTGGTAATCTGGCGCATCATGTCGCGGCGCAATTCGGTATCCAGGCTGGCCAGGGGTTCGTCGAACAGCAACACCCGCGGCGCGCCGACCATCGCGCGTGCCAACGCCACACGCTGGCGTTGGCCGCCCGATAGCTGGCCCGGGAACCGTTGCGCCAGGTCGTCGAGCTCGACCGCCGCCAACGCGGCCTGCACGCGGCGCGCCACATCAGCCACTGGCGTATCGCCCTGGCGTAGCGGAAAGGCGATGTTGTCGTGCACGGTCATGTGTGGCCACAAGGCATGGCTCTGGAACACCACCGACACCTGCCGGCTTTCGGGCGGCACGTGCTGGCGCGACGACCCATTCGCACGCGACACCGTGTCAGCGCCGATCCGGATTTCACCGTCGTCGATGTCCTCCAGGCCGGCGATCGTGCGCAGCAAGGTGGTCTTGCCGGACCCCGAAGGACCCAGCAGCGCGATGAACTCGCCGTCGGCCAGCTCCAGCGAGACACCCTTGAGAGCATGGTGCGATTGCGCGCCGCTCCCATAGGTCTTGTGGACGCGATTCAGACTCACGCTCGCCATGGCAAGACTCCAGAGGGAAGGCGCCGTCCAGCGATGGAGGCCAGCAACATGACCAGATTGGCCACCACAACGGAAACAATGCCGATGGCCGCCGCCGCCGCCGACTCGCCGCCTTGCTCCAGGTTGAACACGGCAACTCCCAGCGTCTCCGACCCGGAGGACCACAACAACGCGGAAATCGTCAGTTCGTTCAGCGCCAGCAACACGACGAGCATCGCGCCGGCAGTGACCGAGGGCAGCAGCAGCGGGATGACGATGCGACGCAGACGCCGCAGGAACGGCGCGCCAAACACTTCCGCCGCCTCCAGCATCTCCACCGGCAACTGCTGAAAACCGCTGATGATGGGGCGTAACTGGATCGCCAGGAAACGCGCGAGATAGGCCAGGAAGATGATGCCAATCGTGTTGTAAAGCGAGATGCCCATCACCGGCTTGAGGTACAGCAGGATCATCGCGATCGACAACACGACGCCGGGCAAGACATACGGAACCTCGATCAAGTAGTTCAAGCGCGTGAGCCAGGGCGAGCGACGGTACTCCATCAGGTAGGCCATCAGCAGCGCCACACTGGACAACACCACCGCGGCCATCACCGACATGCCGATACTGTTGACGAACGCGCGCACCGTGGCGTCGTTGTCCTTGAGCACATACACGTAATGTTCCAGCGTGATGCTGGCCCAGGTCAGCGGCACACCCGGCGCAGGCCGCAGCGACTTGGCCATCAGGGCCAGCATGGGCATCAGCAACAGCAGCAGCAACAGCCCCAGCAACACCGCCTCGACCCAGGGGCGCCAGCGGTGCAACAGGAATGGAGGGCCCGCCAGGCGCGAGGGCATGACCTTGAAATGTCCCTTGCTGGCGAATCGGTGCTGCAGCAATATGCCCAGGCCGGCCAGCACACTCACCACGAGCGACAACATGGTGGCGTTGGGAATCGCGCTGCTGCCAAAACCCGACAACTCGCGGTAGATCAGAGTCGGAAGTACCAGGTAGTTCGCGGGAATACCCAGGAACGCGGGGATGCCGAAGTTGCCGATGGCTGAAACAAAGGCCAGCGCCGAGCCGGCTGCCAGGGCCGGCGTCACCAGCGGCCAGATGACGCGCGTCAGCACCACCATGGGCCTGGCGCCGCTGACCCGCGCCGCCTCGATCACCTCGGCGGGCAAATTGAGCAGGCCGGCGCGCACGGTCAGGAACACCAGCGGTGCGTAGTGCACCCCGAGCAGCAACATGATGCCGCCCCGGCCCTGAAAGGGGTTGCCGAAGCTCGATGCGTTCTCCCAGCCCCAGGCTTCCAGCAGATCGCGCAGCGGGGCCCAGATCTGCAACCAGGCCAGCGCCACCACCTGGGGTGGCAACATCGCCTGGACCACGAAGGCATACACGATCCAGTTGCGAAAACGCATGTTGGTCAAGGTGACCAGACTGGCCACGACCAGACCGTACACCGAAGCGATCAAGGCGCCGACCAGTCCGACTTCGATCGAATGCCAACTCGCGGTCAGGGTCGCAGACGAGCGCAACGCGGCGATCATCGCGGCCCGATCGCTGCCCAGCAGGCCCACCACCAGTTCGATCGCCAGCCTTGCCACCGGCAACAGGACAAACAGCAGCAGAAACACCAAACAGGCGACCGTGGCCACCTGCTCACTGCGACCACTAAATCTGGTGAGTGCGCGCATGGTCAAAATGATTCGCACAAGACCTATCGCCCGCATCCATACGGGAGCAGCGACAGGCGTGTGGTTTTACGGAGAAAGCCGGATCAACCGCCGAAGATATCGCCGAAGCGCTTCTTGTTGGCTTCGATACCTTCGAGGATCTTGCCGGTGTCCAGCGGCATGAATTTCATCTGATCGGCAGGCGGGTAACCATCCGGCGTCTTGACGCCCTTGAGGATAGGCACATAGCCCAGCGTGGTCGAAAACTTCTGGCCATCGGGCGACAACAGGAAGTTGACGAAGGCCTCTGCTGCGGGCACGTTCTTGGCCGTCTTGAGCACCGCCACCGGCTCCGTCACGAAGGTCAGGCCTTCCTTGGGAATCACGAACTCGACCGGCGAACCCTTGGCCTTCGCGTTGAGCGCCATGAAGTCGACCAGGATACCGACCGATTTCTCGCCGTTGGCGACCTGCTGCAGCACTGCGCCGTTGCCGCGTACCGCAATGGCACCGTTGGCTTTGAGACCTTCCACATAACTCCAGCCACCGAGCGCCGGGTCGTCCAGCCAGGCGCCGAGCGTGATTGCGGCAGCGCCCGAATACAGCGGGCTGGGCATCGCGATCTGGTTCTTCAGCTCCGGATTGAGCAGGTCCTTCCACGAAGTCGGCTTGAACTTGGCCTTGGTATTGACCACCAGGCCCGACGTGATGACCTTGGTGCCGATGTAGTATTTTTCCGCGTCGTAGAACTGCGGCGGTATGCCCGACACGTCGGCATTCTTGAGCGCCATCAGATGGCCTTCCTTCTTCAAGGCCTCCATCGACACCGCGTCTGCCAGCAACACCAGATCGGGCTGGGGCGCACCGGCGGAAAATTCGGTGCGTAACTTGTTCAGCACCTCGGTCGTGCCGGAGCGAAACACCTCGACCTTCACGTTCGGGTATTTCTTGTTGAACTCGCCAATCGTGCCCTTCATGTCCTTGTCCGGCTGCGAGGTGTACAACACCAGGTCCCCGGATACGTTGCCAGATTGCGCGATGCCGATCTGCGGCAAGGCCAGTGCCGCGACGGCGGCGGCACACACCAGCAAGGTGCGACGCTGAGTGGATCGTTGGTTCATACGGTTTCCTTTGGTTGAACGGTCAAATATCCCGCTTCTGCGGGCGAACTGGCTGGCAATTGTGCCGTGTGGCGAAATCCATTGTGCGGATGCGGCATGACGGTCAGACTTCGCCGCGGTGCGGCTGGATCACTTCGGTATGCAGCACAGTTCCCGCGATGTCGCACAGATGCACCGTCAGGCAGCGCGAATCCGGGTCGATCAGCACCTCACCGAAGAACTGGTAACCCGCCGTGGGGCTGGCCCCGCGCACCGGCGAGGCCCTTGAATACTTGACCTGGACACCAAAGGTGGCGTCGGCGGCAAAAGGCCCGTATGAGCCCGAATTGAGCGGCCCGGAGACAAACTCCCAAAATGGCAGGAAATCCTGAAAGGCGGCCTTGTCCGGGTCGAAATAATGGGCGGCGGTGTAATGCACATCGGCGCACAACCAGACGATGTTGTGAATCGCATGGCGCTTGATGAACGACAGCAGATCGGCCAGTTCGAGTTCGCGACCCTTGGGCGGCCCGTCATCGCCATTGGCAACACCTTGCCACTTGACCCGCCCCTCGGCATCATGACCGTCAACCACATTGGTGCCCACCGGCATGCCGGCCCCGATGACCTTCCATTGCGCCGTGGATGCCAGCAAGGCCTGCTTGAGCCATTCGATCTGGGTCTCGCCGAGAAACGCGGTATCGGCACCGGCCTCAGTCTGCAGATTATGCGAATTCGGACCGCGGTAGGTCTGCATGTCCACGACAAACAGGTCCAGCAATGGCCCGTAGGACACGCGCCGGTACAAGGCACCGGCACCGTCGAAACCTTCCAGCGGAACCGGCAGGTACTCGCGAAACGCCCGCGCGGCCGTCGCGGCGAGCAGCTTGAGATCATTCATCGTGTAACGCGGGTCACGCCCCAGGTCCAGCGAGGGCGACCAGTTGTTGACCACCTCATGGTCGTCCCACATCGCGACCAGCGGCACCTCGGAACAAAACCGCGCGAAATGCGGATCGAGCCAGTTGTAGCGGAAATTTCCACGGAATTCGGCGATCGTCTCGGCGACCTTGGTCTTGGACGCGGAAACGATGTTGTTCCAGGGCCGCCCGCGTTCGTCCTCGAACCGGTGCTGCAGGGGATGATCGGCGTACATCGTGTCGCCGAGATGCAGGAAAAAATCCAGGTCGCGCTGGCGCATGGTCTCAAAAATCTTCAGACCACCGGCTTGTGGATTGATGCCGAAACCCTGGCCGTTGACGTCAGCCGACCAGGCGAACCGCACCGGCCGCTTGGCCGTCGGCGCGGAGCGGAACACCGAGCCGCGCACCCACTGCTTGGGGTGTGCCGCCTCCAGCGCCAACGCCACCACCGAGACATGGATCGTGCTGTCCGCCGGCAAGCCGGACAGGCGCACCCGGGTGGTGAAATCCGTGACCTCCAGTGCCGGTGGCGCCAGCATGCGGTGCCACGGACCTTCGGGGCCCTCGGAACTCCAGGCGACGGCCACATCGCAGGCATACGGCAACCGCGCCCAGACGATCGCGCCGTCGCCGCCGACCTCCCCCACCTGCATGGCGCTGACCTGGGTATCGTCCACCAACGGGTAACGCCTGGCCGACGCCGGGGCCGGTGTCGACGCGGATGTCGGCACCGGCATCCGGTCCATGCGGGCGCGCATGCCGTCGGACAAATCCTTGAGTGCCTGCGGAAACTCCAGCGGATTGGGCAGGTTGCGCAGCACCTTGAAGGGTAGGTCAAACAGGTTCATCGGCACAACATCCTCACTCGGGTTTCAGACAGTACATCCCATCACGCCACGGACTGGTTGATCCGCTCGAGCACGGTATCGTCGAC
>CAJDVP010000056.1_pt1 | contig 11532 bp, 7 predicted proteins | sample 7391311 | NCBI WGS metagenome assembly CAJDVP01 (sample SAMEA7055711, study PRJEB34461) | soil metagenome | biome: terrestrial ecosystem; feature: Peninsula; material: soil | place: Antarctica | collected 2016
GATTCCATTTTGCAGTTCCCGCCGCCCCTTGTCGCGACACACTACCGTATGTCGAAAAAGTTTACACACGAACCCAGTCTGACGGCCGGACAATTCCTAAGTCCATGATTCTCTTTGCCCTATCTTCAATGGCATGTTCATTGCCTCTGTACGAAGTGGATCACTGATCTGACCACAACCGTGAAAGCTGAACGCGAAGACGGGTTTCTGCTGGTTATCTCGAATGCTGGCCAGGTCCAGAGCAGGATCGATCCGAAATCGTCATCGGCGGTGATCGAATATGGGAGTGAAAATGCGCAGATCTTTGGATATGGCCGTGCGGCTGACTTTTGTTGCGGCAACCTTATTTGGACTGAATGGCTGTGGCGGTGGCGGTGGGGGTAGCAATTCGCCCAGCGTTCCAGCCGTTGGTACTCTGTCGCAGGCGGTTCGCGGCGGTCCGATCGTGCATGTGACTCGAACCGGGTGGCGAACCGAGATTCACAACGGTGCAGTCACGGTCAAGCCCCCCGTCAGTGCGGACGGCGAGGGTTTCCAGTACGTTTCGCGCGGAACGCGTGAGGCGCTTGGGCCACAAGACCTGAGGTCCTGGGCCGGAGACCGGCGAAGTCTGCTTTTACCCGGCGGGGCGAAGCTGACGCTGCACGCTCAAGGCGATCAGTTGAAAACTGTCAGCGTGTATGACGGCGATGAGAGCCATCAGATTGATGCACTTGCGCAGGTCATCGTGCACAGTCAGATCGATCCCAATATTGCCACCAGCCGTGATGTCAGCGAGCATGACGGTGAAACAGCCTACCTCCGCAAGATGGGGGCCCAGTGGATCTATCTGCTCAACATTTACGCCCAAGGGGCGGCTGCGGATGGCTCGCCACTTGACAAGGCGGTCAGCGTCTCGCCGCTGGCCCGGCAATTTACGGACGGGGTCTATGTTTATCCGGCATTGCAGGCGCTTTCGCCTCCTGTGACCGATGCATGTGACCCTGTCGCACAACCGCGCGGGGGTCTGACCCAGGTCAGCCCTGGCGGCATACTGACCTACATCACGCGCAGCGGAGAGTGGCAAGTGGTGGTCGACAAGCACACGATCACGGTGTCGCGCCGCATTGTCGGAACGCTCAAGTGGGAAGTCTGGGGCGACCCGCACGAAAACCTCAACGGCAAGCACATCAAGGATTGGGAAAGCCGCTATCGCAGCCTGCTTCTGGAAGATGGCACCAAGGTCACGATGTGGGCAGACGGTCCGCAAAAAGTGGTCGAGAAGACCAGCATCTACGACGGGCCACAAAGCCATGAGATCCGCAACGTGGATTACGAAGTGCGTCACAGTTGCGTCAACACCGCAGTGGCGCAGCAGCGCGACGCGCAGGAGGCCGATGGTGAGGTCGCGCATCTGACCGTTCAGCGTAGCCCTGCTTCTACCATCGGCAGCCTTTTCGTCGCGAATATCTACACTGAAAATCCGGACGCAGTCGGCGAGTTCCTTTGGGAGTTCGTCCCGCTGGGCGAGACGGGAGAAGTCGACATCAACCCGAGAATGACAAACGACTACTACGACGATCCGCGTCTAAACAACACCTGAGTTTACGTATCGTCTAGCCGACGCAGCGCTTCTCTGGTCTGTGACTCCGGGAGGCCGCATCGATGCGGTCCTCGTCATGTTCGTCGATGCCGCTGAGCGCGGTGGTCGGCCGAAACCGCTCCATCTTCACCGGCTCCAGGCCCTGAGCCTGCAACCGGTTGTTGAGTCCGTCTAGCGTAGCGATGCGGTGCTTGTGACCAGCAGCGGGGATGCATCGCTGAACTGGTTCTGCGCTCCAGCCCGGCGGTCCATTGAATGTCTCCACTGTGCAACACGTCACGAGGTGCTGCCACGCGTCAGCAATTTGACGCTATCAAGTTGACAAGGCAATGTCATGCGCATGCATCGCAACCAGCGGCTGGCATGACAGACCGAGGCAGACACGGTGACCGCTCCAGCCGCCAGCCAACCCTCAGGAACTGAACAAGAAGTTCATCACGTCGCCATCCTTGACGACATATTCCTTGCCCTCGGCGCGCATCTTGCCGGCGTCCTTGGCGCCTTGTTCGCCCTTGTAGGCGATAAAGTCGTCGAACGCGATGGTCTGGGCGCGGATGTAGCCTTTCTCAAAATCAGTGTGGATCACGCCGGCCGCCTGCGGGCCGGTGTCGCCGACGTGGATGGTCCAGGCGCGCACTTCTTTCACGCCGGCGGTGAAATAGGTCTGCAGGCCGAGCAGCTTGTAGGCGGCGCGGATCAGGCGATTCAGGCCGGGCTCGCTCTGGCCGAGTTCTTCCAGAAACATCTGGCGGTCTTCGTCGCTCATCTCGGCCATCTCGGCCTCCAATTTTGCGCAGATCGCGATCACCGGTGCGTTCTGCTGCGCAGCATATTCCTGCAACCGATCGAGCATCGGGTTGTTCTCGAAGCCGTCTTCCGCCACGTTGGCCACGAACATCGCCGGTTTGGCGGTGATGAGGCAAAACGGGGCCAGCACCACCAGTTCTTCCTTGCTGAAGTCGATCGTGCGCACCGGCTTGGCTTCGTTGAGCACGGCCTGGCATTGCTCGAGCACGGCCACGATACGCGCCGCTTCCTTGTCGTTGCCCGATTTGGCCGCCTTGGTGTAACGCACCAGGCTCTTGTCGACGGTGGACAGGTCGGCCAGGCACAGTTCGGTCTGGATCACTTCGACGTCGGAGATCGGGTCGATCTTGCCTGCCACGTGGATCACGTTGTCGTCTTCGAAGCAGCGCACCACGTTGACGGTGGCATCGGTCTCGCGGATATGCGCCAGGAACTTGTTGCCCAGGCCCTCGCCGGTGCTGGCGCCCGCGACCAGGCCGGCGATGTCGACGAACTCGACGATGGCTGGCACGACCCTCTCGGGTTTGACGATCTCGGCCAGCTGTGACAGCCGCGGGTCGGGCAGTTCGACCACGCCGATATTCGGTTCAATGGTGCAGAAGGGGTAGTTCTCGGCCGCGATGCCGGCCTTGGTCAAGGCGTTGAAAAGCGTGGATTTGCCCACGTTGGGCAGGCCCACAATGCCACACTTCAGACTCATGCGATACCTCGGGAAAACGGGCGCCCAGTGTAAGCCATGCCCTTGCGCGGCATTGGCGCGACCGGCCGCTGGCGCACCGGCCAATCCACATACATGGCGGGTGGCGCTTGTGGCATGTCATGGGAAGGGCGATTCGTCGGCGCAAGCCATGATCCTGTATCACGGGCGCCACACTGGCGCAAATAGCTGCTGACACGATTTCGACCAGTCATATTATTGACGGCATGCGGATCCGCCATGTTCTTGCAGGTCTGCTCGTTATTGCCGGGGTCGCCGCCGTATCCGCCGACGAGTTGCCCGATGCCGCCCCACTGGAAGAACCGCGCTTTGTGTCAGTTGGGGTCGGTGCCATTCCGCGCGCCGTCGTCGCGTCGCTGGCGCAGGACCGGGCCGGCTTCATGTGGCTGGCCACTGGAGACGGCGTGGTGCGATTCGATGGTTACCAATTCCGTCCCGTGGAGCGGGAAAGTACCCATCCGCTGGCGCGCAACCTGGGCTGGGTGCGCGCCATGCTGGCGGCGCGCGATGGGCGGGTCTGGCTGGGGACCGAGTCGCAGGGGCTGCTCGTCTACGACCCGCAATCGGATCGGGTGCATCCCCCGCATGCGAATGGCGACGACGATGAAAGTGAGCTGGCCGCAGACGTGCAACCGGTGGTGCGAGCGCTGGCCGAGGACCTTGATGGTGCCATCTGGAGCGGCAGCACCGGCGGGGGAGTGCAACGGATCGACCCGCGCACCGGTGCCGTCGTCAGTTGGCGCCATGCACCCGCTGCGGGCAGCCTTCCCGATGACCGGGTGGAGTCATTGCTGGTTGATCGCGACGGCACGTTGTGGGTAGGTACCTGGCGTGGCCTTGCGCGGCGCACGCGTGACAGTGACCACTTCGAGCCGGTGTTTTCAACGCCGAGCGGTAACGCGAATCTGGAGGGAGCGACCGTGCAAGCTTTATTCCAGACGTCGGACGGGCGGATCTGGGTCGGCACCAAGCAAGGTGATCTGGCCATCGTCGATCCGACAGACGGCAGCGGCGTCCTGTTGCCCCGAGTCAGCGATCCTGATGTCGGAGGTGTCGGGGCGGTAACGGGTTTCGCACAGGTGCCGCGGGACCGTGTCTGGGTTGCCCGGTCGAGCGGCATCGACATCCTTGCCCTGCATGATGGCCGGCGGTTGCAAACTGTGCGCCGCGATCCGCGCCAGGCAGGCGGGCTCGCCGGCAACGAGGTGACCGCCTTGTTGCGCGACCAGGCCGGCAGGATCTGGGTGGCCGGACTGGGCTTGGGCCTGCAACGCCATGATCTCGATAACCGTGCGATCCGGGTACGTCGCGGTGATTCGCAGCCTGGCAGTGTGCTGCAGCAGCTCGATGCGCGCAGCATCACCGAACTCGACAATGGCCAGATCTGGATTGCGGCCCGGGGCGTGGGTGTGGCCGTGCTCGACCAATCTCTGCGATTGCAAGCGGTGCTGCCGGCCACATCGGGCAAAACGCAGGACAGTGTGGCGGGCCGACCGCTGCGTGGCGAGGCACTGGTCCAGATTGCGGACGGATCGGTGTGGCTAGCTGCCGAGAACCGGCTCTACCAGTTCAGCCGGGAGCGCCAACTATTGCGCCAGCTCAAACTGGGCGCGGGAAAGGTGCGTCGTCTGTTCGGTAGCCCTGACGGCGCGTTGTGGGTCTGCACGCAAGACGGTCTGTTCCGCCTGCGCCCTGGTGAAGCACGGCCGGTGCGCGTGGGCCGGCGCGACAAACAACCCTGGGTCGGTGAGGTGTTTGTGATAACCCAGGCACCGGACCAATCCTTGTGGGTCGGCACTGCGCAAGGCCTGTTTCGCATCGCGCCCGGCGCCGATGCGATGGACGTGGTCCGTGCGCAGGCCGGTTCGGAGCTAGGCAGCCAGGTAGTGATCGGCCTGCTTTTTGACCGCAATAATGCGTTGTGGATCGATACCGCGGTCGCCGGCCTGCACCGGCTTCAGCAGCCGCTGGATACTGTGGCACGGTTCGAACGCATCAGCGAGCGCCACGGAATCGTCAGTCGTCCATTCGGCGTCAACCTGTTGCAGGATGCCGGCGGGCGAATCTGGACCCAGTTGTATGTATACGATCCGGCAACCGACGAGATGCACGAACTCACGGCTGCAGACGGTGTCAACATCGGCACGCCCTGGTTTCAATCCTATGTCCGCCTGCGCAGTGGGCGGTTTCTGTTTGGCGGCAGCAATGGACTGCTGGCGGTCGATGCCGAGCAATTCGACGCGTCGGTCTATGCACCGCCACTGGTGGTGTCGGAGCTGCAGGTCAATGGTCAGGTGCGACGGGTCGGGCAGTTGGTGCAGGGACTGACGCTGGCGCCGGATGATCGCAGTTTCAGTTTGGAGTTCGCTGCACTCGATTACAGCGATCCAGCGCGGCTCCAATATGCCTACCAGCTGCAGGGCTTCGACCCGGACTGGTTGCCCACCCGGGCCGACCGACGCGTTTCCAGCTATAGCAATCTGGGTCATGGGCAGTATCTGTTGCGGGTGCGCGCGACCAATAGCAGTGGCAACTGGAGCCCGCATGAACTGGCCATACCCGTCTGGGTGCAGCCTGCCTGGTGGCAGCAATGGTGGTTCGGGCTGTTCGTAGTGGCGGCAAGCGCGATGCTGATTTTCGCCATCGTGCAATGGCGCACCCGGCAGTTGCGCTTGCGGCAGACGGATCTTCAGGCCAAGGTGCGCGAGCGCACGACCGAGCTCGAGTCGCTGACGGAGTTGTTGCGGGCCGAATCGGCCGCGCTGCAGGAGGCCAGCCTGACCGATCCCTTGACCGGTCTGCGCAACCGCCGGTTCCTCATGCGCCATGTTGACGTCGACGTCGCCGTGTCGATGCGCCGCCACGAAAACCAGCTGCACCACGGCGGCGTACCAGGGGACGATGCAGATCTGCTGTTCTTCATGGTTGACATCGACCATTTCAAGGAGGTGAACGATCGCTTCGGCCATGCCGCTGGTGATGCCGTGCTGATGCAGATGCGCAGCCGTCTGGAGCAGGTGTTTCGGGATGCCGACTATATGGTGCGTTGGGGCGGGGAGGAGTTCTTGCTGGTGGCGCGCTGGATTGCACGCGACCATGCCACCGATCTGGCCGAACGCGCACGCCGCGCGGTGGCCGAGCAACCATTCACGCTGAACGACGGGCAGTTGATCGATTGCACCTGCTCATTGGGTTTTGCGTGTTTTCCGATCGCACCCCGGTTTCCGCGCATGCTTGATTGGAGCGAAACCGTGAGCCTGGCTGACGCGGCTTTGTTGTTGGCCAAGACCCGCGGACGCAACGGCTGGGTCGGTGTGCGTGATGCCGGCGCTTTGACCGAGGCGCAGCTGCGGGCGCGGCCGTCGCCGGCTCCGTGGATCGCGCAGAGTGCGATTACGGTGCTGGTCTCTTGAGTGCTGTGTAGCATGCCCGAGAGGGCGCAAGACGCGCTGCGATGGCGCGACGGTCAGTCGAATTGCAGCCTCCCTGTCACCGTCTGGCCGACCCGCAGTACCTGCTCCTGGCCTTCAATCGTGATCGCGTTCATGCCGAAGGTGACGCCGCCCACACGCGGGTCGACCCGGTAGGTCTGCAACATGTCGCCCACATCTGGCGTGCTGATCGCGGTGTGCGGGTCGATGTTGGGAATCGGGCATCTGGCACAGGGTTTGACCGGGCGCAACTGGACGGTGCCGTCGTCGGTGCTGATATGCAGCGCCTCAACGCGGTCCTCGTCGTGTTCGTCGATGTCGCTGAGCACGATGTTGGGGCGAAAACGCTCCATCGTCACCGGCTCCAGGCCCTGAGTCTGCAGCCGGCGGTTGAGGCCGTCCAGTGATGCGGTGCTGGTTACCAGCAGCGGAAAAGCGTCGCTGAACTGGTTTTGCGCTTCCAGCCCGGAAGTCCATTTCATGTTTGAGAGCCGGCGTTGTTCGGGGTCGAAACGCACCAGTCGATAGGGACGCGGCGGCGCGCCGTCGGCGCGTTGCGGAACCAGGAAGTCGCTGAACCACTGTGCGGCAATGTCGCCCATGTCGTAACAGGTCACCACGTCGTCCCAGATCCGAACCTGGGTCACGGCCTCGACCACATCCACCCGCAGATGCAGCGTCAGCATGCCGGGCGCTCGCAGGATGATCTCGTCGCCCTTGATCTGCGGCCGGATCAACGCCATGCGCGGCAGGTCGCGCTGCGTGACGAACATGCCACCGTCTTCCACCACCATCCAGCTTCGATCCAGGTCGAACCCGGTTTCGGTGAGCAGGGCTTCGGTCAGTTCGACTCCGGCGCAGGATTTGATCGGGTAAATGAAAAGGCGCGCGATGCGACCATGAATGTCGGACGGGCTGGGGGTGGATGGGTTCACGGCAAAGATGCGCGGCAGGCAGGGTGCTGGGGAAGGCGCCATTGTGCATCGGCGGGGTTTGGCGCCGGTGTGCGGCCGCGTTTGCCCGGGGTCCGTAGAATCGCGGCAATGGCGCGTACTCTCGATGTCTGTATACGGGGTGGTGGCATCGTCGGTCATGTGCTGGCGTTGCTGCTGGCGCGCGAGCGTCTGCGTGTGGGACTGGTGGTAGCGCCCGCGCCGGCAAAGGCCGACGTGCGGGCGTATGCGCTGAACCAGCGCTCGCGATCTTTGCTTGAGCAGCTGCGTTGCTGGCCGCAAGGCTTCGACGTGACCGCGGTGACGCGTATGCAGGTTCATGAGACTGGTGGCGCCGGCGTGTGTTTTGACGCTGCTGCGCTGTCGGTACCGGCGCTTGCCTGGATCGTCGATGTGCCGGCGCTCGAAAGCCAGCTGGCGCAGGCGGTGCAGTTCCAGCCGCAAATCGAGATCCTGGACGCTTCACGTGACGCACGTCTGACGGTTGTCTGCGAGGGGCGTGCCAGCGAAACCCGACGGCAGTTCGGTATCGAGCAGGATGTGACCGCATATCCGCACTGGGCGATTGCCACGCGTCTGGCGTGTGAATTGCCGCACCAGCAGGTCGCATGCCAATGGTTCACGCCGCGCGACATCCTGGGACTGTTGCCGCTGCAGGGCCCGAACGGGAACTTGGTGGCCGCCGTGTGGTCCATCCCTGCTGAGCTCAAACAGGAGCGGATGGAGGCGTCGGACGAGATGTTTGCCGAGCAACTGCAGGCGGCGTGTGGCAACCGGTTCGGACGCATGTCTGTGACGGGCCCGCGGGCGGCCTGGCCTCTGCATCTGGCAATGGCCAAACGTTGGAGTGGCCAGCACGAGGGCAAGACCTGGGTGCTGGCGGGCGACGCCGCGCATGCGGTGCATCCGCTGGCGGGTCAGGGGCTGAATCTGGGTCTGGCCGATGCGCAGGTGCTCGCCGCCACGATCCATGGCCGTGACCAATGGCGAGGGGTGGACGATACACGCTCCTTGCGACGGTATGAGCGCGCGCGCAAGGCCGAGGTCGCCGTGATGGCCGCTGCGACCGATGGCTTGCAACAATTGTTCGGGCGACCCGGCGACCCGTGGCAGACGCTGCGACACTGGGGCATGCGCGGTTTCGACAACAGCGGGTTGCTCAAATCGTGGGTGGCACGCCAGGCAATGGGGCTGTCCGAGCCCCTGATGGATATCAAGGGGCCCACTGCCCCCCTATCATTGACAGGACCGACATGAAGTTTCTCAAGTGCCTGGCGACCGCGGTCGTGCTGGCGGTCGTATTGCCGGCGTTCGCGCAGGAGGCGGTGATCCGCAAGAATTTGGGCGACCGCATTCCGCAGCTGCAGAAGATCGACGAAGTCAGCAAGACCCCGATGCCAGGCCTGTACGAGATCCGGGTCAACGACACCGACATCTTCTATACCGACGCCGAGGGAAATTTCCTGATCCAGGGCAACCTGATCGATACCCGCGCGCGGCGCAACCTGACCGAGGAGCGAATCGATAAATTGTCGGCGGTAAATTTCGACTCCTTGCCCATCAAGGATGCGTTCACCATCGTGCGTGGCAATGGCAAGCGCAAGCTCGCCGTATTCGAGGATCCCAACTGCGGCTATTGCAAACGCTTCGAGCGCGACATGCAAAACGTCGACAACATCACCATCCATATGTTTCTTTACCCGATCCTGGGCGCGGATTCGGTCGAAAAAGCCAAGAAGATCTGGTGCTCCAAGGACCCCGGCAAGGTCTGGGTGGATTTGATGGTGCGCGACCAGGCGCTGGGTGGCGCGGTGCCCCCCAGCTGCGATGTCGGTGCGATCACGCGCAATGTCGAACTGGGTCGCAAGCACAAGGTCAATGGCACACCGACCCTGATTTTCGCCGATGGATCACGGGTTCCCGGTGCGATCAAGGCCGCCCAGGTCGAGAAGCACCTGGCCGATGCGAAGTGATGGGCCGAGGGTGGCCCGGGGTGCCCATGCCATGGTGTTGACACGCGAATGAAGCGCCCACACGGTCCCGATGCGGCGGTGCAGTGCCGCGTGGAAATGCCCGACCCGCACACGCATCTCTACCGTGTCACGATCACGGTGGCCCGCCCGCAAGCGGTGCAACGCCTGGCGTTGCCGGTGTGGATTCCGGGCAGCTACCTGGTGCGGGAGTTCTCCAAGAACCTGCAGCACCTGGTTGCACGCCAGTCTGCACGTGTCTGCGCAGTGCGGCAGATCGACAAGTGCCATTGGGAGGTGAACTGCGATCCCGATCGTGCGCTGGAACTGCACTACCAGGTCTACGCACTGGACAACTCGGTGCGGACCGCCTGGCTCGATGCCCAGCGGGGCTTTTTCAACGGCACCAGCCTGTTCCTGCAGGTCGAGGGCGTTTCCGACCAGCCCCATGCTTTGGACCTGGTCGGCGGGCCGCAACGTTTGTTGTGGCAGGTGGCAACCGGCCTCGCGCCTGTGAAGGTCGACCGGCGTGGCTGGGGCCGCTATTTGGCGCCGGATTACGACGCGTTGGTGGATTGCCCGGTCGAGATGGGCGCGTTCTGGAGTGGCGGTTTTGTTGCTGGTGGTGTGCTCCATCGGATGGTGGTGGCTGGCGCGACAGCCGCGTTTGACGGGCCGCGGCTGCTGGTCGATACCCAGCGGATATGCGAAGCGGCGATCCATCTGTGGCATGGCCACAGCCGTGGCAAGAGCGGTAAACCGCCGCACCGGAACTACGTGTTCATGCTGAACGCGGTCGACGACGCGTATGGCGGTCTGGAGCATCGCAATTCCACCGCGCTGATCGCCGCACGCAAGGATCTGCCCCGGGTGCTGGACGGGACCAGTGGCCAGCGGCAGCCGGACGGGTACACCACGTTGCTGGGGCTGATCAGCCACGAATATTTCCACACCTGGAATATCAAGCGCCTGCGACCCGCCGAATTCGCGTCTTTTGATTACAACCAGGAAAACTACACCCGGCTGTTGTGGTTCTTTGAGGGTTTCACCAGTTATTACGACGACCTGTTGTTGCGCCGTGCGCACCTGGTCGACGATGCGCAGTACCTGCGGCTGCTGACCAAGAGCGTGAACCAGGTCTTGCAATCACCCGGGCGCCTGGTGCAGAGCGTGGCGCAGGCCAGTTTTGACGCCTGGGTCAAGTTTTACCGGCAGGACGAGAACACCGCCAATGCCACGGTGAGTTATTACACCAAGGGGGCTTGTGTCGCCTTGTGTCTGGACCTGAGCCTGCGCTTACAGGGCTCGGCCACGCTGGACGACCTGATGCGCGGTTTATGGCGGCGCTGCGCGGGCGGCCCGATGACCGAGCAGAATCTGCTGGACGAACTGCACGAATTGACCGGTAAGGCCTGGGACCGCGAGATCAATGCCTGGGTGCACAGCACGCGGGAGTTGCCCTTGCAGGAACTGCTCGCGCAGCACGGTGTTGCCGTGCTCCAGGAGCCGTCGCAACCGGCGCAGGCGCTGGGATTGAGGGTGGCTGAGCACGGTGTGGGTATCCAGGTCAAGACCGTGCTGCGTGGTGGCGCGGCGGAACACGCCGGATTCGCTGCTGGCGACGAGTGGTTGGCCATCGAGGTGGGGCGTGGCCGTTTGGCGCGCGGGTGGCGGTTGACGCGGCTGGACGATCTGGTCCTGTACGCTGGCACCGCCCGCTCGGTGACGGCGCTGGTCGCCCGCGACCGGCAGATGCTGCGTCTGGAGTTGCGCCTGCCGCAAGGCCAGACCACCTGGCGACTGGCGGTACGCGACGCCAAGCAGGTGGCGCGCTGGCTCGACGACGCTGCCTGAGTTCGAGTGGCCTCGGCCCGCCCATGGTCGGCCGATCGGCCTCGTGGTCCCGCCGAACATCAGGCTCAGCCAGCCGGCAGGACCGTACCCTTGATCTGCGTGCTTTTGCCGCGAAACACGGCCACCAGCGCACCGTGCTGGTTGCGAACCTGCATGTCGTAAATGCCGTGCCGCCCTTGCAGCGCCTGTTCCTCCCCGACGCAGGTCAGGATGTCGC
>CAJDVP010000097.1_pt1 | contig 11471 bp, 8 predicted proteins | sample 7391311 | NCBI WGS metagenome assembly CAJDVP01 (sample SAMEA7055711, study PRJEB34461) | soil metagenome | biome: terrestrial ecosystem; feature: Peninsula; material: soil | place: Antarctica | collected 2016
GGCGCGGCGACATAGACCAGCGTGGACTGCATGACCGCAAAACCCGACTGACAAAAGCCAAGCGCGAGCAGCGCAGCGGCCGTGATGATGGTGTGGGAGCTCCACGCGAACACCAATTGCAGCGCGAGAAAACTCAGCACGGATACAACATACACATGCCCGTTCCGAAACCTGCCTACAAGTGAGGTCAGCACGATCGCACCGATCAACGAACCGGCACCATCCATGCTTGCCAGCAGTCCGACGTCTTGCGTGTTGAGCTGCAGGCGCGCCTGCCCGATCACGGGCACCATGCTCAGGACCGGCCAGGCGAAGAGATTGAACAGGACTGTGAGCCACAGGGCTGCCAGCAGGCGAGGGGATTCGCGTGCCGCCTGAACCCCACCGACGAGCATCGACCAGAGCGCGGTCTTCGGTAACACGTATTCCGCAGGTCGGTCGTTCAGGCCGGCCAGCGCGGCCAGCACCAGCACGTACAGCAGCGCGATACACAGGAAAACGGCCGGCAAGCCACCATGCGCGAGCAGCAATCCGCCCAGACCGGGTCCTGCCAGCCGGCAGCCATTCGTGGCGATGGCATCGAGCGACATCGCATGCGCCATGCGCTTCGAGCCGGCGATATCCCCCATCAGGCCACGGCGCATCGGCATGTCGCCGGCCCAGACCGCACCATTGATGAAACTGCCCACGGCCAGATGCCACACCTCGATCGTTCCCATGAACGAGATCGCCAGCAACACCAGCGTCGTGACGAACAGCGCCCCTTGCGAAAACAGCAGGCCGGTGCGGCGCGAAAAGCGCGCCGCCAGCGCGCCGAACGCCAGGCCGAACAATGCGAGCGGCAACATCCGCAGCATCATCAGGCTGGCGACCCAGAAGGCCGAATGCGTCAGCTCGAAAGTGAAAACGGCAAAGGCAAGAATCTCCAGCCAGCGCACCAGTGACCCCAGCATGCCGACCGCCCAGAGACGGCGGAACGCCTTGTCAAGGTGAATCGGCACGCTGGTTGCGGGGGCAGGGTCGTGCGGCGAGTGGTGTGGCAAGAAGATGCGCTCGACCCGCACCGAGCAGGTCGTGTCGTGGCAGTGGTGGGAACGGAGCGAGTTTATCCAGTAGATGGGTCCGCCAGCCAGGTCCGCCATGCGCCATTGCGCTGCTGTCAAGGCCGGACAATCTACGCCGGCCAGCAACACGGGACCCGCTCTGCAGTCGGTTGCATCCAAGCGCAGCGCTTTCGCGTTGGATAATCCGCTGCATGCGCCTGCTGACTGACCGATACCAGGCATGTGAACGATGGGCCTGTCGGGTGGGTGGCTGCGGGCTTGTGGGTACTGCATGCGGCTGCCGTCCGCTTGATGAACATGTCCGATCCTGAAATTCTAGTGGCGTGCCTGTGCGCCCAGTGGTGTGATGCATGCCGTGAATATGCGGCCACATTTGCGCAGGTTGGCGCGCAGCTGGCGCCGGCGCGGTTTGTCTGGGTCGACGTGGAAGATGATGCCGAGGTCGTCGATCCGATCGAGGTCGACAACTTTCCGACGCTGCTGATTGCTGTGGGTGCGGAACCCCGCTTTTTCGGTGTGTTGACACCCCAACCGCAAATGCTTGAACGGATGGTGCGGCAATGCGCCGGCGTCGGTGGCGGCGACCCGGCGCTGGCCGCGCGTGCCGACCTGGTGGCATTGACGCAGCGGGTGCGGGCGATGGACTGATCATTGCGCCATCGCGATCACCTGCAAACCGTCGCGCGCTGACCCGGGTCTGCGCGAATTGAGCAGACTCAATATGGGTATTCCCTAGGCTCACTAAAGTCAGGTACCTGTCTTGCGTGTGTGGTTTCTGGTTTTTGAGATCTGGCCCACGGGCAAGAATTCGAAACCGAGCCTGGAAACCTGCCATGCACACCACCGCCAAGGGCGCTCCACCTGCCGCCAACAAGCGCGGATTCTTGCGAAATTTGCTGGGCACAGCGCTGGCAACCGCGGCTCTGCCCGCTGCCGCCATGGCCACCACTACGCCCACACCGATGCTGGGCATGGGTGTTCAGCCGCCGCGCCGCCCTGGTATGGAAGGCAAGCGTTACGGCATGGTGATCGATTTGCGCAAGTGCATCGGCTGCCAGGCGTGCACCGTGAGTTGTTCGATGGAGAACCTTACGCCCATCGGCCAGTTCCGCACCACCGTGCTGCAGTACGAAGTCGACCGGGGCACCGATGTGCCGCCGGCCATGGTCAGCCTGCCGCGGCTGTGCAACCACTGCGACGAGCCGCCGTGCGTGCCGGTATGTCCGGTGCAGGCCACGTTTCAGCGCGAGGACGGCATCGTGCTGGTCGACAACGAGCGCTGCGTGGGCTGTGGCTATTGCGTGCAGGCCTGCCCGTACGACGCGCGCTTCATCAACCACGAGACCCAGACCGCCGACAAGTGCACCTTTTGCGAGCACCGGTTGGAGGTGGGCCTGCTGCCCGCCTGCGTGGAAAGCTGCGTGGGTGGCGCCCGCGTGATAGGCGATTTGAACGACGCCCACAGCACGGCATCACAGATGCTCAAGGACAACGCCGATGACATCAAAGTATTGAAACCCGGCATGGCGACCGCTCCGCACGTTTTCTACATCGGTCTGCCCGATGAGTTTGTTGACGGCGTGGACGGCCAGGCCAGCGTGCGTCTGGTGGCCGGCTACTGACGGAACACAGCAGCATGCAAATCATCGAGTTGCTCACCCCCGCCTACGAATCGGCCTGGTTGCCCTGGGCTGTGCAGTATTTTTTCCTGGTCGGTATCTGTAGCGGTGCGGCGTTGACGGCGGCGTTCGCTTCCTTCGGTCGCCGCGGTTCGGCCGGCGAGCGCCTGTTGCCGGTGGCCGTGGTGGTGCTGGCCGTCAGTGCCGCCGCTGCGCCGGTCTCGCTGCTGGCCGACCTGCACCAGCCGGCGCGCTTCTGGCATTTTTATGCGCACTTCACACCCTGGTCATGGATGTCGCTGGGCGCTTACCTGATGCCGGCTTTCGTCATGTTGGCGTTTGCCTTCTGTGCCGTTTGGTGGTTGGGCTGGCGGTGGTTGCTGCGTGTGCTGGGCGTGCTGTTGGCGTTGGCCGCCGTGAGCGTGCTGGTCTACAGCGGCGCGGAGGTCATGGTGGTGCGCGCCCGTCCGTTGTGGAACACGTTGTTCCTGCCCATCAACCTGGCGCTGACAGGATGGCTGGCAGCCCTCGGCGCCATGCTGGTGCTGGCGCGCTGGGTGCCCGGTGGCCTGGCGGCGCTACCGGCCGGTTTGATGCGGTCGTTGTCGCTCTGGGCGGTCTGGCTGCTGGTGGTATCGGTGGCGCTGTGGGTGGGCGTGGGCTTGGCCACCGACACGCCTTCGCTGCGTGCAGCGCTGCGGCTGTTTATTGACTTCCCGGTCTGGCGGTTGAGCATGCTGGGCTCGGTGCTGGCCGGCGTCGCCGCGTTGCTGCTGCTACAGCTGCCGGCGCGGGGGCTGGCCCAGCCCATCTTCTCGATGCTCATGGGTCTGGCCATGATGGCGGCCGCCTGGGTGTTCCGCTGGGGGCTGTTCATGGGGGTGCAGGGCGTTCCCAAGTTCGGTGCCGGCCTGTATGTCTACAGCATGCCGCTGGGCGGCGATGGGCTGCTCGGCATGGTTGGTGTGTTGGGTCTGTGCGTGGCACTGGTCGCCGCCTTGACGCTGGCACTGGAGTATTTCCCGGCCCGCCGCGCACCGTCGCCATCCGGCGCCACTGCGTGAGGCAGCCGCGTCCTCCCCGACATGCGAAGGATTTCCCATGAGCAAGACAGACAAACGAGATAAGCCCCAGGACGCCAACCGCCGCAAGCTGCTGCTGCGCGGCGGCGTCACCGCTGGCGGCATGGCCGCCTTCGCTGCAGGGTACGGCGAAGTGCTGTTCAAGGCCGGCAAGGGCCTGGTCACCGGCAGCTCCGGTGTGGTGCCGGCGCATGCCACGCGCGGCAACGCGCTCACGCCCGAGTTCCGCATCGATCCGGTGAGCGGTGTGCTCAGCACACAGCCCGGCCAGGTGGTCAGCCCGTCGAGCTGCCTGGGTTGCTGGACGCAGTGCGGCGTGCGCGTGCGCGTGGACACCAAAACGAATCGCATCCTGCGCGTGGCTGGCAACCCCTACCACCCGCTGGCCACTACCCGGCCCGCGCCGATGGAGACCCCGGTGCGCGAGGTCTACGCCATGCTCGGCGGCGAGAACGGCCTGGAAGGCCGCGCGACCGCCTGTGCACGCGGCTCGGCCATGCTGGAGCACCAGACCAGCCCGCACCGCGTGTTGCAGCCGCTCAAGCGTGTTGGCAAGCGCGGTGAAGGGCGCTGGCAGACGATTTCCTTGGAGCAACTGGTGCAAGAGGTCTGCGACGGTGGCGACCTGTTCGGCGAAGGCCATGTGGATGGCTTGCGCGCGGTGCGCGACACGACAACGCTGATCGACCCGGCCAACCCGGAATACGGCCCCAAAAGCAACCAGCTGGTTGTGACCGATTCGGCCAACGAAGGGCGCGCCGCGCTGCTGCGTCGCTTCGCTGGCCCGTCCTTTGGCACGGTCAATGTCGCCAACCACGGGTCGTACTGCGGCCAGAGCTTTCGAGTCGGTGCCGGTGCCGCCCTGGGGAGTATTGCGGATATGCCGCACGGCAAGCCCGACTGGAAAAATGCCAGCTTTGGCCTGTTCATTGGTGCCGCGCCGGCGCAGTCGGGCAATCCGTTCCAGCGTCAGGGGCGTGAGCTGGCGGAGGCGCGCTCGCGACCCGAAAACACTTTTCGCTATGTCGTCGTGTCACCCATCCTGCCGACTTCGTCGAGTCTGGCCGCTGGCAGCGGCAACCGCTGGATCGGTGTCAAACCGGCCACCGATCTTGCGCTGGCGCTCGGCCTGATCCGCTGGATCATCGACAACGAACGTTACGACAAGCTTTTCCTGACCCAGCCCGGCCCCGCCGCCATGGAGGCTGCCGGCGAAGCCGCGTGGACCAACGCCACGCACTTGCTGATCAACGACCCCAAACACCCGCGCTTTGGCAGCTTTCTGCGCGGCGCCGATCTTGGTTGGTCGTTGCCGGTGGCTGTGCCTGTCGAACCGGGCAAAGAGCCGGCCGCGCCCGTGGATGTCTACGTGGTGCAGCGTGCCGATGGCAGCCTGGCTGCGCACACGCAAGCCGAGCCGGCCGAGCTGTTTGTCGCGCGCAGTGTGGAAGTCCCCGGCTTGGCCACTGCGCCGAACGACGCTGCGCCGGTCATCGCCGTCTGCAGCGCGCTGTCCAAGATGCGCGAGCAGGCCCATGCCAAGACGCTCGACGAGTACGCGCAACTGTGCGGCGTGCCACGCGCGCAGATCGAAGACCTGGCGCGAGAGTTCACCAGCTTCGGCAAACGCGCCGCGGCCGACGCGCACGGCGGCACGATGAGTGGCGCGGGTTTCTACACGGCGTTTGCCATCACCATGCTCAACACGCTGGTCGGCAACTTGAACGTGCGCGGCGGCCTGGTGCTCGACGCGGGGCCGTTCGGGCCGTTTGGCCCCGGCCCCCGCTACAACTTTGCCGACTTCGCGGGCAAGGTCAAACCGCGCGGCGTGGCGCTCTCGCGCACGCGTTTTCCGTACGAGAAAAGCAGCGAGTTCCAGCGCAAGAAAGACGCCGGTGCGGCGCCGTACCCGGCCCGGGCGCCTTGGTACCCGGCGGTGGGCAACCTCAGCAGCGAGTTGGTCGCCAGCGCGCTGGCCGGCTACCCGTACAAGGCCAAGGTGTGGCTGAACCACATGAGCAATCCGATCTACGCGATCAACGGTTTCAAGAACACCGTGGGCGAAGCGCTGAAAGACCCGAAACAACTGCCGCTCGTCGTGGCGATCAACCCTTTTATCAACGAGACGAGTGCACTGGCCGACTACATCGTGCCCGACACGATCACTTATGAAAGCTGGGGCATTTCCGCGCCCTGGGCTGACGTGATCGCCAAGAGCTCGACCGTGCGCTGGCCGACGGTGGAGCCTGCCGTGGCGCGCACTGCCAGTGGCGCGCCGGTCAACCTCGAGAGCTTTCTGCTCGCCGTCGCCGAGCGTCTGAAGCTGCCCGGCTTTGGCGAGCAAGGATTGAGCGACTTCCAGGGCAACCCCTGTGCGCTCAAGACCGCCGAAGACTTCTACTTGCGGGGCCTGGCCAACATGGCGTTTGCCGGCGGCAAGGCTGTGCCACCGGCCAGCGACGACGACTTGCAGGTCACTGGCGCCGACCGCTACCAGTCGTTGTTGCAGACGCAGCTCAAGGACGACGAATGGCGCCAGGTGGCCATGCTGATGACGCGTGGCGGACGCTTCGACACGATCGAAGCCGCCTGGAAGGGTGAGCACATCCGCAAGCCGCACACCGAGCCGCTGCAGTTGTGGAGCGAAGAGGTCGCCACGATGCGCCACTCGATGACGGGGGAGCGCCTGAGCGGCTGCCCCACCTGGTACCCGACGCGCCTGGCTGACGGCAGCGACATGCGCGATCATTTCCCGCAAGACCAGTGGCCGATGCTGATGACCTCGTACAAGTCCAACCTGATGAGTTCGATGTCCATCGGTATCGCTCGCCTGCGGCAGGTACACCCCCACAACCCGGTGTCGGTCAACCGCGAAGATGCGGCACGCCTGGGTCTGAAGAATGGTGACACCGTGCGCCTGACCACGCCGGGCAAGAGCATGCTCGCCGTGGCACTGGTGCGCGACGGCATGATGCGCGGCGCGATTGCCATCGAGCACGGCTACGGCCACACCGAGCTGGGCGCACGCGAGCACACGGTGGACGGCAAAGCACTGGCCCGCAATCCGCAGCATGCCAACGGCGTGAACCTGAACGACCTGGGTTTTGCCGACCCCTCGCGCGGCGAACATCGCAACATCTGGGTCGACTGGGTGTCGGGTGCCGCCGTGCGTCAGGGCTTGCCGGTGCGTATCGAACGGGTCTGAAAACCCGCCTGACGGGGCTGCGTACACAACGCTGCGGCAGTGAAACCAGCCGCACGAGAACGAAGGCAGGCCACGCTGTGGTGCATCGCGGCGCCAGCTCCATATCGCCCTGCATATCGCGGCGACTGTCTCAATTTGAGAATACTCATGGCTCTGCCATCGCAGTTCGAGGGTTTTCCCTGGGCCCGTATTCCAATTGCAATTTCAGAATGTAATGTTCACGATCCCCACTACCCACAGGAGAGAACCCCATGCAAGTGGAATTCACGGTCAATGGAAAGAAGGCCAGCCTGGATCTGCCGCCCAACACCCTGCTGGTGCAGGCCTTGCGAGAAAATATGGCGTTGACCGGCACCCATGTGGGCTGCGATACCGCCCAATGTGGCGCCTGCACCGTGCTGATGAATGGCCGTGCCGTGAAGTCGTGCAACATGCTGGCAGCGCAGGCCGCGGGCGCCGAGATCATGACGATCGAAGGACTGGCAGACGCGGACGGCACGTTGCACCCGATGCAGGCCGCGTTCAAGGACTGCCACGGCCTGCAATGCGGCTTCTGTACTCCGGGCATGGTGCTGAGCGCCGTTGACCTGTGTACCCACTACCCGAACGCCAGCGAAGCGGAAATCCGTGAATTGCTGGAGGGCAACATCTGCCGCTGCACCGGTTACCAGAACATTGTGCGCGCGGTCGTACAGGGCCAATCGGCCATGGCGTCGGCATGACCCCGACGAGCCGATCGACGGTTCCCTGCTTTCAACCAATCAGACAGGAGTAACGACATGGGTGCTTCCGACTTTTCCAATCTGCCGCATATCGGCGAATCGGTGTTGCGCAAGGAGGACTACCGCTTCCTCACCGGCGCCGGCAACTACGTCGACGACATCAATCTGGCCCACCAGGCTTATGCGGTATTCGTGCGCAGCCCGCATGCACATGCCAACATCACCAGCATCGACCTGGCCGAGGCCAATGCCATGCCGGGTGTGGTGGGCATCTTCACCGGCAAGGACATCGAGGGCAAGATGGGTGGTCTGCCGTGCGGTTGGTTGATCAGCAACCCCGACGGCTCGCCGATGAAGGAGCCGATGCACCCGATCCTGGCGATCGGCAAGGTGCGCTATGTCGGCGACCATGTCGCGATGGTGGTGGCCGATACGCTGGAGCAGGCCAAAAACGCCGCCGAAGCCGTCGTGGTCGACTACGACACCTTGCCCGCCGTGGTGAGTGTGAGCGACGCGGCCAAGGCCACTGCGCTGCACGTCGAAGCCCCAGACAATCACTGCTACAAGTGGACACTCGGTGACAAGGAGCAGGTGGACGCAGCCTTTGCCAAGGCAGCGCATATCACGAAACTCGATCTGGTGAACAACCGCCTGATCGCCAACGCGATGGAGCCACGTGCGGTGATTGGCAGCTACAGCCGTGCCAACGACGACTACACCTTGTATGTGTCGAACCAGAACCCCCACGTCGAACGGCTGCTTCTGACGGCCTTCGTGCTGAGCCTTCCGGAACACAAGGTGCGGGTGATTGCACCCGACGTCGGTGGCGGGTTCGGCTCCAAGATTCCCCTGTACGCAGAAGACGTGTGCCTGACCTGGGGCTCCAAGCAGCTCAACCGCAACATCAAATGGACAGCCGAACGCAGCGAGTCGTTCCTCAGCGATGCGCAAGGGCGCGACCACGTGAGCCATGCGGAAATGGCGATGGACAAGGACGGCAAATTCCTGGCCATGCGGGTGCACACCGACGCCAACATGGGCGCTTATCTGTCGACCTTTTCCACCGCGGTACCGACTATTTTGTACGGCACCTTGATGGCCGGCCAGTACGCGACGCCGCAGATCTACATCGAGGTTGACGCCTGGTTCACCAATACCGCGCCAACGGATGCCTACCGTGGTGCAGGCCGGCCCGAGGCCACTTATCTGGTAGAGCGCCTTGTCACCCGCTGCGGCTGGGACATGGGTCTGGGCCAGGACGAAATCCGCAGGCGCAACTTCGTCACCAGTTTCCCGCACCAGACACCGGTGGCGCTGCAATACGATGTTGGCGACTACCACGCCTGCGTTATCCGAAGCGGCTCGCCGCCAGCAGGGACAAGGGCCTGCTGCGGGGTATCGGTTATTCCAGCTACATCGAAGCCTGCGGCCTCGCGCCGAGCAACATCGCCGGGGCGCTGGGTGCACGTGCCGGTTTGTTTGAATGTGGCGAGGTCCGGGTCCACCCGACCGGCAGCGTGACCGTATTCACCGGTTCGCACAGCCATGGCCAGGGCCATGAGACCACGTTTGCGCAGGTGGTTGCTGCCAGGCTGGGTATCGCAGTGGAGGCCGTGGACGTGGTGCACGGCGACACCGGCCGGGTGCCGTTCGGCATGGGCACCTACGGTTCACGGTCGATTTCGGTTGGTGGTGCTGCGATCATGAAAGCACTCGACAAGATCGAGACCAAGGCCAAGAAGATCGCCGCCCACCTGATGGAGGCGACCGATGCGGACGTTGAATTTGCCAACGGCGAATTCACCATCAAGGGCACCGACAAGAAGGTGACCTTCGGCCAGGTGGCGCTCACCGCCTACGTGCCGCACAACTACCCGCTTGACAAGCTCGAGCCGGGCCTGAACGAGACCGCGTTTTACGACCCGACCAATTTCACCTACCCGGCCGGCACCTACATCTGCGAGGTCGAGATCGACCCAGCTACCGGCACGACACGGGTAGACCGGTTCAGCGTGGTTGACGATTTCGGCACCATCATCAACCCGATGATCGTCGAGGGTCAGGTGCAGGGCGGCGTGGCGCAGGGTATCGGCCAGGCCTTGATGGAGCGCTGCGTCTACGACCCGGAAACCGGACAGTTGTTGACTGGCAGTTATATGGACTACACCATGCCCAGGGCCGACGACTTTCCGAACTTCAAGCTCGACACAGTCTGCACGCCGTGCACCCACAACCCGCTCGGCACCAAGGGTTGCGGTGAGGCCGGCGCTATCGGTTCACCGCCAGCGGTGATCAACGCAGTGCTCGATGCGCTCAAGGGATTGGGCGTCACCGATTTCGACATGCCCGCCTCGCCAGGCAGGATCTGGGAAGCGATCCAGTCGGCCAAAGCTTGATACGCACTTTGCAGGAGACCCATCATGTACCCATTCACCCTTGAACGTCCTGCCACGGTTGCCGATGCAGCCAAACTCGCAGGTGCCGGCGCACAGTTGCTGGCCGGTGGCCAGACGCTGCTCGCGTCGATGAAACTGCGCTTGTCCAGCCCGGAGCAACTCGCCGACCTGTCCGGCATCGCCGAACTTGCCGGCATCCGGCGCGACGGCAACTCCATCGTCATTGGTGCGATGACCCGCCACGCCGACGTGGCCGCCAGTGCCGAGGTGCAATCGGCGATTCCCGCGCTGGCCGACCTGGCCGCCCACATCGGCGACCGGCAGGTGCGGGCCATGGGCACTTTGGGCGGATCGCTTGCCAACAACGATCCGGCTGCCTGTTATCCCTGTGCGGCACTGGCGCTGGGTGCCACGATCGAGACGAACCAGCGCCAGATCGCGGCCGATGCGTTTTTCACCGGCATGTTCTCCACCGCGCTGGCAGACGGCGAACTCATTACCGCGGTCCGTTTCCCGATTCCGAAACGGGCGGCCTACATGAAGTTCAGGCAACCGGCGTCGCGTTTTGCGCTGGTCGGCGTTTTCGTGGCACAGACCGACCAGGGCGTGCGGGTGGCCGTCACCGGTGCGGCCAATTGCGTGTTCCGGCACACCGAGCTGGAAAAGGCGTTGAGTCAGAACTTCACGCCGCAATCTGCCGCCACCGTCACCATCGATGCCAGTGACCTGAACAGCGACATCCATGCGTCGACGGCCTACCGCGCGAACCTGATCAGTGTGCAGACGCAACGGGCGGTGGCCAAGGCGCTGGCCTGAGAAAGTGTGAAGAGATGGCGGGTGCCCGCGCCGATGGCGCGCGGGTATGGCGGCGTCGGCCGGGAGGGCCTATTGCATGAACGAACCAACGCGCACCCCACCCTTTGCGACGATCGACGCGGTCGTGCAGGCTTTGCAGGGCGTGGGTTATTTTGCCGACAGACGGCTGGCCACCGCGGTGTACCTGGCTTTGAGGCTGGAGCGGCCGCTGCTGCTCGAAGGCGAACCTGGCGTCGGCAAGACCGAACTGGCCAAGGCCTTGAGCCAGGTGCTGCAGCGGCCATTGCTGCGACTGCAGTGTTACGACGGCCTGGAGCAGCGCGAGGCCTTGTACGAGTGGAACTACGCCGCGCAGTTGCTGCACATGCGGGCGGTCGAACTCGACCATGAGGCGTATCCGGCCGGCGGGGGCCAGCCGCGCGGCGCACAGGATGTCGAGCGTGAGGTCTACCAGGACCGTTACCTGATCCGGCGGCCGTTATTGCAGGCGCTGGAGGCGCCAGCCCCGGGCGCAGTGCTGCTGATCGACGAAGTGGATCGCGCCGATGAACCGTTCGAGGCATTTTT
>CAJDVP010000168.1_pt1 | contig 11466 bp, 12 predicted proteins | sample 7391311 | NCBI WGS metagenome assembly CAJDVP01 (sample SAMEA7055711, study PRJEB34461) | soil metagenome | biome: terrestrial ecosystem; feature: Peninsula; material: soil | place: Antarctica | collected 2016
GACGTTTTCTTTGGCAAACCACCTTACCCATGCTGCTATTTCCGGCTGCGGCTGTCGTCCATTGCAGCCGCGTCCATCGAGCCAGGTATCCAGGCCTTGACCCTGGCTGTGAAGCAACTCGCGCGGGCGCGGGGCGATGCTTCGGTACAGGTCAGCTTCGGGGCTGGCCCCATCGCGCAAGTGCCGCTCGGATGAAATAGGGTTGCGCCGTTGTTGCGACAGAACTCCAGCAAGGCGGCATCATCCGTCACATCCAGGCCGGGCCTGGCCTCGCGCTTGACCAGGCCGCGCATGCCGCCCGGGCCTGTTGGTCAGCGTCGTGCAGGGCTGGCGATCAACTGCGTGATTTCGCGCACCATCTGGTTGCTGCTGGCCATCTCCAGATCCAGTACGTGGCTGCGGCTGTAGTAAGGGCTCAGGTCGAGCCCGACGCCCAGACCATGGATGTCGATATGACCAGCGGACTCGATTTCATGCACCACCTCGCGCAGGTGATGATCGAGGTAATGCGCGCCATTGGCCAGGCTGGTGGCGCTGTCCATCGGAGAACCATCGGACACCACCACCAGCAACTTGCGCGCTTCCGAGCGTGCGTACAGTCGGCCCGCCGCCCACATCACCGCCTCGCCATCGACACCCTCGCGGTACAGATCGGGCTTGAGCATGGCCGCAATGTCCAATCGGGCCCGGCGCCATGCAGTGTCGGCATCCTTGAACACCATATGGCAGACCTCGCTCAGCCGCCCTGGATGATCGGGCCGCCCCTGCGCCAGCCATTCCTTGCGGGCGCGTCCACCATTCCACGCGCCGGTGGTGAAACCCAGCATCTCGCTTGACACGCCGGCCAGTTCGAGCGCACGCACAAACACGTCCAGCAGCACCACCAGGGTGTCCATGTGTTGCTGCATCGACCCCGAACAATCGATCAGGAAAGTCACGATGCAATCGGCCTGCAGCTCGTTGCGTGGCATGCGGAACAGGCGGCGGTTGGTCGGTGATGCCACCAATTGCGAAAGCACCCGACCGTCGATCTGGCCTTCTTCCTGGCCGCCGTCCGAGCCGTCGTTCGCAGGCAGCGCCAATAAGGAACGCAATTGACGCGCCAGCCGCATCAGATTGATGCCCTGTTCGCGGATGCGGCCATCGAGTCGTTCGCGGTATTCCAGCCGCGGCGCCTTGCGCACCAATTCCGCCGCGCTGCGCTGGCGGTCGTAAGCGCTGGTGAATACCCGATAGCCGGCGCCATCGGCAGCCAACACCCGGGAGCGATCGGACACCGCGGTGGCGAACCGCTCTGTCGATTCGCCTTGCTTGTCGATCAGCATGGCGAACGCGGCCAATGTTTCGTTTTCACCCATGACTTGCGAACCGCGCGCCAGTTCACCACGAGGTGACTTCAGCATGTCGCTGTATTCCTCCGCGACGGGCTCGTTGGTCACACGTGCGCGGCAGGCCAGCGCGACTGCGAACATCAGCAAGCCACTGACGGTGCCAGTCAGGCCACCACCGTGGTATGCGCGGGCCCAGGCGGAAAAACCATGTTGCAGGTTGTGTTGCGACCCAGGCAGAGATGGAGGCACCAGCGACTCGGCGCGGAACTGCTCGAGCAGTTCGAACACCAGGCGCGCGACAGGGTCCGGCGGACACAGGCGCTGGTGCAAGGTGCTGTCGCTGAACCGCAGGCGCAATGCCAGAGCGTCAGCAGCGCCGCGAAACGACGCAAAATCGGCCGACTCCAGCGCCGGATACAGGTGCGGCGCATATATCGGCAATGCATGCTGGTCGCGGTGCAGGCGTTGGCCACGAAAATGGAGGTCGGCCTGGCCGCTGAGTGCGCGGATGGTCGCGGCGCACAACTCTTCGATACGCTGCTGATGTCGCGCCAGGGTCTGTGCCTGAATCACGGTGGTGGGCCTCCGAATGTGTAGGCCTCGCCAAGCTCCAGATCGAAACAGCGCTGGAAATACTCGGCCACGATCGGGCGCTCGGCCTCATCGCATTTGTTGACGAACGACAGGCAAAACGCGCGTGCCGTGTCATGGAAGATCTCGACGTTTTCGGCCCAGGTGATGACGGTGCGTGGCGACATCAGCGTCGACAGGTCACCGACTGCAAAACCCTTGCGCGTCAGAGCGGCCACGGCCACCATGGCACGCACGAGCGTGCGGCCTTGAGCGTTGTCGAACGAAGGCACCCGTGCCAGCACGATGCGAGCCTCCTCGGCGGCCGGCAGGTAGTTCAGCGAAGCGACGATATTCCAGCGGTCGATCTGCGCATGGTTGAGTTTCTGCGCACCATGGTACAAGCCGTTGAGGTTGCCCAGTCCGACCGTGTTGGCAGTGGCAAACAGACGAAAATACGGATGTGGGCGCAACACCCGGTTCTGGTCCAACAGCGTGAACTTGCCACCTTGCTCCAGCAAACGCTGAAGCACGAACATCACGTCGGGGCGGCCCGCATCGTATTCGTCGAACACCAGCGCCACCGGACGCTCCAGCGCCCAGGGCACGATGCCGCTCTGGAACTCGGTGACCTGCTGCCCGTCCCTGAGCACGATCGCGTCCCTGCCAACCAGATCCAGGCGACTGACATGCCCATCCAGGTTGACACGGACACAGGGCCAGTTCAGCCGCGCAGCCACCTGCTCGATATGGGTCGACTTGCCGGTGCCGTGCAGTCCCTGCACCATGACCCGACGATTGCGTGCGAAGCCAGCCAGAATCGCCAGCGTGACGTCCGGGTTGAAACGATAGACCGGGTCGATCTCGGGCACATGGTCGTCGCGCTGCTTGAACGCAGGCACCATGAGGTCGGAGTCGATACCAAAGAGTTTGCGCACCGAGACCTGGCGCTCAGGGCTGCGTTCACGTAAGTCGTCCATGCGCATCTTTCATGTTCGGTGATTCGTCAGGGTGTCGTCGTCGATTCGGCTGATCGCGTCAGCCGCTGCCTGCAGATGCGGCAGCAAGGCGCGCGCCTTGTCGGCGTCCAGCCGAATCACCGGCGCCTGAACGGCAATACACAGGTTCGACAAGCCCGAATCGCGTCGCGGCACCAGAACTGCAATGCACAACAAGCCGGGCAGGAATTCCTCATTGTCCAGCGCGAAACCCTGGCTACGTACCGAACGCAGATCTTGCTCAAGCTGCGCCATGTCGGTCATTGTGGCCCCGGTGTAGCGTTCCAACGGTGCCACGCCAAGCAGTCGACGGCGCTGCGCAGGCTGCATCTGTGCCAGCAATACTTTGCCGCTGGCCGAGCAGTGCGCCGGCACCCGCGAACCAGCATGCAGGTAAAAGCGCAGCGGCGCCGCGGTCTCGACCCGGTCCAGGTAAATCACCTCGCTCCCCGACAGCGCGGTGATATTGCAGCTCTCGCCCACCTGTTCGACCAGTCGGCGCAAGACTGCATGCCGCGCACCATGCTGACTGTCATGAAACAGAACATTTTCGGCCAGGCGACGCAGCCGCGCGCCGGTGCCGTAATGGCGGCCGTCGCTGTTGCGCTGCAACAGACCGGCAGATTCGAGTTGCTGCAACATGCGGTGCATGGTCGGCTTGGGCAAACCGGTCTGCTCGACCAGGCTATGGAGTGAGTGGCGACTATCACTGGCGGCAAACAACTCCAGTAATGCGAAAAGGCGCAATGCCGGTGTATCGGCAGCCGATTCTGCGATCGGCGTGGGGTTGTCACGTACCAGTTTGATCATGGCGTAAATGTAATCACATTCCGAAAAGCTGTACATGGCGTACCATTTTTCGGGATTTCTGTTGACCCATCTGGTTGCCACTGCTACAGTTCCCACCAAGCCAGACAGACGTCGGGCTGCATGCATCCGCTTGATTCACCGCAGGAGAACCCGACCATGAGCAAACAGACCGCCGCCAACCCTGTCGCGAAACCCACACCCAAACCGGCCAACAAAACGAACACCGCGGTACGCACAGCCGTTACCGGGGTGCAGAAGATGACTCCGTCAGAGGCGTTCGTCGAGACTTTGGTCGCCAACAATGTGACCGACATGTTCGGCATCATGGGTTCTGCCTTCATGGACGCGATGGATATCTTCGCCCCCGCTGGCATTCGGCTGGTTCCGGTGGTGCACGAACAAGGCGCGGGCCACATGGCCGATGGTTATGCCCGCGTCAGCGGCCGCCACGGTGTTGTCATCGGCCAGAACGGGCCGGGTATCAGCAATTGTGTGACTGCAATTGCTGCCGCTTACTGGGCACACAGTCCGGTTGTGATGATCACGCCTGAGACCGGCACCATGGGTATGGGATTAGGTGGCTTCCAGGAAGCCAATCAGTTGCCGATGTTCCAGGAATTCACCAGATACCAGGGCCATGTCAACAATCCCAAACGTATGGCCGAATTCACCGGTCGTTGTTTCGATCGCGCGATGTCCGAAATGGGCCCGACCCAGCTCAACATCCCGCGTGACTACTTTTATGGCGAGATTCAGTGCGAGATTCCCGTGCCGATGCGGGTCGAACGCGGCGCTGGCAGCCTGGATGCGGCCGCCGAGTTGCTGGCCAAGGCCAAGTTCCCGGTCATCCTGGCCGGTGGTGGTGTGGTGATGGGCGACGCGGTCGAAGAATGCAAACAACTCGCCGAGCGCCTGGGCGCGCCGGTCGTCACTGGTTACCTGCGCAACGATGCATTCCCGGCCAGCCACCCGCTATGGGCCGGTCCGCTGGGTTATCAAGGATCCAAGGCGGCGATGAAGCTGATTGCCCAGGCCGACGTGGTGGTGGCGCTGGGTTCGCGCATGGGCCCGTTTGGCACACTGCCACAGCACGGCATGGACTACTGGCCGAAAGATGCCAAGATCATCCAGATCGAAGCGGACCACACGAACCTGGGCCTGGTCAAGAAGATCCATGTCGGTATCCACGGTGACGCCAAGGCAGCGGCCAAGGCCATCACTCAGCGCCTGGACGGCAAGAAACTCGCCTGCGACGCCACCAAAGCCGCACGTGCCAAGACCATCGAGGCTGAAAAGGCCGCCTGGGAGAAGGAGCTCGACGAGTGGACGCACGAGCGCGACGCGTTCAGTCTGGACATGATCGAGGAGCAGAAGAACGAGGAGGGCAACTGGCTGCACCCGCGCCAGGTGCTGCGCGAGCTTGAAAAGGCCATGCCGCCGCGCGCGATGGTATCGACCGATATCGGCAACATCAATTCAGTGGCCAACAGCTACCTGCGCTTCGAGGAACCGCGCAGCTTCTTCGCGCCGATGAGCTTCGGCAATTGCGGCTACGCCCTGCCCACCATCATCGGAGCCAAATGCGCCGCGATGGACCGCCCCGCCATCTCCTACGCCGGCGATGGCGCCTGGGGCATGAGCATGGCCGAACTGATGACCTGTGTGCGCCACGACATACCGGTGACCGCGGTGGTGTTCCACAACCGCCAGTGGGGTGCCGAGAAGAAGAATCAGGTCGACTTCTACAACCGCCGTTTTGTCGCCGGTGAACTCGATAACACCAGCTTCGCCGCAATCGCCATCGCGATGGGCGCCGAGGGTGTCGTTGTCGACAAGCTCGAGGACGTCGGCCCCGCCCTGAAGAAGGCAGTAGAGGCGCAGATGAAACACGGCAAGACGACGGTGATCGAGATCATGTGCACGCGCGAACTGGGTGACCCGTTCCGCCGCGACGCCTTGTCCAAGCCGGTGCGGTTCCTTGAAAAATACAAGGACTACGTCTGAGTCCGAGGCGATCGATTCTTCCGGTTCACACCGAAACGACCGCAGTGCCAACAGTGAGCGAGCTGTCGCCACACCAAAGCAGTCATCCGCGGTTGGCTGCTTTGGTGGAGCAGGCGCGTCAGCGGGCGAAGGCCACCGGCCTGTCCCGCATCGGGCTGGTTTACCCCTGCGACGCGTTGGCTCTGAACGCCGCCGTGCAGATCGCGGACGCCGCGATCGCACAGGTGGTGTTGATCGGCCCGCGTTCCCGCATCGAAGCCGCCGCTGCGCAAAGCGGGGTCGACTGCCAACGATTCGAGATCGTCGATACCGCGGACTCGCCGACCGCTGCAGCGGCGCAGGCAACCACCCTGGCACGCAGCGGCGCGCTGCAGTCGCTGATGAAAGGCTGCCTGCACACCGACGAGCTGATGTCGGCCGTAGTGCATCGGGACAACGGGCTGCGTACCAGCCGGCGCATCAGCCATGTTTTCCTGTTCGACCTGCCGCGATATCCCAAGCTGCTGGCCTTGGCCGACTGCGTCGTGAATATCGCCCCCGACTTGAAAACCAAATGCGACATCCTGGCCAATGCGGTTGAATTGCTGCAGAAACTGCACATCGCCACACCCAAGGTGGGCATCGTCGCCGCGATGGAGACTGTGAACCCGGCGATACCGGCAACCTTGGACGCGCAGGCCATGGTCACGTTGGCCGCACAGGGCCGCTGGCCGGGCGCCATCGTCGAAGGTCCGTTTGGCTTCGACAACGCCATTTCGGCCGAGGCGGCGCGCACCAAGAAAATCGCTGGCCAGGTGCCGGGAGACGCCGATCTGCTCATCATGCCCGACCTCAATGCCGGCAATATGCTCTACAAAAGCTTCAACTACATCGGCGGCGGCGACTGCGCTGGCCTGGTGCTCGGCGCACAGGTGCCTATCGTGTTGACTTCACGTGCTGATTCGCTGACCTCGCGGGTAGCGTCTGTGGCGCTGGCGATACTGGCGCAATAGGCCCCGCGCCAACAATCACCTCGTAGAGTCGGGCCGCAGCGTGAGCGCCGCGGCAGGCAAATCCTGGCTTATACCTTTCCCTTCCACGGCACCAGCACGCGCTCGATATAGCGCATCAGGAGGTCGAACGCAAACGCGAACAATCCGATCACGATGATGCCCATGATGACGGTGTCGCTTTGCAGGTACTGCGCCGCGTTGAGCACCATGAAACCGAGGCCCCGCGTTGCGGCGACCATCTCGGCGGCGACCAGGGTAGTCCAGCCGAAGCCGATGCCGATGCGCATTCCGGTGAGGATCTCGGGAGTCGCCGCCGGCAGCACCACGTGCCGGATGATCTGAAACTTTGTTGCTCCCATCGCGTAGGCAGCGTGGATCTGCTCAATGCCCACCGACCGGACCCCTGCGCGCGCCGAAATCGCCATCGGCGCAAAGACGGCAAGGTAGATGAGCAGGATCTTCGACAGTTCGCCAATGCCGAACCAGATGATCATCAGTGGCAGGTAAGCCAGAGGCGGCAACGGCCGGTAGAACTCGATCACGGGATCAAAAATGCCGCGCATCACGCGGTTGCTGCCCATCAGGATGCCGATCGGGATCGCCGTGAAGCACGATATCAGGAAGGCGCCGAACACGCGTATCAGGCTCCACTCGGTGTGCTCGAGCAGACTTGAGTTCGCGACGCCCTCGGTCATGGCGAGCACGAACTTGCCCCACACCGCCTGCGGGGTGGGCAGGAACAGCGGTTTGATCCACCCCATGTGGGTGACCAGGAACCAGAGCGCGATCAGTATGATCGCCGTGACCACGCTGATGGTGGTGCTGCGTCCCTGGCCGGGCGCGCCGTAGACCTGTCCCGGCGTCGCAGCGCGACTCGTGAAGAGACGCTTCAACACAACATGCCCGCTGGGGGGAGTTTTGTCGATCCGCTCGCGCCGCCGAGCGTTGTGAACGGAAGTTTGAATCTAGGCATGACCAGCCTTCAAGGCGGGGTCGCCGGCGCGCTCGTCGCCATAAATGGTGCCGAGCACGGTCTCGCGCATGTGGATGAAATCCGGGCTCGACTTTATCTTGCGCGCGTCTCTGCACTCGAGGAAGCGGCGATTGAAATCGAGGTCATAGGTGTCGGTGATGCGCCCTGGGCGGGGTGACATCACAACCACGCGGGTGGCCAGGAACAGCGCCTCTTCGACGCTGTGCGTGATGAAGAAAAACATCTTGCCGGTTTTCTGCCACACCTCGAGCAGCAACTCCTGGATTGTCTCGCGGGTGAGCGCGTCGAGCGCCGCCATCGGCTCGTCCATCAGCAGCGTCGCCGGATTGCAGGAGAGAGCACGCGCGATGCCGACACGTTGCTGCATGCCGCCCGAGAGCTGGTAGATCATGTGTTTGGGAAAGTCTTCCAGCCCGACCAGCGCGAGGTTGCGGGTCGCGATCTCGCGCCGCTCGCGCTTGCCGACTCCCTGCATCCTGAGGCCAAACTCGGTGTTGTCGATCACATTGAGCCAGGGCAGGAGCGCGTGCTTCTGGAATACGACGCCGCGATCGGAGCCCGGGCCGGTGATTTTCCGGTCACCGAGCAATATCTCGCCAGTCGAGGGTGAGAGAAACCCGGCCATCAGATTGAGAAGGGTCGTCTTGCCACAGCCCGAAGCGCCAAGCGCCACGACGAAATCCCCAGCGTTCACCGTCAGATTGATATTGTCGAGCGCGCACACCTCCTCTCCCGGATGACGGCCGGGAAACGTGACGCTGACGCCACTTACCTGCAAGGCGTCGGTCTGTGCGGCCAGGTGCATTCTTTGCTAGTGTTCGATGCGGGTTGTCGCCAGATAGCAGCTCGGCGAGCAGGACGATCGCGTCCGGCCCGCCGTCTGCGAAGCTTACTTCGCCGCCTCTTGCGCGTACTTCGGGTTCACGTACATGCTGTAGTCTGGCAGGATGGTGTTGATTTGGTTCTGCGACTTCAGAAACTGGGCACTATTCGTCAACGCGAGCGCCGCCTTGCTGTTCTTGCCGCCACCCAGCCAATCGGTAGACATCTGTTCCTTGGCGGACGGATAACTCTGGAGCTTCATGGCCTCTGCGTTGTCTGCAGCCTCGCCACCGACCATCTTCGTCATCGCTTTCACCTCGGGCGACGCTGCAGTCCACTTCGCGCTGTTCGCGTTGTAGTCGGCATAGGACTTGGCGAGCACCTTCGTGAAGGCGACCATGAAATCCGGATGGGCGGCCGCCCACTTCCGGCTGGCGATAATGCCGTCGAAAGTCGGCACTGTCTGCTTGCCGACCTCCTCGGAAGTGATGATTGGCTTGCCATTCTTCAGAATCGTCTGCAGTGCTGGCGGCCACACGTAGGCGGCGTCGATGTCGCCACGCGACCAGGCGGCGACGAGCTCTGGTGGCTTCAAGTTGAGGATTTGCACCTTGGACGGCGGGATGTGCCAGATCTTCTCCATCGCCATGAGCAGGTGGAAGTGCGATGTCGAAACGAACGGAACGGCAATCTTCTTGCCGATCAGGTCCTGCGGCGTCTTTATGCCGGAGCCGTCGCGCGCGACGAGCTGCTCGGCTTTGCCGATGTTGTCGAGGATCCAGAACAGCTCGACGTCAACGCCGTTGCTGGTCGCGGCAGCAATGCCGGTTGAGCCAAGGATGCCGATTGGTACGTCCCCGGATGCGAACGCGGCGCTGATGTCACCCGCCGACGTGAACTTGCGCCAGTCGATCTTGTAGCCAGTCGCTTTCTCGAAGCTCCCGTCGGCGATCGCCGTCGGGAACGGCCCGACGATTGTCTGGTAGCCGATGGTGATGGTCTTATCTTGAGCCTGCGCCAGCCCGCTGCCCAGGAAGAACGGCAAAACGAGTGCGCCGACCCAAACTCTCCATCCCCTGACACTGAAATGCTTCATGCTTGTTTCTCCTATGAAAAACTATCAGGTCCGCGGCGTTGAACGCGACGCCACGCCGCTTCTCGCGATCATAATCCCCCCACTGCAGGTCGTGGGAGGGGGGGTAACCCTAGTACTTCGTTCCTTCAAAGTAAGTCTTTACCAATTCATGTGTGAGCCTGGGCAGATCTGACCGCGGTGATGTGCAATAACAACCCCGATTGCCATTCACGAAACGCAATGTTCATCACCGGCTCTGAAGCTCTTGTCCTCGGCGCTTCTCTTAGCGCGCTTGCCGCGTTGGCACACATTGCCTGCGTTGTCGTTGGTGCGCCTGCATATCGGTTGCTAGGTGCCGGCGAGCGTATGGCCCGCGCGGCCGAGGCCGGAAAGCGCAAACCCGCCTTCGTCACGTTGGCACTTTCCGGTGTTCTTCTTGTTTGGGCGGCGTACGCGCTTGGCGCTGCGGGAGTCATCAGCCTGCTACCGTTGAGCAAACTCGCCCTTCCTGCCATTTGTGCGGTCTACATCGGCCGAGCCGTGGCCTTCCCGTTGCTCAAGCCAGCCTTCCCGGAGAACTCAAACACGTTCTGGTTAGTGTCGTCTGCACTATGCCTTCTCATCGGATTGATTCACCTCTACGGGCTCGCGGCGGTATGGCCTGCGCTGTGAGCGGGTTTACGTCACTCAATCGGGCGGATTCTTCGGGCACTCCAAGGACGGCTGGGTACGATCAATGCCGGGTATTCCAAATTTGAAGCATGCGAGCGAGACAGTTGCACGAAGGGTTCAGACGTTGCATTCAAAATTAGCGGCAAAATGCGGTACATGCGCAACTTGCGGCGAGCCAAAGCGCCTACTCGGCAGTCGTGAAGGGGTAGTCAGCAAAGTGCGCTTGCAAGGGCCCTCCGTCCTCCTCACTTTTTCTGGTTTAACTGATTGCTCTATCCGGTCGTCTGCAGCGTCGGCAGAGCGGAGATGTTAAGCCGCACAAGGTCTGTTCATGTTCCTCACACTCCTGCTTGTCACCTTTGCTGTGTCGGTCGTTGTTTCGCTCGTTGTGGCACGCATGTTCGCTGGCCCGATCGAGAGCATCCTGAACCGTGTCATCGCGGATGCCATTAGCGCGGCCTGGTTGCGCTACATGAAGTTCGCAATACTTGTCGTCGGTGTGTCTGCAGGAGTCCGCATCTATGAGCTGGAGAAGTACATTTCTCCGGCCCGCAATGTCCAGGACTCGAAAGTCCTGGAACTAACGCAAGAGCGGTGGATTCTTGAGCTTTACAGAACAGTCATTGAGGCACTTCAAGGAATCGCCTGGCTCCTGCTCGTTTTCTTTGTGGTTGCACTTGTCGCATTTGTCATTGTTCGCATCGCAGAAATGAAGAGTGGTTCTGGACCAGTCCAAGGTAAAGTTGTGGTTGCACTTGTCGCATTTGTCATTGTTCGCATCGCAGAAATGAAGAGTGGTTCTGGACCAGTCCAAGGTAAAGAAGGCCCGCCATGATCCTTCGCGGTCGCAGGGTGTCAATGACTTTGCGGCCGTACTGCTCGAACATTGTTCAATGCGTGCAGGTGGCCCGGCGTGATCTGCGCCTACCCCATCAGCTTTAGGCGCTCCGCATCACTGGATCTGCGGCCCAGACTCACGGCCTGTGCATACCGCCCACGCAGACAGAGGCAAATGCCACCGTGCCCACATGCCCCGCCTCCTTTCTCCTACATGACGCGGGCTTGCGTGCCGATGTTCCAATCGCAGTCCCGTGCCTACCATGGCTTCACGTTCTGGCAATCTCGCAACGAACGCAATACAGGGAGAAGAAGCATGAGTATGTTGAGTGCAAGCACGATCAATGGAACCAGCGTCAAG
>CAJDVP010000059.1_pt1 | contig 11396 bp, 7 predicted proteins | sample 7391311 | NCBI WGS metagenome assembly CAJDVP01 (sample SAMEA7055711, study PRJEB34461) | soil metagenome | biome: terrestrial ecosystem; feature: Peninsula; material: soil | place: Antarctica | collected 2016
CAATTGGGACTGACTATCGACCGTCGCTCGTCAGAACTCGAAATGCATTTTGCGTCCGCTGCATGACGGAAATGCCGCCTTGCCCTCGCGCAACCTCAGCATCGGTCTCTTGAGAATGACGCCGGATTCGTATTATTCGGACCTTTGAGCAAGACCTCTGATCATCATTTCGAAGGCAGTTCTCGGCCATGCGCCGATGGATCGCCTATCATTTCCCCCGATCACAGGGCCGACCATTAACAGGAGGTTGGAATACATGCCAGCCGCGACATCACCTTCCGCCACCGTAACGTTTCTTGCCGGTGGCGGGGAGATGGCTAACCGCATTGCCGGGCTCGACTGGGAGAGCGTCGGTCTGCCACCGCTGAGCGAGTGGCCATCCCATATGCAGACCGCAACAGCGCTGATGCTGCGCTGCAGTGTTCCGATGGTCATGTTGTGGGGCGAGAACGGCGTCATGATCTACAACAACGCATACGCAGAATTTTCGGGCTCCAGACACCCGGCTTTGCTCGGAAGCCTTGTGATGGAGGGTTGGCCCGAGGTCGCCGACTTCAACCAGCATGTCATGGCCGAAGGTCTGGCTGGCAGGAATCTGAGCTACAAAGACCAGCAAATGACCTTGCACCGCAACGGCCGCGCGGAGCGGGTCTGGCTCAACCTCGACTACTCCCCCCTGCTTGATGCGAACGGCATACCGGCAGGCGTGATGGTCATCCTCGTCGATAACACTGCCAAGGTCACCGCAGAACAGCGATTGGGCAACCAACGCGAACGCCTGGCGCAGTTGTTCGAGCAATCACCCGGTTTCATGGCCATGCTCGACGGGCCATCCCATGTCTTCAGCCTGGCAAATCCGAACTACCTCAAACTGGTTGGCTACCGTGCTGTTCTCGGAAGGACGGTGGCTGAGGCCTTGCCTGAGGCACAAGAACAAGGGTATGTGGAACTGCTCGACAAAGTCTACAGCACGGGCGAATCGATCGTCGCGTCTAGCTCCAAATTCACGATGGCTGCGGGGGCAGGAGAACCGGTACGCGAACGCTATCTCGATTTTGTTTACCAGCCTATCCGCTCATCTACCGGCGACGTGGCTGGCATCTTTGTCGAGGGCATCGACGTCACAGACAAGACCGTGGCCGAAGGAAGGCGCGAAGCGCTGGTGCAGTTGGCAGATTTATTTCGCCGACTCAACAGCCCCGATCACATTGTGTTTGAAGCGGCCAAATTGCTGGGCGAAACGCTGCAGGTCAGTCGCGTGGGTTACGGTACCGTTGACGTCGTCCAAGACACGCTGTTTGTGGAGCAGGACTGGACCGCTGCCGGTGTCAAATCGCTGCGTGGACAGACCGTGCTTCGGGACCATGACTTCATCGAAAATCTCAAGCGAGACGAATTCATTGCCATCGCGGACGTTCGGGTCGATCCGCGCAGTGCATCGACCGCTGACGTGCTCGAGGCCCAGAACGCGCGCGCGCTCGTCACGCTGCCAGTCGTCGAGCGTGGCGAGCTGGTGGCCATATTGTTCGTCAATGACGCTCAAGTGCGCCATTGGAAACCGGAGAGCCTGGCGTTCATTCGCGAAGTGGGCATGCGAACGCGCAACGCCGTCGCACGGGCCAACAGCGAGTTGGAGCTACGCGCCAGTGAAGCGCGGCTGCGCGAAGCCAATGAGACCCTGGAAGCCAAAGTAGACGCGCGTACGCGTGAATTGGTCGAGTTTGAAGAGCGCTTCCGTCAATCTCAGAAGATGGAGGCGATCGGCCAGCTGACAGGTGGTATTGCGCACGACTTCAACAACCTGTTGGCGACCATGACCAACAGCCTTCAGGTACTCAGGCGTCGACTCAACAAAGGCTTGATCGACGACGCCGACCGGTACATGAACATGGCTGAGGGTTCGATTCGTCGGGCCGCATCGCTGACGCAACGGCTGTTGGCATTTTCACGTCGCCAAACCCTCGATCCGCGGCCGACCGACGTCAATCGACTGATCAGTGGCCTGGAGGAGTTGATCCGCAGGACGGTAGGGCCTGCCGTGCAGCTGGAAGTCATGGCCGATAGTGAACTGTGGTTCACCAAGGTGGATCCGCCACAGCTCGAAAGCGCATTGCTGAATCTGTGCATCAACGCACGCGATGCAATGTTGCCCGGTGGCGGCCCGCTCACCATCGCGACGAATAACCAATCGATGGACCCGCAGACTGCATCCGCATACGAGTTGTCGCCAGGTGAATATGTCGTGCTGGAAGTTACCGACTGCGGCAGTGGCATGACGCCTGCGGTCATGGCGCGGGCCTTCGATCCGTTTTTCACAACCAAACCGATTGGTGCCGGCACCGGCCTGGGTCTGTCGATGGTGTACGGATTCGTACGCCAGTCGGGAGGTCATATAGGTGTGCGATCAGAGCCCAACAAGGGCACAACAATAACCTTGTACCTGCCACGTCATGTGGGCGATATGCCGGCCAATGCTGACTCGATGCCCGCCGATCTCGAACAGAGTGCCACAGGAGAATGCATATTGGTGGTAGAGGACGAATCCATGTTGCGGGAGCTGTTCGCAGAACTATTGACAGACCTTGGTTATCAGGTCATCGCCGTCGAGAACGGTGCAGCCGCGGTGGAGATACTCCGTTCGGACCGGCGGATCGACTTGTTATTGACCGACGTCGGATTGCCGGGTGGCCTGAACGGCCGACAAGTTGCCGACATCGGTCGTACGACCCGGCCCGATTTGAAAGTCATGTTCGTCACCGGATATGCGCAGTCTGCCGCCAGTGGCGACGAATTGCTCGGGCCAGGTATGAAAGTACTGACCAAGCCATTTGACCTCGACACCCTGACGGTCAAGATCCGCAAGATGCTTGGGTCGTAGGGTCATGTTGCGCAACCGGAACACAATCACTGGTCAAGCGGTCGCCAGCAGCCATCGCCAATAAGCGCCAGCCAGACTCTCTTCGTCCAGCCGTCGTCCGCTCCCCAGCCTTCGGCGCGGCATCAGAGGCGAAAAATAGCCCACTCACCCGCGCGATAACCCAACTTCGCGATCTCAGTGAGCGAGACAAAAAACCCGGGTTTCAAAGGAGAAACCCGGGTTTTTGGAATATCACCGGACGTTGCCGGATCAATATATGGTGGAGCTGGGGGGATTCGAACCCCCGTCCGCAAGCCATCCTCGTGCAGATCTACATGTTTAGTGGTCTGATTTGAGTCTCGCCTTCGGTATCGCGCAGCCACACGCTATACCGAACGCCAGCACCCTATTTTCTCGTCTCATACCAAGGTACCCGGTACAGGACCAGCCGATGTGAATAACCTTACAGCCTGGACATCATGACCTTGCGGCCACAACACCCTTGCCCAGCCCATCGGCCTGCTGTTGTAAGGCTCACTGGTTATTAAGCAGCGAGTGCGAAACGTTCGTCGTTTGCAGTTACTTTGTTGAACCAAGATTTACGAGCGTAGCCCATGCTCGACATGCACCACTACGATTCCGAACCCACGTCGAAACCAATGCAGCCCCTCGGCCTGTATTTTAGGCCTGTCCCAGCAAATTCAAGAGCGCGAGCGGTTTATCTATCGACGCATGCGCGCCCCATCCCGCCGTGTCGGATTTGGCGCCTAGATAACCATAGGTAGCGGCTACCGTGCGCATGCCAGCGGCAAGTCCGGCCACGATATCGCGCTCATCATCACCCACATAGAGGCAACGCGCGGGCGCTACGCCGATCCGCCGGGCCGCTTCGAACAGGGGCTCGGGATGCGGTTTCGCGTGGGCTGTGGTGTCTCCGCTGATGACAACGGCGGCGCTGGAGAACAAGGACATCGCGCGCGTGAGCGGCTCTGTGAAGCGTGACGACTTGTTCGTCACCACGCCCCAGCGAATACCCCGGTGCTGCAATACCTCGATCAACGCCTGCACGCCATCGAACACATATGTTCGTTCGGTCATGCAGCGTTCGTAATTGCTGAAGAATTCTTCCCTGAGTTGGGCATACCCGTCGTGCTCGGGTGTTACGTTAAATGCGATCGCCAACATGCCGCGCGCACCCGATCCCGCCAGATGGCGATACTGCTCGAGCGGCAACGACGGCATTCCACGTTGCACGCGCATCAGATCGGCGGCGGCCCCTAGATCCGGAGCGCTGTCGATCAACGTGCCATCCAGGTCGAACAGGATTGAAGCAACGTCGGCAAACGCGGCTGTGCTCATGCCACAACGTCAGGAAGCGCAGGCCTGCGGGTTGCGAACAGATAATTCACACTGGTGTCTGCGCTGAGCCAATACCGCTGTGTCAACGGATTGAACTCCATGCCCCGTGTCTGTTGGACTTCAAGGCCAGCATCCCTGCAGTACCGCGCGAGCTCACTGGGACGGATCAGCCGCTCGTAGGTGTGTGTGCCACGCGGCAGCATGCGCAACACGTACTCGGCGCCGACGATCGCGAACAAAAACGACTTCGGGTTGCGGTTGATGGTGGAAAAGAACACCCAGCCGCCAGGCTTCACCAGTTGCGAACACGCACGAACAATGGATCCGGGATCGGGCACATGCTCGAGCATTTCCATGCAGGTGACGACGTCGTACGTAGCCGGTTGCTCCGCCGCCAGCGATTCAGCGCTGATCTCACGGTATGTCACGTTCGGTGTCTGCGCCTCCAGTGCATGCAACTGCGCCACACGCAGCGCCTTGGTGGCAAGGTCGATTCCCAGCACCTGTGCACCACGACGGGCCATGGCGTCAGCGAGGATGCCGCCACCACATCCGACGTCGAGCGCCGCCGTGCCATGCAGCGGGCAGATCGATGCAATCCAGTCCAATCGCAACGGATTGATCTGGTGCAGCGGACGAAACTCGCTGTCCTTGTCCCACCATCGATGGGCCAGATCAGAGAACTTGGCCAGTTCGGCCGGATCAACATTGGCGCTGTGTGTCATGAGTGGATTATCGGCAATGGCGACTGCGCCCGTTTTGGCCGGGGCATGACGCGGTTCGACGCAAATGCAAAACCCCGCCGAGGCGGGGTTTTGATTGGAGCCGAAACCGGCCCCAGAAGCAATCAGCAGTGATTACTTGTTGACGCGGGTACCGACCACTTCGATTTCCACGCGACGGTTTTTCGCGCGGCCTTCGCGGGTCTTGTTGTCAGCCACAGGCTGCTTCTCGCCTTTGCCTTCGGTATAGACACGGTTCTTTTCAATACCGTGGGAAACCAGATAGGCCTTGACGGCTTCGGAACGACGCATCGACAGAGCCTGGTTATAGGCATCGGTACCAATCGAGTCGGTGTGTCCGACAGCGATCACGACTTCCAGGTTGATGTCCTTGACCTTGCTGATCAAATCGTCCAGCTTGGCTTTGCCTTCAGGCTTGAGGACCGACTTGTCGAAATCAAAGAATGCGTCTGCAGCGTAGGTCACCTTGGTAGCTGCGGGCGGCGGCGGTGCGGGTACAGGCGCAGGTGCTGGCGCGGGAGCAGCGCTCGGGGCAGGAGCCGGAGCAGCGCGCGGAGCAGGAGCGGGTGCGGGTGCGGGAGCAGCAGCAACGGGAGCTACGATGGCACCATCACAGCCAGGTGCGGCAGTTGCAGGGGTCCAGTAGTTGTCACGCCAGCAAAGTTCGTTGCTGCCGTTCTTCCAGACCAGATCACCAGAGCCGTTTTTCCAGTTATCAACAGACTGCGCGCCTGCAGCCGCAGACAGTGCCATTGTGGCGATCAACATGGCCACTTTATTAAGATTCTTCATGATTCTCCTTGTCGAGACATAAGCCGCAGCGGCGCTGCGAAACATTTGGAAGCACAAGGTGACCGCCACCGAGCGCATGGGGTTATTGTGCCATATGAGATTCGTCGCACAAAGCCCGAACGGTCCCGCACATGTAGGAAATCCACCCGAATTTGCTGATGTGTTGCCAGTTAGCGACACCCCCTTGGCTTTAAAATCAACCCTTTCCGACACAAAGCCTTTTCATGACCCAGTTCGCCAAAGAAACCCTGCCTATCAGTCTTGAAGAGGAAATGCGGCGTAGTTACCTCGACTACGCAATGAGCGTTATCGTCGGGCGTGCTTTGCCGGATGCCCGCGACGGACTCAAGCCAGTGCATCGTCGCGTCTTGTTTGCCATGCACGAACTCAACAACGACTGGAACCGGGCGTACAAGAAGTCCGCCCGTATCGTCGGCGATGTCATCGGCAAGTACCACCCCCACGGCGACCAGTCTGTTTATGACACCATCGTACGCATGGCGCAGGACTTCTCGATGCGCCACATGCTGGTCGACGGTCAGGGCAATTTCGGATCGGTTGACGGTGATAACGCGGCCGCGATGCGGTACACCGAAATCCGGCTGGCCAAGATCACGCATGAGATGCTGGCTGATATCGACAAGGAGACAGTCGACTTCGGCCCCAACTACGATGGCTCCGAAAGGGAGCCACTGGTCCTGCCGAGCAAGCTGCCGAATCTGCTTGTCAATGGATCAGGCGGTATTGCCGTGGGAATGGCAACCAACATTCCCCCCCACAACCTCAATGAAGTGGTTGATGCCTGCTTGCACATGTTGCGCCATCCCGATGCGTCGGTCGATGATCTGATGGAGATCATTCCCGCGCCGGACTTTCCCACAGGCGGCATCATCTACGGCATCAACGGCGTCAAGGATGGTTACCGCACCGGCAGGGGCCGGGTTGTGATGCGCGCCAAATGCCATTTCGAAGACATCGACCGCGGCCAACGCCAGGCGATCATCGTCGACGAACTGCCCTACCAGGTCAACAAGAAGACGCTGCAAGAACGCATGGCCGATCTGGTGCACGAAAAGAAAATCGACGGTATCAGCCACATCCAGGACGAGAGTGACAAGTCCGGCATGCGTCTGGTGATCGAGCTCAAGCGTGGCGAAGTGCCCGAAGTGGTGCTGAACAACCTGTACAAGCAGACGCAGCTGCAGGACACCTTCGGCATCAATATGGTGGCGCTGATCAATGGCCAGCCGCGCCTGTGCAACCTGAGGGATCTGGTTGAGGTCTTTCTCGGGCACCGGCGCGAAGTCGTCACCCGCCGCACGGTCTACACCTTGCGCAAGGCGCGTGAACGTGGCCACGTGCTGGAAGGGCTGGCGGTTGCCCTGGCCAACATCGACGATTTCATCGCGATCATCCGCAACGCGCCGACACCGCCGGTTGCCAAGACGGAGTTGATGGCCCGCCCGTGGGACAGCCAGCTGGTGCGCGAAATGCTGACCCGCGCCCGCGCCGACGGCGGGGTCATCAATGCCGACGACTATCGTCCCGAAGGCCTGGAGAAAACCTTCGGCATGGGTTCGGACGGCCTGTACCGCCTGAGCGACACCCAGGCCCAGGAAATCCTGCAGATGCGGCTGCAGCGCCTGACTGGCCTGGAACAGGACAAGATCGTCGCCGAATACAAGGATGTCATGGCCGAGATCGAAGATCTGCTCGACATTCTGGCCAACCCTGCCCGTGTCACGAGCATCATTGCCGAGGAACTGGGCCATATCAAACAGGAATTCGGTCAGAACAAGATCGGCACACGCCGCAGCCTGATCGAACACAGCTCCTTCGATCTGAGCACCGAAGACCTGATCACCCCCACCGACATGGTGGTGACGCTCAGCCACAGTGGTTATGTGAAGAGCCAACCGCTGTCGGAGTACCGGGCGCAAAAACGGGGTGGCCGTGGCAAGCAGGCCACCACCACGAAAGAAGACGACTGGATCGAGCAGTTGTTTGTCGCCAACACGCACGACTACATCCTGAGTTTCTCGAACCGCGGACGCCTGTATTGGCTCAAGGTCTGGGAAGTGCCGCAGGGTTCGCGCGGCTCGCGCGGTCGCCCGATCGTCAACATGTTTCCGCTGCAGGAGGGCGAAAAGATCACGGTCGTGTTGCCATTGACCGGTGAAAAGCGCAGTTTTCCATCCGACCAGTATGTGTTCATGGCCACCAGCATGGGCACGGTCAAGAAGACCACCCTCGACGAGTTCAGCAATCCGCGCAAGGCCGGCATCATCGCGGTTGATCTGGATCCGGGCGACTATCTGATCGGCGCCGCATTGACCGACGGCGCACACGATGTGATGTTGTTCTCGGACGGTGGCAAGGCCGTGCGTTTTGATGAAAACGATGTGCGCCCGATGGGCCGCACCGCCCGCGGCGTACGCGGCATGATGCTCGACGATGGCCAGAGCGTAATTGCCATGCTGGTGGCCGAGGATGAGCACCAATCGGTGTTGACAGCCACCGAAAACGGCTACGGCAAACGTACCAGCATCACCGAATACACGCGCCACGGCCGCGGCACCAAGGGCATGATCGCGATCCAGCAAAGTGAGCGCAACGGCAAGGTCGTCGCCGCGACACTGGTGCATGCCGAAGACGAGATCATGCTGATCACCGATACCGGGGTGCTGGTACGCACCCGCGTCAGTGAAATCCGCGAAATGGGTCGCGCAACACAAGGTGTGACGCTGATCGGGCTCGACAATGGCTCGCAATTGAGCGGTGTACAGCGACTGGTCGACAACGATGCCGCCGTCAATGGAAGTGACGTTGCCGGTGACGCCACCGACGACGACGGCGGAGACGAATCCGCCTGACCCAGTACGCGGCCGCCGCACCGGTCAAGGCCGGACCGCGACGGCCGCGGTTGAACGCTTTTGCCAGTGATGACAATACGACGACCCTACAACTTCTCCGCCGGGCCTGCGACCATTGCCCCCGAGGTGCTGGAGCAGGCAGCCCGCGACATGCTCGACTGGCCCGATGCCCAGGGTCGGCGCTCAGGCATGAGCGTGATGGAAATGAGCCACCGGGGCAAGGAATTCATCGCGATCTATGAGGCGGCCGAAGCCACACTGCGCGCACTGCTCGCCGTGCCGGCGCAGTTCCGCATCCTGTTCATGCAAGGTGGAGGTCTGGCGGAAAACGCGATCGTGCCCTTGAACCTGGCCGGTCTCCACAACAAACCGGGCGAACCGCGCCAGGCCAGCTTCGTGATCACCGGTGGCTGGAGCCAGAAGTCCTGGCGCGAAGCACAGAAATACTGCACTGCCCATGTGGCAGCCACCAATGAACCCGACGGACACACCCGGATTCCGGACCCTGCCAGCTGGCAGATCGATCCTGACGCGGCCTATGTCCACCTGTGCAGCAACGAAACAATCCACGGTGTCGAATTCCAGTCATTGCCCGATCTCAAGGCCCTTGGATGCGATGCGCCCCTGGTGATCGACTTCTCCTCCCATGTCGCTTCACGCACGGTCGACTGGTCGCGCATCGGGCTGGCTTTCGCCGGCGCGCAGAAAAACCTGGGACCGGCCGGACTGACGGTTGTTGTCGTGCGCGAAGACCTGCTGGGGCATGCGCTGCCGGTATGTCCGAGCGCGTTCGACTACAAGCTGGTCGCCGACAACCAGTCGATGTTCAACACACCACCCACCTACGCGATCTACATCGCGGGGCTGGTGTTCCAGTGGATGCAGCAACAGGGTGGCGTGCAGGCGCTCGAGCAACGCAATACAGCCAAGGCAAAGCTCTTGTACGACACGATCGATGCGTCGCAGCTGTACGAAAACCGTGTTGACCCGAACTGTCGCTCACGCATGAACGTGCCGTTTTTCCTCAAGGACGCAACCCGCAACGACGCCTTTCTGGCTGGTGCGCGCGAGCATGGCCTTTTGTCGCTCAAGGGGCACAAGTCATTGGGTGGCATGCGCGCCAGCATCTACAACGCGATGCCGCTCGCAGGTGTGCAGTCCCTGGTGGACTACATGCGAGAATTTGAGCGCGCCAAAGCCTGAAGCACCCGGCGTATTCCGACCCATGTCCCAAACCCTGCCCGAACTCCGTCACCAGATCGATGCGGTTGACGCCCAGTTGCTCGACTTGCTGAACCGCCGCGCGGCGCTGGCGCTGGAGGTGGGCGAAGTCAAGCGAGCCGAAGGGTCGGTCGTGTTCCGCCCCGAGCGCGAGGCTCAGGTCATTCATGAACTGCAGCAACGCAACGCCGGTCCGATCAAGGCCGATGGCATCAGCCACATCTGGCGCGAGATCATGTCGTGTTGCCGCGCGCTGGAGGCGCGCCAGCGTGTCGCCTACCTTGGCCCGGCCGGCACCTTCAGCGAACAGGCAGCAGTGCAGTTTTTCGGCTCCAGCATCGACCATGTCCCCTGCGCCAGTTTCGATGAGGTGTTCCATGCAGCCACATCAGGGCGGGCCGATTTCGGTGTGGTACCGATCGAGAACACCACCGAAGGCGTGGTGGCACGATCGATGGATTTGTTGCTCAACACGCCGCTGCATATCGTTGGCGAGGTCAGCCTGCTGGTTCGCCATCACCTGCTGCGCAGCAGCAACTCGATGGACGGCATCGAGGTGGTGTTGGCCCACCCCCAGGCACTGGCGCAATGTCATCAATGGCTCGGGACCCACTTGCCCCAGGCCGAACGCCGCGCCGCATCCAGCAACGCCGAAGGCGCCCGCCTGGCGGCCACAAACCCGGCCTGGGCGGCCATCGCTGGCGATCGTGCTGCCAGCGAGTTCGGCCTGCATGTGGTTGCCGGCGCAATCCAGGACGACGCACACAACCGCACCCGCTTCAACATCATCTGCATGCCGAAGATGATGGCGCAACCACCGAACAGTGGCAATGACCGCATCAGCCTGGTGGTCTCGGTGCCGAACGTACCGGGTGCCGTGCACGATCTGCTGGTGCCGCTCAAGCGGCACGGCGTGACGATGACCCGGTTCGAATCACGTCCGGCACGGTCGGGGCAATGGGACTATTACTTCTATATCGACATCCAGGGCCACCCGGCACAGGATAACGTCGCCGCCGCGCTGCAGGACCTCAAGGGCCTGTGCGCGTTCTACAAGGTATTGGGTACTTACCCAGTCGCAGAACAATGACGGCAACATTGCCCTCCTCCCATGTTTGAGCAACTCGGATTGATTGGTTGTGGCCTGATGGGCGGTTCGTTCGCCCTCGCGCTCAAGCGGGCCGGACTGGTCAAACGTGTCGTTGGCTACAGTAAGTCACCCTCCACCACCGATCGGGCACGCCAGATGGGCGTGATCGACGTCGAGGCCCCGTCGGCCCTGCTGGCTGCCTCTGGCGCTGACATCGTGCTGGTGGCGGTGCCGGTGGCCTCCACCGAAACCAGCTTCAAGGCGATCAAGCATCTGGTGACACCCCAGATGCTGATCATGGACGTCGGGTCCACCAAACGTGATGTGGTTGATGCTGCGCGCCGTGCGTTGCGCGAACAGATCGGTTGCTTCGTGCCAGCGCACCCGATCACAGGCAAGGAACTCTCAGGCGTAGAGAATGCCGACGCCGAGTTGTACGTCGGGCGCCAGGTGGTGCTGAC
>CAJDVP010000064.1_pt1 | contig 11255 bp, 7 predicted proteins | sample 7391311 | NCBI WGS metagenome assembly CAJDVP01 (sample SAMEA7055711, study PRJEB34461) | soil metagenome | biome: terrestrial ecosystem; feature: Peninsula; material: soil | place: Antarctica | collected 2016
AAGCCACTGGCCTTGAGCCAGCGCTGCACCACGTCGAACGCCATCATCATGCGCGCATGGCCGATATGGCACAAATCATAGATGGTCATGCCGCAGACGTACATGCGGACGTGACCCGGCTCGATCGGAGAAAAAGGTTCAACGGCACGCGCTAGCGTGTTGTAGATGCGAAGGCTCATATTTCCGGGTGGGTTCCCCGTGCGGGGGACTGGCACCAGCGACGGTGCGCGCAAAGAAAAATGGAGTTTCGTAGCCCAGCACTGACCTTGTCAAGGCCGGAACATCCCGACCCCTGGGCTACAATCGAAACCAGTATAAGGCCCCCAAAATATATGGATCGTCTTGTGCCCGCTACAGGAGTCTTCATGATGCATCCCGGCAGCGGCTTCGGTCAGTGCCTACGCCTGTTCTGCCTGGTCGCCCTACTTGCCTTTTCCGTTGGGCCAGTCCGCGCTGACGCATACACGCCGGTGAACCAGCTGCTGCGTGATGGCCAGTTGTCACAAGCCATGGACAAGGCCGATGAATATCTGGTCAACAATCCACGCGATCCGCAAATGCGGTTTCTCAAGGGCCTTATCCAGCAGGATGGCGGCCAACGCGATGCTGCAATCGTCACCTACGAAACGCTGATCCAGGAGTACCCGGAATTGCCTGAACCGTACAACAACGTCGCTGTGCTCTACGCAAGCCAGGGCAAGTTCGAGAAGGCGCGCGAATCGCTGGAAATGGCCATTCACAACAGCGGCAGTTACGCGATCGCTTACGAGAATCTGGGCGATATTTATGCCCGGTTGGCCAGCGAATCCTATCGCCAGGCGCAACAGAACGATGCGGGCAACACGACGGTGGCGCCCAAACTCGCATTGATCCGCCAAATCATCAACAACCCTGCGGCGCGATCAAGCACGCCGACAGCGTCGCCGGCCAAGCGCTGAGCCAACGGGCGTCGTCGTTGCCGGCAACACATCATCCAAAGAGAACATCAACGTGCATCTGTCAGGAATCAGCTTCATGCGCCGCGCCATGCTCGCGGCCGTTGTCACCACCGTTTGTTTCGCTGCTTCCGCGCAGGCGCAAGACACGCCGCAGGTGCGCTTCAAGACCAGCATGGGCGAGTTCGTCGTCGAGCTCTATCCGGACAAGGCGCCCAAGACGGTTGAAAATTTCCTGCAGTACGTGCGCGACAAGCACTACGACGGCACGATCTTCCACCGCGTGATCGACGGTTTCATGGTTCAGGGCGGCGGCTTTGATGCCAACTATGTGGAAAAAAAGACCCGTCCACCCGTCATGCATGAAGGCCGTGAGGCTTTGGCCAAGGGCGGCATGCGCAACGTGGTCGGCACGCTGGCGATGGCGCGCACGAATGACCCGCAGTCGGCAAGCGCGCAATTTTTCATCAACGTCAAGGACAATGCGTTCCTGGACCCGATACTGATCCCGCCCGGCGACCCGGTGCCGAAGTTCGAATACCAGGGGCGAGTCTATGAAAACACGCCCCGGGCAAACCTGGTCAATGCCCCGCAGTTGTTTGGCTACACGGTCTTCGGCAAAGTCGTCAGCGGCATGGACGTTGTCATGAAAATGAAGAGCACTCCCACTGGACGAGGTGGGCCATTCCCGTCGGACGTCCCCAAGACCCCGATCATCATCCAATCCGCAACCCTGGTGAAATAAAAATGAGCAATCCTCAAGTCGAACTCCACATCAAACAATTGGGCGTCATCACGCTCGAACTCGACATGGAAAAGGCGCCCAAGTCGGCCGCCAACTTCCTCGAATACGTCAAGAAGGGCCACTACGACAACACCGTGTTCCATCGCGTCATCCCCAGTTTCATGGTGCAGGGTGGTGGTTTTGAGCCCGGCATGAAGGAAAAGAAAAGCGGCGAGCCGATCACCAACGAAGCCAACAACGGCCTGAAAAACAATATCTATACCGTGGCGATGGCGCGCACCAGCGACCCGCATTCGGCAACCGCCCAGTTTTTCATCAACGTCGCCGACAACGTATTCCTGAACCACACCGCACCCTCTGCGCAGGGCTGGGGTTACGCGGTGTTCGGCAAGGTGGTCAAGGGCACCGAAGTGGTCGACCAGATCAAGGCGGTCAAGACCGGCCGCAAGGGTTTCCACGACGACGTTCCCAACGACGACGTCGTGATCGAAAAGGCTGTCGCTCTTTAATACCGATCCAGTGCGGCGCCCCGCCACCGTCGCAGCCCGCGCATCGTGGCAACAGGTCGATTTCATCTCCGACCTGCACCTGCATGCCGGCGATCCGGACACCTTTACCGTCTGGAAAAACTACCTGCGGCATACCACCGCACAGGCCATTTTCATGCTCGGCGATCTGTTCGACGTGTGGGTTGGCGATGACATCCTTTCCCAGGCTACGGGCGCCGAAACCGACGAAGCCCGCTTCGCAGCCGCCTGCGCGTCGGAAATGCTTCAGGCGAGCCAGCGTCTGGACCTGTTCTTCATCTGTGGCAACCGCGACTTCCTGATCGGCGCGTCTTGCCTGCGCGCATGCGGTATGCAGGGTCTCGATGATCCCTGTGTACTCGACCTGGGTTCGTCGCGCTGCCTGTTGTCGCATGGTGACGCCCTGTGCCTGGACGATGTCGCCTATCAACGGTTCAGGGCGCTGGTGCGCAGTCCAGCCTGGCAGGCCGATTTCCTGAGTCAACCGTTGGCGCAGCGCCAGGCGACCGCACGCGAGTTGCGCGCCCAGAGCGAACAGCACAAACGGGCACATCCGGTGCCCTCGCAAGTCGATACGCCGACTGCGTTGGCATGGTTGCGCGAGGCGCGGGCGAACGTCCTTGTGCACGGTCACACCCACCAGCCCGCGGATCACGCGCTGGCCGACGGCAAGCGTCGTATCGTGCTCAGCGACTGGGATGCGCAGGCCACACCACCGCGCGCGCAGGTATTGCGCCTGACACGCGATGCGTCAGGTGAACCGCGTTCCTGGCTCCGGCTCTCGCCGGACCAGGCCTGCTGAAGGCGCACGGTGGCCATGCTGCGCTGGTTGCGGCAACTCGGTCGCAGGCATCGTGGGCCGCAACCGGACATTGCGGATGCAATCTGGCAACAGACCCTGGCGCAGTTTGCGTTCCTGCGCGTTTCAGACAACACCGCGCTGCGCCAGATGACACGGGCCTTTCTCGACAGCAAGGAATTTCATGGCGCCAATGGTCTGGAAATCACCGATGCAATGGCTGTCGCGATCGCAGCGCAGGCCTGTCTGCCAGTGCTGCGTGTGCAATCCCCACTGACCGGTGTCGCCTGGTATGACGATTTCGTCGGTATCGTGGTACACCCGGGTTCGGTGCTGGCGCGTCGGGAGGATATCGACGAAACCGGTGTGGTCCACCAGTACGCCGAAGTCCTCAGTGGCGAAGCGATGCAGGACGGCCCGGTCACGCTGAGCTGGCAAGACGTCGCCGCATCCGGTGACACCGCAGCCGTTGGTTACAACGTGGTGATCCACGAGTTCGTACACAAGATCGACATGCGCGATGGCATGCCCGACGGTTGCCCGCCGCTGTACGCCGGCTTCATGGGAGCCAGCAGCGCCAGGGCGGCCCGCGTTGCCTGGATGACCACGCTCGAGCAGCAGTACCTGGCATTCTGCGACCGGCTCAGTCTGGCAGAACGTTTTGGCGGCGAACCGGTCTGGCTTGACCCGTATGCCGCAACATCCAAGGACGAGTTCTTCGCGGTGGTCAGCGAGGCCTATTTCGTCAATCGCACGCGATTTGTAGCCGACTTTCCCGACCTGCTGCCGATGTTCGACGCGTTTTTCAATCCGGCAAGTTGACAGTATCGATCTGCCACGGATCGAGAAACTGCTGCGCATATTGCAGGTAGACCTTTTCGGCAACAAAGACGTCGAACAGGTCCGGGTCGATGTGGCCGTTACTCTTGAACTTGTGCATGATGCCCATGGCCTGCGACAACTTCATGCCGGGTTTGTAAGGTCGGTCGCTGGCGGTCAGGGCCTCAAAAATATCCGCAATGCCCATCAACCGCGCCTGCACTGACATCTGGTCGCGCATCAGGCCGCGCGGGTAACCCTTGCCGTCCATACGCTCATGGTGGCCACCGGCGTATTCCGGCACATTGCGCAGATGCCGGGGCCAGGGCAGCTGCTCGAGCATGCGGATCGTGGCCACGATATGGTGGTTGATGGTGTTGCGCTCGGACTGCGTCAACGTGCCAGCACGAATGGTCAGGTTTTCGAGTTCGTCGGCGGTCAGGAACTCGGTCTCGACACCATCCACATTACGCCAGACCCGATCGGCTGCGATGCGGCGCACCCGGTCCAGGTCGGCGTCCAGGGTTTTTTCGGCACCCGCGTTCGTGGCGCGCAGGAAGGCGCGATCGCCCTCGATGGCTGCGATATCGGCCTTGCACTGGTCCCAGACCTGCGCTTCCGCTGCGGGGTCGGTCTTGCTGCGCAGCTGCAACTGACGGCGCAAGGCGTTGATCTCCGCGTCACGCTTGAGCACCTCGAAACGGGTGTCGACCAGATCGATGCGGTCGAACAAGGTCTGCAGCTTGGTGGCCTTGTCCACCACATGCACCGGCGTCGTGACCTTGCCGCAATCGTGCAGCAGGCTGGCAATCTTGAGTTCGTAGCGATCACGCTCACTCATCGTGAACGACGCCAGTGGCCCCTGCGTGGTCTGGTTCACTGCCTCAGCGAGCATCATGGTCAGCACAGGAACCCGTTGGCAATGCCCGCCGGTGTAATGCGATTTCTCGTCGATCGCCAGGTTGATCAAGTTGATGAAGGACTCGAACAAGGCCTCCAACTGGCTCATCAGCATCCGGTTGGTCAAGGCGATGGCCGCCTGTGACGCCAGCGACTCGACCAGCCTCTGGTCCGAACTCGAGAAGCTCGCCACCTCGGCGCTGCCGGGCCTTTGCGCGTTGATCAGCTGCAACACGCCGATGACCTCACCCTCGTGGTTCTTCATCGGCACGGCCAGGAAGGACTTCGAACGGTAGCCGGTGCGTTCGTCGAACTGGCGTGTGCCGGAAAAATCGAAGTTCGGCTCGGTATAGGCGTCCGCGATGTTGACCGTCTGGTGGTGGATCGCCGCATACGCCGCCACCAGCGAATCGTTGGGTTGGCCCTGTCCGTCCTTCAGTGGCAGATTCGGATAGCTGATGGCAACGCCTGAACTGCCACCCATCGCGATGCGCAGCGAGTCGGTGCGCAAAATCTCGAACCGCAACTCGGCATCGCCGTCGACCATGCGGTACAAAGTGCCGCCATCCGCATGGGTGATGGTCTTGGCCGCCAGCAGGATCTGCTCGAGCAACGGCGTGATGTCGCGCTCCTTCGAGAGCGACGCTCCGATGACGTTGAGCTGCTCCAGCCGGCGCAGCAGGTCTTCGACCGAGTCCAAGGTCCACCTCCGGTTGCGGCCTGGTACGCCCGATAGGCCCGGGCCGCGTTGAACGCAACGATTGTCGCAGGGATCAGGGTCTGAGCAGGACCTTGAGTGCCGCACGCAGGCGACGTTCGGCACCCGGCTCGAAATCGCCCTGGAGAACAGCGCCCACGTCCTGCGCCCATGTCTGCGCTGGTGGCGCTTCATGGCGCTTGGTCAGCAACTGCAACTGAAACTTGCGCCGCGCGTCCAGGTGTTCGGCGGGTGTCGGCACTTCGGCGGCCATCTCCAGCCGCAACAAGGCCGAGTCGGCCACGGCGACGGGCGCAGCGCCCACCGCGTGCTGCCAGCCCGAACGTGCGGCCGAGGCGACCCTGGGGCCGAGGTCCTGCGCCGATGGCACTTGCTCCGGATCACGCGCCTGCCAGGCGCCGAGCAACTGCGACAAGGCCTCGCCGTGCGCCTGCGACGCCAGTTTGCGCAACGCCAACTGGGCCCGCTCCAGCGCATCGCGCTGGGCACGAAAAGCGGCATCGCCAAGGCGAGGTGTTTGCGGACGATCGTCGCGGCCACCCTGATCAAATCGCCCACCGGCGTTATCGCGCGGAGCGCCGAAGTTGCGGTCGGTTCGGTCGCCGCCACGCGGCCCACCCGCGCCAGCGCCACGGCCTGGGCCCCCAGGGCCACCGGGTCCACGTCGCGCGTCTTTGCGATCACCGAACGGCCCGCCTCGCCCACCGGACGGGGCTGCCTGGCTTGGGCGCATGCCCGGGCGATCATCGCCTCGCACCGCCACCACCGGCCGCGGGGCCGGTTTGGCGGGCGCAGGCGTCGCCGCCGGCGCAGCGGCTTCCGGCGCAACGGCTTCCGGCGCAGCAGCTTCCGGCGCCGCATCCGTTGCGGTGGATCCTTCGGCTGCTGGCGAGCCTTCGCCATCGACTGCAGGATCAGCTGATTCGACTGGCGCGTCCGTTGCTGCCGGGCTGGCTGTGGTATCGACTGTCAATGCAGCGACATCGGCTGCAGGCTTGGACGGATCGGGCGCAGCCACCGCATCACGCGCCAAGGCCTGCCCACGCAGTGCAGCTTCCAGTGCTGCAACAGCAGCCCGGATCCGCTGCGCATCGCCGGACTGGTTGGCGCCATCGAGTGCCTTGGACGCGTCGAGCACCAGCCGGTCATGCGCGCCCAAGGACTCTTCCTCCTTCTGGCGCTGGGCCGTCTTGCGCTCGAATGCATCGTCGATCGGCTTGCGGAACGCGTCCCACAGTTTCTGTTCCTGCCGGCGGTCCATCGGCACGGCCTGGGCTTCAGCCTGCCAACGCTGCTGCAAGGCCCGTACCCCATCGACACGCAACGTCGGCGCCTCGCCCAGTGCTGTCGCCTCTGCGATCATGGCCTGGCGCCGCATCACGCTGGCCTGCTGCAAGGCTTCCAGTGGCGCGGATGCCTGGGTGATCGCCGCATGCCACTGCGGTTGCAACTCGGCAAACAACTTCTCGCCAATATGGCCCGCGTCATGCCAACGATCGCGGAACTGGTGCAGGATGCGCGCAAAACCACGCCAGTCGTCGTCCAGTGCGGTGGCATTGGCAGCGGCCCAGGTGTTGACTTCCTCGATCAGTGCCAAACGCTGCGCCCGGTGGACGACGGCATCGGCCTTGGCTTTCTCGATCCAGCCTTCGACAACCTTGTGCGCCTGGTTGCACGCCTCGTCGAAGCGTTTCCACAAGCCATGATTGGGCACACCGCCTTGATCGGTCTGTTTCCATTGCTCGCGAAGCGCCCGCAGCGTTTCCTGCATCTTGCGACCACCGATGGTCTGGCCGGCCGGTCGGTTCAGCAGACCTTCAGCCTTGGCCACCAGTTCCTGGCGTAGCTGATCGGCCCGCCAACGTTGCCAGCCTTCAAGTTCGCTTGCCGCAGCCAGCGCCGCATGGACCTGGTTTTCCAGCGCATCGTCGATGAACCGGCCTTGCTCCTTGAGCGCGTTGCGCAAGGCGGCGGCGGCGCCGGCACTGGCTTTGCCGTGGCCCTGCGCCATTTCATTCTCGAGCGTCGCCAGAACCTGGGCCACCATCTCGTTGGCCTGCTTGCGTTGTTGCGGGTCGATCTGCGGTTTGGCGATCCGGGGCTGCACCGGCGCAGCCTGGCCTCTGGCGGCGCGCAATTCATCTGCCCACATCGGCACCGGTGGCAATGGCGCCCCGATATCGCCTGCCGCAGCCACCGCCTGCGCAAGGGCACTCTGGAACGCATCAAAGACCACCAGCAGCTGCGCGCGCGAAGCCTGCAACAAAGGCGGGAACTTCAGGTCGACACTGCCCCAATTGCCATCGGCTTCCAGTGCCGCAGCCTGCTGCTGCCAATGCGCCACGTCTTCGCGCAGCGCCTCCCAGACGGCCTGGGCTGCACTCCAGGACTTGGTTGACAACACCTCGATACGCTGTGCCAGCAGCACGGCCGCCTCGCGTTGCACCTGCACCGTGTGCTGCAGATCCTCGATCACCCGCACCCGCTCGGCCAGTTGTGCCTTGAGCGAGGCCAGTGGCTCCTTGCTCAGCGGTGCGCCGGCCTTGGCCGCATCCCGTTGCCAGGCCAATGCGTCTGCGATATTGAGCTTGGGTAGCGTCAGCAAGGTCTCGGCCTTGCCGGTCCACTCGGCGGCCACCTGCTCCTGGCCCTTGGCGCGCCGGATCTCGTCCAGACGTTCGCGGATCGGTCGGGCTGCACCCTTGTCGCGCGCGCCCATTTCCCGGAACACCTCCTGCAGCTGCTCGGGCGCAGGATCATGGGACAACCAGGCCCGGATGCGGGTGGCCCGTTCACCCGCAGTCGCGGCGCTGAATGCGCCATCGGTGAGTACGTCGAGTTTCTGGATATCGAGGCTCTTGGGACTTGAGGTCATCGTGACAGTGGATTCCAAACAGGTGGACGGATACGGCAATCGCGTATTTTCGCCTTGAAACGGGGTCGATTCGTATCATGCGTGCGAAGATGCGGCGCGCAGCTGAGCCAGATCGTCAAAAGCGGCATGACCAGGTGCCCCGATGGGCCGGCGTTCAGTTCGTTCCCAGGGTCAGTTCGGCGCGGGGAGACCACTTCGCATCTGGCTCAGCGAGTTTGGTCGCACCGAGGAACAATCGCTCGGGCGGCAGGTGCTGTCCGATCAGGTAATCCTTCACCACCACGCCGCGTTGCAAGGCCAACGCACGCATCGCCTCGTCGTCGGCAGGAATGTTGGCCAGCAACAACGCCTCCATCTCGGTCGGGGTCAATTCCTTGACCTTGCCCGACAGGTCACGTGGTTTGCTGATGTCGGACCGTGCGAACACCTGCTTGAGCAAGGCGGCCTTCTCCTCGGAAGGCAGCACCACCTCGGACTGGGCATTGGATGCCACCGGCGTCTGTCCGGCGTTGACCTGCTCCCGGCGTTTTTCAGTGCGCAGCAACTCCTGCAGGCCACTGCGCTTGAACGCGTCGCGCTCGACTTCCAGGTTCGCCGTCCCCACCACAGTCATTTTCAGTCCCGGTCGATCCGTCAGCGCCTTGGCCACCTTGTCGAGCCCGGCGCGCGCATCGGCTTGCAACAGGGCGGTACCTGCAGGGAATGCGACCTGGCTGAGTTCGTCGCCACCGCCGCCGAACGCGCTGGCGAGCAAGGTGAACGGGGCTGTCAGCGCCTTGCCGATCAGGTTGACGATGACCTTGAAGATCACCGGACCGAGTCTGAACTGCGGATCGTTCAGCGAGCCGCTGATCGGCAGGTTGATGTCGATGACGCCATTGCTGTCGGCCAGCAATGCCACAGCCAGCTTCACTGGCAGACTGTTCGGAGCGCCTTCGACCTTGTCGCCAAACGCAAGCTGGTTCAGTACGACCTGGTTACTGGCCGTGAGTTGGCCATCCGGTTGGACCAGGTAGGCCACATCCACGCTGAGCTTTCCGCGCTGGATGCCATAGCCGGCATATTTGATCGAATACGGCGACAAGGGCGGCAGCTCCAGATCACGGACCTTGCCCTTGATGTCCAGCGCCAGCGGCTTGGCCAGCGGGTTGAGCTTGCCGATGATCTCCAGCGAGGCAGTGCCCTCCGCACGACCCCGCAATTCCAGGTCGGCCATCGGCGGCTGACCGGCCACCGGAACGGACGAAAACGCGCTGAGCTTGCCGGTCAATTCAGTGAGGTCGGCCGAATAGTTGGGTTTGACGAAACGATCGGAAAAAAGCACCTTGCCTTGCACCAGACTGATCGGCCCGATCCGGATCACCGGCGCCATCGGATCCGGTGCGGTAGGCGCAGGTGGCGCGGCTGCGGCCCCCCCGTTGGCTGGCACGGGAGGCGTATCGCTGCGCACCAGATCCTGCAGGTTGATGCGCCCGGACTCATGGACGATCACGCGGGCATAGAAGTCGCTCAGCGTCGTCTCGCGCACGGCCAGGCGCAGTGGCTTGCCCGGGGCGATTGCGAGGTCGACACCACGCAGGCCCAGAGCCTTCCAGTTCAACAGCTCCTGCGCCAGCCCCGACTCACCACCTTGGCTCGCAATGCTGTTGGCGCGGAAGTCCTCCAGTACGCTGTCACCCCGCACACCGATCAGTGGACCCTGCGCTGTCATTGCAAAATCGACATCTCCCTTGAAGCCGGCGTCGGCACGCAGGATCTCGATGTTCAGGCCCGATCCGAAATACGGCTCCAGCGCATGCAGCGGCAACTGCGCCATCTGCACACGGCCCTTGGCGTGCAGCGGCTCGATCTGAACGGTGCCGCGATAGTCGACCTGCCCGGCCTGTCCCTGTCCGGTGGCCACCTTGGCCGACAGCTGCGCCGGCATCGGCTGCTTTAAGTCTTGCACGATATCGCGCAAATCCAGGTTCAGCGCTGTCGTAGTGAGCTGAACCGGTTTGGCTTGCGCCAGATCCTGAAACCGCACAGTGGCATCGCGCAGCAGCAGCTGATCCAGCTGGCCCTGCCAGGGCTGCTGCGTCAGGGCACCGGTGCTGGCAGCCACTGGCGTTGAGGTAGCTGGTGCAGGCGCGGCGGGCTTCAGCCAGCTTTCAAACATCCACCGCTTGTCAGCACCACGGGTTACTGCGAGCTTCGCCTGCGTCATCACCACTTGTCCGACCGACCAGCGGCGTTGCCCCAGGTCGACGGTCGCTGTTGCCAGGCTGATTTGCTTGATGTGGGGAAGTTCAGCCGAACCGGTGCGCCCCACAAGCGCAAGCTGGTCCAGCGTCAAACTGGAAATGGCCAGTTGCAGGCCTGGCTCTTGCCATTGCAGTGCGACGTCGGCATTGAGCGCACCACGCACACCCGGCTCCAGAAATTGCGCCAGGTACGGAGCTGCCAACTCCAGCTGCGCATCGGACACCTTCAGCTGGACTGTGGCCTGCGTGTCGGTTGCGGAGCCTTCGAACGCGAGACTGGCAGCTGGCTGGCCCTTGCGCGCCTGCGCGTTGGCGTTGGATGCGGGCGTGTCAGCCCCTGCAGTTGCCACCGCAAGCGCGCCGGTGAAAGTCACCGGCTTGGCCATCGGCCAAACCAGGTCCTTTGCATCGAGGCTCAAGCCCTGGGCCTGCAGCTGCGCTGCCGGAGTGATGCCATCGTCATGCCAATCCATCACGCCGTCGCGCACCTGCACCCGCGCCACGCTTGCCCGCCAGGAGCCTCCATCGGATTGCGCTGGCGCGCCGCTGCCCGCTGCCGCTGCGGGAGGTGCGCCCGCGGGCTGCAACGCCAGATTGATCTTCCCCGCGCCATCGCGCCGCACGCGCAAACGGGGGGCCTGCAGTTCGATGGAGCTGATATCAACCACCTGTTCCAGCAGCCGCAGCTGATCGA
>CAJDVP010000077.1_pt1 | contig 11161 bp, 9 predicted proteins | sample 7391311 | NCBI WGS metagenome assembly CAJDVP01 (sample SAMEA7055711, study PRJEB34461) | soil metagenome | biome: terrestrial ecosystem; feature: Peninsula; material: soil | place: Antarctica | collected 2016
GCGGTGCGCTTGCGATCGAGCCAGAACTTCTTGCGCGCCTCGGCGCTGATCGCGATGAAACCCTCGCCACCGCGCTGGTTCGCCAATCGGACGACCTCGGAGCTGACCCGGGCCACTTGGTCGGCGTCCGCGCCGGCAATGTCACCGATCAGCACCATCTTGGGCAGGCCGGAACCGCTGCCACCGGCGCGTTTGGACTTGGTCGCGTAGCCGACCGCCTTCAAATAACGGTCATCCAGGTGCTCCAGGCCGGCCAGCAACACACCGGAGCGCTTCTGCTCGGCGAACATGAAATCGATGATGTCCACGATACCGGGTACGGCGTCATGGGTATTGCCGAAAAACTCCAGGCACACGGTACGAACCTCGGTCGGCATCGTGTGCAGCAACCAGCGCGCACTGGTGATCAAGCCATCGCAGCCTTCTTTTTGTATGCCCGGCAGGCCGCTGAGGAACTTGTCGGTGACATCCTTGCCCAGGCCCTCCTTGCGAAACCGGACGCCCGGAATCTCCATGCGTTCGGTGCGCTCCAGCGTCCGGCCATCGGCCTTGAAATAGCGCAGCTCGAAGGTCGCCACTGCCGCATCGTGGATCTTGCCCAGGTTGTGGTCCAGGCGGGTCACTTCCAGCCAGGTCGCCTGCGGCGTGACCATGCGCCAGGACAGAAGATTGTCCAGCGCCGTGCCCCACAAAACCGCCTTCTTGCCACCGGCATTCATGGCAATATTGCCGCCAATGCAGGAGGCTTCGGCCGAAGTCGGATCGACGGCAAACACGAACCCCGCCCGTTCGGCAGCATCGGCCACCCGCTGGGTGACCACGCCCGCTTCGGTCCAGATCGTCGCCACCGGCGCGTCGTGGCCGGGCACGGTGCGCAGTTCGACCTCGGACATCGTCTCGAGTTTTTCGGTGTTGATGACCGCGCTTTTCCAGGTTAGCGGGCAGGCGCCCCCGGTATAGCCGGTGCCACCCCCGCGGGGAATGATGGTCAGGCCCAGATCGATGCAGCCTTTGACCAGGCCGGCCATCTCGGCCTCCGAGTCCGGCGTCAACACGACAAACGGGTATTCGACGCGCCAATCCGTGGCATCGGTCACATGGGACACCCGGCTGAGGCCGTCGAACTTGATGTTGTCACGCGCTGTGAGCCTGCCCAGCAACTTCTGCGTCTTGCGGCGCAGCGCCTGGATATCGACGAAGCTGCGGTCAAACCGCTGCACGGCCACCTGAGCAGCGTCCAGCAAGGTGCCGACCATGGCGTCGCGCTCGGCGTCCTCGTCCGGCGTGCGCCGCTTGCCGATCTCGGTCAGCCGGTGCTGCAAGGCCTCGACCAGCAGACGCTGGCGTTTGGGGTTGTGCAGCAGGTCGTCTTGCAGGTATGGATTGCGCTGGACGACCCAGATGTCGCCAAGCACCTCGTACAACATGCGCGCGGAACGTCCGGTGCGCCGTTCGTCACGTAGACGCAGCAGGGTGTTCCAGATGGCCTCACCCAATAACCGGATGACGATCTCGCGATCGGAAAACGAGGTGTAGTTGTACGGAATCTCACGGATGCGATCCGCGGCGGACACGCCGACCCCGGCGGCAGGCGACAGGTGGTCGGGACGGATCGGAGCGTTCATCGGTCAATGGGGTGTCAGGCGTAATGCCCGGGCGCGGGCTGGCTTCGGATCTCCGCAGAGCGCGTGGAGTGGCAGCCACGTGCGGCTGCGTACCCTTCGGATATTACCGCAGTGCAGCATTTTTCCGTTTGTCATGAAGACGCACTTATGGAAATCCCTCTATTCGTTTTGCTGTCCCGGAGGTTTAATAACGCGATCACGTACCTGGGAGCCTGTCGGGCTACCAGTCTGGCATCAGCCTTATTTGACAAAGAGGACCCACAATGAAATTCAAGCTTGCCATGGTTGCCTGCGCGGCAGCCTTCACCCTGTCCGCACACGCGCAGACCGAGCTCCAGTGGTGGCACTCGATGACCGGCGCCAATGGTGACCGCGTCAACGCGATGGCCAGCAGCTTCAATGAGAGCCAGAAAGACTACAAGGTGGTGCCGGTATACAAGGGCAGTTACGACGAGTCCATGACGGCTGCAATCGCCGCGTTTCGCGCCGGCAAGGCGCCAAACATTGTGCAGGTGTTCGAGGTCGGCACAGCAACCATGATGAGCGCAAAGGGCGCGATCCTGCCGGTGTACAAACTGATGAAGGATTCGGGCGAGAAGTTCGATCCCAAAGCCTATGTCAGCGCGGTGGCCGGCTATTACACCGACTCCAAGGGCCAGATGTTGTCGTTCCCTTTCAACTCTTCCACGCCCGTGTTCTATATCAACAAGGACGCCTTCACGAAGGCGGGCCTGGATCCCAATGCAGCCCCCAAGACCTGGAAGGAATTCGCGGTAGCTGCAGGAAAGCTCAAGGCAAGCGGGCAGGAATGCGTCTACACCACGGGATGGCCGAGCTGGGTGCATATCGAGAATTTCAGCGCCTGGCACAACCTGCCGATCGGCACCATGGAGAATGGCATAGCCGGCTTGGGGACCAAATTCACGATCAATTCACCACAACACGTGGCTCACCTGCAGATGCTGGTCGATTTCACAAAGAATGGCTGGTTTACCTATGGCGGGCGCAAGAATGAAGCCGAAGCCAAGTTCTTCAGTGGCGAGTGCGCGATGCTGACCTCGAGTTCGGCGGCGCAAGGCAACATCCGAAAGAACGCCAAGTTTGACTTCTCGGTCAATTTCCTGCCGTACAACGACAGTATCAAGGGCGCGCCACAAAACTCCATCATCGGTGGAGCAAGCCTGTGGGTGCTCGCAGGCAAACCAGCAAAAGAGAACAAAGGTGTGGCGCAGTTTTTCAACTTCCTGTCGGCACCCGAGTTGCAGATGCAGTGGCACAAGGATAGTGGCTACGTACCAATTACCAATGCCGCGGCTGAGCTGACCAAGAAGTCTGGCTACTACGAGCAGAACCCGGGCACTGACATTGCCGTCAAGCAGCTCAACTTCAAACCGCCTACGGCCAACTCCAAGGGATTGCGTTTTGGCAACTACGTCCAGGGGCGAGCGGTCATCGAAGAGGAAATCGAGGCTGCACTCGCCGGCAAGAAGACCGCCAAGGAGGCGCTGGACGATGCCGTCAAGCGTGGCAACGCCATCCTGCGCAAGTTCGAGGCTACGAACAAGGCCGGCTGATCTTGAGTCAAACGCCGGTCGCCGCCAACCGCAGCGGTCGGTGTTTGTTCCGCCTATGCTTATTTCCCGCTTCGCGGATCTCCGCCAGACGAAAGCGAACGCCACAAACGCTGATCTGACCGCGATGAATGCTGCTTGCCCGATGCTGTCAGTGATCTGCTGACATGGAAAAACGCGTCGTCTTCCGCTCCCGCTGGTTGCCCTATCTGCTGGTAGCGCCGCAGCTTGCAATCACGATAGTCTTTTTCTTTTGGCCAGCGGGTCAGGCGCTTTGGTACGCTTTCCAGAGTCAGGACGCCTTCGGTCTGAACGTCACCTTTGCCGGGCTGGACAATTTTCGTTACCTGTTCAACGACGAGGCTTACCTGGACTCGTTCAAGGTGACAGCGGTCTTCTCTTTGCTGGTGGCAGGCGGTGGCATTGCCATCGCACTGGTGATGGCGGTCCTGGCCGATCGCGTCGTCAAGGCCGCGCTGATATACCGGACGCTGCTGATCTGGCCTTACGCGGTCGCTGCGGCGGTCGCCGGGGTACTGTGGGGATTCCTTTTTGCACCATCGATCGGCATCGTGACCTTCGTGTTGAAGCAGTTCGATATCGACTGGAACTGGGTGCTGCAAGGCGATCAAGCCATGCTGCTGGTAGTCATCGCGTCGATATGGAAACAGATCTCCTACAACTTCCTGTTTTTTCTGGCTGGCCTGCAGTCCATTCCGCGATCGTTGATCGAGGCTGCGGCGATCGACGGCGCGCGGCCAATGCGGCGATTCTGGACCATCGTGTTTCCGCTCTTGTCACCGGTCACGTTCTTCCTGCTGGTCGTCAACATCGTCTACGCCTTCTTCGACACTTTCGGGGTGATCGACGCAACGACCGGAGGTGGGCCTGCGGGAGCCACCCAGATCCTGGTCTACAAGGTCTACGTGGATGGCGTGAAATCGGCGGACCTGGGAGGGTCGTCGGCGCAGTCCGCAATCCTGATGGTGATCGTCATCATCCTGACCGTGGCCCAGTTCCGCTTCGTAGAGCGCAAGGTGAACTATTAGGATGAAACTGCCCCCACGCTTACTACGTTCGCTGCCCCCTGATGGGGCCTTCGGAACGGCCGGGCGGTACTGACATGGTCGAACGCCGCCCCTTGCTCACGCTGCTGACACACCTGGGACTGGTCCTGGGCATCATCGTCATTGCATTTCCGCTCTATGTGACCTTCATCGCGTCGACACTGACGATGGAGCAGGTACTTGAAGTGCCAATGAGTCTGCTGCCGGGCGATCAGTTCTGGATCAACTACTCCCAGGTACTGACCGGCGGTTCGACGCGTGGCTCAACGGCGCCCGTGGGGCCGATGATGGTCAACAGCCTGATCATGGCTCTGGTTATCGCATTCGGCAAGATCGCAATATCGATCATCAGTTCGTTCGCGATCGTCTACTTCCGGTTCCCTCTGCGCAACTTCTTCTTCTGGATGATCTTCGTCACCTTGATGCTGCCGGTGGAAGTGCGCATCATCCCGACCTACAAGGTCGTTGCCGACCTTGGCATGCTCGACAGCTATGCAGGGCTGACGCTGCCACTGATTGCCTCGGCGACTGCCACCTTCCTGTTCCGCCAGTTCTTCATGACCGTGCCCGACGAACTGGTCGAGGCTGCACGTATCGATGGCGCCGGGCCGATGCGGTTTTTTATCGATGTGCTGCTGCCCCTTTCGTCGACGACCATTGCGGCGCTGTTCGTGATCCAGTTCATATACGGCTGGAACCAGTACCTTTGGCCCTTGCTGATCACCAATGACGAGTCGATGTACACCGTGGTGATCGGCATCAAACGCATGATCGTGGGCGGCGACGCGCTGACCGAATGGAACCTTGTCATGGCCACGGCGATACTGGCCATGCTGCCGCCTGCGTTGGTGGTTGTGCTGCTGCAAAAATGGTTCGTCAAGGGCCTGGTCGATACCGAGAAATAACACGATGCCTGCCATTTCACTGCGGAAATTGACGAAAAGTTACGGCTACGGCGCCAAGGCCGTGGAGGTCATACACGGCGTCAACGCCGAAATCGAAAGCGGCGAGTTCGTGGTCATCGTGGGCCCATCGGGCTGTGGAAAGAGCACTTTGCTGCGCATGGTGGCGGGCCTTGAAGAGGTCAGTGGCGGCGAAATTTTAATCAACGACGTGGTCGTCAACAACGTGGAACCTGCAGACCGGGACATCGCGATGGTGTTTCAAAACTACGCGCTGTATCCGCACATGAGCGTGTTTGACAACATGGCCTACGGACTGAAGATTCGCAAACTGCCCAAGGACGAGATCCGGGTGCGTGTCGACAAGGCGGCTGCGATCCTTGAACTCGCACCCTATTTACAGCGCAAGCCGCGCGAGCTCTCGGGCGGACAACGCCAGCGTGTGGCCATGGGCCGAGCCATCGTGCGCCAGCCCCAGGTGTTCCTGTTCGACGAGCCGCTGAGCAACCTGGACGCCAAGTTGCGCGCCCAGACCCGGCTCGAAATCCAGAAGCTGCACCGCGAACTGGGCATCACCTCGTTGTTCGTCACGCACGATCAGGTCGAGGCCATGACGCTGGCGCAACGCATGATCGTCATGAATGCCGGGGTGATGGAGCAGTTCGGCACGCCGGAAGAGGTCTACACCCGGCCGGCGACCACGTTCGTCGCCAGCTTCATCGGTTCGCCACCGATGAACCTGCTGTGGGATGCGCCGCAGCACAAACCGAACACCATCGTCGGCATCCGCCCGGAACACCTCGACGTCACCGCCACCGGCTGGGCGCTGCAAGTCGAAGCGGTCGAGATGCTGGGCGCCGAGCGCCTGGTCTACGGTCGCTGGTCGCATGGCGCCGGCAACGAAGTGGTCATCGTTCGGATGGAGGAATCACAGCCGGTGCCGGCGCTGGGCTCGACCATCCATGTGACGCCGCGCGAGGACCGCCTGCACGCCTTCGACGTAGCCACCGGCAAACGCATCGAATGACGGGTATCTGGCCCTATCCACGCTGGGTCGCCCACCGCGGCGCCGGGAAATTAGCGCCGGAAAATACGCTTGCAGCCTTCCGGCTCGGCGCCCGGCATGGCTATCGGATGTTCGAGTGCGACGTCAAGCTCAGTCAGGACGGCGTGCCGTTCCTGATGCACGACGCGAGCTTGGAGCGCACCACCAACGGACGGGGCACGGGTGGCGATCTGCCCTGGCAGGCCCTTGCGCAGTTGGACGCCGGTAGCTGGCATTCGCGCCAGTACGCGGGCGAGCCCCTGCCCTGCCTGGACAACATCGCGCATTTCTGCAGGACGAACCACTACCACCTGAACATCGAAATCAAGCCGACCCCTGGATGCGAGGCCGCAACCGGCGCTGCGGTGGCACACCGGGCCGCCGGTCTGTGGGCTGGCGCAACCGTGCCGCCGCTGCTGTCGTCGTTCTCGGTCGAGGCGCTGGAGGCCGCCCAGGCCAGCATGCCGGGCTTGCCACGGGCCTTGCTGCTGGACAAGGCCCAACCCGACTGGCTCGATATTGCACGGCGCCTGGACTGCGTCGCCGTGGTCTGTCACTACAGCGTGTGGAACGCTGCCACCGTTTCGCTCGCGCACACGAGCGGCCTGCGCTGCCTGAGTTACACCGTCAACGAGTTGTCGATCGCACAGCAACTGCTCGCACTGGAAACCGACGGCATCATTACCGATAGGATCGATCTGTTTGCACCGGATTGACGCGCCTGCCATTCGCAAGGGCAGTAAGTACCCATCACCGCGAGCCTGGGTGCCGCCGCGATCGGGGCGACTTGCGTATCAGGTATGGTGCACGGTTGATCGGAACATCAAGCTCGCCAGGCCTTGAGCAGCAACCAGGTTGTGCTGGCACTGGCTGCAGCCATGCTCAGGTAGGTAGCCATCGTGCCATCGTGCCCGAACCACAACACCCCGGCCGCCAGCACTACGGCATTGACCACGGCCAGTACTGCCATCTGTCGGGGTAAACCGGCTGTCGCTGTACGTCCCAGGGGCGTCCATCGGAGCAACAATGGCATCATCACCGCCATCGCGATGGCCGGCCATATGAAATTGAAAAGGTGATTAAGCAAGCCGACAAGACCCATAGTGTGCAGAATTTTATAATCCGGCAGATCATCAATTTATGGCAGTCTGGGCATTAGGCATCAACCACACCACCGCGCCGCTGGATCTGCGCGGCAGGCTCGCGTTCGCCAGTGAACAAATCGAGCCGACGCTGCACGGATTGCGCGGCGCACTCAGCCGGCCTCCGGAAGCAGCGATCGTGTCGACCTGCAACCGCACCGAGATCTACTGCGCCGGCGACCGTCCCGAGTTCGAGCCTGCACTGGACTGGCTGGCGCAAGCGGGCGGCATTTCCAGCGCGGAACTGCGTTCCCACTCATATCTGCTGGAAAACGACCCTGTGGTGCGCCACGCATTTCGTGTGGCCAGCGGGCTGGACTCCATGGTGTTGGGCGAGCCGCAAATCCTTGGCCAGCTCAAGGAGGCAGTACGGGTCGCCCAGCGTGCTGGCTCCCTGGGCTCCACGCTCAGCCAGATGTTCCAGCGTTCGTTCGCTGTAGCCAAGGAAGTTCGGACATCAACGGAAATTGGCGCTCACTCGATCAGCATGGCCGCAGCCACGGTTCGTCTGGCCGCGCAGTTATTCGAGGATCTGGGCGAAGTCAAGGTGCTGTTCGTTGGTGCCGGCGACATGATCGAACTGTGTGCCACCCATTTCGCGGCCCGCCATCCCAAGGCCATCACCGTGGCCAATCGCACGCTCGAGCGTGGTGAGCGGCTGGCAAACCAGGTGGCTGGCACGGTCATGCGGCTGGCTGATCTGCCCGAACGCCTGCATGAATTCGATGCGGTGATCAGTTGCACCGCCAGCACCTTGCCGATCATCGGTCTCGGTGCGGTCGAACGCGCGCTCAAGCGCCGCCGCCACCGCCCGATATTCATGGTCGACCTGGCAGTGCCGCGGGACATCGAACCCGAAGTCAAGGACCTGCAGGACGTCTATCTCTATACCGTGGACGACTTGGCGAATGTCGTGCAGACCGGCCGCGCCAACCGGCAGGCAGCGGTGGCTCAGGCCGAAGCCATCATCGACGCCGGTGTGATGAGCTTCATGCACTGGGTCGACCATCGCGGTTCTGTGCCATTGATCCAGCAGCTCAATGCCCAGGCCGACGAATGGCGTGCACTGGAAATTGCGCGCGCCCGCAAATTGTTGGCCAAAGGCGAGGATGTGGACGCCGTACTCGATGCCTTGTCCCGCGGTCTGACGCAGAAAATGCTGCATGGCGCCCTGGCCGAGTTGCGCACGGCCGACGCCGACGCGCGCCGCCAGGCGAGTTCTGCGGTCGAGCACTTCTTTTTGCGCAAGGAACGTTAGCTGCGGGAATTTGCCGACAGCACCCGGTGATGCCGGGGCGTTCGATCCGGCCCGCGCCGGAACCCGCAATGACAGCCGCGCCTTGGTGCTCAGCACCGGCCGACCTCAAGAGTCCAGCACGATGAAAGCGTTTTTTCGAACACAGCTTGAGCGATACGCAACCCGTCTGGGCGAGCTGGAGTTCCTGCTCTCGCGCGAGGACATCATGCGGAACATGGAACAGTTCCTCTCGCTGTCGCGTGAACACGCCGAAGTGGCGGCTGTGGGAGGCCGCTGGGAACGTTATCGCCAGCGCGAGTCCGACCTGCGGCAGGGACACGAATTACTGGAGAGCGCCGACCAGGACGCCGAGATGGCGGCCATGGCGCAAGACGAGATCGAGGCTGCCGGCGCCGAGCTCACGCAGCTGGAGGCGGAGCTGCAGCGTATGTTGTTGCCCAAGGATCCGGACGATGTGCGCAATGCCTTCATGGAGATCCGCGCCGGCACCGGGGGTGACGAATCGACGCTGTTTGCCGGTGATCTGCTGCGCATGTACACCCGTTATTGTGACCATCGCGGCTGGAAGGTGGAGATCATCAGCGAGTCGGCCTCGGAGATGGGTGGCTACAAGGAGGTGGTCGCCCGGATCGTCGGCGCAGGCGCCTACGGCACGCTCAAATTCGAGTCCGGTGGTCACCGCGTGCAACGGGTACCGGTGACCGAAACCCAGGGCCGCATCCATACCAGCGCCTGTACCGTGGCTGTGCTGGCTGAACCGGACGAGTCGGTGGCGGTGCAGATCAACCCAGCTGATCTGCGGATCGACACCTACCGCGCGAGCGGTGCCGGCGGACAACATATCAACAAGACCGACTCGGCAGTGCGTATCACCCACCTGCCCACCGGCATCGTCGCCGAGTGCCAGGACGACCGCAGCCAGCACCGCAACAAGGCCCGCGCCTTGCAGGTGCTGTCGGCCCGGATTCAGGAAAAAGACCGCAGCGCGCGCGCGGCCAGGGACGCGGCCCAGCGCAAGGGCCTGATCGGCAGCGGCGATCGCAGCGACCGGATCCGCACCTACAACTTTCCCCAGGGCCGCCTCACCGACCACCGCATCAATCTGACCCTGTACAAGTTGGCCATGATCATGGAGGGTGATCTTGACGATGTGGTGCAGGCCTTGCAGGCGGCCGAATCGGCCGAACAACTGGCGGCGTTGGAAATGGGCGGTGCATCATGAGCCGCCGGGCCGCTCCAAAGGCGACAACAAAGTTGCGGCCTCGACTGACAACTGCGCGCAGCGTTTGTCAGGTCGAAGCCAATCCCGCTGTGCGCAGCGCACAGGATGGTGCGGTGATTCCAGCACCGACATGACTACCGTCGCACAGGCACTGGGTGCGGCCCGCAAGGCCGGGCTGGACAAGCTCGACGCGGAACTGCTGCTGCTGGCAGCGCACGGTTTCGCCAGCGATGCGCTGCACGCGGTGCGCAGCTGGCTGCTGACCCACGACACTGACGAATTGGCCGGGCCCGTGCTCGATCGCTACCAGCAATCGGTGCAGCGACGCCAATCCGGCGAACCGCTGGCCTACATCATCGGAAGCAAGGAGTTCTACGGCCTTGCGCTGGCCGTCGACCCGCGCGTGCTCGTGCCCAGGCCCGACACCGAAACTCTGGTCGACTGGGCGCTGGAGCAACTCGCCCATGGGTCCCGCGGGCCGGGCGATGCACCTGCACGCGTGTTGGACCTGGGAACTGGCAGCGGCGCAATTGCGCTGGCATTGAAAAAACACTGCCCGAACTGTGTCGTGGATGCCGTGGATGCAAGTGCCCCGGCGCTGGCCGTGGCGCGATTGAACGCCGAACGGCTCGGGCTGCAGGTCCGGATGCTGCAAGGCCGTTGGTTTGATCCAATTGACGGCCGTTACGACTGCATCGTGTCCAATCCGCCGTATGTGGCCGACGCCGATCCGCATCTGGATGCGCTGGCACACGAGCCGGTACAGGCGCTGGTGTCGGGCGCCGACGGATTGCGCGACATCCGGCAGATCGTGACCAGCGCTCCGGCGCACCTGACGCCAGGCGGCTGGCTGCTGCTGGAACACGGCCACGATCAGGGATTGGCCGTGCAGGCGTTGCTGCGCGCCGCCGGCTTCCCGGCCGCTGGACCGGGCAAGACCCGTGATGAACAAGGTTGTTCCTATCGCCGCGTCCGCCGGCGTGAAATAATCGGACCATCGCTGAACTGAACAAGGAAAATGTCCATGAGTGACACGCAACAACGCATCGACGAACTGGTCAAGTCCAACCCGGTCTTGCTGTTCATGAAAGGCAACGCCTCATTTCCGCAATGCGGCTTCTCCGGTCGTGCCATCCAGATTCTGAAAGCCTGTGGCCTGGACGCCAAGCAGATCACCACCGTCAACGTGCTCGACGATGCGGAGATTCGTACCGGCATCAAGGATTACAGCCAGTGGCCAACGATCCCGCAGTTGTACGTCAAGGGTGAGTTCATCGGCGGATCGGACATCATGATGGAGATGTACGAGAACGGTGAACTGCAGCAGGT
>CAJDVP010000187.1_pt1 | contig 11149 bp, 12 predicted proteins | sample 7391311 | NCBI WGS metagenome assembly CAJDVP01 (sample SAMEA7055711, study PRJEB34461) | soil metagenome | biome: terrestrial ecosystem; feature: Peninsula; material: soil | place: Antarctica | collected 2016
ACGTGACACCTTCGTGATGTTGCACCAGCGCGGTGTGTCGATGGCAGCCAAGCCTTTTTCCATCGGATTTCGCATCGAACATCCGCAAAGCCTGATCGATCGCGCGCGCTGGGGTCGCCACGCCGGCCATCCGGCGCTGGGCGCGGCAGAATACCGGCTGGTCCACCATGCCGGTAATGGTCGCTCGGTCTACAGCTTTTGCATGTGCCCCGGCGGCACGGTGGTGGCGGCAACCTCGGAGCCGGGCCGTGTCGTGACCAATGGCATGAGCCAGTATTCGCGCAACGAACGTAACGCAAACGCCGGCATCGTCGTGGGCATCACCCCGCAGGACTTCCCGCGAGACATCACACGCATGCGCGCCGCGCTGGGCGACGACGTGCCCTGTGACGCCGCAACCATGGCCGACCATCCGCTGGCCGGTATCGTGTTGCAACGTGAACTCGAATCAAGCGCCTATCAGCTGGGTGGCGGCAATTACCAGGCGCCGGGCCAACTGGTCGGCGATTTTCTGGCGGCGCGACCATCCACGGCGCTGGGCTCCGTTGCGCCGTCGTACAAACCCGGCGTGTTGCTGGGCGACCTGGGTTCGGCCTTGCCCGGTTATGCGGTCGATGCAATCCGTGAGTCCCTGCCAGTGTTCGGACGCAAGATCAAGGGTTTCGACATGCCGGACGCCATGCTGACCGGTGTCGAGACCCGCACCTCGTCGCCGGTGCGCATCACGCGTGCGGACGATTTTCAGAGCGTCAATGTGCAGGGCCTGTATCCGGCTGGTGAAGGTGCGAGTTATGCGGGCGGCATCTTGTCGGCAGGGGTGGATGGCATCCGGGTCGCGGAAGCAGTGGCTTTGGCCATCTTGCCTTGAGACTGCAGCCAGTCGATTCGTTGCGCGCCGACGTATGGGTGAGATCAAGCGGGTGGGGTGCCCCGCTCCGCGAATGTCCCCCGGCCTTCGGCCTCCGCCTTTATTTCGCTGCGCGGGACACCCCACCCGCCTGATCAAGTTGTGTCGTTGGCATGCGAGGCGGCGCACAGCGCTGGTATTGGACGGGTCAGATTGGTATTTGTATCGACAGAAGCCAGCAATGCGCGCCGCCAAGTGGGTTCGGTGGGGGGCGCAGCGAAGTAGAGGGGGAATCAATGGGCGAAGCCCATTGAGGAGGACATGAGCGGAGCCCCCCACCGAACCCGCTTGGCGTACCAACGATTGCCAATCTTGGCGTACCACGACCATCGCTCTTCGGCAGATGGCAGCCAATACGACATACAAAACAACCGCGATGCTTATCTATACAGCGCGGTTGTTGGTACAACAAGGCCGGAAAACCGGCCAAGTCCTAGGAGGTCAGGCAATCGGGGCGTTCTGCAGCGCCGCGATACGTTCCTCGATCGGTGGATGGGTCGAGAACAACTTGCCGATACCTCCGGCGATACCCATCGCCGACAGGCTCTTGGGCAACGCGGCTGGGGTCATGCCGCCCAGGCGGGCCAGTGCGTTGGCCATCGGTTGGCGCTGGCCCATGAGTCGGGCTGACCCTGCGTCGGCACGGAATTCGCGCTGGCGAGAGAACCAGGCCACGATCATCGCCGCCAGGAAGCCGAGCACGATGTCGAGCACGATGGTGGTGATCCAGTACCCCATGCCCGGCCCCGAGTTGCGCTCGTTGCCACGGTTCAGGAAACTGTCGACTGCGTATCCGATGACACGGCTAAGAAAAACCACGAAGGTATTCATCACACCCTGGATCAGTGTCATCGTGACCATGTCGCCGTTGGCGATATGTGACACCTCATGGCCGATCACCGCCTCGACCTCTTCGCGTGTCATGCCTTGCAGCAGGCCGGTGGACACCGCGACCAGCGCACTGTTCTTGAACGCGCCGGTGGCGAACGCATTGGGCGCGCCTTCGAATACGCCGACTTCGGGCATTCCGATCTGGGCCTTGTCAGCCAACTTGCGTACCGTCTCGACGATCCAGGCTTCGTCGGCAGTGCGCGGTTGCTCGATCACCTTCACGCCCGCGCTCCATTTGGCCACAGGTTTGCTGATCAACAGTGAGATCAAGGCGCCGCCAAAGCCGATCAGCAACGCGAAACCGAGCAACGCTCCCAGGTCCAGACCGTTGGCCGTCAGGTAGCGGTTCACGCCCAGGATATTGGCCACGATGCCCAACACCACCACGACAGCGAGGTTGGTCATCACAAACAGCAGGATTCGTTTCATGTAACTTTATTCCGATAGAGCCTTATGCGGCCGATGGCGAAGATAGTAGGGGCGAAGCGGCCGATTTCAAGTTGTCTTGGGGCTGTATGCCCAGCTGACCTGCGGTTATTGTGATCGGTCCGCTGCCTGCAGGTGAGGCCGGAATACCGTCGGATCGCGGTAGAAGGCAGGGTCGTCGTTGGGCTGCCACCAGCCGGGCACGCCAAGCACCGGCAGATGCGCAAAGGGCTTGGTCGCGAGCATGGCCGCATTCAGATGGCGGGCGGTCCATGTGTCCATGTCGGCCGCAGACACCGACGGTTGCGGCAAGATCAGTACATGCGCGGTGATTGCCTTGCGTGGCGCCTGCAGTTTTTCCAGCAGCGCATGGCCGAACAGCACCAGATGTGTGTCCTGCCACAACGGGCGCAGATCACCGAACAGCTGATCCCAGCGCTTGGCCTGCAGCGCCTCCCACACTGCTGGTGGCGCGTGCAGGAAGGCCGCATTTTCGTCGAGCACTGTCAGCGCGTCGCGCACCGGACCGCGTTGCGGGCTTATGCCCTGATCGCGGATCTGCGCCGCCTGCAACTGGTTCAGGCGCCTTTTGGTGGCCGGAAAATGCATCCAGCACAGACCATTGAACAGGTCATGCCAGCCGTCGCGGGTCGGGCATTGGCCGGTCTGCGCGATGAATTGTTCGTAGGCCATGCCGCTCGGCAAAGCTGCTTGCGGCACGAAACGCACTGGCGCGGTCGCCGCCTGGTTCAGCGCCTGCCACAGCGGCATTCCGCCTTGCACCGCTTGTTCCACGGCTTGTCCGGTCGGACGCAGTGGGGCCATCCAGGGGTGGCGCCAGTCCAGCGCGCGCCAGGGCGCAACGTGTTGGCCAGGCGACGTCGCCGGGGTTCCCCCGATCAGCTGTCCAGCAACTTCCACGCCAGCATGTCTCCACCTTGCAAGGGCTTGAGCACCGCGTCGCCGAACGGGTAGCTCTGCGGTACCTGCCACGCGCGACGCTCCAGCGTCACGCTTGCGGTGTTGCGCGGCAGACCATAAAAATCCGGCCCGTGGAAACTGGCAAATGCCTCCAGGCGATCGAGGGCACCGGCTGCGTCGAAAGCCTGTGCATACATCTCCAGCGCCGCGTGGGCGGTGTAACAACCCGCGCAGCCACTGGCGTGTTCCTTCAAGTGCGCAGCATGGGGCGCGCTGTCGGTGCCGAGGAAAAAGTGGGGGTCGCCGCTGATCGCCGCTGCGACCAGCGCCTGACGATGAATTTCTCGCTTGAGCACGGGCAGGCAGTAGTAGTGTGGGCGGATGCCGCCGGTGAAGATCGCGTTGCGGTTGAACAGCAGATGGTGCGCGGTGATCGTTGCCGCGGTATGGGGCCCGGCCTCACGCACGTATTGCGCCGCCTCCTTCGTCGTGATGTGCTCCATCACGATGCGCAACTCCGGGAAATCGCGCCGTAACGGAATCAGCTGCTGGTCGATGAAAACTGCCTCGCGGTCGAACAGGTCGATCTCGGGTGCGGTGACTTCGCCATGCACCAGCAGCAGCAGCTTTTCCTTTTGCATGGCTTCGAGCACCGGATAGATGTGCCGGATGTTCGTCACGCCGGCGTCGCTGTTGGTGGTGGCGCCGGCCGGATACAACTTGGCTGCCACGATCTGGTCGCCGCCGCCACTGCTGCGGGTCGCGCTGGCACGCCGGATTTCGTCGCTCGCCATGCGGTCGGTCAGGTACAGCGTCATCAAGGGTGTGAAGTCGCGCCCATCCGGCACTGCGGCCCGGATACGCCCCGCGTACGCCAGCGCCTGTTCCACTGATGTGACCGGCGGTTGGAGGTTGGGCATGATGATCGCGCGGGCAAACTGGGCGGCGGTGTGTGGCACGACCGTGTTCAGCGCCTGGCCATCGCGCACATGCAGATGCCAGTCGTCGGGGCGGGCGATGCGAAGGGTATCTGCGCGGGTATTCGAAGGAGGAGGCGAAGCGGCTGCGTGCATGAGAACTATTCGCTGGAGGTGGACGGCGATTTGTGGTTGCCGGACAAGGTGCTGAGGTATTCCCACAACGCCGCGGCATTGCCCTTGAGGGCGACATGGCGGTTCTTGCCGTTGACGGTGGCACCCTTGGCATGTCCGCTGGCAGATCGGCCATTGTCCGCCTGGGTGGGCCGCTCACGATAGGCGCGCACGTCCATCGTGATCCGAAGGCTCGCCAAGTCGGCTGGCGCAGCGCTGACGAGGCGCTTCTCGCGCAGTGCGTTCTTGACTGCGCTCGATGGCAGGAAAGCCACGCCATGGCCCTCCAGGGCCATGGCCTTGAGGCCTTCGGCCATGTCCGTTTCGTAGACCCGATCGAAGTGGATCGGAGTTGGAGACTGCTTGAGGATCAGGTCCACCATTTGCCCCAGGTAGGCGCCTGGCGCATATGCGAGATAAGGCAGCGGCTGGGCAACCCGGCCCGGCAGCACAAACATCGGTGAACCATCGGGATTGGGTTTGGAATACGGCGCGACGACCTCTTCGCCCAGGCTGACCATCTCGTAACGCTCCGGGTCCAGCTGAAATGGGTGGGAACTGTGGTGATAGGCGATCAGCAGGTCGCAACTGCCTTCGACCAGGCGCAACACCGCGTCGTGCACATTGAGTGCACTCAGGCGGCTCTTGATCGGCCCGAACTTCTCGCGCAGGTCGGTGACCCAGGCCGGGACGAAGGTGAAGGCCAGCGTGTGCGGCACCGCGAATTCAACTACGTCCTGCGTGCTGGAGCGATGGCTGCGCAACATCGCGCGCGTGCTCTGCAACGCCTGCAGTATCTCCAGCGACTGGTCATACAGTGTCTCGCCGGCAGGTGTCAGCCGGGTCGGGTAGGCGCTGCGGTCGACCAGGTCGCTGCCGGCCCAGGACTCCAGCGACTGGATCCGGCGCGAGAATGCGGGTTGGGTGACGTGACGCAGTTGCGCTGAACGGCTGAAGCTGCGGGTTTCAGCCAGACTGACAAAATCTTCGAGCCATTTGGTTTCCATGGCAGGATTATGCGGCGCTACCACAGTGTCCATGCGTTTCCTGCATGAAGTGGTTCTGACGGCCTTTCACCCGATGGTGCCTGGAAACACCCACAAGAGTGCCGCGGTCATGGTGAAGTAACGCAGGAACTTGCCGATGGCCATGTACATCAGACATGGCCAGAACGGCATGCGCAGCCAGCCGGCGACCCCGCACAAGGGGTCGCCCACGATCGGAAGCCAGGAAAACAGGCAAGCCTTGGGTCCGAGCCGTTCGAGCCAGCGCAAGGCGTGCCCATGCGACGACGAGTGCCGGACCTTCTCGAGCAGGTGGTTCGCTCCCAGGCCCATGGACCAGGTCAGGGCCCCGCCCAGAGTGTTGCCGGCCGTGGCCACCAGGATCGCCGGCCAGAACAGGCTCGGGTTGAGTTTGACCAGTCCAAAGACGACTGGCTCAGAACCAAGCGGTAACAAGGTGGCGGACACGAAGGAGACCACCAGCACCGTGCTCAGTCCGTATTGCGGCAAGGCCAGCAACGTGATCAGGTGGTCAATCCAGGCATGCATCGGTGGTCTGAGTATAGGGAGACAGGGCTGCGGTCGCGGGCCAGCCGGGAATTTCGATTGCTGAAATTTTGAGCAGTTAGAATGACTCCGCGCGTATCGCACCGACCCCCCCGCAGCCTATTCCTGAGGACTATTTTCGTGTCAACCGAGCCCATGCAGATCGGCCAGTACACGCTTGCCAACCGCGTCATGGTGGCCCCGATGGCCGGCGTGACCGATCGCCCGTTTCGCCAGCTGTGCCGGCGACTGGGCGCGGGTCATGCGGTCAGTGAGATGGTCACCTCCCGACCGGACCTGCAGCGCTCGCTCAAGACGTCACGGCGCGCCAACCACGAGGGTGAACCGGGCCCGATCGCAGTGCAGATGTGGTGCGCGTCTGCGCGCCACGCAATGTGCCGGTCACACTGAAGATCCGCACCGGATGGTGCCAGTCGCAGCGCAATGCAACCCGCATCGCGCTCGATGCCGAACGTGCCGGCGTGCAGATGCTGGTGATCCACGGTCGCACGCGGGAGCAAGGTTACCGGGGTGAGGCGGAATTCGATACTGTCAGCGCGGTCAAGGCCATGACGCAGATACCGGTCGTCGCCAACGGCGACATCACAACGCCGCACAAGGCACGCGAGGTTTTGCGCATCACCGGCGCCGACGCGGTGATGGTCGGGCGTGCGGCCTGGATACCGGCACCGAATTGGCGCCTCCTCTGGTAGTTGAAGTCCGGCGTTTGCTGCAGGAACATCTGCTCGACCACTATGCGTTGTATGGAGAACATATGGGTGTGCTCAGTGCGCGCAAGCATATCGGCTGGTATGTGCGCCATTTGCCCGGCGGCGACGTGTTCCGCGATGCGATGAACCGCCTGGCAGACGCGGAGTCGCAACTCGCCGCCGTCAGCGGATATTTCGAGTCCCTGGCGGCCTGCATGGACCGCCTGCCCCTGGTCAATGCCGCCAGCACCGACGCGGCTTGGACGCCATCCATGGAGACAGCCTGATGAGCAAAAAACATATAGAGGAGTGCGTACGTGCCAGCCTGGAAGAGTATTTTCGCGACCTGCGTGGCACCGAGCCCGATAGCATGTATGACATGATGGTGCGGGTGGTCGAGAAACCACTGCTTGAGGTGGTGATGCAGCACGCCGACCAGAACCAGTCGCGCGCGGCGCAATGGCTGGGCCTGAACCGTAACACCTTGCGCAAGAAACTGATCGAGCACAAGCTGCTCGGCTGACGCTTAGCCAGACGGGCGCAGAAAAACGGAAGATTGATTGTGACCAAAGCGCTGATTTCGGTATCTGACAAGACCGGTATTGTTGAGTTTGCCACCGCATTGCAGGCGCTGGGCGTGGAACTGGTGTCCACCGGCGGAACGGCAGCATTGCTGGCGTCACACGGGCTCGCTGTACGCGAGGTTGCGGAACTGACCGGTTTCCCGGAAATGCTCGATGGCCGGGTCAAGACCCTGCATCCGGTGGTCCATGGCGGCTTGTTGGCGCGGCGCGAGGTGCCGGCCCACATGGCGGCCCTGGGTGCGCATGGCATTGACACCATCGACCTGCTGGTGGTCAACCTCTATCCGTTCGAGGCGACGGTGGCCAAGCCCGATTGCACGCTGGACGAAGCAATCGAGAATATCGACATCGGTGGGCCGGCGATGGTGCGCAGTGCGGCCAAGAACTGGAAGGATGTGGCGGTGCTGACCGACGCCTCGCAATATGAAGTGGTGCTGGCCGAATTGCGCGCCCAGGGGGCGGTGTCGGAAAAGACCCGCTTCGCGCTGTCGGTGGCCGCATTCAACCGCATCAGCCAATATGACGGCGCGATCAGCGACTACCTCTCGGGGATCGGTCCCGATGGCAGCCATGCGACATTTCCGGGCCAATCGAACGGTCGCTTCGTCAAGTTGCAGGACTTGCGGTATGGCGAGAATCCGCACCAGCAGGCTGCGTATTACCGCGATCTGCACGTGGCGCCGGGGTCACTGGCCAGCGCCCGGCAACTGCAGGGCAAGGAGCTGAGCTTCAACAATATTGCCGACGCCGACGCGGCCTGGGAATGCGTCAAGAGTTTCGATGCCACCGCCTGTGTCATCGTCAAACATGCCAACCCGTGTGGCGTGGCGGTGGGCGAACATGCGTTGCAGGTGTATGACAAGGCGCTCAAGACCGATCCGACTTCGGCCTTTGGTGGCATCATCGCCTTCAATTGCCGGGTCGATGGCGCAGCGGCCGAAGCGGTCGGCAGGCAGTTTGTCGAAGTCCTGATCGCGCCGGAATTCACCGACGATGCGTTGGCGACCTTGAAGGCCAAACCCAATGTGCGGGTGCTCCAGATCGCCTTGCCCCCGGGTGGCACCAGCGCCTGGGACCGCGGCATGAACGCGGTTGACATGAAACGGGTCGGCTCGGGTATCTTGCTGCAGAGCGCCGACAACCATGAGTTGTCCTTGTCCGATCTGAAGGTCGTGACGACGCACCAGCCGACACCGGCGCAGTTGCAGGATCTGCTGTTTGCGTGGAAGGTCGCGAAACATGTGAAATCCAACGCGATCGTCTTTTGTGCCGACGGCATGACGATGGGCGTGGGCGCCGGTCAGATGAGCCGGCTCGATTCAGCCCGTATTGCCGGCATCAAGGCGCACCATGCAGGTTTGAGCCTGACCGATAGCGTGGTTGCCAGCGATGCGTTTTTTCCGTTCCGCGATGGGCTCGATGTGGTCGTCGATGCCGGAGCCCGTTGCGTGATCCAGCCCGGTGGCAGCATGCGCGACGACGAGGTCATTGCCGCCGCGAACGAGCGCGGCGTGGCGATGGTGTTCAGCGGCGTGCGGCATTTCCGGCACTGACACTGCGCAACAGCGCCAACGCGCGGCGGCCGTGCGGTCGATGTCTCAGCGACGGGTGCGGGGTCCGCGCCAATGGCGCGGTGGACCGTATCCCGGGCGAGCCGGGTAGGTTTGCGGCGCAAAATGGCGGTAATGGTGCCGCGGATAGCCCCATCCGATCGGCGGCAATCCGATCACCACCGGAGCCACGACGATGGGCGCAGCATATGAATAGTATTCGACCGACGACTCGATCGTGCTGATGGTCGGCGCCACCATCATCGGCGCTGCGACGGCGACAGGTGCCGGTGCCATCGCTGCCACCGGCGTGACCTGTATCTGCACCGTCGGTCCGGGATCGTTGGTCATTTGCGCCGCGTAGTGACGGCCGGCATATTCGTAGACCACGTCGTAATGCAGCACCCGGTTCTCGTACGTGGTGTGCGTGGTGCAGGTTTGCACGGGTTGCAGCTGGTCGGCCGTCGGCGCATCGAGCCGGTCACCGATGAGTGCGCCACCTACCATGCCCACCACGGCGCCGGCAGCCCGGCCGCCGCCATGGCCCAACGCACTGCCGATGACTGCGCCGGTGATCGCGCCGACGACGGCGCCCCCGCCGCTGTTCTGGCCTGGTACCACGACCGATCCCTGCTGGCAGAACTGCTGGGGTATGGCGATCTGACCAATGACCGGTGTGGCGGACAGGACACGGCCGAATTCCTGCGCATGCGCGGCGACGACCGTGATCAGTGCCGCAATCGTGACGACGGCGTATTTCATGCTTGGCTCCCGTATGGTGGCAAGGGAGATGCTACGCCGCAGTCACCTGCATCGGTGCATCTGCCGGGTAAAGCCGTGGTAACAATTGCCCACTGCGTCGACACCGACAGATGCTCGTCAGTTGACCGGAGCGGCAGCGCCCCTGACCCTACAGTGTCTTGAAGACCGCTTTGGCAGCAGCAATTGTGGCGTCGATATCGGCGTCGGAATGGGCTGCGCTGACAAACCCGGCCTCATACAGGGCGGGGGCGAAATACACGCCCTGCGCCAACATGCCGTGAAAGAACCGGTTGAATCGTCCGTTGTCCGAGAGCATCACCTGCGCATAGTTCTGCGGCAATCTCTCTAGCAGGAAAAACCCGAACATGCCGCCTTCGCTATCGCCGCAAAAGGGCACGCCGGCGTCGCGGGCGGCCTGTTCCAGCCCCTGGACCAAAGCCTGCGACTTGCTTCCCAGCGCCTCGAAAAACCCTGGTTTGCTGATCTCGGCCAGCGTGGCCAGGCCGCAGGCGGTGGCCACCGGGTTGCCCGACAAGGTACCGGCCTGATAGACCGGCCCCAGCGGTGCCAGTTGCTCCATCACCGCGCGCTTGCCGCCGAATGCCGCCAGTGGCATGCCCCCGCCAATGACCTTGCCCATGATGGTCATGTCGGGCTCGAAGCCGGGCAACTCGCGTGCATACACGCTTTGTGCGCTGCCTGGCGCAACGCGGCAACCCGTCATGACCTCGTCGAAGACCAGCATGGCGCCATGCTCGGTACACAATTCCCGGCAACGTTGGATGAAAGCCACACTGGCGCGGACAAAATTCATGTTCCCGGCAATCGGTTCGATGATCACGCAGGCGAGCTCGTTGCCGTGTTGCGCAAACGCCTGTTCCAACTGCTCGATGTTGTTGTATTCAAGCACCAGCGTGTGCTGTACCACCTCGGGGGGCACGCCGGCGCTGGTCGGATTGCCGAAGGTTGCCAGGCCCGAACCGGCCTTGACCAGCAACGCGTCCGCATGGCCGTGGTAACAACCTTCGAACTTGATCAGCTTGTGCCGACCGGTGGCACCACGGGCCAGCCGGATCGCGCTCATCGCCGCTTCGGTGCCCGAGCTGACCAGCCGCAACATCTCCATCGACGGCACCAGGCGCAGGATTGCCTCGGCCAGTTCAATTTCACGTTCGGTCGGTGCGCCGTACGAAAAGCCTTCGAGCACGGCGGACTGCACGGCCTGGACCACCGCATGATGGCCGTGGCCCAGGATCATCGGCCCCCACGAGCCGATGTAGTCGATGTAGCGGGTGCCTTCGACATCCCAGAAATAGGGTCCTTGGGCCCGTTTCACAAAACGTGGTGTTCCGCCTACGGCCTTGAAGGCGCGTACCGGTGAATTCACGCCGCCAGGGATGACGCGTTGTGCCCGTGCAAACAGGCTTTCGTTGGTTTCAGTGTTTTGTGTCATGGGCAGGCAGGTCAAACAAGGCGGCAGTGTCGGTGTCGACGGTGTCGTCGGCCGCGTCCACATCGGAATCCGATTGCGCCCAGAACATACGGTCCGGGACGATATGGCCCATGCCTGGCCGAAAGCCGGCAGCCAGGCAGCCGTCCAGATAGCCGAGCGCTTCCTGTACCGATTCGGCCAGGTCGTTGCCACTGGCCAGCAATGCGGCCAGTGCGGCCGACAAGGTGTCGCCGGCGCCGGCGAATGTGGCTTCGAAGCGTTCAAAACGCTCGCTGTACAGCACTGCCTGGGGCGACGCCAGCAC
>CAJDVP010000177.1_pt1 | contig 10780 bp, 9 predicted proteins | sample 7391311 | NCBI WGS metagenome assembly CAJDVP01 (sample SAMEA7055711, study PRJEB34461) | soil metagenome | biome: terrestrial ecosystem; feature: Peninsula; material: soil | place: Antarctica | collected 2016
AGTCGCCGCGCGGGTCGGAATCGCCAAGGCCAGCCTGTACAAGCATTTCCCCAGCAAGGAGGATCTGGCTGCAGCCGCCATGGTCCGGGTGATGCAGCAAGCCCAAGTTTATTGCGCGTCATTGTCCGATGCCGACCCCCCGATCGAGAACCTTCGTGCAGTCACCCGCTGGACAATGGCACTCAAGCTGGCCGGCGACATGCCGTCGCTGCCGAGCCAGAATTCCACACTGCGTGCCGCGTTGATGGAGAACCGCGACTATATGGACGGTCTGTTCGAGGTCAGCGACCGTCTTGGCGCCTGGATTGAGGCGGCGCAGGCCGACGGATCGATCAGCACGCAGTTGCCGGCAATCGCCGTCCTGTACACGCTGTACGCGCGCGCATGTGATCCGGTGCTGGAGTTCATGAAGATGGGGGGGCAATACCAGGACGACGACATCATCGACTTGGTCATGAGCACCTGTTTCGATGGGCTCAATGCCCGGCCCCAGGTGTCCCGCAACCGATCACGCGCGGTCCACTGAATCGGCTCAGGCGCAACCGGGCGCTGCCCGATCTGTGATCAGCGCACCAGCAGGATCGGAACGCTGCAATTGGCCAGCACCTTGGTCGCCACCGACCCCATGACCAGGTTGGCCAGCGCGCCATGGCCATGCGAGCCCATTATCAGCAGTTCGAACTTTCCTGCATCCGCAAACTTGGCGATCTGGTCGCCCGCGTTACCGACTTTCCAAGCTGACTTGGCATCAATGCCATGGCGCAGCAGGAACTTGCCCACCGGTGACAACACCCGTTCTGCCTCGTCGAGCTGATACTGGTCAACGAGCGCCTTGCCCAACGCGGCACGCGCGCGTGGCGGAATGGCCGACTGCACCGTCAGCAGCGTGTAGCTGCTGTCCGTGCCAAAGGTCTCGTTGTGGTTGACCAGATAGGCCAACATTTTTTTCGTATAGGCGCTGCCGTCAACAGCAAGCAGGATTTTCATCGATGTTCTCCTCGGAATGGATCGTGTCAGTCTATGTCGCACCCGGTTGCGAATTTGGACGCCTATCAAGTGTTACCAGGCCCGACGGGGCTCCAGTATCGAGCACGATGAGCCCGGCGGGCTGGAACGCCCGTTGTTCATCCTTGCGCGCGTACCCGAGCGGGTTGGCCACGACCCGGCAACCGTTGTGTACATAGTCGCTGGGCGCATGCAGGTGGCCGTGCAGCCACAGGTCCGCACGCACAAGCAGATCGTCCAGCGCGTTGCAAAAACCCGCTGTACCCGGACTCAGTCCATAACGGGGATCGGCGCTGCGCAAGCTGGGCGCGAAGTGGGTCACGACCACGGTCGGCCCATCGTACGGTATGTCCAGCGCTTGTCGCAGCCACTGCTGGCATGCGAGCCCCTGTGCGCGCAGTTCGGGCGCAAGCATCGGCAGACCACCCCGCAGACTGCTGTGCTTGCGCAGGTAGTAATTGGCGGCACGAAAAGCCTTCTCGCGCGCACCGAGTTGTTGCGCCAACGTGGCGCCGGGGTCGTCGTCGGCTGGCGCCAGCGCATCAAAGTCGGTCCATAACGTGGTGCCGATGAACCGCACACCGGCGATCTGCACCACGGCGCGTTCCAGCCACACCATACCCAGCCGTTCACAGGTCTCACGCAGCCGCGTATGGGTTGCATCGAAATCCAGGCCATCGTATTCATGGTTGCCGGGCAGGAACAACACCGGCGTGGGCCAGCCATGCAATGGCGAAAAACGCTGCAGGCCAAAATCCGCATCAACCAGCAAGGAGCCTTCCTGATAGGAGCCGATGTCTCCGGCCAATACCAGCAGGTCCGCACCTGCGGCGGGTTGTGGCTGGAAATGCGGATGGACCTCCAGATGCAGGTCGGACAACAGCTGGATGTTCATGCCGCCTGCTCGCGGATCCGCTGCGGTACCGCGCGTTGCACCGCACCCCGCAACCATGCGTGCGCACCGCTGGCATCGTGGCGCGCGTGCCATAGGGCATCGACATGCACCGCAGGTATTTCCATCGGCACAGGACGTGCCACCAACACCTGCGGAGTGTTGGGCAGGGCCAGGAAGTGGCGCGGCAACGCGGTCAGCAAATCGGACTCGGCAACGACACGCGCGGCGGTGAAGAACTGATTGACCGTGAGCACGATGCGACGCGTGCGTCCGCGGGCCTGCAGCGCGTCATCGATGAAACCATGCGGCTCGCCGCTGAAACTCACCATCAGATGGCGCGCCGCGCAAAACCGGCTCAGCGTGAGCGGACCACTGGCTAGCGGATGGTCTGCGCGCATCACGCAGACATAGTCGCCGGAATAGACACGCTGGTGCGAAAACGGCACGGCCTTGCCGACCTGGGCCCGGGCACTGAGGTCTGCCAGGACCGCAGGGAAGTAACCGATCGCCAGGTCGATCGTGTCGTCATCGAGCAACTGACGCGGGTCGCGCGTCACCAGCGGAATCACACGCAGCGAGATCCCAGGAGCCTCGGCCTGGAGCACACCGACGAGGAGCGGAACCAGTTCGGCGGCGGTAGCGTCAGCCATCGCCAGCACGAACTGATTGTCGGCTTGCCCCGGCACAAAATTATTTGGCGCAAGCGACTGCTGGAGCTGGCGCAAGGCATCGCGCACCGCCGGCCACAGCGTCAGTGCGCGTGGCGTGGGTGACACGCCCTGGCCACTGCGACGCACCAACTCATCCCCCAGCGCCAGACGCAGTCGGCTGAGCGCGTTGCTCACCGCGGGCTGCGTCAACGACAGACTGCGCGCCGCCCGTGTCAGGCTGCGTTCTTCCATCACCGCGTCGAAAACACGCAGCAGATTCAGGTCCAGGGTTCGGAAGTTGAGGGTGGTAGCGATCGTCATGTCTGTTCAGTCATCAATTTTGTGAATGACTTGTATCATGAATATAAAGTTGAATCGCATTCGTATTAACCCTAACATTCGACTACATCCTGCGAATGAGTCGTATCTCTGTCGCAAGGTGGCGGGACAATGAAGCCGGAACGTCGACGGCCCCGCACAGTAACTATTACTACGGCGAACGAAGGAAAGTCACCATGACCAGTTTTGTCCAACCCGATTTCCCGATGGCCCACGCAAGCGCTGCACGCATCACCGGCGTCCTGGTCCGGGCGCGCCACGCGCTGGCCCGTCTCGGCAGTCCCGCAGCCATGGCCCGCATGCAGGCGCGACGGCAAGCCGCTGCCCAACGCGCCGGCGACCGTGACACCTGGGATGTTGCTTTGACCGATCCGCGCCTGATGGCCGAACTCGACTGTGCCATGCTGCATGCACAGCAGGAAGCCGAAGCCAACGGTCAGGCCATGCCGCAGTAGCCGTCTGCAGCGTACGCGCCGGCCGTTTTGGCGACCAGCCCAGGCTGATCTGACTGCAGATGCGACCGGTCACACCGGCATCACCGCGTCCTGCAACCCGGCGCGGCGGTAGCCATACTGTCGCGCAACTTCCAGCAGAACTTCGTCAAACCGGCTACGCCGCGACGAGACGGACGTGTTGGGAGGATGTCTACCCAGCCGTGAAGTCGTCGGCCAGGCGGGCCTCGATCCGCTGGCGCGTCTCCGGCAACTCCACCGGCAGGTGGTATGCCAGTTGCTCGAACAAAGCGGCGTGCAGCTGCAGCTCGGCCGTCCAGGCCGCCTTGTCGATGCTGATGACCGTGGCGAATTGTTCCGGCGTGAACGCCAGGCCTTTCCAGTTCAATTCGCCATAGGTTGGGCTGATGCCAAAGGCATGTTCGACACCCTCGCTGCGCCCCTCCAGCCGATCGATCATCCAGGTGAGCACACGCATGTTTTCACCAAAACCGGGCCAGACGAATTTGCCGTCGGGCCCCTTGCGGAACCAGTTGGTGGTGTAGATGCGTGGCAGCGTCGCACCAGTGGCCGCCAGTTTTTCGCCGATGTCCAGCCAATGCTGGAAATAGTCGCTCATGTTGTAGCCCGTGAACGGCAACATCGCAAATGGATCGCGCCGCACCACGCCTTGTTTTCCGCCAGCGGCGGCAGTGGTCTCCGACCCCATGGTGGCGGCCATGTAAACACCTTCGACCCAATTGCGTGCCTCGGTGATCAAGGGCACGGTGGTGGAGCGACGGCCACCGAATATGAAGGCGTCGATCGCAACACCTTCCGGATCGTCCCAGGCCGGGTCCAACGCGGGATTGTTCGTGGCAGCCACGGTGAAACGCGAATTGGGATGTGCTGCCGGCTTGCGCTTGCCGCCGACGCCGTTCGCCAGCGCGATCGCCGGAGTCCAGTCCTTGCCCTGCCAGTCAATCAGGTGTTCAGGAATGCTGCCGGTGTCTTCTTCCATGCCTTCCCACCAGACGTCGCCATCGTCGGCGAGGGCTACATTGGTGAAGATCACATCGTGCTGCAGGCTGATCGTGCAGTTCGGGTTGGTGCGCATGCTGGTACCTGGCGCGACGCCGAAGTAACCTGCCTCGGGATTGATGGCATACAGGCGGCCGTCGGCATGCGGCTTGATCCAGGCGATGTCATCGCCGATGGTGGTGACCTTCCAGCCCTCGAATGCCTTGGGCGGCACCATCATCGAGAAGTTGGTCTTGCCGCAGGCGCTGGGGAACGCCGCTGCCACATGGTATTTCTTGCCCTGCGGATCCTGCACACCCAGAATCAGCATGTGCTCGGCCAACCAGCCCGGTGCCCCGCCATCGCCTTCCTGCGCAGCCGCACGCCCCATGGTGGAGGCGATGCGCAGCGCGAAACACTTTTTGCCCAGCAAGGCGTTGCCACCGTAACCCGACCCGTACGACCATATCTCGCGTGTCTGCGGGTAATGCACGATGTACTTCGTCTTGTTGCACGGCCAGGTGACATCCTTCTGGCCCGGTTGCAGCGGCGCCCCGACCGAATGCACACAGGGCACGAACGCACCATCGGCACCGAGCACGTCGTAAACCGCACGGCCCATGCGCGTCATGATCTTCATGTTGACCACGACATAAGCGCTGTCGGACAATTCGATGCCGACATGGGCGATATGCGAGCCCAGTGGCCCCATCGAAAATGGAACCACGTACATCGTGCGCCCGCGCATGCAACCGGCAAACAGGGCCGGGGTACCGTCGGCTTGGCCATGCTGAAGCACGCCTCGCATCTGTGATGGTTCCATCCAGTTGTTGGTCGGTCCGACTTCTTCCTTGGTCGGCGCACAGATGAATGTGCGGTCCTCGACCCGCGCCACATCGCTGGGATCGGACCAGGCCAGATAGGAGTTCGGCCGCTTGGCCGGATTGACCTTGCGAAACGTGCCAGCATCGACCAGTTGCTGGCACAGGCGATCGTATTCGGCGTCGGAACCGTCGCACCAGACTATTTCGTCGGGCAAGGTCAGCGACGCGACCTCGGCGACCCAATCGATCAGGGCCTTGTTTTTCACATACGGCGGCGGATTGAGCGTCACCGCCGGTTCGGCACGTGTATTCATCGACAACTCCAGAGCTAAGGGATCCATCTTTTCAAAGCGCCAGACCACCCGGCTTGGGCGACACGGTGTCCACTTTGAAAAAACGACTCGTCCCGGAAAACGATGGCCTGAATTACGGTCCTGTGATTTGCCTGACTGATGCCAGTCACGCGGCATCACGCCATCGCCAGATAAAAAAGCCGTCCTCGGGAGACGGCACCTGTATCGATTCTATGAACCTGTCCCGCAATAAGCGAGACAGTGACAACAAACTTCATGCAAAGGATGCATCAGGTTATGTGTCGAGAACTATTGCGGGAACACGCCGCCAGGCGACTCAAAGGGTCGGCAGCAACAGGCGCGGAGGGTGCGAAAAAGGTACGCGAACGACTACCCGGAGCAGGTATCGTCGGCTAAGGAGAAAGTGATCAGTCGAGTGACTGCTGGCCGTAACCCTCAGCCCAAGAAAACGGCGATGAAGGCGAGCATGAAAATCAGCACGGCACCGGCGAGCGGCAACACCAGCGGTATCATCGGCACGATCTTTTCGACCGGATCATCAGTGGTGCTCTCGTGCGGGGTGGGGCTTGCAGACATGGACTTTCCTTGTTGTCGGGTTCGCGTAAGACCTGGCAATTTTATCCCCATCAATCCACGGGCAGACCGATGACCCTCGAAAGGCAAGGCTGACAGTCGGCCCAATGCGCCATCGGAGCGGTTATCGGTACAACGGCAAGGCCGCGATACGTTGCTCGATCCGTTCCATCATCTCCTCATACCGTGGTTGGCCTGTACCGCCAAAACGGCGCTCGAACTCGGCTTGCGACAGGGATTGGGGCAGGTCGCGCACGTCAGGCATCACGTCCGCTTCCCGCATGCCGGCTGACACGATGCGTCCGATGCGGTCCAACCCTGCGACGCCCGAGACAGCCAGATCACTACCTACCCGCGCATCCTCCAACTCCTTGTACAGACCGACCACATCCGACAACGGGCTGCCGGCGGTTGCAGCCAGGGCTGCCGAAATCATGAAATGCTGCGGAAAATCGGTCCGCCCGGACAAGGTCACCCGATGGCGCTGCGCCTGCGGCCAGTCGCGCGCGGCCGGTATCAGCGCCGACAGGCCCTTGCCGTTGACATAAAACGCCACCACCAGCAGTGCGGACCGACTCTCGGCCATCGGGTCGCCAAGGACCGACCGATGCACCGCCAGCTCCATCATCGGCCCGAGCAGCTGATCGAGCCGCATCACCCGCATTGCGCCGGACGCACCAGTCAACTGCACCAGCCGCTCCTGGTAGCTGCGCCAGCGCAGCTGCTCCTGCGGACCGACCAATGCAGCCTTGATCTGGTCGGGCACGGCATCGCTCCACTCGAAGATGACGCTCAGAAATCCATTGCGTGAACGAACCCGCTTGATGACATCGGCGGTGGCTGAAAAGTTCGGGTTCGCCTGCAGGCGCGCCATCGTGAAGTCGAGCAACCAGTTGCACAGAAATGCCGGTATTGGCAGACGTCCCAGGCGCACTTGCTCGAAACGCGGCAAGGCTTCGGTCTCGCGCAGCGTCGCCTCCAGGTTGACGAAGCGCCCGACCGGGTTGGCCGGCAACACCACACTGGCCCGGACCGTGGCCCTGCCGTCCTGCAACACCACATGGCTGGCGCCACCCAGGTAACGATTGGCCAGGTAGTTCGTCGCCAGGTCCAGGTCCTCCTGCGAGACCACGATGGTACGCAGCACGCCCGATCGCATGCGGCGCGGATCGTTGCGAGCCAGTAGCCAAAGCGCACGGTCCACCGCTGCAGGCGTCAACGCCGCCTGTCGGGTCAGCACGGGTTGTTTGTCGATCGCCAGGAACAACGCGGCGATCGCCAGCAACGCCAGCGCCACCAGCAGCACCAGAACGGAACCAAGCAACCAGCGCATCCGGGCTACCGCCGCGCCGCCCACAGCCGGGTGCAAGTAGTGGATTTGCAACGATGCACCGGTCGTTGCGGCATGCGTACAAACACACCATTGCCGTCGGTGAACGTGACCTTCGGCGCCAGCGCCTGAACCCAGGACACGGTTTGCTCCTTCGATACCTCCTGCAACTGCGAGAACTCCATCTGCCACAGCTTAGCGGAATGACATCCTTGCTTTCGGCGAGGTTCAATCCCTTGTTGCTTCGCGGGTCTTCCCCCCGCCGGCGGACTGGGTTATGGTCCCTGTCACGCACGCAGGTGTTGGAGACCTTGATGGCCAAACGTTTGGTGACCGATCAGTCAAGCCGGATGGTGCTGCCGTCGCCGGGGCTCAAGGATGCTCCGGTGCTCGATCTGATGTGTTCGCATTTCGTGTTGACCCTTGCGGCGCGGCGCGGGTCCAGCTTCAACGTGCGGCGCGACCTCAACAACGTGGTGACTCTGACCGGACGACATTTTGTGTGGCCGGTGCCGGTACTGGGACGGGTGCGCGAATTCCTCGGCCGGCGCTGCGCGGGAAACGAATACTGGCGTGGGCACGAGGCGCTGCGCGACGCCGAGTTCCTGTCCCGTTATGGCGTCTGGCGCGGACCATACGAAGAAGGCACGTTGTTTTTCTATCTGGACGAATACGCCAAGGACCAGCCCAAGGATCTGATCACCTTGTTGTCGGTCACCGGCGACTGGTTGACGCAAAGCCTGAAGAAGCAGTCCACGCTGGTCGAAAAGAACATCAACGCACTTGCAGGGTTGCTGCAACTGAACAAGGCCGAGCGCGCCTTGCTGCTGTACGGCACGCTGGCGCGTTACCAGCGCGAACTGCGCAGCATCCTGGTGGAGTTCAAGGTCAGCAATGCGCCCGAAGCCTACGCTGCGATAGCCGAATTGGCGCAGGTCAGTGCAAACGAAGTTGGCGAGGCCTTGCGCGCCGGTTCGCGCCTGGAGCGTATCGGTCTGATCGAGAACCTGATCTCGGAACACAACATCACCGACCTGGCCGATCTGATGAAAGTGAGCGAAAAGCTGCCGCCGGTGTTGATGCGCGAATACCGTGACCGCGCCGAACTGATGGCGGTGTTCACCCGCCCTTCGAGCAAGAGTAGCCTGTCGATCGACGATTTTCAGTTCGTGCAGGAGGACACCCAGGTGTTGTGTGCGCTGCTGGGCAACGCGGTTGCGCGCAAGGAGTGCGGCGTCAACATACTGCTCTACGGTCCACCAGGCACAGGAAAGACCGAGCTGGCCAAGGTCGTGGCTCAGGCCGCCGGACTGGAATTGTTCGAAGTGGAATACGCAGACCGCGACGGCAACTCATTGAGCGGACGCGATCGTTACCGGTCGCTGCAGATTGCACAGGTGTTTCTCAAGGGGAGCGAAAACGCCGCCTTGTTGTTCGATGAGGTGGAGGACGTGTTCCCGCCGATTTCCAGCGAAGCTGCACAACTTCTGGCACGCGCCGAGCAGGTGGCCGCACCGAGCAACGGCAGCGTAAGCGGCAAAGCCTGGGTGAATCAGATCCTGGAGTCCAACAACGTGCCCACGATCTGGGTTACCAACCGCATTGAGCAGATCGATCCGGCGTTCCGGCGCCGTTTTGCCTACCATCTGGAACTCAAGTCACCGCCACCGGGTGCGCGTGAACGTGTCGTGCGCAGGACCCTGGAAGGTGTGGTCGTCACGGACACCTTCGTTGCGCGGCTGGCAGCACGCAAGGGCCTGACACCGGCGCAGATTCGCACCGCAGTGCGCTTTGCCGGCCTGGCCCAGGTGGCGGGCAACACCACCGATCAACCCGATGCATATGAAAAGCTGATCGAGCGCCAATTGCGCAATGCCGATCTCGCATTGGGCAAGAACACCGAGCCCGATCCGGCCCAACAGATGGTGACCCAGTACGCCCTGGACAATCTCAATGTGGAGTGCCGCTTCGAGTTGCCCCGGGTGGTGCAGGCGCTTGGCGCACGAGGGCACGGCAGCCTGTGTTTCCATGGCCCACCCGGCAGCGGCAAGACGGCACTGGCCCGGCATATTGCACAGTCGCTGGACAAGCCCTTGATGGTCAAGCAAGCCAGCGACCTGATGAGCAAATATGTCGGAGAAACCGAACAGCAGATGGCGGCGATGTTCCGCGAGGCGCAAGCAGAAAAGGCAGTCCTGTTGCTCGACGAGGCCGACAGCTTCCTGCAGGACCGGCGCGGTGCTCAGCGCAACTACGAGGTCACCGAGGTGAACGAGATGCTGCAGGGCATGGAGCGTTTCTCCGGAGTGTTCATCTGTACGACGAACCTGTTTGAACGTCTCGACCAGGCGGCCTTGCGCCGATTCACATTCAAGATCCGTTTCAAGGCGCTCGGCCGCGAACAACGGCTACGGATGTTTGTAACTGAAGCCTTGTTTGGCGACACCGCGCAATTGACTGGCGACATGCAGACACGTTTGTACGCCATGGAGCAGCTGTGCCCGGGCGATTTCGCCGCGGTCAAGCGGCAGGCGGTCATTCTTGATGCCACGCTCGACCCGCTGGAGTTTCTCGAGCAACTCGAAGCAGAACACCGCGTCAAGCCCGAGGTGCGCGAACACCGCTCTGTGGGGTTCTTGCAATAGGCCTGAAGACCGCTTCAACGGTAAATCGATGCTGGCGCGATCAGTCGATCAGCGCCCGAAAGCTTACGCGGACAACGGTGCAGGGCGGCTGGGTGTCGGGGCGAGTAAACGCAGCCGGACCTGCTCAAGTTCGTCAATCAACGCGTCCACAGCTGCGATGAAGGTTGCTCGGTCGGCATGTGGCAGGTCGTTGATCAGCGCCGCGCTTTGTTCTGCCAGTGATTGTTCACCTGCGATGCGGGCCCAGCGACGCACCTCACAATAAGCCAGCAAAGCCACGCGACCCAGGTCGCCGCTCTTGCGGGCGCGTTGGAGGTCAATGAGGAGATCCTCGAGACCCAGTTGGAGAGATTCAGGTACGGTACTCATGTTGCATTGCAGCAAACCACTCGCCAGCATAACCCATATGCGTGATCCGTGTGTTGCGAATCTGCGAATAGGTCACTTCAAGGGAGTTGCCTCTAGCAATGTGGGCACACGCAAAAACGCAATGGGCCGCGACGGCTGGCGTTCGGTACGCCACACACCCGTTGCGGCACATTGCAAAGCCGCCCAGCGGAGCAGGTCCCGAGTCCGCGTCCTGGCAGACTCAGCGCTTGAGCTGGTCGCGCTTGTTTCCGATATTGGCCCACTCATCCGCATCGGGTAACGCGGCCTTGGTGCGCGTGATCGGCTTCCACTGCTTGGCCAGTTCGGCATTGAGCGGCGTGAAGTCACGCTGGTCTGGCGGTACGTCTTCGTCGGCGTAGATCGC
>CAJDVP010000069.1_pt1 | contig 10778 bp, 9 predicted proteins | sample 7391311 | NCBI WGS metagenome assembly CAJDVP01 (sample SAMEA7055711, study PRJEB34461) | soil metagenome | biome: terrestrial ecosystem; feature: Peninsula; material: soil | place: Antarctica | collected 2016
GGTGCTTGAAGACATAGCAGAACACCCGTACCGCATCGAACGCATGTTGACCCAGCTGCTGCATGCCGGTGTGCTGGCCCGGCAAAAGGCGATCGTGCTTGGCCAGTTCACCCAGTACGCGTTGTTCCCCAATGACAAGGGCTACCGGCTACAGACCGTGGTCGACTGGTTGCGCAGCCAGATCAAGGTGCCGATATTGACAAACCTGCCGATCGGCCATGTGCCGACCAAGGTGGTGTTGCCATTCGGACTGCCTGTGGACTTGCTGGTGGACGGGCGTGATGCGCTGATCTACTGGGGCCATTTGCACGCACATTGAGCCGCATGCAATTCACCCGACACCACTGGATCGCAACACCATGACCCCTATACCAATTTGCCGTATCGACCATATCGCTGTCACCGCTCCTACGCTGGAGGCGGGTGCGGCCTGGGTCGAGCAGGTGCTGGGCGTGGTACCGCAACCCGGCGGTGCGCACCCGCAGATGGGTACACACAACGTGTTGTTGCGGCTCGGCGACGATGTTTACCTGGAAGTGATTGCGGTCGATCCGCACGCCCCTGGCCCCGATCGGCCACGCTGGTTCGGACTCGATGCGCTGGAGCCTGGCAGCAAGCCTTGCGTGCGTACCTGGATCGCCCGCTGTACCGAGATTCAAACCGCCCTGGCTGGAGCCGGCGAACCGCTGGGCCAGATCACCGAGATGCGCCGCGGTGACCTGCAATGGCTGATCACCATTCCCGAAGACGGCAAGCCGCCGATGGGTGGCGTGGCGCCCGCGTTGATCGAATGGAAAACCGGGCCGCACCCGGCCACGCGGTTACAAGACCATGGATTGAGTTTGGAGCGGCTGGTGCTGGTTCATCCGCGCCCGCACCGGGTGATGGCCTTGCTGCAGGCCATCGGTATGAATGTCATGGTGCAGGTGCAGAGATCGCCGGAAGGTGAAGGTTCGTCGCTGTTGGCGCAGATCAACACGCCCATGGGCCGGCGAAACCTCTCGGTCGCTGTCTGAAGCTGCGGTTCGATGTTGGCGTCGCGGATCACCTTGGTCCACTTGGCGGTTTCGGAGAGGTTGCGCCTGGCCAGGTCGGCCGGTGTTTCCTCGCGCTCTCCAGGAGTCCCTACCATCCTGCTTTTGACCGTGATCCTGGTTGCTTCTCTGGAATCCAGTCCACTGTGAAGTGATGCTCCGACGATGCCCGTCGCGAACTGGCCAGAGCCGGCGAAGCGTGGGTTTTGGACCGTGGCCGGCCGCTGGTGCAAAATCAGAGGTTCCCCCTCGCATTCGACACCCCTCCAAAAACTATGAAATACGCATCGAGCCGCGACTTCCTCATCCATGTCGAACAACGCAATCCAGGCCAGCCGGAGTATCTGCAGGCTGTCTCTGAAGTCATGGACAGCCTGTGGCCGTTCATCAGTCAGCAGCCCAAATATGCTGAGCAGGGTCTGCTCGACCAACTGATCGAACCCGAGCGGATCATCATCTTCCGGGTCTCGTGGGTCAACGACCAGGGCTATGTGGAGGTCAACCGGGGCTACCGGGTCCAGCACAGCATGGCGTTGGGGCCCTACAAGGGTGGGCTGCGGTTCCATCCCTCGGTGAATCTGTCGATCCTCAAGTTCCTGGCGTTCGAGCAGACACTCAAGAATGCGTTGACCACGTTGCCGATGGGCGGCGGCAAGGGAGGCTGCGACTTCGATCCCAAAGGCAAGAGCCCGGGTGAAGTGATGCGGTTTTGCCAGGCGTTTGCGCTCGAGTTGTACCGCCATCTTGGGTCGGATACCGATGTTCCGGCCGGCGATATCGGAGTCGGCCAGCGCGAGGTGGGGTACATGACCGGCATGGTCAAGAAGATCACCAACCGCGCAAACTGCGTTTTTACCGGCAAGGCACCCAGCGTGGGGGGCTCGTTGATGCGGCCCGAGGCCACCGGTTACGGCACGGTGTTTTTCAGCGAAGAAATGCTCAAACGCAAGGGGCTGAGCCTTGAAGGCATGCGTGTCGGGGTGTCCGGTTCGGGCAATGTGGCGCAATACGCGATCGAGAAGGCGATGCAGCTTGGCGCCAAGGTGGTTACGGCGTCGGATTCCAGCGGAACGGTGGTGGATCAGGACGGTTTCACGCCGGAAAAGCTGGCCATCTTGATGGAGGTGAAGAACCATCTGTACGGTCGGATCATCGACTTCGCAGAGCGGGTCAAGGTACCGTTTTTCCCGGATCTGCGACCCTGGCATGTGCCGATGGACGTCGCCTTGCCCTGTGCCACCCAGAACGAGCTCAATGAAGACGATGCGCGCACCCTGGTGGCCAATGGCGTGCAGTGTGTCGCCGAAGGCGCCAACATGCCATCGACGCTGGAGGCCATTGAAGTGTTCGAGGAAAGCCGCGTCCCGTATGCACCTGGAAAAGCCAGCAATGCCGGTGGCGTTGCCACTTCGGGCCTGGAGATGAGCCAGAACGCAATGCGCCAGGTCTGGGGCGGTCGCGAGGTTGAGGACCGGTTGCACGGCATCATGCGCAGCATCCACGAAACCTGCGTCGAGCACGGCAAGCGCTCCGACGACAGCGTGAGTTACGTCGATGGTGCCAATGTCGCAGGTTTCGTGCGTGTGGCTGACGCGATGCTTGCGCAAGGCATCCTCTGAAGGTCTTGATATCGGCAAGGGTTGTGGGGCCATTGCTTGCCGGCCTCAATAACCCTAAGTACACTACGGCCATGCGAATTTCCGCCCACCCCACCGGCAATGACGATTGCGTGGCCATCCTGGTCACGATCGATGCCGGGCGCGCGTTGCGTGCCACGGGTGCGGCAGGTCTGCAGCTGACTGCCGCACTCCCCTAAGCCCGGCGGTCCGCCCTCTCCCTCTCAAGCGCAAACCATCGACCGTCGGGCACCAGCCCCGCGCGTTGGCGATCATCTGTGGTTTCAGGTGAGCCGGATTCGACTGGAACGCTTCATCATGCAAACATTAACAGCGCGTAGCGTTGAACGCACGCTCACCGAACTCGATTTCGCCCGCCTTCGTAAACTGGCCAGCGACAAGGCGCCGCAGCGACTGGCCGAATTGCTGGACGCAGCCGACATCCTGGATGCGCGGGAAATGCCTTCAGACACGGTCACGATGTACTCCACCGTGGAGTGCGAGGACCTGGACACTGGCCGGCGGCAACAGCTCACGATCTGCTACCCGCACGACGCCGAACCGGCCGCCGGCTTCGTGTCGGTGCTCTCGCCTGTGGGTTGCAGTCTGCTGGGGTTGCGTGTCGGTGACGTGGCGCAATGGCAAACGCCCAGCGGTGAACAAGGCTCTGCACAGGTGGTGTCCGTGCTGTTTCAGCCGGAAGCCTCTGGCGACTACGGCATGTAACCGACGCGCGCCTTCCCTTCGCGTTCTATTTGGCTTTCATCGGACTGGCGGCGCCCGCCCATGGGCAGGCGCACGTGTGTCCCCTTGCAGCACAAACACCATCATGTTTTTGACGTCGGTACTCGCGCTAACGGACTTCTCGGTGGATGGCGACAAGGCCCTGGCGCGGGCCGGCCAGATTGCGATTGGATACGGGGCCGTATTGCAACTGATGTACGTGTCCTCGGGACAGCAGCCGAAATACACCGATCCGGGTACGCGCCTGGCGCAAACAGCCAGCGCGATGGCGTTGCGCCTCGGCCTGAACGTCAGCAGTGTCGACGTTGGAGATTTTTCGCACGAGGCCATCGTGGCGCAGGCAGCACATGCCCAGTTGCTGGTGTTGCCGCAGCGCCTCCAGCGCGGTTTCCTGTCCGGGTTCGCAGGCCCGGCTGCGATCCGCTTAGCGCGCGATTGCCGATGCCCCGTGCTGGTTGCCCGGGGCGCCGTGCGCCGACGGCTGCGCCAGATTGTGGTGGGTGTGGACTTCACACCCGCGTCGCAACATCGCGCCATGCTGGCCTGCCTGCTGGGTCGCGATGCGCAGATCGAGTTGTTCCATGCCGTCAGCACCTCCTGCGATAGCCAGTTACGCCAGTCAGCGGGCAGCTGACACCGGGCGGTTGGTTTTCAGCGCCGTTTGCGCGCCTGGCTCACTGTGTGGATTGGGCGATCAGGCCACCGCACGGCACGATGTCCGTCATCGGGCGGGCAACGTGGCGGTGGTGTCGGCGCTCTGCAAGTCCAGCGTGATCGACCGTGTGCCATCGTCCATGCTGGAGTCGCCCTCGGTAAACCCCAGATCACGCTGCAACGCCAGCATGCGCCGGTTTTCGTGCAAGACGGTGGCCACCAAGCGTTGCGTGCCTTGAGCGCGCAAGGTTTGAATCAGCTTGTCCATCATCAGTCTGCCCAAACCCGAGCCCTTGAGATCCGAACGCACGATGATGCCGAATTCGGCTGTGATGTTGTCAGGGTCGCTCATGGCGCGTGCGGTGGCCAGCGTTTGTTCGATGCCATCGGGTCCCGGCCGGACTGCGACGAAAGCGATTTCCCGCTCGTAGTCGATCTGCGTGAGGCGGGCCAGTTCGCTGGGCTCGATACTGCGCCGGCTGTAGAACACCCGCATGCGGACATCTTCCGGGTCGAGCTGCGACAGGAATGTCAGATGCTGGGCCTCGTCCCCGGGCCGGATCGGCCGTATCGTCAGCGGCTGCCCTTGCCAGACGATATGCTCGATCAGGTGCGCCGGGTACGGTTTGATTGCGAAATTCTCGGCGCCACCATTGCGATTCGCACTGACCCGGACACGGGCGTCCAGTGCGATGGCGCCATCCGGACTCAGGATCAGCGGGTTGATGTCGAGTTCCGCGATCTGCGGATGGTCGGCCATCAGCTGCGAAACGGCAACCAGCACGCGATTGAGCGCGTCCAGGTTCGCGGCCGGAACATCGCGATACCCGTCGAGCAGCCGGGCGATGCGGGTGCTGCGCACCAGCGCGCTGGCTAGTCGGCTGTTCAGCGGTGGCAACGCAATCGCGCGGTCGGCCACCACTTCGACCGATATGCCGCCCGATCCGAACAGGATCACCGGGCCAAATACTGAATCGATGCTGGCGCCGACGATGAGTTCGCGCGCATGGGACCGGCGCACCATGGCCTGTACGGTGAAGCCGTCAACATGGGCTTGCGGTAGCTCGGTAGCGACCCGCGCCAACATCGCTGTCGCGGCGTCGCGAACGGCACGTTCATTGGCCAGGTCCAGCACCACGCCACCCACGTCGGACTTGTGCGAAATGTCTTTCGACAGAATTTTGAGCACGACCGGAAATCCGATGGCTTGTGCAGCGGTCGCCGCTGCGTCCGGGTCGGCTGGCACGACTTTCGTGATGACGACCGGAATGCTGTAGGCGTCGAGCACGGCCTTGGCCTGCGGTTCGGTCAGCATCTCCTGACCCTGCGCCAATACCGATTCGAGCAGGGTGTGCACGGCCGCGATGTCGGGAACTTGCAGGTCGTCGTCATGCGCGGCGGGCGCCTCAAGCAACTGGGCCTGGTTGTGCCGGTAACGCACCAGCATCGCGAATGCGCTGACTGCTTCCTCAGGGGTGGCATAACTGGCGATACCAGCTTCCTGGAAGGTGTGACGCGCTTGCGCCACAGCCGATTCGCCCAGCCAGCACGACAGCAAGCGCGGATGATGGTGGTCCACCAGTGGCACCAATGACTGTGCGATCTCCAGGCTGGGCACGATGGCCGTGGGTGCATGAATGAACAGGATCGCACCTGCTTTCGGATCCTGCTTCAGCACCCGCAAGGCCTGCACATACCGCTCCACCGGCGCGTCACCGATGATGTCGACCGGATTGTCATGCGACCAGTTCGCCGGCAATACCGCGTCCAGCGCCGCCAGGGTCTCAGGGCTCAGGGTGGCCAGTTCGATGCCGGCATTTTCGGCGGCGTCTGCGGCCATCACGCCGGCGCCTCCGCCGTTGGTCAGTATTGTCAGCTGGTCCGATTGATTGGTGCGAAACCGGGTCAAGGTTTCAGCCGCCAGGAAGAGTTGGTGCAAAGTGTCGACCCGCAGCATGCCTGCCCGTGCGATGGCGGCGTCGTACACCAGGTCGGAACCGGCCAACGCGCCGGTGTGGGAAGCGGCTGCGCGTTGGCCGTGGGTGGATCGACCCGCTTTGACCACGATCACCGGCTTGTTGCGCGCGGCCGCGCGAGCCGCAGACATGAACTTGCGTGGCGCCTCGATCGACTCGATGTACAACAGAATGGCGCGGGTCTTGGCGTCGCTGGCCAGATAGTCGAGCATGTCGCCGAAATCCACATCGGCGCCTTCGCCCAGCGACACGAAATGCGAGAAGCCGATAGCCCGCGACTGAGCCCAGTCCAGCATCGCGGTGACCAGCGCGCCCGATTGCGAGACAAATGCCAGTTCGCCGGCGGCAGCCGAGATATGTGCAAAACTGGCGTTCAAGCCTTGATGGGGCGACAACATGCCGATGCAATTGGGACCCAGGATACGCATCAGGGTCGGGCGTGCAGCATCCAGCATGGCCTTTCGTTGCGTGGCGTCCAGTCCGGCAGTCAGTACGACGGCTGCGCGGGTGCCGCGCTCGCCCAGTTCGGCAATCAGTCCTGGCACCACGGCAGCGGGCGTGCAGATCACCGCCAGATCAGGAACCGTGGGCAAATCGGCGGCGCTGGTGTACACCGGCTGACCATTCAGATCGCCACCTTTCGGATTGACCGGGTAGACCGGCCCCGTGAAACCGCCGGCGCGCAGATTGCGCCAGACCGTTGCGCCAACACTTCCGGTCCGTGACGATGCACCAAACACGGCGACCGACGAGGGTTCCAGCAGATGGTCGAGATTGCGAATGCTCATGGTGTCCGATCTGACATGGGGTTGAATGAAGGCCATGCGCGGCGCGCGGTCGATACGCGACTCACAGCTGTGCGCAACCTTCGGGTGACATCATACGCAGCGCGGATCGCGCGCCTGCGCGATGAGACACAAGCGTAGCGTAGAGGTTCAGGCCGGGAATGCACAGCGACCGTACTGTTTGATCCTGCTCAATCGAGCATGTTTTTTGGGCTGCTGCTCACGACGCCATGGTACGGTGCATTCTTTTGAAGCGGTTCGCCCTTGGAGGTTCCGATGGTCGACGATGCGCAGTTGGTTCGGCATGAGTACCGATCGCGCGTGCCAGACGGCGCCTCGGTCGACAGCCACCCATTGGCCACCCAGTGTTATGCGATGGTGCTCGCTGGTGGCCGTGGCAGCCGCCTGCACGATCTGACCGACTGGCGCGCCAAACCTGCGGTGCCTTTTGCCGGCACGCTCAAGATCGTCGACTTTCCGCTGAGCAACTGCGTGAACTCGGGTATACGCCGTATCGCGGTGCTGACCCAATACAAGGCACAAAGCCTGATCCGGCATATCGCCAGTGGCTGGAGCTTCCTGTCGCCGAGCCTGGGCGAATTCATCGACGTGGCTCCGGCGCAGCAACAACTGGGGCAAGGCTGGTACAGCGGCACTGCCGACGCGGTGTTCCAGAATCTGCACCTGCTGCGCCATGCCGGCGCGCGCACAGTGCTGATTCTGGCTGGTGATCATGTCTACAAGATGAACTATGCCGTGATGCTGGCGGACCATGAGCGCCATGGCGCGGATGCAACAGTTGCCTGCGTCGCAGTGCCGCGGTCGCAGGCGCAGCATATTGGCGTGGTGACGACCGACGCGCAATCGTGGTTGACGAGATTCGTTGAAAAGCCCGACCCCACGCAGGCAGATCCACTGGACGATGCGCCGGACCAAGTGCTGGCCAGCATGGGAATCTATGTATTCAATGTGGATTTTCTGTGCGCACAACTGGCGCGCGATGCGGCCGATCCGCAGTCCAGCCACGACTTCGGCAAGGACCTGCTTCCCTGGATGGTGGCGCATCACCGCGTGCTGGCACACCGGTTTTTCGACAGCTGCGTGAACATGGTTGGCAAACGGCCGTACTGGCGCGATGTAGGCACCGTCGATGCTTACTGGGAGGCCAACATGGACCTGACCACCATTGTGCCGGAGCTCAACCTGTACGACGACCAATGGCCGATCCTGAGCCTGCAGCCGCAACTGCCCCCTGCCAAGTTCGTGTTCGACGAAGACGGCCGGCGAGGGACGGCGGTGGCGTCGCTGGTCTCCAGCGGTTGTATCGTCAGTGGCGCCACGGTGCGTCGATCGATCCTGTTCGCCAAGGTCCGGGTTGGCGAGCACAGCCTGATCGAGGATTCACTGGTGTTGCCCGATGTGGTAATCGGCCAGCACGTGGTCTTGCGCAAGGTTGTGGTGGACAAACGGTGTGTCCTGCCGGACGGTTTCAGCGCCGGCCTGGATCAGGATCAGGATCGCAAGTTCTTTCATGTCACCGAAGGCGGTGTGACACTCATCACGCCCAGCATGCTGGGGCAACGCAATGACGACCTGAACAACGGTGGCACCGACGAATCGGGCTTTGGCACGCTGGGAACCTGAGGCGCGCCGGCAGTGCGACGGCAGACGGCCGGACAGGTGAGGCGGCGACCAGCCGGACAGCCACGAAGTGTTGGTGCCAGAGCAAGAATTGCTGCGCTTGTCTCTTTGTCTGACACATAAGATTTCTCAAGAAGACGGCGGGCCGCCCCAAGTCTTCTTGCACCCACTTTGGGGGCCTGCCGCAATGCAGGGCTGGGGACGCTCAGATGGCCAGGCGCATTGGCCGCGCAAAAACCGAATTGGCCGCCACGACCACCATGCGTTCGCGCGCGCCGACACCTTTGACGGTTGCCAGTGCCTTTGGCACTGCGCCGGGCGCGGGCATCTGTAGCTTGTTCGGCCCGATGGCATGGTCCAGCGAGGTTTTGGCCAGCAGTTGCAACATCTGCGTTTCAAGTTCGACCACCCAGTCCGCGGCGATGCTCTGTCCGCCCTGCGGACGGTTGGCAAACGATCGGCGGGAGTGGTTGGCGTCCGTCTCGCCATCGTCGACAGCGCTGACGATGTCGGCCAGCGAGATCGATGCGGCCGAGCGCGCCAGCGTGTATCCACCACCCGGGCCGCGGGTGCCGACGACCAATCCGCCACGGCGCAGGCGGCCGAACAGCAGATCAAGGTAGGAGGGTGAAACCTGTTGGCGCGCGCTGATCGCCGACAGCGGCACCGGGCCCAGGTTCTGGTGCAAGGCCAGGTCCATCATCGCGACGACGGCCAGGCGGCATTTGGGAGGAATGACCATGGTGCTTCCTGTTGCAAGTACGAGGTGTGTCTGGTGGTGCTGAGGCCGGCTCATCCGGATGGGTCCGTCGCAGCATCCTGGTGCTCAGGCATGACCAGCCCTTCGGCGGGCAATGGCAATTGAGCATGCGCGCTGCGCTGCTGGCGCCCGAACCTGTTGCGTTCGAGTTGTTTGGCAACCGCCCGCGCAGCCCGGTCGCTGGCCCGGTCAATCACCGTGTACAGATCCGGACCGCAATCCCGGATCACCACTTGCGGTGCATCGACCAGACTCACCTGCAGGCGGCAGAATTTGTCCACTCCGCCGCGCGGCCCGTTCTCGTCGCCCACTCGGACGACGACCCGCGTGATGCGGTCCGCATGGCGGCTCAGGCCGAAATCCAGGCGTCGCCGCGTATGGTTGCTCAATGCTTCGGTGTTGGGGAAATCCAGGGATTGCATGTCAAATTCCATGGCGACTCCTTCAGTCATACGCCAATTGGCGATGGGCTGAGTCTGGCCGCTGGGTTCAATCTTGTAAATTCGAATTATTCTTCGTTATGATTCGGAAAAAATTGAGTAACGCCAATTGAAGGCCAATTGAAGGCCAATTTGCCAGGCTGTGATCCGTGAACTACAAACATCTCAAATATTTCATGCAGGTGGCCAAAACCGGCAGCGTTCTGGGCGCCAGTGAACGGCTGCATGTCACGCCGCAAACCATCAGTGGCCAGATCCAGCTGCTGGAAAACCAATTGGGAACGCCGTTGTTCAGCAAAAGTGGCCGTGGACTGGTGCTCACCGAGGCCGGTCGGCTTGCCTTGGGTTACGCCGAAGACATCTTCTCGTTGGGGGACGAGCTCGAGCAGGCGATACGCGAGCACCCCAGTAGCCGACCGGCGCTGGAATTTCGCATCGGTGTGGCCGACGCCTTGCCCAAACCAATCGCTTATCGGCTGGTGGAGCCGGCGACCCGGCTCGACGAGCCGGTGCGGCTGGTGTGCCGGGAATGGAAGCTGGATAACCTGTTGGCCGAGCTGGCCATGCATCGGCTGGACCTGGTTCTGTCAGACGCGCCGATGCGTGCTTCTGTGGCCGTCAAGGCGTTCAGCCATCAGCTTGGCGCCTCCGGCCAGAGTTTTTTTGCCGCGCCAGCGCTGGCAGCCCAGTACACGCAGGGTTTTCCGGATTGCCTGGAACAGGCACCGATGCTGATGCCGGCCCAGGATTCGGACGTCGGTCAGAAGCTGCAGTCCTGGTTCCAGGCGCGCGCCATCCACCCGCGCATCGTCGGCGAATTTGACGACAGCGCACTGGCCATGGAATTCGGTCGTCGCGGTGATGGATTGTTTGTCGGTCCGACGGTGCTGGCGGACGACATCGAAAGGCAGTTCGGCGTGTCGGTGATCGGCCAGGCCGATGGCGTGACGGTGGCGTACTACGCTATCTCGGTCGAACGTCGCATCACCCATCCCTGCGTGGCCGCCATCACCCGATCCGCGCGTCAAGCGCTGTTCGCTGGTAACCGTGCCGCCGGTTCGCGACGCCGAAAGGCCGACGCCTGAATGCGTGGTGCGTCAGCGTGTCGGCTGCAAGGCCTGCGCCAGT
>CAJDVP010000086.1_pt1 | contig 10671 bp, 8 predicted proteins | sample 7391311 | NCBI WGS metagenome assembly CAJDVP01 (sample SAMEA7055711, study PRJEB34461) | soil metagenome | biome: terrestrial ecosystem; feature: Peninsula; material: soil | place: Antarctica | collected 2016
AGATCGAAGCCCAGACTCAGGCACTGCTGCAGCAGGTTTTCGTGCTCGTTGACGACGTAGGGGCGGTTGTCGATATGGATCGTCGTCATGGTCTATTTCCAGGGGCAGCACCGTTCGTGCACATGGCGTTCGAAGTCGCCCCGAAAATGCTCCAGCGCGCTGTGCAGCGGTTCGGCTGCGCCGGGTGCCAGAGCGCAATAGGTATGGCCGGGCGCGAGCAAGCGGCCTTGCGCAAGCAGGCGCTCGAGGTCGCCGCTTTCGCCGCGGCCTTCCTCGAGGTCGCGCAACAGCGTCTCGATCCACGACAGCCCACCCCAGCACGGCGTACACCAACCGCAGGATTCCTGGGCGAAGAAATGCGCGAGGTTGAGCAGCATGCCGACCGGGCAGGTGCGGTCGTCGAGCACGATCATGGTTCCGGTGCCCAGGCGGCTACCGACTGCCTGCACCGAATCGAAGTCCATCGCCACGTCCAGATGTTTTTCGATAAGGAATTCGGTCGATGCGCCGCCGGGAAGGGCGCCGCGAAAGCGGTAGCCGGCCTGCATGCCGCCGGCGTGTTCTTCGAGAATTTCCCGCATCGGCGTGCCGATCGGCAGTTCCCACAGGCCGGGCCGCTTGACGCGGCCGCTGGCGCCATACAGCTTGGTGCCAGCATCCTTGCCACGGCCCAGCGACTTGAACCACTGGGCGCCGTTTTCCACGATGTGCGGGATATTGCACAGCGTCTCGACGTTGTTGACCACTGTCGGTTTGCCCCATGCGCCGCTGACTTGCGGAAACGGTGGTTTTGAGCGTGGGTTGGCGCGTTTGCCCTCCAGTGCATTGAGCAGCGCCGTCTCCTCGCCGCACATGTAGCGACCGGCGCTGACATGCAGGTGCAACTGCAGGCTCCAGCCCGAACCGAGAATGTCATGGCCGATGTAACCGGCAGCGCGGGCTTCGCCGATAGCCTGCTCGATGCGTCGGCCAGCCAGCTTGTAGGCCCAGCGCAGGAACACATAGCCCACATCGGCCTGCACCGCCCAGGCGCTGATGAGCATGCCTTCGAGCAGTTGATGCGGGTCGCCTTCGAGCAGCCTGCGGTCCTTGAAGGTTCCCGGCTCCATCTCATCGGCGTTGCATATGAGGTACTTCGGGTGTGGTGCGTCCTCACCCATCGGTACGAAGCTCCACTTCTGGCCAGTGGGAAATCCGGCGCCGCCGCGGCCGCGAAGATTGCGCAAGGCTGCGTAGCCGCCGAGTGCTTCATAGTGGGCGATATCGACCATCTCGCCATCGGCGCGGATCTTGCCCGTCAGCGGCGTGGAAGCGGTGTTGGCAGTTGCCATCATCGGGCGCCTGGCGCCGGCGGCGCTTGTCGGTAGTGTTCCAGAATCGCATCGACCTTGTCGGCATCCAGATCCTGATAGTGCGCCTCATCCACCATCATGACCGGCGCGTGGTCGCAAGCACCCAGACACACATTGGGCAGCAGCGTGAAGCGGCCGTCGCTGCTGGTGCCGCCCATGGCAATGTCCAGCTTCTGGCAAAGATGGCCGCGCAGCTTTTCGTAGCCCATGATCCAGCAGGTCACGCTGTCGCACAGCAGGATCACATGCTGGCCGACCGGTTGCCGGAAGATCATGTTGTAGAAGGTGGCCACGCCTTCGAGCTCGGCCGTTGGCAGTTGCAGGAAATCGGCGATATCGGCGATGCCTTCGTCGGCGACCCAGCCGCGGTGTTTTTGCACGATCTTCAGTGCCTCGATGCCCACCGATCGGTGATCGGGATAGTGCGGCAGCACGGCCTCGATTTCTTGGCGTTCGACGTCACTGAGCATGGGGTCTCCCGTCAAATTTCTTTCAACGATCGACGTCGGCCATCACGAAGTCGAGGCTGCCGAGGATTGCGATCAGGTCGCTGACCATGAGGCCACGGCACAACTGCGGAATGGTCTGCAGATGTGGGAAAGACGGCGTGCGGATGCGCACCCGGTAAGGCATGGTGCTGCCGTCGCTGACCAGGTAGTAGCCGTTGTTGCCCTTGGTCGCTTCGATGCCGACGAAGGCTTCGCCTGGCGGAATCACCGGGCCCCAGCTGACACCCAGGAAATGGTTGATCAAGGTTTCGATGTCTTGCATCGTGTGTCGCTTCAGCGGCGGGGTGGTCAGCGGATGATCGGCCTTGTGGTTGCCGGAGGGCATGTTGTGCAGGCACTGTTCGATGATGCGCAGGCTCTGGCGCATTTCCTCGACGCGCACCGCGCAGCGGTCGTGGCAGTCACCACGTTTGCCGGTGGGGATGTCGAACTCGAAGTTCTCGTAACCCGAGTACGGCCGCGCCTTGCGAAAGTCCCATGCGAAACCGCAGGCGCGCAGGTTCGGCCCGGTGACGCCCCATTCGATTGCCTCCTCGATGCTGCATTCGCCGATGCCCACGGTGCGCTGCTTGAGGATGCGGTTGCCCAGCGCGATGCGGTCGTATTCTTTGAGGCGCGGCGGGAAATAATTGATGAAGTCGCGCACCAGCCGATCCCAGCCTTGTGGCAGATCTTGCGCAACGCCGCCAATGCGGTACCAGCTGGGGTGCATGCGCCCGCCGCAGATGGCCTCGACGATGTCGAAGATACGTTCGCGGTCGGTGAACATGAAGAACACGGGTGACAGCGCGCCAAGGTCTTGCGCGAAGGTGCCGTAGAACACCAGGTGACTGGCCAGACGGAAGAACTCGGCCATCATCACGCGGATCACCTTGACCCGGTCGGGCACCTCGATGCCGGCGAGCTTTTCCACTGCCAGCACATACGGCAGGTTGTTCATCACGCCGCCGAGATAGTCGATACGGTCGGTGTAGGGGATGTAGGTGTGCCACGATTGGCGCTCGCCCATCTTCTCGGCGCCACGATGATGAAAGCCGATTTCTGGCACCGCATCGACAATGTCTTCGCCGTCGAGTTGCAAGGCGATGCGAAAGACGCCGTGTACGCTGGGGTGGTTCGGCCCCAGGTTCAGGAACATGAAGTCGGTGCCGTCCGCGCCGGTCTGCATGCCCCACTGTGCCGGGTCGAACAGCATCGCTTCCTGCTCGGCCTGCACCTTGGCCGGCGTTTGCTGGAACGGCGCCATCTCGGTGGCGCGCGCGGGATGTTCCTTGCGCAGCGGATGGCCTTGCCAGGTGTGCGGCATCAGGATCCGCTGCAGGCGCGGATGGCCCTCGAAGACGATGCCGAACATGTCCCAGGCTTCGCGTTCATACCAGTTCGCGGCCGGCCAGATGCCGACGATGGAGCGCAGCTTCAGGTCGGTCGCGGCCAGTGCGACCTTGATGCGTACATCGGCATTGCGGCCGAACGACAGCAGGTGATAGACCACGCAGAAATCGGCCTGCGGCTGGCCACTGCGGTGCTTGCGGCTGCGCTCGTCAATGGCGCACAGGTCGTAAAGCATGCGGTAGGGCGCATCGACTTCGTGTTTCAAGTGTTGCAGGACCTCGGCCAGTCGCTCGCGGGTGACCCACAACGTCGGAATGCCGTCGCGGATGCCATCGCTTGCCGACTGCACCGCCTGCAATGCGCCGCTGCCCGGCGCCCCAAAGCGCTCGCACAATTCCCGCACCACGTCAGGTGCGGCCTGCCCCTGCGGCGGTTCCGATGCGCCGGCGGCGGATGGCAAGGTGGCGCTTGCTTGCATGGGCATCAGACTTGATCCGGGCTGCGCAATGTGGTTGCGCGCATGCGGCTTGCCCGATGCAGGTCGCGTTGCGATTCGCGGCCTGGTTTTTCAATGCCTTGCGGGCCAACCACCCAGCTCAGCGGCCGCCGCTCCTTGCCGATGGCATCCTGCAGCAGGTTCAGACCCTGCAGAAAGGCGTCGGGGCGCGGTGGGCAACCCGGCACGTAGACATCGACCGGCAAGAATCGGTCCACGCCCTGCACCACGCTGTAGATGTCGTACATGCCACCGGAGTTGGCGCACGAGCCCATCGAGATCACCCAGCGCGGCTCGAGCATCTGGTCATACAGGCGCTGGATCACCGGCGCCATCTTGAGGAACATGGTGCCCGAGACGACGATCAGGTCGGATTCGCGCGGGGAGGCGCGGATCACTTCGGCGCCGAAACGGGCAATATCGTATTTGCTGGTGAAACTGGTCGCCATCTCGACGTAGCAACACGACAGGCCGAAGTTGTACGGCCACACCGAGTTCTTGCGCCCCCAGGCGATCAGGTCCTGCAGACGTGTCAGCACGACGTTGCGTTGCATTCCTTCGTCCATGTCGGCATGGGCACGCGGTGTCGGCGCTGTTGGTTCTGCCTTGCTCAACCACCATTGCATCTTGTTTCCTTCGATTCATGCCGCAGCGCATCGGCGCCACAGCGTTTCCTTCAATGCCTTTGCGTTGGGCGTGCCGCCGCGCCGCGGGTTCCCCATTCCAGTGCGCCGATGCGCCACACATACGCCAATGCGCAAAGCAGGATCCCGACGAACACCGCCATCTCGACATAACCGAGCCAGCCGACCTGGCGCGCAGCAACCGCCCAGGCAAAAAGAAACAACGCCTCGACATCGAAGATCACGAAGAACATCGCCACCAGATAGAACTTGGCCGGAAAGCGCAGGTGCGTGTCGCCCACGCCGACAATGCCGGACTCGAATGGCTCGTCGGCAGCTCCTGCCTGGTGACGCTCGCCGAGCAGCCAGGTGAACAACAACAGGGCGAGCATCAAAGCGCCCAGGATCACAGCGTACGCGACTAGCGGCCAAAGGGCAGGCGAGTCCATCGGTTGTCCAGTACGTATGCCCCGTCCGGTGCGTGCCTATTTGCGGGGGATCTCGTCTTCACGGATCGGATAACCGGTCCAGTAGCCGGCGTGCCCATAGTGCTGGTAGAGCCGATCTTCATCCTCGCGGCTCATGGTGGCCTGCGCGTCGTAGACCGGGGAGTCCCTGACCGCCTGGCGCGTGAGCGAGACAGTGACTTTCTTGTCAAACCAGTTCACCGCGTCGATCCACTGTGGTGCGATCAGAACCTGATGCCCGAGCCACCAATTGCTCGTGTCCAGGACGAGATAGCGCACGGCCCACGTCTCCTCGTCGATCAGCATGCCCGCGACATGCCCAATGTCGCCGTCGCTGGCGTGGATGTGGTAACCGACGACCGCGTTGTAGCTGCGAAGATGCGGATCATCGCGCGCGTGGCTCTCCGATTCGCGCCGCTCCAATCTGGCTTGTCGTTCGTCCGTATTGCGAGGCGATCCGTCCGGGGCAACGTAGCCCTGCATCAGCTGGCTGGGAATCATGTCGGCGCCCCAAAATCCGATACCGCCCCAGTAGTCCGGGTAGCCGTAGTAGCCCGAGTACGCGATCTCGTGTTGTCGGGACACGGGTTTGTCGGTGTCAATGTCGGGACTGTCGCGGACCTGTGCTTTGCTGATCGACACCGGGAGCAGCTTTTGTTCCCAGTCTGGCGTTCCCACGGCAATGGGCGAAATCAGCACCTTGCGGCTCGACAGCCAGCCGCCGGCATCGACGACCAGATACCGGATCACCCACTTTTCGTCGTCAAAGTAGAAGCCCTTGACGTTACCGATGACGCCGTCGGTGGCACTGACGGCATACCCCTCCATCTCCTTTGCGCTGCGCAACATGATGGACTCCCTTGGTTTTGATGCGACGAATTTGCGCCGAACGTGTCGGCTCGTCTGTGTCCTGGCGTACAGACCGGGTCCAGCGCGTGGACTTCAATGATTGACCTTGACCCGGACTTTGCGAGCGTGAACTGAACGCGGCGCAGCCGTGAGACTGCGGCCGGTCCGGAATCGTCCGGGCACGTTGCGTGAACCACTCTGAAAGGCCTGCCATGTCCAGCCCGCTCGATCTTCAATGCATCAACACGCTCCGGTTCCTGTCGGTGGACATGGTGCAGAAGGCCGACAGTGGCCACCCCGGGCTGCCGCTGGGTGCAGCCGCGATGGCGTACGCCTTGTGGACCGGTCATCTGAAGCACCACCCAGCCAATCCCGCGTGGCCCGATCGTGACCGCTTCGTGCTGTCGGCCGGACACGGCAGTGCATTGCTCTACAGCTTGCTGCATGTGACCGGTTATGCGTTGTCGCTGGATGACCTGAAGCAATTCCGGCAATGGGGCAGCAAGGCACCCGGCCACCCCGAACGCGGGCACACGCCAGGTGTCGAGGTCACGACCGGCCCGCTGGGTCAAGGCCTGGCGAACGCCGTCGGCATGGCGATTGCCGAAGCACATCTTGCGGCTTGTTACAACCAGGGCGGCCACACGCCCATCGACCACCGCACCTGGGCACTGGTCAGCGACGGCGACCTGATGGAAGGCGTGGCAGCCGAGGCGGCCTCGCTGGCCGGTCATCTGCGACTGGGCAAGCTCGTCTGCCTGTACGACGACAACCGTGTCACGCTGTCGGCGGGAACCGACATCACCTTCAGCGAAGACCGTGCGCTGCGCTTCAAGGCCTACGGTTGGCAGACGCTGGTTGTCAAAGATGGCAACGACCTGGAGGCAGTGAATGCGGCATTGGATGCAGCGAAGGCCGAACACTTGCGGCCGTCGTTGATCCTCGTGCGCACGCACATCGGGTTTGGCTCGCCGGAACAGGACAGCTTCAAGGCCCATGGTTCGGCGCTGGGTGTAGAAGACGTCAAGCGTACCAAACAGGCGCTGGGCTGGCCGCTGGATCCGCCGTTTCTGGTACCAAAGCCAGCGTTGGCGCATTTTCGCCAGGCGCTTGCGCGCGGCGCGACGGCCGAGGCCGATTGGGACAAGCGCTGGCGCGCCTATGCCAAGGCCTTCCCGACCCTGGCTGGTGAACTGCAAGGCCGGCTGCATGGCGAGCTGCCTGTGGGCTGGGACGCCGATATCCCCGTCTTTCCCACCGATCCCAAGGGCATGGCGACCCGTGTCGCCGGTGGGCGGGTGATGAATACCATCGCACCCCGGTTGCCTGCGTTGTTCGGTGGCTCGGCCGATCTTGATCCGTCGACCCACACTGCGTTGCAGGGTCTGGGCAATTTCAACCCGCCGCTGCGCGCGGGCGAAGACGTGCAGGGCAGCGACGCCGGTGGCTGGAGCCGCGCCGGCCGTAATCTGCATTTCGGCGTGCGCGAACATGCGATGGGGGCCATCACCAATGGTCTGGCGGCGCATGGCGGCATCCTTGCCTTCGCGTCAACTTTCCTCATTTTTTCCGATTACATGCGCCCGCCCATACGGCTGGCCGCGCTCATGGGCCTGCACGTGGTGCTTGTGTTCACGCACGACAGCATCGCCATCGGCGAAGACGGTCCGACGCATCAACCCGTGGAGCAACTCGCCAGCCTGCGTGCGATGCCCAACCTCACGCTGATCCGCCCGGCCGATGCCAATGAGACCGCTGTGGCCTGGAAGGTGGCGGTCGAGACACGCGATCGTCCGGTGTTGCTGGTGCTGACCCGGCAGAACCTTCCCACGCTGGACCGCAGCCGATATGCCAGCGCCGAGGGCCTGCGCCGCGGTGCATATATCGTGCAGGACGTGTCTGATGTTGCCGCGAAGGGCACACGGCCCGATCTGATCCTGTTGGCCAGCGGCTCGGAGCTGACGCTGATCCTGGCCGCCGCCGAACGCCTGCAGGCCGAAGGCGTCGCCGTGCGCTGCGTCTCGATGCCGAGTTGGGATCTGTTCGATGCGCAAGCGCAGAGCTACCGTGACGAAGTATTGCCGCCCGACGTGCACGCGCGACTGGCGGTGGAACTCGGAGCCCCACTAGGCTGGCACCGTTACATCGGCGACCAGGGCGACGTGCTGGGCGTCGAACGCTTCGGCGCGTCGGCGCCTGCCGAGGTGCTGATGCGCGAATTCGGCTTCACGACCGACAACGTGCTGGCACGCGCCCGTCGCTTGATGGAGGCCGTGCAAGTGCGCCGCGAGCCATCAGGTGGACGTGGTCGTTGAACTGTCGTTTGTAGACTGAAAGGTCCCTCTTTCAGCTTCTTGTCGATCAACCACATCCAATAGTGCCTTGGGGTTCGTGCGCGCGATCGCGAGCAGAGTGCGTGCGGCGCCGCTTGGCTGCTTGCGTCCCTGTTCCCAGCCTTGCAAAGTGCGGATCGAGACGCCAAGCAGCGCCGCAAATTGCGACTGAGATAAACCGGTGCGCTCGCGAGCCTCGATGGCAGGGGATGCCACGACCTGGGTTTTGCCTGCTTTCATCTGGCGCACGGATTCCAGCAACTCGGCCGCCAGGTCACGCCGGGACTCGGCTGCACGCAGTTGTGCGTCTGTCAGCGGTTTAGCTTTCGAGGGCACGTCGGATCTCCTTGAGTTTTGCGCCGGTGATGTTGTCGGTCTTCGACTTTGCGTACAAAGTCAGAAGGACCAACTCTTCTTTAGATGTGCGAACGAAATAAATCAGGATATTGCGCGATGTAGGTCACGAATGCATCCCGCTCTGCCTCGGTCCAGTACATCGGCCACTGCCTCTGGAACACGAGCGTTTCGACGACCGTGAGCATGACTGGCGACTATACGCCAGAGGCGTATATTTTTCCAGATGAAAAGAAAATCCAGGTCATTCGTGGCGGTTTGCTTGGTTTCTCAAAACTTCGAATCCATAATACTGTTGTTATGAACAGTATTTCTATATAGCCCTCTCCAGTCAAAGCTTTCCGTCCATCATCTGGTTGACTTTCCCCATGTGGACCCCCTTGCCGGCCTACGCCGAGCTTCATTGCCTGTCTGGTTTCAGTTTCCAGCGCGGCGCCTCGCAGCCCGAAGAACTGGTCGCGCGCGCTGCGGCATTGGGGTATGCGGCGCTCGCCATCACCGACGAATGTTCGGTCGCCGGTCTGGTGCGGGCGCATGTCGAGGCGAAGAAACACGGGCTCAAGCTGTTGCCGGGGGCCGAGTTCCGGGTGCAGGGGGTGCTGCCGCGCTCGGAGGCTGACTATGTGACGCAGGTGTCAGTGGCCGATGCGTTGGGGCAGCAGGGTCGGGCGGCGGTGCCAATCCATGTGGGGCCTTTGGATGGGGTTGTCACCACAAACGTACACGCGGTCATGGCGCCGCACGGCAACGTTACCTTGGTGGTGTTGCCGCACAACGTCGACGGCTGGGGCAACCTGTGTGAATTCATCACCGCAGCGCGCAGCAAGGCGGTCAAGGGCGACTATCAGGTGAGCTGGGCCGGCAGCGACCTGGCATCGTTGCAGGATTGCGAGGTGTTGCTGGTGCCGCCGCGCGGCATGGCGTTCGAGGCGGTGTGGGGGTTTTGTCGTCATGCCAGGGCCTTGTTCGGTGATCGGCTCTGGCTGGTGCTCGAACTGCTGCATGGCCTGGACGACGATCTGTGGCGCCACTGCCTGGCGCAGGTATCGCATCACAGTGGTGTGCCGCTGGTGGCGGCGGGCAACGTGCACATGCATGTGCGCTCGCGCAAACCCCTGCAGGATGTCATGACCGCGGTACGGCTCGGCCGGCCGGTGGCCGATTGTGGTTTCGATCTGCAGCCCAATGCCGAGGCGCATCTGCGCGCACGACTGCGGCTGGCCAGCATCTATGCGCCCGAACTGTTGCAGGCCACGGTCACGGTGGCCGAGCGTTGCCGTTTCAGCCTGGACGAACTGCGTTACCAGTATCCGCAGGAGACGGTGTTGCCAGGTTTGAGCGCATCGCAGACGCTGCGCCAGTTCACCTACGAGGGCATGAGCCAGCGCTATCCGGATGGCATCCCGGCGCAGGTGCAATCGCAGGTCGAACATGAACTCGAACTGATCACCGAGTTGAAGTACGAGATGTATTTCCTTACCGTGTACGACATCGTGCGTTTTGCGCGTGAACGCCACATCCTGTGCCAGGGCCGGGGTTCGGCCGCCAATTCGGCGGTCTGTTATTGCCTGGGTGTGTCCGAGGTCGATCCGTCCCGCATGAACGTGTTGTTCGAGCGTTTCATCAGCCGTGAACGCAACGAGCCGCCGGATATCGACGTCGATTTCGAACACCAGCGGCGCGAGGAAGTGATCCAGTACATCTACCGCAAATACGGCCGCGAGCGCGCCGCGATCACTGGCGTCGTCGTGACCTATCGGCCCAAGAGTGCGATTCGCGACGTCGGCAAGGCGCTGGGTGTACCCGATACGCTGGTAGATGCCTTTGCCAAGCAGCATCGCTGGTTCGATGGCGTGATGCGGCTGGAGCAGACCTTGCTCGATACGCTTGATGCCGCGGGCCTCACCGCCGACGATCCGCGCATCGGCTTATGGCTGGACTTGACGCACCAGTTGCTCGGTTTCCCGCGCCACCTGAGCCAGCATGTCGGTGGTTTCGTGCTGACGCAGGGCAAACTCACGCGCCTGGTGCCGGTGGAAAACGCGTCCATGCCGGATCGTTCGGTGATCCAATGGGAGAAGGACGACCTTGACGCGATGGGGCTGCTCAAGGTCGACGTGCTCGCATTGGGCATGCTCAGCGCCATCGGGCGCTGTCTGGACCTGATCAGTGCGCAACGCGGTCATGTCTTCCAGATGCAGGACATCCCGGCTGAAGATCCGGCCACCTACGACATGATCTGCGCCGCCGATACCGTGGGCGTGTTCCAGATCGAGAGCCGGGCCCAGATGAGCATGTTGCCGCGACTCAAACCACGCTGTTTCTACGATCTGGTGATCGAGGTCGCGATCGTGCG
>CAJDVP010000165.1_pt1 | contig 10670 bp, 9 predicted proteins | sample 7391311 | NCBI WGS metagenome assembly CAJDVP01 (sample SAMEA7055711, study PRJEB34461) | soil metagenome | biome: terrestrial ecosystem; feature: Peninsula; material: soil | place: Antarctica | collected 2016
GTTGCAGACGGCCCTGAACCCGGCGCCGCCCGATCCGATGCAGGCCAAGCTGATGTGGTTCATGCCGCTGATCTTCTCGGTCATGTTCTTCTTCTTCCCTGCCGGACTGGTGTTGTACTGGATCACCAACAACGTGTTGTCGATTACCCAGCAGTGGGTGATCAACACCCGCATGGGTGTGCCCCCGCAGTTCAATCTGCCGAAATTCTGATCCACCGCGCCCGCCTGGGTGCGGGTTGATTCGCATGTTGCCGCACCGACCGGACCCCATCGTTGCGATAGCGACCGCGCCGGGCCGAGGCGCCGTCGGCATCGTGCGGGTGTCCGGTCCTGATCTCTCCAGCGTGATGGGCGCAGTGTGCGGGCGTGACTTGCGCCCGCGTGAGGCGACCTTCCTGCCGTTTCTCGATGCGTCCGGTAAACCGATCGACCAGGGTCTGGCGCTGCACTTTCCGGCACCCCATTCGTTCACCGGCGAAGACGTGCTCGAATTGCAGGCGCATGGTGGCACCGTGGTGCTTCAGATGCTTATGGCGCGTTGCCTGCAGGCTGGCCATGCCATCGGCTTGCGTCTGGCGCAGCCTGGTGAGTTCACCCAGCGCGCCTTTCTGAACGACAAGCTCGATCTGGCGCAGGCAGAGGCGGTGGCCGACCTGATCGACGCCAGCACCGAAGCCGCGGCGCGCAGCGCGGTGCGTTCGTTGTCGGGCGACTTCTCGGCAGCCGTTGACGGTGTACGCGACGCGTTGATCGACCTGCGCATGCTGATCGAGGCCACGCTCGATTTCCCGGAAGAAGAGATCGACATCCTGCGTCGCGCCGATGTGCAGGGGCGTCTGACCCAGGTACGCGCCGCGATCGATGCCATCGCACGCAATGCACGCCAAGGTGTTTTGCTGCGTGAAGGCATCAAGGTCGTGATTGCCGGTCAACCCAACGCGGGCAAGTCATCCTTGCTCAACGCATTGGCCGGCGCGGAACTGGCGATCGTCTCGCCAATGGCTGGCACCACCCGCGACAAGATTCAGCAAACCATCCAGATCGAAGGTGTGCCGCTGCATGTCGTGGATACCGCCGGCTTGCGCGATAGCGACGATATGGTGGAGCAGATGGGCGTGGCGCGCGCCTGGGGCGAGATCGAGGGCGCCGATGTGGTGCTGTTCCTGCACGACCTGACCCGTTGGCCTGCGCCAGGGCTCGAACCGCTGCCCGGTTCCGAGCCGGACATGTATCTGCAGGCGGATGCCCGGATTGCGACCAGCCTGGCAGAACGCCTGCCCCCCCACGTGCCGGTGATCGATGTCTGGAACAAGACCGACCTGGTCGCGACGGCGCGCAGGCAGGATGATGGCCGGGCGGTCTGGTTGTCCGCACACACCGGTGACGGACTCGCAGATCTGCGTCGCCGCCTGTTGGAACTGGTGGGCTGGACCGCCGTGCCGGAAGGCGTCTACATGGCGCGTGAGCGGCATGTGCAAGCGCTCCAGCGAGTCGACCGCCATCTGGCCGATGCCGCGGCGCACGCGACGGCTCAGACGCCGGCACTTGACCTGGTGGCCGAAGAGTTGCGGCTGGCGCACAATGCGCTGGGAGAGATTACCGGGGCCTTTGGCGCCGATGATCTGCTCGGTGTCATCTTTTCACGTTTTTGCATCGGAAAGTAGTTGGCTGCCGGCGCCGCACATCAACCGCTCGGTTGGGGTCTCGCGCAGTCGGCCGGAACAAACAGAGTTGTGACATGAGTACAGCCCCTGCGTCATATGCCAAGGCAGACATTTCGGTCTTGCTCAAGGCGATTGTCGGCAATACGACAGACACCACGCTCGCCCTTGGCATCACGATCGCGCAATGGGATGTGCTGGCCGCCTACATGCAACCGATGGAGATCGCCGCCGAGCGTATCCTGATTGCACAAGGCGGCGAAGACCGCAATCTGTATTTCGTCGAATCGGGCATGTTGACGGTGCATTTCGAAGACGCGACAGACAAGATTCGCCTGGCCGCTGTCGGTGCCGGCAGCGTCGTTGGTGAAGGGGGTTTTTTCTCGCGCATGGCCCGCAGCGCCACCGTGCAGGCTGGCAGTGCCTGCCGGTTGTGGACGCTCAGCCCGATGCGTTTTTCCGAATTGTCCAATCGCGAGCCCCAGGTGGCTTTGGCATTGGCGATGACACTGGGCGCGATCATGGCGCGCCGCCTGGTCAGCAACCGCAAGCGTATCGCGGTGACCTGAGCCCGCCAGGCTGCCCGGTGCCGCCCTGGCTCAGTACCCGCCGAAGTCGAGCAGCGTGAACAGTTCCAGGCCGGACTCGCGCAGTTTGGTCGAGCCACCAAGTTCGGGCAGGTCGACGATGGCCGCGCCCTCCATTACCGTGGCGCCAAGTTTTTCCAGCAGCTTCTTGCCCGCCATCATGGTGCCGCCGGTGGCGATCAGGTCGTCGATCAGCAGCACCCGGTCACCGTGCTTGACCGCGTCGGTGTGCAACTCGACAGTGGCGCTGCCGTATTCAAGCTCGAAGGTCTCCTGAACTGTGGTGAACGGCAATTTGCCTTTCTTGCGGATCGGCACGAATCCGACATTGAGAACGTAGGCGACAACCGCCCCCACGATGAAACCCCGCGCGTCCAGACCGGCCACGATGTCGGGCCGCCGCTGCGGATCCATGTAGCGGTGCACAAAAGCGTCGATCAGCACCCGGAACACCTTGGCATCCTGCAGCAGCGGTGTGATGTCCCTGAATTGCACGCCGGGGGCGGGCCAGTCGGGCACCGTGCGGATGTGGTTGCGCAGGTACTGATTGATGCTCAGGTCGTGCATGAATGGATCGCTCACGAGGTAGGGAAGTCTGGAAGAAGCACGCCGTCATTGTGCCTGCAGCAATTTCTGCTCGGCGATCGACAGGTTCTCGGGTATGCCAGACAACACCAGCGTATCGCCATCCTCGAGCCGGGTGTCATCTTCGATCACCTGGGATCGACCATTTTTGCGTCGCAGGCTCACGACCCGGACACCCAACGCATGCAGTGCCAGATTGCGCAGCGGTTTGCCAATGGGTTTTGTGCCCAGGGACAAGGTGAATGAGGCCAACCGCTCATTGCGCAACGTGTCCACCGTGTCGTCGTCGGCGCCATGGAAATAACCCCGCAACAGGTTGTAGCGCGCATCGCGCTGGTTTCGCATGACCCGGATCACCCGGCGCATGGGAATACCGACCAACGCCAAGGCATGACTGGCCAGCATCAGCGAACCTTCGATTGCCTCGGGCACCACTTCGGCGGCACCGGCTGCGCGCAGCCGCTCCAGGTCATGGTCATCGCGGGTGCGGATGATGACCGGCACTTGCGGCGCATGGGTCCTGGCGTGGTCCAGCACCTTGAGCGCGCCTTGTACTTCGACATAGGTCACCACCACCGCGCTGGCGCGTGACAGGCCGGCGGCCATCAGGGCCTGCAAACGCGCCGCATCGCCGAACACCACGGAGTCTCCGGCTGCGGCGGCCTGGTGTACCCGGTCCGGGTCCAGGTCCAGTGCCAGGTAGGGTATGCCCTCGCCCTCAAGGATGCGGGCCAGATTCTGGCCGCAGCGACCGTAACCGCAGATGATCACATGATTGGTGGTGTTGATCGACTTGCGCGCGATCGTGGTCATCTGCAGCGACTGCTGCAGCCAGTCGCTGGCGACCAGCTTCATCACGATCCGGTTGCTGTACATGATGATGAATGGCGTGGCCAGCATCGACAGCACCATGCTGGCCAGGATCGGGTTGAGCAGAGCAGCGCGGGTGGCACCAGGTCATTTTTCTGCGCCAAAGTCAGCAAGACGAAGCCGAATTCACCGGCCTGCGCCAGGTACAGGCCGGTACGCAGCGAGATGCCCCAGGATGAGCCCACGCCCTTGGTCAGCAGTGTCACCAGGACGGCCTTGAACAGCACCGGAAGCGTCACCAGCAGCAAGACCAGTGGCCAGCGTTCAAGCACCAGACGCCAGTCGAGCAACATGCCGATGCTGATGAAGAACAGGCCCAGCAGCACATCATGGAACGGCCGGATGTCGGTTTCCACCTGGTGTTTGAATTCAGTTTCCGAAATCAGCATGCCGGCGATGAAGGCGCCCAGGGCCAGGCTCAGGCCGGCCATCTCGGTCATCCAGGCCAGTCCCAGCGTGATCAGCAGCAGGTTGAGCACGAACAACTCTTCGCTCTTGCGCCGCGCCACCAACGTCAGCCACCAGCGCATCACGTGCTGGCCGCCGACAAACAACACGGTGATCAGGACCGTGGCCTTGAGCGCGGCCAGTCCGAGCGCGACCGCAAGGTTTTCGCCGGCGCTACCCAGCGCAGGTATCAAAACCAGCAGCGGCACCACGGCGAGGTCCTGGAACAACAGGACCCCCATCACCCGCTTTCCGTGTTCCGACTCGAGTTCGAGCCGCTCCACCATCAGCTTGACGACGATGGCGGTACTGCTCATAGCAAGCGCGCTGGACAGTGCCAATGCGGTATGCCAGCCCATGCCCCAGAAACGCGGCAACAGGTGGGCCAGCAGCAGCATCGACAAGGTGCCGAACAACATGGTCAAGGAGACCTGAAACAGGCCCAGCCCAAACACATGGGCGCGCATCGAGCGCAATTTGGCCAGGTTGAATTCGAGTCCGATCACGAACATCAGGAACACGACCCCGAACTCTCCCAGGTGGCGTACGGCGCCGGAATTTTCCGCCAGGGCCAGTGCGTTCGGGCCGATCACCACACCTACGGCCAGGTAACCGAGCATCGGCGGCAACTTGAGCGAACGGCAGGCGACCACCCCCAGCACCGCAGCCAGCAGGTAGACCAAAGTGAGTTCGAGTGCACCCATGCCCGGATACTAGCAAGAGATCCCATCGGTCCGTCGATAAAATCGATCCATGACCGAAGCTGCAGCGACCACCGCCATTGTTGATCTTGAGCGTGCGCTGCATCTGGCACGCGAGACCTTTGGTATCGAAATCCAGGCCATCGCCGGAGTGCGCGACCGCATCGGTCCGTCGTTTGCCCAGGCAGTGTTTGCCATGCTGCAGGTGCGCGGACGGGTCGTGATCATGGGTATGGGCAAGAGCGGCCATATTGGCCGCAAGATGGCGGCCACGCTGGCATCCACCGGAACACCGGCCCTGTTTGTGCACACCGGTGAGGCCATCCACGGTGATCTCGGCATGATCCGTGCCGATGATCTGGTGGTGGCAATCTCCAACAGCGGCGAATCCGATGAACTCGCAGCAATACTTCCGTTGGTCAAGCGACTTGGCGCGCCGGTGATCGCGATAACGGGCAAACCGGACTCTACGTTGGGACGTTATGCTGACGTGGTGTTGGACTGTGCCGTCGAGAAGGAAGCCTGCCCGCTGAACCTTGCACCCACGGCCAGTTCAGTGGCGCAGATGGCCATGGGAGACGCGCTGGCCGTGGCCTTGCTGGATGCGCGGGGCTTCCGGGCCGAAGACTTCGCGCGCTCGCATCCGGGCGGCACGCTGGGACGTCGTTTGCTGACCCACGTGCGCGACGTGATGCGCAGCGGCGATGCGGTTCCGCGAGTGGCGCCGCAGGCCGGCCTCACCGATATCATGCGCGAAATGAGCCACAAGGGCCTGGGGGCGGTTGCCATCGTTGACGACGCACAGCGCCTGTTGGGCGTTTTTACGGATGGCGACCTGCGCCGGTTGGTGGAAAAAGGTGGCGATCTGCGTGTCATCACGGCCCGTGATGTGATGAGTCGTACGCCCAAGACCATTGCACCGCACGCACTGGCGGTGGACGCGGCGCAGCTCATGGAGCAGCATCGCATCACCAGCGTGCTGGTCGTGGATGAGGCAGGCGTCTTGTGTGGCGCACTCAACAGCAACGACCTGATGCGGGCCAAGGTGATCTGATGCAACCTGTTCTCGAGTACCCGGCGGCACTTCTGCTCAAGGCGCATGGCATCCGGGTCGCGTTTTTCGATGTGGATGGCGTGTTGACCGATGGCGGCCTGTATTTTTCGGCTGAAGGCGAATCGATCAAACGTTTTCACGTACTCGATGGGTATGGTATCGGCCTGTTGCGCTCGTCGGGCATCATCCCGGTCGTGATCACCGGCCGCGACTCGCAGGCCGTGCGTGTACGGCTCAAGGCTCTGGGTATTGACGAGGTGCATTGCGGCGTGGCGGACAAGGCGCAGGCCGCGCAGGCCCGCTTGACGGCGCTGCAGGCGGGCTGGACGCAGGCGGCTTGCATCGGCGACGACTGGCCTGACCTGCCGCTGATCCGACGCTGCCGGCTGTCGGCCGCGCCACCCGGCGCCCATGCGGAAGTGCTGACAGCGGTCGACGTAGTGACCCGACGCAGCGGCGGCCATGGTGCGGCGCGCGACTTTTGCGATCTGCTGCTGATGGGGTCGGGCCGATACGCACAGTACCTGCAGGACGCCAACGGGTGATGCGCCTGCTGCCCATGGTGTGGGATCGCCTGTCGATCTATCTGCCGATTGCCATCATCGGTCTGATGGCGCTGGGAACCTATTGGCTGGTGGAGAACTCCCCTCGGCCGGACAAGCCGGTCGTCCAGCGTCCGGTGCGTCACGAGCCCGACTATTTCATGAAGAACTTCTCGGTGACCACCTTTGTGGAGTCGGGCCGCCTCAAGAGTGAGGTTTTTGGTGTGGCCGCCCGGCATTTCCCCGACACCGACATGCTGGAGATTGACCGCATCCGGATGCGCAGTTTCGACGAGCAGGGGCGTCTGACCACCGCCACCGCGAATCGTGCGTTGACCAACCACGATGCGACGGTGGTGGAGTTGTTCGGCAACGCCTTGATTGTGCGCGAGGCGCAAGCAGACAATTCCGGGAAGACTGTGCCACGTATCGAGTTTCGCGGCGAATATCTGCATGCCAATACCGAGACCGAACGTGTGACGTCCGACAAGCCCGTGCAATTGCGGCGCGGCGATGATGTGTTTGTCGCTGATTCGATGGATTACGACGATGCCAACCGGATCATGCTCATGCAAGGTCGGGTCAAGGGCGTGATCAATCCCCGGCGCGCTGCGAGCGCCAAACGCTAGGCAGTTTGTGGCCAGACTGGTTTTCATCACCGGTGCATCCAGCGGGATCGGGCAGGCGTTGGCGTTGCGTTTTTACCAGGCCGGTTATTCGCTGGCTCTCGTTGCGCGCCGCAGCGAGGTACTGGCGCAATGGGCTGCGTCGGCGCAGTTGCAGGCACAACGTTACCGCGTCTATGCTGCGGACGTAGCCGACATCGACAGTGTGGTGGAAGCCGGTCAAGACTGCCTGCGGCATCAGGGCGTGCCCGATGTGGTTGTTGCCAGTGCCGGCATGAGCGTGGGCATGGACACGGGTGTGCGGACGGACCTCGATGTGATGGCGCGCGTGTTCGCAGTCAACAATGTCGGCATGGCCGGCACATTTCATCCGTTCGTGGCGGCCATGCGCCAACGTGGTTCCGGCACGCTGGTAGGCATCGGTAGCGTCAACGGCATCCGCGGGTTTCCGGGCCATGGCGCGTATTGCGCCAGCAAGGCTGCTGTCATCAGCTACTGTGAATCCTTGCGCGGTGAATTGCGCGGCAGTGGAGTGCGTGTCGTGACCCTGTGCCCGGGCTATGTCGATACCCCGCTGACACAGGGGAACCGGTATGGCATGCCCTTCCTGTTGCCCGCTGCGGTATTTGCCGACAAGGCATTCAAGGCGATCGAGGCCGGTGTGAGCTACCGGGTCATTCCCTGGCAGATGGGTGTCGTCGCAAAATTGTTGCGGATCTTGCCCAACCGGGTTTTCGACACGGCGTTTGCCCGAAGGTCACGCAAGCGTCGTGTGGACGGTGCCTGATCGCGGACCTATAAGTCGTCAAAAAGGGAAGAACGGGCTGGCCACAAGAAAAAGGGGCCCGTTGGGCCCCTCGTGCTGGCTGGCTTCACGCAGAACGTGAAGCGTTTGCCGGATCAGTAGCTGCTGCGACCGCCGCCGTAACCGCCGCCGCCGCTGGGACCACCGCCGCCGCCGCCGTAGCCGCCACCGCCGCCGCTGCGGCCACCACCGCCACCGCCGCCGCCGTACCCACCACCGCCGCCGCCGCCGAAGCCACCGCTACGGGGGGGACGCGGCTCCATCGGGCGTGCTTCGTTGACAACCAGGCCACGACCGCCAATTTGTTGGCCGTTCATGGCGCTGATGGCCGATTGCGCCTCAGCGTCGCTGCCCATTTCGACAAAGCCGAAACCCTTTGAGCGGCCGGTGTCACGTTCCATCATGACTTTGGCACTGGAGACGCTACCATGGGCCGAAAAGGCTTGCTGGAGGTCTTCATCGCGGAAGGAATAGGGCAGATTGCCCACGTATAGTTTGTTGCCCATCAAGGACTCCTGAATCAATAACTCTAAAAGCGATGGAGTCCGATAACCGCAATCAACAAACCAATGAAGAATAAAGCAGACGCGAAAACTGACTAATCACCGCAAACTCGTACGGCCGACCTTTCGGCAATACTGGGCGAATTATGCGCCAACTTAAAAATTTTGCAAATAATTTGTCACCTGCCTTGCTGCCCGCCAATTCGGTCAGCCGCGTGGACTGGGCGGCAACAAGCCTTTCTGATCCCTGTCCGTTGACTGCGTATTCCGGCGTGGTCCCAATGTGATGGATCGACTGTTCGGCGCCTTTATGTCTTATTCCTGGCTCTGAGTCAGGTCCATGGACGTCTTCGGCACCATAGACAAAAAAGCAACATTGTGCCGCCCGGAACACCCGGGGCGGCGTTCCTGCCATTGGAGCGGCAAGCGAAACGCAGCCAATGTCGCATCATTCATAAGCAATAAAAGAACCACAGTGGACCGATCTTCCAAATAAACGGGTTCGTGGCTGGAGACCTGCCGGCCCACTTCGTGCCGCCTATACTCGGGGCTTGTGCCGATTTGCTACAGCTTGCGGGCACCGGGGTCCTGGAACCCCGAAAAACTGCTAAAGACGGCATTCCGATCCCGGCTCCGCCTTTAGCGCCGTCGGGATTTTTCATGCTTGTTTCGCCGTCCACATACCATTTTGCCGATCCCTTGCCATTGCGCAGCGGTGGAACGATCCGGGCCTACGACCTCTGTTACGAGACCTACGGCACGCTCAACGCCGAGCGCTCCAACGTCGTTCTGGTTGCCCATGCGCTGAACGCATCGCACCATGTGGCCGGCCACTACGCCGGGCAGGACAAATCCCAAGGATGGTGGGACAACATGATCGGCCCGGGCAAGCCGGTGGATACAAACCGTTTTTACGTCATCGGCGTCAACAACCCGGGCTCGTGTTTCGGCTCGACCGGCCCGATGCATGTGAACCCGGATAGCGGCCGTATTTATGGCGCCGACTTCCCGGTCATGACCGTCGAGGACTGGGTTGACGCGCAGGTGCGGCTGCTTGACGCCCTGGGCATCGAGACGCTGGCAGCGATCATGGGAGGTAGCCTGGGCGGCATGCAGGCCTTGAGCTGGGCCTTGCAATATCCAGAGCGTGTGCGCCATGCGGTGGTGATCGCCAGTGCGCCGAACCTGACGGCCGAGAACATCGCTTTCAACGAGGTGGCCCGGCGCGCCATTGTGACGGACCCGGATTTCAACGAAGGTCACTTTTATGCACAGGATGGTCGGGCCGAGACAAAACCCAAACGCGGTTTGCGTATCGCCCGGATGATCGGTCACATCACCTATCTCAGCGACGATGTGATGAACGCAAAATTCGGCCGTGTCTTGCGCGACGCCTTGATGTCCGAAGTCGATGGTGCCAACGCTGCAACACATTTCCGGTACAGCACGCAGGAGGTGGAATTCCAGATCGAGAGTTACCTGCGCTACCAGGGCGACAAGTTTGCCGAATATTTTGACGCCAATACCTATCTGCTGATCACCCGGGCACTTGACTATTTCGATCCGGCCAGGGCCTTCGACGGCAATCTGTCCAGAGCCCTGGCCCGGGCCAGCGCGCGCTTCTTGCTGGTCAGCTTCACCACCGACTGGCGTTTTGCGCCGTCGCGTAGCCGCGAGATCGTCAAGGCCTTGCTCGACAACCGGCGCGATGTCAGTTACGCGGAAATCGATGCGCCGCACGGACACGACGCGTTCTTGCTGGACGATCCACGGTATACCGGCCTGGTGCGCTCGTATTTCGAACGGATCGACCTGGGCCAAGGCAGCGGGGTGCGCCATGAGGAAACGCCGGGCCGCTCCCAAGTTTCCTCGCACCCCCTCGGGGGGCCTGGCGAAGCCAGGGCTGGGGGCAGGCATGAGGAAACGCCGGGCCGCTCCCAAGTTTCCTCGCACCCCCTCGGGGGGCCTGGCGAAGCCAGGGCTGGGGGCATCGAGATCGATGACGCGAATGTGCTGGCCTGTGTGCGTCGCGGTGTCAACGTGATCCAGCTCAACCTGGACGAAGGGCTGGCGATTTTCGAAGACGCCAGTTTCGATGTCGTGCTGCATATCGACACGCTGCAGCACCTGCGCAATACCGAGGTGGTCTTGCAGGAGACCGCGCGCGTGGGACGTATCGGTGTGGTTGCATTTCCCAATTTTGCCCATTGGCCGAATCGGCTCAGCATTGCGCGCGGTCGCATGCCGGTAACGCGCCGGCTGCCGTACCAGTGGTACGACACGCCGAAT
>CAJDVP010000215.1_pt1 | contig 10529 bp, 7 predicted proteins | sample 7391311 | NCBI WGS metagenome assembly CAJDVP01 (sample SAMEA7055711, study PRJEB34461) | soil metagenome | biome: terrestrial ecosystem; feature: Peninsula; material: soil | place: Antarctica | collected 2016
GCCCAGGCGACAACGAACAACAGCATTACCCACACCCACACAGGAATCGACGAACGCGCCTCGGCGCGCCGTGGATCGAAGGGATCGTCCGAGCTGAATGCGTCCACCGCAAAGCGCACCTCACCGCGCCGTGTCGAATACGGCTTGAGCCCGGATACGACGATGCCGGGCCCGTTGTGCACAGTGAACGGGATCTCCTCGACGCCTTCATGGCCGCTGTGATCCTGTGCACGGATCGTCAGACGGTGCGGCCCGTCATCGATATCGCGGGTGTCGAACACGACATCGGTGGGTAGTTCACGATCAATGATCGGCTGCGGATCGTCGTCCAGAAAAACACGCACACGCGGCCTGGAGACAGTGTCAGCTTGGGTCATGGTCGTCATCCAGGATGCGGTATTTCGGATGCGTGGCGTCGGTTTCGCCTGGTCGAAACATCATCCAGAACATGGCTGCGAAGCACGCTAGCGTGATGATGCCGCCGACGCCCATGATGATCAGGTTTCCCAGCAGAGGTCCGCTCAGATGGTGAGTCATGATGTACCTTCACTTCTTTTTTTCCCGCGCGCCAGCCACTTGTTTCGTGGTCACCGGTGCGCCATGGTTGCCCCATGACATGCGCTCGTGATTGATGATGGCGGCGACTTCGGCATCACTGAGCGCGTCGGCGAACGGCGGCATCGCGCTGCCGTATACGACGCCACCGACATTGGCGCCGCTCAGTCCATGCAGTACCACCTGGATATGCTGCGTGGGGTCGGCATCGTTGACTACGGCATTGCCTTTTAGCGGCGGGAATACGCCGGCCATTCCTTCGCCGCTTGCCTGATGGCACGCCGCGCAGTGGGAGACGAACAAGGCCGCACCCTGGGCAGCGTTCGACGCAACCGTGGCCGGTTCGGCGGGAGCCGCCGCCCGGGTGGTTGGAGCATTGCTGGCGGGCGCAGCGGCAGTGGCCATGTCGATTGGCTGGCCTGCCGGACTGGGCAGTTTGGGCTGCTTCAAGGACTGCAGATAGGCGAGCAGCGCTTGGGCTTGGCGGCTCGGCACGACAACACCGTTGGCCGGCGCAAAGGGCTTGGGTACCGGCACTGTCGTCACACCCGGCGGCGCAATGTCGACCACATTGAACATCCAGTCGAATGACGGCATGACCGATTCAGCGACTACCGCACGCGGGTTGTACAAGTGGATGTACTGCCAGACCTCGCTCGGCTGACGGACACCGATGTTCGTCAGATCCGGACCGGTGCGCTCCGAGCCCAGCAGTTCGGGTGTCTGGTAAGCAAAGTCGCCCGGCGCCGACGGGCGACCGAAGATCTTGTCCTGCGCCAGCGGACGCACCTGCTGGGTGTGGCAATAGCTGCAGCCATTGGCCACATAGACCTCGCGACCTTCGGCCTGCAGCGGCGTCAACGGTTCGACGCCCGGACCCGGTGGTATGTTCGAAAGCGCAAAGCCGGGCAGCACGCCCATCAGCATTGCGAGCAGTGCGTAGATGAGCGTCGAACCACCGGCAATCAACAGCAGCTTGCTGATTGAACGACCCTGCGCGCTGTGCGCTTTCGGGATCGGCACTTGGGCGGGATCCGGCGTGCTCATGCGGCGACCTTGTCGGCGTTCACGGGCACCTGCGCAGAGAATGCACCGGTGCGGCCGTAAGTCATGCGCCAGACGTTCCATGCGAAAACGAAATGACTGATGAACATCAGTGCGCCGCCGACGCCGCGCCACACGTAATAGGATTGCATGTCGACCACCGACTGAATGAACGGCGCGCCGTTGATCCAGTCCAGGCCCTGAAACGTCCCGCCGATCGACAGCGAAATGACGTAGATGAAGCTACCCACCAGCGCCAGCCAGAAATGCAGCGCCAGGCCTGTCTGACTGGGCTGCTTGCCCGTGGCCAGCGGCAGCAACGCATAGATGCCCCCCCAGATCGCGAAGCCGATGAAGCCGTACATCGTCAGATGCGAATGGCCCACGGTGTAGTTGGTGAAATGCCAGACTTCCTGCAACGAGCGGAAGGCCTCGAAGGTGCCTTGCGTGGAGCCGACCAGATATCCGATGACGCCAACGAAGATGAAGCGTAGCGGATACGAATGCTCCATCGTGCGCACACGCCCGCGCAAGGTCAGCAGGAAGTTGGCGCTGCCGCCAATCACCGGTACCAGCATCGCGACGCTGAAGACGATGGCGGTCGTCTGCAGCCACCACGGCAGCGGGCTGAACAGGAAGTGGTGCGCGCCCAGGATCGGATAGAACGCCAGATTCGTCCAGAACGCGAGCACGCCCAGCGAGTACGAATAGATCGGACGACTGAGCAGCTTGGGCAGCGCGTAGTAGAAGATGCCCAGCGCCATCGGCGTGAACCACATGCCCACCGCGTTGTGCATGTAATAGCCCGATACGGAAACCTGGCCCAGCCCGTGCTGGTACCACGGAAGGACGGCGACCGTGGCGATGATGCATGTCCATAACACACCACCCATCGTGTACCAGTTGGACAGATAGATGTCATGCGTGGTGCGCCGCGCCACGGTGGCGACCAGGTTCCAGGCCGTGACCACCAGCGCAGCCAGAAAGATCAGCCGGATGGGCCATGGCCATTCGCGGTATTCGAGGTTGCCGTCGTTGTAGCCCAAGTCCAGAGCGATCGTGCCGGCGAGCGCCGCCACGTTGAACAGCACCAGCCCGAGCCACGCGAGCTTGGCGCTGTACAGAGGTGTGCGCGAGCTGCGGGCGGCCACGTAGTAGGCCAACCCGACGAGCGCGATGCTGGCCCAGCCGTAGAACGTCGCATTGGTGTGGATCGGGCGCAGCCGGCCGAAAGTGAGCCATTCGCCGGAGCCGAAGTCGGGGGCCCCGAACTTGTAGGCCAGCACCAACCCGACGCCGGTGGCAAAAAGCAACCACAGCGTCGCGAACGCGGTGTATGCGGCCAGGATATTGGCAAGTGAAAGATCTTCCGTCTTACTCTGCGCTGACTTCTGCGGCCGCGCGGTGGCTGGTAATTCACCCGACATGGATCCCCCTTGTTCGACACGAACGATCGCGCATGCAGCCCGGCCTGTCTGTATGACAGAGGACAGATGATGCAGCCCGGTCGCGAGAAATTGGCCCCGTGAGCCGCACGTGAGGGTCAGGTCGACATCGCCACTTCAGCGTCTATTTCCTGTACCCAGGCGGTCGCACATCCGGCAGCAGCCCGGCGACCGCGTCGGTGGTAGTGGTTGGGGTCAAGTCCACGCCGCGAACAGCAACTGCCACAGGAGACTGAAGTTCAGCGATAGAACGACGATCGACGCCATGACAGCCATGATGGTGACGATCGGCCGGTTGCGGTGCACACCCATCAGATCGCGCTGGCAGGTGAACCACAGCAAGGCGAGCATCGGAACCGGCAGCGCAAGGCTTAGTGCAACTTGGCTCAACACGAGCGCTTGCGTGGCATTCACACCCCATGCAACGACGACGAAGCTCGGGATCATTGTCACGAGGCGGCGCACCCAAACCGGAATCCCGAACCCGACGAATCCCTGCATGACCATCTGGCCGGACATCGTACCGACCACCGAACTCGCAATGCCCGATGCAACGAGCGACAACAGGAACGCACCCGCCGCGGCGATGCCCAGAACCGGTGTCAGCGTGTGGTACGCCGTTTCGATCTCCGCGACCTCAGGGTGCCCGGAATGAAATGCGCCAGCCGCCATCACGACCATCGACAGATTGATCAATCCGGCTATCGTCAGCGCAACCCATACTTCGATATTCGAAAAACGCACCAGCTTCATTCGCTCGGCCTCGGTTACCGCCGGCGTGCGCTCCACGGTGAGCCCGGAGTGCAGAAACAGCGCATGCGGCATCACGGTCGCGCCGATGATGCCGGCCGAAAGCGTCAGCGCCTGGACATCGGGCAAGCGGGGTGTGAACACATGCCCCAGAAGGCTGCCCCACTGCACGGGTGCGATCAGGAGTTCGGCGATATAGCACACGCCGATGATCCCGACGATGGCGCCGATCGTCACTTCCATCGGTCGGAAGCCGAACCTGTCGATCGATAGCAAACCGTAAGTGACGATTCCGGTAATGACCATTCCAACCATCAGCGGCAGATGGAACAGCAGTGACAAGCCGATTGCGCCGCCGATGAATTCGGCCAGATCGGTCGCCATCGCGGCAATTTCACTGACGACCCACATCACCAGCACCAGTGGCTGGGGAAAATGCATTCGGCACAATTCGGCCAGATTGTGTTCGGTGACGATGCCGAGTTTTGCCGACAGGCCCTGAAACAGCATTGCGATCAGATTGGCAAGCACGACAACCCACAGCAGTTCGTAACCGTAACGCGCACCGGCCTGAATATTGGTGGCGAAGTTGCCCGGGTCCATGTAGGCAACCGACACCACGATGGCTGGACCTGCGAACGGCAGCAGCGCCGCAACTCCCCGGCGGCGTCCTTCCAGCACCTCGCGTACTGCGAGGGACGTGCTCTGAGTCATTGTCAGTCGCATGGCCAATCTCACCCATCGACGACGTCACGGACCTGCCTGAGCGCTTGTTGACAAACCCTGCATATTCGCTCGTGGCGTGGTGGCGCGCCCTACCCCTTTAGCGCAGCACTAAAGACAGTGACTTGCATCGTCAACGTACACCATCGGCCTTGATGCACTCTCTGTCTGTACGTAAAAGTACAGACGAAACAACCCGATCGCGTGTCGCAGGCTGTTGCGATTGCGGCCTCGGCCAACTTCCCGGTGCTGGACCGCAGCCCACGGCGAAAGAGCGCGGCCTGTTCAAGGCGCAGCAGGTTCGCTCTGAAACCGGCCTGGGCGACTGGAAGTCTTCAGGCCTCTGAGAATAAGGCCGCTCTCACAGCAGAACCAGACGGAAGCGATGTGTCAGCAGCGTGCAGAACTGCTTGGCCACCCCCAGCGTGTCCGTGAGCAGATCCCGCTCCGGGTTGCTGAGATGTTCCCCATCCCTCGAAAAATTCATTCTCCCCTCGGCTGTCCGAGCTGCGCAGGTCGGACTCGCGTGCGCGCAATTCAACGCGGCGGATCTTGCCCGAGATGGTCTTGGGCAGTTCGGTGACGAACTCGATACGGCGCACGCGTTTGTAGGGTGCAAGCTGCTGGCGCGCGAACGCGAAAATGGCTTGCGCCAGTTCGCGGTTTGGCTGCTGGCCCGCCACCAGGATCAGATAGGCCTTGGGCACCGCCAGGCGCAACGGGTCGGGGCTGGGCACCACCGCCACTTCGGCCACTGCATCGTGCTCCATGAACGCACTCTCCAGTTCGAACGGACTGATGCGGTAGTCGGATGCCTTGAAGACATCGTCGGCGCGGCCGACAAAGGTGATGTAGCCATCGGCATCACGGGTGGCGACATCGCCGGTGTGGTAATAACCATCGCGCATGGCCTCGGCATTTTTCTCGGCACTATCCTGGTAACCGGCCATCAGTGCCAGCGGACGCTCACGCATGTCGATGCAGACTTCACCTTCATCGGCTGATTTGCCGTCCGCGTCCAGCAGCGCGATGGTGTAGCCCGGAAGCGGGCGGCCCATTGAGCCGGCCTTGATCGGCTGGCCCGGCGCGTTGCCGATCTGCGCCGTGGTCTCGGTCTGTCCATAACCGTCACGCAGATCCAGGTTCCAGGCGCTGCGCACCTTGCCGATGATCTCGGGGTTGAGTGGTTCACCGGCACCGATGACTTCGCGCAGCTTGATCTTGTCCCGATACGCGCCCAGGTCTTCCTGAATCAGCATGCGCCATACCGTGGGAGGCGCGCACAGGCTGGTCACGCCATGGCTGGCCATCGTCGACAACAGCGCCTTGGCATCAAAGCGCGCGCTGTTGTAGATGAAGATGCAGGCGCCCGCGTTCCATGGCGCGAAGAAGCAGCTCCAGGCGTGTTTGGCCCAGCCCGGCGACGAAATGTTGAGGTGCACGTCCCCGGGCCGCAGCCCAAGCCAGTACATGGTCGACAGATGGCCGACCGGATAACTTTGGTGGGTGTGTATCACCAGCTTGGGCTTGGAGGTGGTTCCCGAGGTGAAATACAACAGCAGCGGATCGCCGGCACGGGTCACGCCATCAGCCGTGAACGCTTCGTCCGCCGTGTGGCTGTCCTGGTAGTCCTGCCACCCGTCCGCCGCGCCGCCAACCACGATGCGCGTGAAGTCGCCACGCAGGCCGACGAACTTGGGCGTTTGCACCTGGCCGGCAACCACATGCCGAACCGAGCCGCGATCGATGCGGTCCTGCAGGTCGTCGGGTGTCAGCAGCGTGCTGGCGGGAATCAGCACCGCGCCGAGCTTGATAGCGGCCAGCATTGTTTCCCACAATGGCAACTCGTTGCCCAGGATCAACAGGATGCGGTCGCCGCGCTGCACGCCCAGGCCTCGGAGGTAATTCGCCACCTGCGACGAACGCGCCGACATCTCGGGAAAGCTGCGCTGCGTCTCGCTGCCATCTTCGCCGACGATCCACAACGCCGGTCCGTGGTTATCGCGCGCAATTGCGTCGAAGTGGTCGAGCGCCCAGTTGAATTCGTCCATCACTGGCCAGCGGAACTGCTGCACGGCAGCGGTCTGGTCAGTGCGCAAACGAAACAGCAGGTCGCGCGCGGCATGAAAAGATTTGATCGACGTCACAGTGTCACCTCCAAAGACGGAAATTATGGCGCGCAATTGAGCGGGCGCACGAGAATGCCGGCCCACCAGGTTGAGCAGGAACTGCCGCCCGTGGCCCGACACTACCACGCTGAAGGACAGCAACCGGCACGCCGCGCTGGGCAACGATGCCGCCTGCCCTGCTCGTTTGCCCTCGTCAGTACCGCAGACCACAAGCACGCGACTGTGCGGCAACACACGGTGCAGCAGGCACAGATAGCGACAATCCACTGGAATGATTAGCAAGTTTCTCTCGCGCGCGAACCTACCGCCCGGTACCACGAGCAACCGGTGCAGTCGCACGGGCTCGTTGCCAGCAAACCATGAAGTCGGGCAGTCTGGCGCGCGCCAATCAGGGGCTGGGTCGGACGAAGTCCATTTGCGCAGGAAATTTTCCTGGCGCTGTGTCGCCTCGGACCTGGCCGTCGCCAGTTGTGTCGATGACTGATCACACGGACGACGTCACGCGCGTTCAGGCCGACAACGGGTCAGTGCCTGTGGGGGGGCGGCCTGGGCCACCGCAACGCTCCCCCTCCAGCGGCGGCGTTGGCGGCGAAGTGGGTCGGGAAGGACCTGTCGAAACGCAGCGCACCGCGCTACCGGACGACGTGTCGCTGATCGACATCGCCGATCTGGCCCTGGCGCTCGGCACCGATCTGGAACATGGCCTCGGCGCCGAGGAGGCCGCCACCCGGCTGCGTGCGGACGGCCCCAACGAACTGCGGGCGGTGCCACCCATGCCAGCGTGGCGCCGTGTCTTGGCACAGTTGCAGGACCCGCTGGTGTACCTGCTGGGTGCGGCAGCGGCCGTGGCGCTGGCCGCCTGGTGGTTCGAGGGCCGGGGCCATCCGGGTGCAGCCGGCTGGCCGCTGGATGCCATCGTCATTACCGTCGTGGTGGTGCTCAATGCGGTGCTGGGCTGGCTGCAGGAGGCCAAGGCGGCGCAGGCGGTGGCGGCGCTGGCGAAGATGACCACCGCCACCTCAAGCGTGCTGCGCGACGGCGCCGTGGCCCGGGTGCCCAGCGCCGAACTCGTCAAGGGCGACGTGCTGGTGCTCGCCGAGGGCGACGCCGTCGGTGCCGATGCGCGCCTGGCGCAAGCGGCCGCGCTGAAGCTGCTGGAGGCGTCGTTGACGGGCGAGAGCGAGGCCGTGCTGAAGGATGCGGCTGCGCTGCCCGGGCCTGCAGCACTGGGCGACCGACTGAACATGGTCTTCAAGGGCACGGCGGTCGCGCAGGGCACCGGCCATGCCGTCGTTACCGCCACCGGCATGCGCACCGAGATGGGCGGCATCGCCACACTGCTCGACACCACACTCGATGCTCCGACGCCGCTGCAAGTCGAGATCGCGCATTTAGGCAAGGTGCTGGGCATCGCGGCCTTGTGTATAGCCGCGGTCGTGGTGACCACGATCCTGCTTATCTCGGACGTCCATGGCGTGACCGATGTTGTCATGGTACTGCTGCTCGGCGTGTCGCTGGCCGTGGCCGCGGTGCCCGAGGGCCTGCCGGCGATCCTGTCGGTGGTGCTCGCGATGGGGGTGCGCCGCATGGCACGCCACCGGGCGATCGTCAAGAAGCTGGCCTCGGTCGAGACACTTGGGTCGGCTTCCGTCATCGCGTCGGACAAGACCGGCACGCTGACGCGCGGCGAGATGACGGTGCAGCGGGTGGAAACAGTGTCGGGGCGCATCGACGTCACCGGCGTGGGTTACGCCCCCGAAGGGCGCGCCGAGCAGGTGGGTGCCGATGGGCGGGCATGTCCCTTACGCGACGAACTGCGCAACGAACTGCACGCAGTGCTGAGCGGCGGCAGTCTGGCGGGAAATGCCCAACTGCAGCAGGACGACACCGGCGCTTGGGTCATCCAGGGCGACCCGACCGAAGCCGCGTTTCTGGTCGCGCAGGGCAAGCTGGTGGGCAGCAAGGAGGCCGCACCTGCGGGGGCGCAACGCTTTGAGCGCATCGGCGAGATCCCCTTCACCTCGCAGCGCAAGATGATGTCGGTGCTGCTGGTGGACCATGCCGACGGCGACGCGCACGTGCTGTTTGCCAAGGGTGCGCCCGATGTGTTGCTGGCCCATTGCACCCACGCCCGCCGCGGCCAGGACACAGTTGCGCTCGATCCTGCGCTGCGCGCGCAGGTGCTGGCCGACGTGGCTGCGATGGCCGATGACGCATTGCGAACGCTGGCCGTCGCGCGCCGCACGCTGGCAGCTGACGCGCGAATTCCAGGCGATGCCGTGGAGATGGCCGGGTTGGAACAGGACCTGGAATACCTCGGCACCGTGGGCATCATCGACCCGCCTCGCGAGGAGGCGGCCGTGGCCATTGCCCAGGCTCGCCAAGCCGGCATCCACGTGATCATGATCACCGGCGACCACCCGCGCACGGCGGTACGCATCGCGGCCGATCTCGGCATCGTCGGCGTCGGTGCACCGGTGCTCACCGGGATCGAGATCGACAAGCTGGATGAACCCGCCTTTGCCGCAGCCGTGTCGCAGACCTCGGTATTCGCCCGCGTGGCGCCCAAGCACAAGCTGCGCATCGTTCGCGCGCTGCAAGACAGCGGCAACGTGGTGGCGATGACAGGCGACGGCGTCAACGACGCCCCGGCGCTGAAGGCCGCCGACATCGGCGTGGCGATGGGCGTGGCGGGCACCGAGGTGGCCAAGGAGGCAGCCCACATGATTCTGGCTGACGATCACTTCGCCACCATCGTGCTGGCGGTGCGCGAAGGGCGTGGCGTACTCGACAACATCCGCAAGTTCCTGCGCTACCTGTTGTCGTCGAACCTGGCCGAGGTGCTGACGGTGTTTGCCGGCGTGGTGGGCGCGGGTGTCATTGGTCTGAAGGCCACGGCCACCGGCTCGGGTGGCGCGGTGGTGCTGCCGCTGCTGGCCACGCAGATCCTGTGGATCAACCTGATCACCGACACCGGCCCTGCGCTGGCCATGGGCGTGGACCCGATCGCCGAAGACGTCATGGCGCGCAAACCCCGCCTGCGCAGCCAGCGCATCATCGATGCCCGCATGGGGCTGGGCGTGGTCGAAGATGGTGTCGTGATGGCGGTACTGACCTTGCTGACGCTGGACCTGTTCCTGCCCGGCGGACTGATCGAGCCGGTGGACACCTGGCTGGGCTCCGGCCCACACAGCCTGGAACTGGCGCGCACCGCCGCCTTCACGGTGCTGGTGCTGACGCAGCTCTTCAACTGCTTCAACGCGCGCTCGGAATCCGCATCCGCGTTCCGGGCGGCATTCTCGAACCACTGGCTGTGGGCAGCGGTGGCGTTGTCGACGGCGCTGCAAGTGGCCGTCGTGCACCTGCCTTTCCTCAACCTTGCCTTCGGCACCGTGCCGCTCTCGGCGGGCCAGTGGTGCGTGTGTGTGGCGATGGCCAGCGGGGTGCTCTGGTTCACCGAAGGGCGAAAGCTGTTGCGACGACTCTGGGCCGAACGTGCGCTCGCATCACCAAGGCAGTGAAGGCCGAGGACGGTCGGATTGCGGTCGAGGTCGTCGGGCCGGCCGGTGCCGTCGGATCGATACGTTGTGCGTCGACCGGCAAGCCAATCCTCCCATCGACAACCCGGGCAATCGCAGGTTTACGCAAAACCCATGGATTGCCCGCCCCATCGGCTCCCACTCGTTGACGCAGTAAATGGCGGCGCCGGACCCCTCCCGCCACACATACCATCCCCGGCTCGCGTGACCGGACGTGATACCTTAAACCTCTAGGCGCCTGTCGACGACTTGCGTCGGCGTGCTGCAACTTTCGTGGCGGGTGCCGCCTTCTTCGCCGGAGCCTTCTTCGCCGGAGCCTTCTTCGCCGGAGCCTTCTTCGCCGG
>CAJDVP010000072.1_pt1 | contig 10377 bp, 9 predicted proteins | sample 7391311 | NCBI WGS metagenome assembly CAJDVP01 (sample SAMEA7055711, study PRJEB34461) | soil metagenome | biome: terrestrial ecosystem; feature: Peninsula; material: soil | place: Antarctica | collected 2016
TTTGGACCAGGTGCAGTCCTCAGCGCGCAGCAGCGAATGGTTTGCCAGTCAATCGGAAACCCGCCTTGATTGCCCGTTTGGCAAACCAGCCCTGGTGCATCTCCAGCACGAATCGCACGGGTTTGGCCGAGCAGTGGGAGTCTGTGGTTTTGGGTTGCATGTCGGCCAGGTTGACGATGCTGCCATCGTCGGCAACAAAGGCAGCCGTCAGCGGCAACAAAGTGTTCTTCATCCAGAAACATTGCTCGGCGGGTTCTTCGAACACGAACAACATGCCTTCATGTTGGGGCATGTCGGCACGGAACATCAGGCCGATCTGGCGCTGTTCGGGTTCCTGTGCAACCTGAGCGTCGATCCGGTACATTGCGGCGCCCAGCGTGACTCGTGGCAGGTCCAGTTGGGGCTGTTCCTGGGCCTGGGTCAGAGTCGCGGCCAGGGTCAGCAGCCAGAAGCAAAAGAAGGAACGCATGCGCATGGGTGCATTGTGCCGACAAATGACAAACGCCCGCGTCGCGGGCATTTGTCGTGGACTGGGCGCGGGTGCGCCCGTCGCGCTTGCGGATCAGGCCTTTGGGGCCGCGTCCTTTTTCTCGTGCTTCTTGGCCGCTTTCTTGGCGATCTTTTTCTCGGCTTTCTTATGGGCTGCTTCAGCCTTGGCGTCTTTCTTTTCTTCTGCTTTGGTTGGAGCGGCAGCGACTGCAGGGGCGGCGGCAGGAGCAGCAGCCGCAACCGGAGCGTCAGCCTTTGCGGGGGCAGCGGCAGGAGCAGCGGTCTGGGCAAAGGCACCAGCAGCAAACAGACCGGCGATCAGGGTAGCGAGAACTTTGTTCATGCGAACTTTCCTAGAAATGAAGTTGGGAGGATTCTTCCGGTGGGAAGCCCTCCTGTAACGGGCCGCGGTCGACATCGGTTGACAGCTTCGTGAAAATATTTGAAGTTAAACTTCATGGCTCCACAGGCCGCGCGCACCCAGCGGTGCCGGGTCTTCCACCGAGCGGTGCACGCCGCCGCGAATAACCGAGACCACCATCCATGTACCAGCACATCAAGGTTCCCTCCGCAGGCGAGAAGATCACTGTCAACGCCGACATGTCGCTCAATGTCCCGGACCAACCGGTGATTCCTTTCATTGAGGGCGATGGAACCGGCGTGGACATCACGCCGGTCATGCTCAAGGTGGTCGACGCCGCAGTCGCCAAGGCGTATGGTGGCAAGCGCAAGATCCACTGGATGGAAGTCTATGCAGGCGAGAAGTCGACTCGCATCTACGGGCCAGACGTCTGGCTGCCGGAGGAAACCCTGCAGTCAGTCAAGGAATATGTGGTCTCCATCAAGGGCCCATTGACCACGCCGGTTGGCGGCGGAATCCGCTCGCTCAACGTCGCGTTGCGCCAGGAACTCGATCTGTATGTCTGTCTGCGGCCGATCCAGTATTTCAAGGGCGTACCGTCACCGGTCAAGGAGCCCGAAAAGACCAATATGGTGATCTTCCGCGAGAACTCGGAAGACATCTACGCAGGCATCGAGTTCGAGGCCGAGTCCGACAAAGCCAAGAAGTTGATCAAGTTCCTGCAAGACGAGATGGGTGTCAAGAAGATCCGTTTTCCGGCCACGTCCGGCATTGGTATCAAACCTGTGTCACGCGAAGGCACCGAGCGCCTGGTGCGCAAGGCGCTCCAGTATGCGGTGGACAACAACAAGCCCAGTGTGACCATCGTACACAAGGGCAACATCATGAAGTTCACCGAAGGCGGGTTCCGTGACTGGTCCTACGCGCTGGCGCAAAAGGAGTTCGGCGCCGAGTTGATCGACGGCGGGCCATGGTGCAAGTTCAAAAACCCGAAGACCGGCAAGGACATCATCGTCAAGGACAGCATCGCCGACGCGTTCCTGCAGCAAATCCTGTTGCGCCCGGCCGAATACAGCGTGATTGCCACGCTGAACCTGAACGGCGACTATGTGTCGGACGCGCTGGCGGCGCAGGTCGGCGGTATCGGCATCGCGCCAGGGGCCAATCTGAGCGACACGATCGCGATGTTCGAGGCGACCCACGGTACCGCGCCCAAATATGCGGGCAAGGACTACGTCAACCCAGGCTCATTGATTCTGTCAGCCGAAATGATGCTGCGCCACATGGGATGGGTCGAAGCGGCCGACCGGATCATCTCGTCGATGGAAAAATCAATCCTGAGCAAGAAGGTCACCTATGACTTTGCACGCCTGATGGACGGTGCGACGCAGGTCAGTTGCTCAGGATTCGGTCAGGTGATGATCGACCACATGTGAACGCACGCCCGGCGAGACGGGCTCCTATCCAGGCATAAATGCCACCCTGGCAAACGGCTGACGGGTGGCATTTTTTTGTCCCCCTTGAAACTTGCCTGGACGTCACCAATTCCATTGTGTCCGGCGCTTCTATCGCACGGTCGATAGAATCATTCGATGGCAACCAAGGTACCCACCAAATCACCGGCCCTCCCAGTCCAGCTGCCCAAGACGGATGACGGTGGATCGGTTGTTGCCGAGCGCCGCACTGAAAAGGTCAAGCCGCCCCAGATGCATCAGGTGGTGATGCTCAATGACGACTACACACCAATGGAGTTTGTGGTCGTCGTGATTCAGGAGTTTTTCAGCAAGGATCTGGAAGCTGCGACACAGATCATGCTCAAGATCCATTTGGAGGGGCGTGGCGTTTGTGGTGTGTACACCCGGGATGTGGCTGCCACCAAGGTGGATCAAGTCATGGATGCAGCGCACAAGGCCGGTCATCCGCTGCAATGTGTCAGCGAACCGGTGGACTTGTAAGATTTTGAGAGTGACAGGGTCGGGTTTGTAAATCGGATTACAGTAAAGCATCAACGCAAGGCAAAAGGAAATCACATGATTGCCCAGGAACTGGAAGTTAGCCTGCATATGGCGTTTGTCGAGGCGCGCCAGCAGCGCCACGAATTCATCACGGTGGAGCATCTGCTGCTGGCCTTGCTCGACAACCCGAGCGCGGCCGAGGTGCTGCGCGCATGCTCCGCCAACATTGACGATCTGCGCAAGTCGCTCTCGACCTTCATCAAGGACAACACGCCCCAGGTAGCCGGCGCCGACGATGTAGACACTCAGCCCACACTCGGGTTCCAGCGCGTGATCCAGCGGGCCATCATGCATGTGCAGTCCACTGGCAGCGGCAAGAAGGAAGTCACCGGGGCCAACGTGCTGGTGGCCATCTTCGGCGAAAAGGATTCGCATGCGGTGTATTACCTGCATCAGCAGGGCGTGACCCGACTCGACGTCGTCAATTTCATCGCACACGGCATCAAGAAGTCCGATCCTCCGGAGCCGACCAAGTCGGGCGAAAGCCAGGCTGAGCCAGAAGAGGGTGGCGAAAAGTCCGAGAAACAGTCACCGCTGGAGCAGTACACGCAGAACCTGAATCAACTCGCCAAGGACGGCAAGATTGATCCGCTGATCGGCCGCGAATATGAGGTCGAGCGGGTGATCCAGATTCTGTGCCGCCGACGCAAGAATAATCCGCTGCTGGTGGGTGAGGCTGGTGTCGGCAAGACGGCAATCGCCGAGGGGCTGGCATGGCGTATCACGCAAAAGGATGTGCCGGAGATCCTCGCAGATTCAGTTGTCTATTCGCTGGACATGGGCGCGTTGTTGGCGGGGACCAAATACCGCGGCGATTTTGAGCAACGCCTCAAGGGTGTGCTCAAGTCGCTCAAGGACAAACCCAATGGCATCCTGTTCATCGACGAGATCCATACGCTGATCGGCGCTGGTGCGGCATCGGGTGGGACCCTGGACGCATCGAACCTGCTCAAGCCGGGCCTGAGTTCGGGTGCACTCAAGTGCATTGGCGCCACCACGTTCACGGAATACCGCGGCATCTTCGAGAAGGATGCGGCGCTGTCGCGGCGCTTCCAGAAGGTCGACGTGGTCGAGCCGACGGTGGAGCAGACGGTGGAAATCCTCAAGGGTTTGAAGTCGCGCTTCGAGGAGCATCACAACGTCAAGTATGCGGTGGCGGCGCTGCAGGCAGCGGCCGAACTGAGCGCCAAATACATCAATGACCGCCATCTGCCGGACAAGGCGATTGACGTCATCGACGAAGCAGGCGCCGCGCAGCGTATCCTGCCGACCTCCAAGCGCAAGAAAACGATAACCAAGGCCGAAGTCGAAGACATCGTAGCCAAGATCGCCCGGATTCCGCCGGCCAGTGTGTCCAACGACGACCGCGGCAAACTCAAGACGCTCGAGCGTGACCTCAAGAGCGTGGTGTTTGGCCAGGACAAGGCGCTTGATGTGCTCGCGTCTGCGGTCAAGATGGCGCGTTCCGGGCTGGGTCGTGACGACAAGCCGATCGGCTCCTTCCTGTTCAGCGGACCTACAGGCGTGGGCAAGACCGAAGCGGCCAAGCAGCTGGCCTACATCATGGGCATCGACCTGATCCGCTTCGACATGAGCGAATACATGGAACGCCATGCGGTGAGCCGCCTGATCGGCGCGCCCCCGGGTTATGTCGGATTCGACCAGGGTGGACTGCTGACCGAGGCGGTGACCAAGAAGCCGCATTGTGTCCTGTTGCTCGACGAGATCGAGAAGGCGCATCCGGACATCTTCAACGTGTTGCTGCAGGTGATGGACCATGGCACCCTGACCGACAACAACGGACGCAAGGCCGATTTCCGCAACGTCATCATCATCATGACGACCAACGCGGGCGCCGAAGCCTTGAACAAGTCGGTGATGGGTTTCACCAACAAGCACGATGTCGGCGACGAGATGGCGGACATCAAGCGCCTGTTCACGCCCGAGTTCCGCAACCGCCTGGATGCCACCGTCAGCTTCAAGGCGCTCGACGAAAACGTCATCCTGCGGGTGGTTGACAAATTCCTGTTGCAACTCGAGACCCAACTGGCCGAGAAGAAGGTTGATGTCACCTTCACCGACAAGTTGCGCAAGCACCTGGCCAAGAAGGGTTTCGATCCACTGATGGGCGCACGCCCGATGCAGCGCCTGATCCAGGACACGATCCGTCGGGCACTGGCAGACGAACTGCTGTTTGGTCGTTTGATCGACGGAGGGCGTCTGACGGTTGATGTGGACGACAAGGACGAGGTCCTGCTCGACATCGCTCCGCTGCCGAAGAAAGAGGGCAAATCCAAGCCCGAGGAAGCGGCGGTCGGTTGATCGGCACAGATGGCCAGCGCCGTGAGGCGCTGGCGTCAGCGTGAATACAGGAATCGCAGGGTTTCGACCCGCTGCCGATTTGCGCCCAGGTCGCTCTTGCCGAGCCGACTGGCCGATCGCACCTGGATCACGCCGTTGGCGCGGTCGAGCCACAGTTCCAGATCGTCGGTGAAGTGCAGTATGGTGGTCTGGAATTCGGCGTGCAGGTAACCTGGTTGCTCAGTAACGATCCGTGCACGGGGCATCTGGTGAATGACGGCGGCCAACTTGACCATGGCGGCTTTCCCGTCACCGTCAAAAGGCAGCGGCGCTATCTGCGCAAATTGCCGTTGCGGATTATCCGGATACAGATTCGCCTGACTCGACACGCTGTTGGGCGTAAGCGCCGGCGGGGCCAGCCGGCCATCATGGACTCCGAGCGTGGACGGGGCGGTGCCTGCCAGCAGCCCAAGCTGACCGGCAACAATCACCAGTAACACCAAGGCACCGATGCCAAGCAGGACAAATTGCAACCATCGCGTCATCCCGACAGTCTAGCGGAGGCGCCTGTGCGCGGACAAGTGTGGCGGTTGCAAATAGCTTCATTCAAATATATGTTGTATCGGTGGACATCCGTGTTGGCGAGCCGTTGGCCTGTCGGGCTGACCCGTTGCCGCAGTCGCAGTTGTGCCAGGCATGGGGTGGGATGGTTTGCAAGCCTGGTGCTGGGCGCCCTGGTATTGGCCGGATGTGCCACTCCCGAGCCGCCGGCCAAGACGGAGAACCCTCCAGTGGCGCCGGCACCGATCGCAAGGCCGGCGCCGCGGATCGGATTGGTGCTTGGAGGCGGGGCCGCGCGTGGTTTTGCCCATGTGGGGGTGATCCAGGTGCTTGAGGAGGCCGGCATTCACCCCTCCCTGGTGGTAGGCACGTCGGCCGGCAGTGTGGTGGCAGCGATCTATGCCAGTGGGCGCACCGGCGCGCAGTTGCAGCAGATTGCCGAGACCATGGAGGAGGCCAGTCTGACCGACTGGACGCTTCCACTGTTCGGCCGTGGATGGTTGCGTGGCGACGCCATCGCGCGGTATGTCAATACCCAGGTCGGTGGCCGACCGATTGAGGCGATGGATATCACGCTGGGCATTGTCGCGACCGACCTGCAGACCGGCGACGGCATCGTGTTCCGGCGTGGCGATACCGGCCTGGCGGTCAGGGCATCGAGTGCCGTGCCATCGGTGTTCCAACCGGTGCGTATCGCCGGCCGGGCATATGTCGATGGTGGTCTCGTTGCCCCGGTCCCGGTGCGGTACGCACGCCAGATGGGCGCAGACCTGGTGATTGCGGTGGATATTTCGAGCCCGCCAGAGAACAACGCGGCCGATGGTATGTTCCAGACCTTGTTACAGACATTTGCAATCATGGGCAAGAGCATCAATGCGCTGGAGATGCGCAATGCCGATGTGGTCGTGCTACCCCGGTTGACCGGCATCGGCAGTGCCGACTTCTCGGCGCGCAAGCGCTCGATCGATGCGGGACGCGCAGCCATGTTGGCCGCGTTGCCGCAGTACAAGGCTCGCCTGGCGACCCTGATGCAGTGAATCGTGCGACCCTGCGCCGGGCCTGGATTCACCCTTGGTTGATCCGATCCGCAGAACTATAATTTGCGCTCTTTGCAGGTGCGCGGATACACGTTTCACATCACGACAAGAAGCGACACGACTCGAACGGAGACCACGATGACGCGAGATCGCAAGGACGCCCGCATCCTGATCTATAGCCACGATACGTTCGGGCTCGGACATCTGCGTCGGTGCCGCACCATTGCCCATGCGCTGGTCGATCGTTTCAAGCATCTCTCGGTATTGATCCTGTCCGGCTCGCCGATCATCGGCAGCTTCGATTTCCGATCAAGGGTCGATTTTGTGCGGGTGCCCGGCGTCGTGAAGTTGCGCAACGGCGAATACACACCGCTGAACCTGCACATCGACATCGAGCAGATGCTCAGCATGCGCGCATCCATCATCCGGCATACGGCTGAAGCATTCGACCCGGACATCTTCATCGTCGACAAGGAGCCGCTGGGCTTGCGCGGCGAGGTGCTGGAAACACTGCTGATGCTCAAGCAACGTGGGACGCGGCTGGTGATGGGTCTGCGCGACGTGATGGATGAACCCAAGCTGCTGGTGCCCGAATGGCAACGCAAGAAGGTGTTGCCCGCGCTGCGCGACCTGTATGACGAAATATGGATCTACGGTCTGCCGCAGATCTGCGAGCCGCTCGCAGGCATCACCTTGCCGGTCAGCGTGCGCAAGAAAATCACGTACACCGGTTACCTGATGCGCGAAGTGTCCACCGCAGGCGCGCCGCCGCGGCTGCCCGACATCACCAAGAAGCCCTACATCCTGGTCACGACCGGTGGCGGCGGTGACGGCGAAGAACTGATCGATTGGGTGCTGCGTGCCTACGAACACGATCCGCTGCTGCCGTACCCGGCACTGCTGGTGCTCGGTCCGTTTATGCAACCCGAGCGGCAGACCGAATTCATGAACCGTGCCGCCCGCCTGAAGCGGGTCGATGCGATCACTTTCCACAACAACCTTGAAGCACTGGTGGCCGGCGCCAGCGGTGTTGTCGCCATGGGCGGTTACAACACATTCTGCGAAGTGTTGTCGCTCGACAAGCGCGCATTGATCATTCCGCGCACCAAACCCCGCCTGGAGCAGTTCATTCGCGCGTCGAGCGCGGCGAATCTGGGCCTGGTCAGCATGTTGCTGGAGGACGGCGCCCGTGATCCACGGGTGATGGCCGACGCCTTGCGGGCCTTGCCACGCCAACCGCTGCCGTCCAAGGTAGTGGTGCCCGGCTTGCTGGAAGGCCTGACCAACTTGTCCAAGCTGGTCGAACCCTGGGTGCAGAAGGACGACGACGCTGTGGTCGAGCCGCTGGTGGCGCGTATTGGCTGAGGCCGCTTTCGGGAGTGCGCCCGGGCTGGTGGCCTTCGTGCTCAAGGGCTACCCGCGGCTGTCAGAAACTTTCATTGCACAGGAAATCGAGGCGCTGGAGCAACGTGGGTTGCCGATCCTGATCGCGTCGTTGCGGCATCCGACCGACAGTCAGGTTCATCCGATCCATGCGCGCATCCGCGCGCCTGTGTTGTACCTGCCGGAGTATCTGCGTGACGACCTCATGCGGGTGCTCAGGGCCTGGTGGACCGTGCGACGCAAAGCCGGATATTCCGCGGCGCGAGCCCAATGGCTGCGTGACCTGTGGCGCGACCGCAGCGCCAGTCGAATGCGCCGGTTCGGCCAGGCGCTGGTGCTGGCAGCTGAATTGCCTGCCGAAGTGGTTCGGGTCCATGCGCATTTTCTGCATACGCCGGCCTCGGTGGTGCGTTATTGTGCGACGATCCGGGGCCTGCCCTGGTCGGGTTCGGCGCATGCCAAGGACATCTGGACCACGCCGCAATGGGAGCTGCGCGAAAAGCTCGCCTCGTGTGACTGGCTGGTCACCTGCACCGCCACCAACCGCGACTACCTGGCCAGCCTGGCGCCGCCCGGGCGGGTCGATCTGGTCTACCACGGGCTGGACCTGGGCCGGTTCGCAGCCTGCGGTGAACCCCACCAGCCGCGTGATGGCAGCGTCGCGAACGACCCGGTTGTCTTGTTGTCGGTAGGTCGGCTGGTGGAAAAAAAAGGTACCGATATCCTGCTCGATGCGCTGTCGCGGTTGCCGAGCCATCTGCATTGGCGCCTGCAGCATGTCGGTGGTGGCCCGCTGCGCAAGGCGCTGGAGCAACAGGCGGCCGTTCTGGGGCTGGCCGATCGTATCGTCTGGCATGGTGCGATGGCGCAGGATGCTTTGCTCGCGCTGTACCGTTCGGCCGACCTGTTTGCGCTGGCCAGTCGCATCGCCCAGGACGGTGACCGCGACGGATTGCCCAATGTGTTGATGGAAGCCCAGAGCCAGGCCGTTCCCTGTGTCGCGACCGACGTGTCGGCCATCCACGAGTTGATCATTGATGGCGTCACCGGCGTGCTGGTGCCACCACAGAACCCGCAGGCCCTGGCGCAGGCGCTGGAGTCGCTGATGCGTGACCCCACGCGCCGGCAGGCGCTGGCACTGGCCGGGCGTGCACGGGTGCATGCCGAGTTCGGCTTGCAGGGCAACCTGGACCGGTTGGCCGTCCGATTCGGTTTGAAACTGCAAACGGGAGTTGACCACTTGACTTGCGCTGGCCGCACGCATTGCAACAGCGAATGTTGATGATGGCGCGGCTCACCGATTGGGTGAGTACGTTACGCGCCCGATCGCAGCGCGCCTGAGTAGCCACGTGTCCAGGTCGCCAACAACAGACGCGCCTCAAGCCGCGTTTGCAATGCCGCCGAAGTCGCAGGCCTGCTCCAGTCCGGCGACACACAACATCCGGTGCACAAGGCTGCTGCCCAGATAGGCCGGATCACGCCGGGCAGCGTCCAGTAGGCGTGCGACATCCACCCGCTGCGGCAGGATCTGCGAGGCGGCGATCAACTGCAGGACCTGGTCACGGTGGTTGCGCAGGAAGCGGTGGTAAACCCAGCGAAAACCCTGTTTGTCGCGGCGCCACTGCGTCGGCAAAGGGACTGGAAACACGTTACGCAGCAAGGGCTTGTTCCACTGGCCGATGAAGCCATTGCGGTAACCGCTGGCCATGTAGGGTGCAAGCCGATAGTCCAGCAAGGGGCTGCGGTTCTCAATGCCCGACATCATCGCGTTGCGGTCGTTTTGCCATAACCATTCATGCAAGCGGCCCTGGGCCGCGTCACGTACCAGGGCCTGGCCCAATGTGCCCTGGAATTGCGCCAGGGCATCGCGATTGGGCGCCTCACGCACGCCGGCCTGCACGAAGCTATCCAGGTCCGGCGGATCGTCGGGGTTGCCAAACAGTCCGCGGGGCAGCGGCGGTTGCACCTGACCCGCTGCCATCGATGCCAACGCCTGCGCAATCAGCGCATGCAGTCGTGGTGTATCAGCATTGTCCGCCTGTACCTGCTGGATCCACTCCGTGTCGCCGGCCAGTAGCGCTTCCCGCGCGGCGAACCGGAAGTAACGGTCCCAATAACCTGCAAACACCTCGTCACCACCGGTTCCATCGAGCACCACTGGCACATCGTGGCTGGCGATATGGGCGTATAGCTGTGGCATTGCCAGCGCGTTGCCGATGAAGGGAAACGG
>CAJDVP010000276.1_pt1 | contig 10329 bp, 11 predicted proteins | sample 7391311 | NCBI WGS metagenome assembly CAJDVP01 (sample SAMEA7055711, study PRJEB34461) | soil metagenome | biome: terrestrial ecosystem; feature: Peninsula; material: soil | place: Antarctica | collected 2016
GGCCTCCTGCACACGCACGCGATCATCCAGGTCGACCGGCTCCATCTCGCCCAGCAACTGGCCGGCATGGACCTGATCACCGACTTCCACATCGAGCCGATTGACGCGACCCGCAATGGTTGGACCAATCCGATAGACGTAGCGCGCCTCGACATTGCCGATACCGAACAGGGCAGGGCTGATCGAGCGCGTCTGAACCGTGTCGGCAACCACCGCGATTGGCGCCAACGGCCCGGAACGTAGGACCACATAGACGAACAACGCGAGCAGGGGCAGCAGCGCTAACAGCAAGGTCAAGGTGCGCCGACTCACGGGTAGTCGCTTCATGGTTTTGCTCCGATTCCGCGGCTGTAGATGGTGAAAACCTTGGGCGCGTCCTCGCGGATGCGGGTCATGTCGCCGACCAGCAGTGATTGCATGACCAGACCCTGGATCGTGCCAATGAACAAGGTCGCTGCCGCGCTGGTATCCAGATCTGCACGGAACTCTCCAGCCGTCTTGCCGGCGTCGATGGTCTGTTGCAGTCGTTGGGCATAGCGCTGGAGTAGCGATTGCACGATGCGTTTCGGCGTCGTGGCCCCGGCCTTTTGCAGTTCGCCAAACAGCATGCGCGGCACGCCCGGATGCTCGGCGACAAAATCGATGTGACCGAGAAACATCGCGCGCAACTTGTCGTGCGGCGAATCGTGGCCCTCGGCGGCACGGTCAACCCGATCCAGCAAGCTTTCCGCCACCCACTCCATGACCGACTGCCAGATTGCCTGCTTGGTCGGGAAATGCCGGAACAGCGCACCCTCGGTCAGATGCATGTGCTTGGCGATCGCCATTGTGGTGATATCGCTGGGATTCTGGGTGCCAGCCAACTCAACCACGGCTTCCACCGTGTGCGCACGACGCTCGTCAGCAGGCAGGTTGCGGGGTCGATTCATGAAAATGACCAAAAGATAGTAAGCACTCGCTATCTTACGCCGCCGTCCGCTGATTGCAAGCGCAACGATTCCGACTGCAGCGCATCCGCGACACGCAGGCGTTAGAAACGATCAAGGCAGCGGCAGCCGGGCCCGGGCTGACTCTCGCGGAGCGCGATTTCGGAGGTGCGGCTATGCGTCTGTTGCGAGTGGAAGATTCACCCACGACCGCAACGATCATGACCAGGTCGAACTCGACTCGATCCGCACCAAAATGAACATGATCACAAAGACCATCGAGTCGCGATCACCTCGCCCGCCTCTGAGCGGTAGACGGCGAACTGCTGACCCTTGCTTCACCCCGATTGGCGTCGCCATGCCGGTCGCGCAGGCTGCTAGTAAAAGCACAGTGCGACGTTATGGAGTCAGATGCCGGATGAGGTGCACTAGTCCGTTCAGGATATCCAGTGGGCTTGGGGGAGAGCCGTTGATTACTGCGTTGACCGGAATCACGTTGCTGACCGCGCCGCGGCTGGCGTAACTGGTGCCGAAAATTCCGCCATCCGCACCGCCGTCGCCCACCACCACCACCCACTTGGGTTCGGGCATCGCCGCGTAGGTCGCCTTGAGTGCTTCTTCCATGTGCACCGAAACCGGCCCGGTGACCAACAGCAGATCGGCATGCCGGGGACTGGCGACAAAGCGGATGCCCGCGCCCTCCAGGTTGTAGTACGCATTGCCCAGCGCATGGATCTCCAATTCGCAGTCGTTGCACGAGCCCGCATCCACATGGCGGATGCACAAGGCACGCCCGAACACGGCGTACAACTCTCGCTGGATGGCTGTGGGCTCGGCTGCGGATGCCTCCGGCGCCGGCAGTGGCTCGCTCAGCCGGCCGGTGCGACGAATGCGGGAAAGGATACGGAACATGCGCGCTTACCCGTCGTGACCGCTGTAGGAAAGGTTGAACGATTTGTTGATGAGCGGGAAGTCCGCAATGATGTTATTGAGAATGGCTACCTCCAGCAGCGGCCAGTTCTGCCACGACGGATCATGTGCGTGGCAGCGCCGGATGCTGCCGTCCGGTCCGGTCTCCAACGCAATCATGATCGGGCCGCGCCAGCCTTCCACCAGGCCCAATCCGAACTGAGCTGCGGGCGCTTGCGGTACGTCCACGGTCAGGGCACCGGCGGGCAGGGTGCCCAGGATGTCCCGGCACAGCCGCAGCGATTCCAGGGTCTCGTCGAAACGCACCTGCACGCGCGCGGCGACATCGCCGTCCGCACGCATGGCCAGCACCGGTAACAACTTGTCGTAGGGCGCCCAGGGCAGGTCGATGCGCAGGTCCTGCGTGCTGCCGGAGGCGCGTGCTGCCAGACCGATGGCGCCCTTCGCCCGGGCCTGCTCGGGTGTCAGTTCGCCGGCGCCGAGAAAGCGATCCTGAAGGCCTTCTTGGTTGGCGTAAATCTTGTGCAGTTCGCGCACGGAACGCTCCAGAGCCGTGATTTCATCGCGCAGGGTCGCCACTGCGTCTGGCGCAAGATCGCAGGCGATGCCGCCGGGCACTACGGCGTCAAACAGATAGCGCTGCCCGAATACCTGCGCGTTATGCCGCAGCAGTTGTTCTTTCAGGCTGGAGAACTGGGTCAATCCGAAAGCGAAGCCGGCATCGTTGCCAATAGCGCCCAGATCGCCCAGATGATTGGCGATACGCTCACGCTCCAGCACCAGCGCACGCAAAGCGGTGGCGCGCGGCGACGGCGTTGCGCCGACAAGCGATTCCAGCGCGGCGCAGTAGGCCCAACTGAACGCCACGGTCGAATCCGCGCACAGCCGTGCCGCCAGGCGATGCCCGTCGAGCAAGGTCATGCTTTCAAAACGCTTGGCGACGCCCTTGTGCGTATAGCCCAGGCGTATCTCCAGCCGCAGCACTTTTTCACCCACCACGGACACGTGGAATCGTCCCGGCTCGATGGTGCCGGCATGCACCGGTCCCACCGCCACTTCGTGCACGCCTTCGCCGGAGACGCGCACGAAAGGGTATGGCTCGTTGGTGGTCGGATAGGTTTGCGTGGCGCTGACCGCGCGACGCAAGGGGAAAACCGTTTCCGGCCAGCCACCGTGGCGCAGCCATGGGCGCCGGTCGCCGCCGTCGGCGCGAATGCCGAGCAGGTCATACACCGCACGCTGCATGTGGTCGGCCGCCGGAAAACGCGTTGCCAGTGACGGATACAGCGCCGCATCGGCAGGCATCGCATGTTCGATTACCACCACCCGATCGGGCAACAAATACGCGGCGCGGATGCGCAGGCGCTGGTCCCGATCCAGATCATCGCTACCCCACAACGCCAGTAGCTTGGCGCTCGCATCGTGCAGCGCATCAGCTGCCTGGGTCCAGCGCTTGGCGTCGACCACCACGTGCCAGGCCGGCACGTTGGCGGGCAGGGAGTTGCGGTCGGTATCAAGGAAGTCGGGCGGCACGGGATTCATCCGATCAGTTCTGCCGCCAGGTGATACCACTCGGCGAGTGCTGGCGGTATGTACACACCAAGTATCAGCACGATCGACAAATGGACAAATACCGGTATCAGCGCGGGCTGATGCGGCAAACGTGGCGCGTCGGTGTCGCCAAAGACCATGGGTTGTACCTTGGCGAAGATGGCGGCAAAGGCCACACCCAGGGCGATCAGCAGGAAGGGCGTGGCCCACGCATGCTCGCGCATCGCGGTGGTCAGTATCAGATACTCACTGGTGAACACGCCGAACGGCGGCATGCCGAGAATGGCCAGCGAGCCCAGCATCAGGCCCCAACCAACCGTGGGGCTGACTGACAGCAGGCCCCGGATACCGTCGATACGTTGGGTGCCGGCAATCTGCGAGGCGTGACCGGCGGCAAAGAAAATCGCCGACTTGGTCAGCGAGTGCACGGTCATATGCAGCAGCGCGGCGAAGTTGGCCAATGGTCCGCCCATGCCGAACGCAAAGGTGATGATGCCCATGTGCTCGATCGACGAATACGCGAACAGGCGTTTGATGTCGCGCCGCCGCCACAGGAAGATCGCGGCGAGCAGGGTCGAGAACAAGCCGAAGCCCATCAGCATGCGTCCGGGCAGCTCCGAATGCATGGCGCCGACCGCAAGAATCTTGCAGCGAACCACGGCATACATCGCCACGTTGAGCAGCAGCCCGGATAGCACCGCCGAGACCGGAGTGGGACCCTCGGCATGCGCATCGGGCAGCCAGTTGTGCAAGGGCGCCAGGCCCACCTTGGTGCCGTAGCCCATTTAGATGAGTCCACAGCAAGGCACTCATGCCTTCGTTGCCGAGCAAGCGCTCTGCGGCGAAATACAGCAGGATGGTCCCGAACAGGGCCAGGGCGATACCGACGCCGCACAGGATGAAGTATTTCCACGCCGCCTCGATGCTGGTGCGGGTGCGATACAGCGATACCAGCAGCACGGTCGACAGCGTGGCCGCTTCCATCGACACCCACAGCACGCCCATGTTGTTGGTCGACAGCGCCACCAGCATGGCCGCCATGAATAACTGATACATGCTGTGATACAGCCGCAGGCGCCCGGCGTTGAGGCGGCCGTGATCTTGTTCGATGCGCATGTAGGGCCGCGAAAACGTGGCGGTGGTGAAGCCGACCAAGGCGGTCAGCGCGATCAGGAACACGTTGAACGGATCGATGAAGAACTGCTCGCGCGCCAGCAACAGCGATCCGTGGCCGATAACCCGCATCACCAGCGCACCGGCGGCGATCAGTGTGGCCAGGCTGATGGCGACGTTGAGTTCGGCCGCGCGCTTCCAGGCTCCGGTCAGGGCCAGCGCGAGCGCGCCGAACAACGGGATTCCCAGTACCAGCGCAAGCTCCACCTCAATCCTCCTTGAGTTCTTCGAGCTTGCGCAGGTCGAGGCTGTCGAACTGCTCGCGGATCTGGAAGAAGAAGATGCCGAAAATGAACACGGCGACCAGCAGGTCCAGTGCGATACCCAGTTCGATCACCATCGGCATGCCGTAGGTCGTGCTGGTGGCGGCGAAGAACAATCCGTTCTCCATCGCCAGGAAGCCGATTACTTGGGTCACCGCCTTGTGCCGCGCGATCATCATCAGGAACGCCAGCAAGATCACCGCCATCGCAATGCCCAGGGTCTGCCGGGTGACCGTGGTTGCCAGCGAGCTGATCGGTTGTGCCAATCCGAACGCGAAGATCACCAGGCCTAGCCCGATCAGCATCAGGGCTGGGATGTTGACCGACGGGTCGCTGCCACCTTCGATGCCCAGGCGGCGTATCAAGTGCATCAGGATCCACGGCATCAATATGACCTTTTCGATCAAGGTCAGTCCCGCAGAATAGTAAAGGTGCGGCAGATTCGCGCTTATCGCCACCAGCAGGGTGGAGGTGGTCAACACCGCGCCCTGCCAGGCCAGCAGGTAGACCAGTCGCCGCGTGCGCCGCTGCGCCAGCATGGCGAACGAGATCATCAGCAGGCCGGCGGCCAGCACGTGCAACAGTTGGGTGGTAAGGCTCAGGGGAGGCATGATTCAGGATCGCAGCAGCAGATGGACCAGCACGCCGAGCACGGCCAGCAGGAATGCCATGCTCAGGAACTCCGGCGCGCGGAAGATACGCAACTTGGCCGAGACGGTTTCGATGACGGCCAACACCGCGCCGGCAATGGCCAGCTTGGCCACCAGCCAGACGACGGCAAGCAGCAGTGCCAGCGGGCCGGACTGGTGCGGGGCAATGCCCCAGGGTACGAACAGGGCGAAGCCGATGCAGGTGTAGTTGAACAGTTTCAGCCACGACGCCCATTCGATCAGGGCCAGATGTCGCGCCGAATATTCCAGCAACATCGCCTCATGGATCATGGTCACTTCAAGATGCGTGGCCGGGTTGTCGATCGGGATGCGCGCATTTTCCGCCAGCAGCACCATGACGAAAGCCACACCAGCGAAAGCCAGGCTGGGGTGCAACTCCAGTGCAGTTGCGTACAAGGTACCTTCCACCACGGTCGGCAGGGCAGTGCTGCCGAACATCAGGAAGGCATTGAAAAGCACCATCAGCAACGCCGGTTCGGCCAGAAAGCCGATCATCATTTCGCGGCGCGCGCCCATGCTGCCAAAGACCGTGCCGATATCCATGGCTGCCAGTGAGATGAAGACCCGTGCCGTGGCGAACAGGCCGACCAGGGCGATCGCATCGGCCACGCGCGCCATCGGCAGATCGGTGGTCACTGTAGGAATGATTGCCGCCGCCATCGTCATCGTGCCAAACACGATGTAAGGTGTGGCGCGAAACAAGGGCGAGGCGTGCGTGGCCAGTATCGCGTCCTTGCGAAACAACTTGCGCAGGGTGCGATAAGGCTGCAACAAGGGGGGCGCCGAGCGGTTCTGCAGCCAGGCCCGGCATTGCGCGACCCAACCAGCGAACACCGGCGCCAATGCCACGGCAAGCACCACCGCACCCAACTGACTGACGATTGCGAGCGCGTTCAAAGGACGAACACCAATAGCCCGACCAGGGTCAGGAAGCTGTACAACAGATAGACGGCCAGACGACCGCCCTGCATCACCGCCAGCACATTGGCCACCCAGCCGATGGCGCGGGCAAGCGGCAAATACAGGGCATGCCAGAAGCGATCCTCGATCTGGATGCCGTAATGGGGGGCCGCGTCATCGGGTGCGGGGACCTGGCGCTCAATGCGGAAGAATGGTCCGAACATGCGCCGGATCGGCTGGCCGAATCCCTCGGCCGTGTCCTGCATGCGTGGGGATAGGACCGGATAGCCGCAATTCCACGGCGGCATCCGTCGCGCCCGACCGTGATACATCCGCCGCACCAGCACAAACATCAAAGCGAACACGACGAGCATGCCCACCAGCAACCACAAACCGCTGTAGGACGCCTGGTCCGGTGCCACCGGAGCAATCCACCATGGCGACGCACCGCGTTCGACCGCGGTGCCAACCAGACTACCGGTCGGCGCGGCGATGGCGTCCAGCGCGTACTGCGGCAGTACGCCGATGAGGATGCAGCCCAACGCCAGCCATGCCAGCCCCAAGCGCTCCAGCCAGCCGGCGTCATGGGCATCCATCAAGGATGGCTCGCGTGGCTGACCGAGGAAAATCACCCCGTAGAACTTGACCATCACGTAGCCAGACAACGCTGCGGTAAGTACCACCACGGCCGCGCCCAGCGGCACGATCATGTTCACGAACGCGTGCGGGAGCGATGGCGTGGACAGGAACGACTGCAGCAGCAACCACTCGGAAACGAAGCCGTTGAGCGGCGGCAATCCAGCCACTGCCAAAGTGCCCACCAAGGCCAGGGTGGCAACCCATGGCATGTTCCGGATCAGGCCACCGAGCTTGCCCAGGCTGCGCTCGTGGGTGGCATGGAGCACGCACCCGGTGGCCAGGAAAAGCAGACTCTTGAACAGGGCGTGGTTGAACGAATGCAGCAAGCCTGCGGTGAGCGCCAGCGCCGCCAGCAGATGCAGATTGAACGCGTAGCACAGCAGTGCCAGGCCGATCGCGGTGAAGATCAGGCCCATGTTTTCAATCGAGGAATAGGCCAGCAGGCGTTTCATGTCGGTTTGTACGGCGGCAAACACCGCGCCGTACAACGCCGTGCACCACCAGGGGCCGGCATCATGCAGCAAATCAAAACTGATGCGCAGCATGCCGTAGATGGCCACCTTCAGCATCAGCCCGCTCATCATGGCCGATACCGGCGACGGCGCGGCCGGATGCGCCTCCGGCAACCACACATGCAAAGGTACCAATCCCGCCTTGGTGCCAAAACCGAATAGCGCCAGCAGAAACGCGACGCTGGCCCAGCCGGGTGACAGTGATGCCGCGCGCATCGCATCGAAGGTCAGCAGCCAACTGCCACCGTGCAGCACGCCAAAGCTCAGCAGCAGCGCCAGCGCGCCGACGTGCGCCATCAACAGATACAGGAACCCTGCGCGCTGGATCTCCCCAATGCGGTGCTGTGTGGTCACCAGGAAGTACGAGCTGAGCGCCATCGTCTCCCAGGCCACCATGAACAGGTAGGCATCGTCGGCCACGATCACCATGGCCATGCTGGCAAGAACGCGGAAATATCCGGCGGCGAATATCGAAATACCGGCACCGACGACGCCCAGCAGCAGCAGGAAAAACCCTGACAAGGCATCCAGGCGAAGGTGGAACGGAAGATCTGGCAGGCCCAGCGGCAGCACCGCCTGCTGCACCACGAAACCATCCAGCAACGGTAACAACCCGATTGCAGCGACGCCCAGTGCGACCAGCGCACCCAGGGGAAACAGCGTGTACGCCACCCAGCCCATGCGCTGCGGGCGCACCAAGCCCAGAACACCGATCACCAGCCAGGCGATGACCAGGCTGGAAAACGTTGACAGTGGCGACATCGGCGACAATCCGTTTGCTCCGGCAAATACCTTCAATATGCCATCACGAACGGACCAACCCCGGGCCACACGGCACTATCGACGTATTATGATTGAAATCGACCAGCATCACTACAGCCCGCGCCCATAAGTGGCAGGAATTTTTGACCGGCGCTGGGTTCAGATGGCGCAGGCCTGCTTGACCGACTCGACCGCCACGATGGTCAGCAGCAACCATTCCAGGGGTTTGACCCCGGCTGGTGCGTCCTGCTCCGGGGCCAGCACGGCCCGCACCGGAATGGCCGCTTGGTTGGCGTGCCTGTTCGGGGCGGCCAGACTCACGGCAGCAACGCGGATCGCCAACTGCGCCTCGCGTGCCGCTCGAAGGCCCGCGGCACTGACCGGCGGATAGCGGATCTGCGCAAGCGTTGTCTCAATGGCCAGTTCACTGGGTGCCGCCACGTCAGGACCGACAAACGACACCGCTTGCGCCGCCGGCAATTCAATCAACCCTTGGCGCGACAACTTCAACAGCGCCACCCGGCAACTCCTGTCTTTGGCTCGTCCATCGGCACCGCGCCAGTCCAGTCCCTGGCACACTTCCTGCGACAGACCCACGCGCGTCAAATCAACCACGCAATCGACTTGATCGTGAATACGTTCGAGAACGTCTTCATAGAATTCGCGGCCGCATACCAACGTGGAACCACCTTAAACAAGGCGTGCTCCCGCCTAGCCTCAACTTTCAAGCGTACAAGCTTGCCACGTCTTGCCGCCAGCAGATGTCGCAATCAATCGCATTGTGTTCTAGTTCAGCACGACCGGGTGATAGTGTAGTGGGCGGAAAACTCGAGTGCTGCACTGCGAGCCATGCGGTTTGCTGGTGCAGCACAGTTGTTCCGCAAAACGAGGGAGAATAACATGATAAGAATAACTTTATTGGTGCTTCTGGCAGCAATTTGGAGCACAACTGCAATCGCGGCGAATCAGGAAGATGCCCGCGTAGCCATCGCCGGAGCTGAGGCGGCCGTCCAGTCAGCCGAAAGTGCCGATGCGGCAACGGTGGCAACCACTGAAATGCGTGCGGCGAAAGATAACCTCACCGCAGCGGTTGGCGCGATGGACCGCCGCAGCTGGGATGCCAGCGTACTCAATGCACAGAAGGCCGTCGCAGATGCCAATTTGGCCACTGCCCGCGCACGCCAGCATCGGGCGACCAGTGCGACCCGCGAGATCGAAGCAAGCCTCCAGACGCTTCGCCAAGAAACTGCGCAGCCGAGGAATTAAGACATGAAATCAATAGCCATTAGATTGACGCCTGTTCTGGCGCTGCTTTTTCTTGCTGCCTGCGCAACGACGCCGAAGGGACCGCCTCCGGAAGTGGTGCGACTGAATAACCAGCTCACGCAGTTTCAAGGTGACCAACGGATCGCCGCCAACGCAGCGGATGAACTCAGCAAAGCGCGGGTTGCGGTCAACGCCCTGACCAGCGAGGCCCGCAGTCTTGACGAAGCGCACTACCAGCAGCGCGTCTATGTTGCGGATCGCCTGGTTCATACGGCCGAAGCGATAGGCTTGGCCCGCTACGATGAGAAACGCGGCGAAGAACTCGGCCGGACGCGTGATCAACTGCTGCTTCAGGTCAGAACACAACAGGCTGGGCAAGCCCGCCAAGCGGCGACCGCGGCAGAGGCTGCGGCGATAGCCGAGCGTCGTAGCGCGCAAATGGCTCGCGAAGAAACCGTCGCGGCGCAGGCGCAGTTGGAAGTCATGCGCAACAAGTTGATTGACCTACAGACCAAGCAGACGGCACGCGGGCTCGTGATCACGCTGGGAGATGTGTTGTTCGCAGTGGATAAGGCCGATCTCAGGTCTGGTGCCACCCGTTCACTCGATCAGTTGGCTCAAGCATTGCGAGACGATCCAAATGCCACCATCCAGATCGAGGGCCATACCGATTCCACGGGTAGCCGCGAACACAACATGGACCTGTCGCGCCGCCGCGCCGAGTCGGTGCAGTACT
>CAJDVP010000073.1_pt1 | contig 10327 bp, 9 predicted proteins | sample 7391311 | NCBI WGS metagenome assembly CAJDVP01 (sample SAMEA7055711, study PRJEB34461) | soil metagenome | biome: terrestrial ecosystem; feature: Peninsula; material: soil | place: Antarctica | collected 2016
CGAGCAAGCAAACCTTTATGACCAACTCCGCGCCCCATCCCGCCCGGTATTGGCACTGGCTCGACGACGGCCGCATCCAGTGTGACCTGTGCCCGCGAGATTGCCGGCTGCAGGAGGGGCAACGCGGCGCCTGCTTCGTACGAGCACGCGAGGGCGACCAGATGGTGCTCACCACCTACGGCCGGTCCTCGGGCTTTTGCATCGATCCAATCGAGAAAAAGCCGCTCAACCACTTCTATCCGGGATCGAGCGTGTTGTCGTTCGGCACCGCTGGCTGCAACCTGGCCTGCAAGTTCTGCCAGAACTGGGACATCAGCAAGTCACGCGACATGGACCGTCTGATGGACCAGGCATCACCCGACGCGATCGCACGCGCAGCGCAGCAGCATGGATGCAAGAGTGTTGCCTTCACCTACAACGATCCGGTCATCTTCGCCGAATACGCAATGGACGTGGCCGACGCCTGCCACGCGCGTGGCCTGCAGACGGTGGCCGTCACGGCCGGCTATATGCGCGAGGCGGCGCGACGCGACTTCTTTGCCAAGATCGATGCGACGAACGTCGATCTGAAGGCATTCAACGAGGATTTCTATTTCAAGCTCACCGGATCACATCTGCAGCCGGTGCTCGACACCCTGGTCTATCTGAAGCGCGAAACCGATGTGTGGGTCGAGATCACGACGCTGCTGATACCGGGCCACAACGACTCGGACGCTGAGATCACGGCAATGAGCCGCTGGATCCTGCGCGAACTCGGAGCTGAAGTGCCACTGCATTTCTCGGCTTTTCATCCCGACCACAGAATGAAAGACGTGCCGGCCACGCCGATGTCCACGCTGGTGCGCGCCCGCACGATTGCGCAAAACGAAGGACTGCGCCATGTCTACACCGGCAACGTGCACCACCGCGCAGGCGATACGACATCGTGCCCGGGCTGCGGCGCGTCGCTGATCGAGCGCGACTGGTACCAGATCGATGCGTACCGGCTCGATGCCGATGGCGATTGCCCGAACTGTGGTCACGCACTCGCTGGCCGTTTCGATCTGCAGGCTGGTGATTTCGGTCGCAAGCGGATACCGATTGCCATCGGCGCAGCCTGATACCGTCGTGCCATCAGCGCCATCCGTCCGGATCAGACCGGGCCAGAAAGAAATCCGGTCACCAGATCGAGTTGCGACGGCACATTGAGCGCCGGCGCATGACCACAGCCCACAATCGTCTCAATACGCGCGCGTGGTCCGCGCTGCGCCATCTGAACGGCTGTGTCGATCAGCAACAAATCTGAGCTCTCGCCGCGCAAACACAGTACCGGAATGTCCAGACTGTCGTATTCGCGCCAGCGCAGATAGTCGTTCGGGTGGCAGACGAACTGCTGCACCATCGCCGGGTCGTAGTGCGGCGTCACCCGGCCGTCAGGCAGTCGGCGGGTCGAACTTTCGGTGAGCCGGCGCCACTGCGCATCGGTCAGGAAGCCGTAGGGTTTGTAGACAGCGCGGAAATACTGCTCCAGCTCGGACACTGTGGCAAACGCCGAAGGATTGCCGGCGTAATTGCGAATGCGGTCGATCGCGGTGGCGGCCAGCTCCGGCCCGTTGTCGTTGAGCACCAACCGGGTGATGCGTCCGCGCAAAGCGTCGGCTGCGGCGACGATGCCAATGGTGCCGCCCATCGACGTGCCGATCCAGTCAACCTGCGGCAGGTCGAGCTGGTCGAGCAGCGCGGTGGCGATACGCACATAAAAATCCAGGCAATATTCCTGGTCCGGATCGGGACTCCACTGGCTCAACCCACGGCCGATCATGTCGGGGCAGATGACGCGGTAACCATCGGCCGGGGCGCTCAGATGCGCCGCCAGGTCGTCCATATCGCGCCCGGTGCGGGCCAGGCCGTGCCAGGCGATGACGGTCTTGCGGTGGTGTGCACCCCACTGCACATAATGGATCTCGCGCCCGGCGCAGGTCAGGTAATGCGAACCCGGTCCGGTATCAGTGAGCATCAGCCGGCCGTTCATGACCGACCCCTGCCGGAGATCCGGACCGCACTGCGCAAGCGCAGCCGACCGACAACACCGGTTGGAAAGTAGTACACCGAGAGCACAAATAACATGCCCAGCCACAACAACCAGCGTTGGGGCGACAACAACGCCGACAACCAGGGCAAGGCCGCGGTGGCTTCGCTGGCCAGCCGCAGCAGATCCTGCAGATACCCTTGCGCCACCATGAACAAGGTGGCACCGATGACGGCACCGTACATCGTTCCCATACCGCCGATGACGACGATCAACAGCACGTCGATCATGATCTCGAACGACAACGAGGTGTCCGGCCCGTTGTAGCGTAACCAGAGCGCCAGCATGGCGCCTGCAAGGCACGCAAACAGGGCCGACAGGACGCTGGAGATGGTGCGGTAGACAACGACCCGGTAACCGATCGCCTCGGCGCGGAACTCGTTTTCACGGATCGCCTGCAACACGCGTCCGAAGGGCGAATTGACTATGCGCAGCAAGGTCAGCAGCAACACGACCGCAAGCAGGAACAACAGGTAATACGTGGCCAGCCGCCCGTCGAGCGTGACACCCAGAAACGGGTTCTCCATGAACTCGTGGCTCGGTGACAGGATCTCGGGCAGCTTGAACGTCAGACCGTCTTCGCCGCCGGTGAAGTCGGACAATTGCGAGGCCAGCGTCAGGAAGGCAGAGGCCACTGCCAGCGTGATCATTGCAAAAAAGATCGCCCGCACGCGCAGCGAAAACAGGCCGATCAGCAGCGCCAGCAGGAACGACAACGCCAGGGCGCCCGCCAGGCCCACGACCAAGGCCTCCCAGGTCGGGCCCATGCGGGTGGTGGCGATCGCAATACCGTAGGCGCCGATGCCGAAAAACATGGTATGGGCAAAACTGACGATGCCGGTGTACCCCAGCAACAGGTCGAAGCTGGCCACCAGCACGATGAAGATCAGCACCTTGGCCGCCACGTTGAGCGCCTTGACGCCCGGAAACAGGAACGGCGCAAAGGCCAGGCCCAGCAACAGGACCAGCAGCAGGAGTGCCAGCGTGCGACTGCGCGGCAGGTCGTTGGACAACAAACGGGTCAGCATCATCGATTCCTTCCAACCCGCTCAGCGGTTCGCCACCGGATAGACGCCTTGCGGCCGCCACAGCAGGATGGCCGCCATCAAGGCGATGTTGGAGAACAGCGCCACCTTGGGCACCAGAAAACCGGTGTAGTTGGCCATCAGGCCCACCAGCAAGGCGCCGATGAGTGCGCCCGCGGTCGAACCCAGGCCACCGATGATGATGACGATGAAGATCAGCACGTTGACCTGCGCGCCCATCTGCGGCGTCACAGACTGCTGGTAAAGCGCCCACATCACGCCGCCCAGGCCCGCCAATGCGCTGCCCAGTACAAACACGCCGATGAACAGGCGCCGGATGCGATAACCGAGCGACTCGACCATCTCGCGGTCCTGCACGCCGGCCCGGATCAGCAGACCAATCTTGGTGCGATTGAGCGTCCAGACAAGCCCGGCGAACACCAGCAGGCCGACGATCATCGCCAGGATGCGGTACTTTTCGATCGCGGCATCACCGATCAGGATAGCGCCGCGCATCGCCTCGGGCATCGGCAATGCAATCTGTTGCGGGCCCCAGATCACCTTGATCAGTTCCTCGCCGATGATCATGCCGCCCATCGTGATCAGGATCTGCTTCAGGTGCTGGCCATAGACCGGCCGAACGATGAACCGTTCGAACGCAAGACCGACCGCGCCGGCCACTGCCATCGCCACCAGAATGGTCAGAAACACAGCGACCAGATTGCGCCAGAGTACGTCCGACGTGGTCCAGTCGGACATGGAGCCAAGCACCGTCGTCGCCATGAACGCGCCGATCACGATGAACAGGCCGTGGCCGAAGTTGAGCACGTCCATCAGGCCGAACACCAGCGTCAGTCCGGAGGCGATGACGAAGATGATCAGGCCCATCGCCAGGCCCGCCACGGTGAGTGTCAGCCAGGACGAAGCCGAGCCGATCAGCGGAAACACCAGCACCGCCAGCAGCGGCACCAGGGCCGCGGGTTTCCAGTCGAAATCCGGGTTGTTCATATGGCCAGTCCCAACAAGGATTGTTGCAACGCAGGGTCTTCGGACAAGGCCGACATATTGCCGATGTGCACCACCCGGCCGTTGTCCATCACAGCAACGGTGTCGCCGATTCTTTGCGCGAAATGGAAGTTCTGCTCCACCAGCAGGATGGTTACGCCAGTGGCCTTGAGCTCGGCAAACGCGCTGATCATGTTGTTGATGATGGCCGGCGCCAGGCCCTTGCTCGGTTCGTCGACGATCAGCAAAGCACGCGGCTCGACGATGGCTCGCGCCACCGCCAGCATCTGCTTCTGCCCGCCCGACAACTTGCCGGCGGGATGGTTCCAGAACTTCTGCACCGCAGGGAACAGACCAAAGATCCAGTCCAGCCGCTGCCGGTCCATCTGCTTCTCGCTGGCGGCGCTGCGGGCAGCGAGCAACATGTTTTCGCGCACCGTCAGGTCGCCGAAGATGCCCATGTTCTCGGGAACATACGCGATCGCGCGTTCGGCAATCTCTGGCGTCGACAACTGCGTGATGTCCTGGCCGGCAAAATGCAGCGTGCCTTTGGATGCCCGCCACAGACCCATGATGGTGCGCAGCGTCGTCGTCTTGCCGGCGCCGTTGCGACCGAGCAAAAGCGTCACCTGCCCCTTGGGCACAACCAGATCAACCCCGTGCAGGATGTGGTACGGCCCGATGTGCGTATGAACACCCGCCAATGTCAACAAAATCTCACTCACTGACGTACCTCCGACAGCGGGCTGCGCTTCGAGCGCATTGGGAACGGCTGGGCGGCGTTCATGATGTCTGCCCCTTTCTGGCTCGCGCAGGCAGGCCGGATTGCGGCGTGGCGTCATCTTGTGTGGCGGCGTCCTCCTGGCTCACCCCGAGATAAGCTTCCTGGACGACCTTTGACGCGATCACCGTTGCCGGGTCGCCGTCGGCCACCAGCGCGCCGTTGTGCAGCACGATGATGCGGTCCGCCAGTTCGCGCACCACGTCCATCTTGTGCTCGACCAGCAAGATGGTCTTGGTCGGGTCCTGCTTCAACGCCCGGATCAGGTTCAGGATCACCGGCGCCTCGTCCACACTCATGCCGGCGGTGGGTTCGTCGAACATGAAGACCCGCGATTCGAGCGCCATCAGCAAGGCCACCTCCAGCTTGCGCTGGTCGCCATGCGGCAGGCTGGCCACCGTTGCATCCTGCTTGTCCTGCATTGCAACCGCGGCCAGGACCTCCTCGGTGCGGCGCAACAACGCGCTGTGGTCACTCCAGATGCTCCACAGGTTCAGTCCGCGTCGATGGGCGCCGCGGCGTGTGGCCTGCACCGCGAGACGCACGTTCTCGAACACCGACAGGTTCGGGAACAGGTTGGTCAGCTGAAAAGCACGGCCCAGTCCGGCACGGGTACGGGCCGAAACAGAGAGCGACGAGATGTCCTGGCCTTCAAGCAACACCGAGCCGCTGCTGGCCTTGAGCTGGCCGCTGATGAGGTTGAAATAGGTCGTCTTGCCGGCACCGTTGGGCCCGACGATGGCCGTCAGCGTGCCAGGCGCAAACGCGCAACTGACGGCGTTGACCGCCACGTGGCCACCGAATCGGATCGTCAAGTCTTTGGTTTGCAGCATGGTCCTGATAGGCGACGCGTCACCCACGGCAAGCACAGGGAATAATCCTGAAAATCATGATCGAACTGTCCGATCGGCGCACACCGACCCCGTCAGGCCCGACTCACGCGGACGCGATGTCAGACTCGACACCGACACGAACAGCTTTCGCGCCCGACGCTACGCCAGCGTACGCAACGTGGAGCCCCCGCACGCATCGGCGTGCAGGGTGGCAGGTGTTGTCAGCGCTTGTTGCGGATCGGGATGTCCATCTCTTCGGGCTTGATCTCGCGCACCAATTCAGGCACACCCCAGGCGAACGCCGGGTCAGCCTTGATACGGAAGTGGAACATGCTCTGCATGGCCTGATGGTCTTCCTTGCGGAAGGTCATCTTGCCCTTGGGCGTATCAAAGCTCATGCCTTCCATGGTGGCGATCAGCTTGTTGGTGTTGGTGTCACCGTTGGTTTTCTTGAGCGCGGTCACGATGGCCATGGCCGCCGAGAAACCACCGGCGGTGAAGAAGTCCGGCGGGGACTTGAACTGCTTGTAGTGCTGCGCCACCATCGCGTCGTTGGCCGGGTTCTTCGGAATGCCGAAGTAGTAATACAACGCGCCTTCCATGCCGGGGAACTGCTTGTAGGCCACCATCGCCGGCAGGATGTTGCCACCGGTGGCCAGCTTGATGCCGTAACGCTTTTCCAGGTCGAGGTCGGCGATCTTGCCAAACGGTGTCGGTGCACCGGACCAGGCCACCGAGATGTATTTCTTGCCCGGTTGGTCCTTGAGTGCGTCGATGATGCGTTGCAGGCCAGCCGTAAAGTCGGTGGTACCCACCGGCAGGTATTCCTCGTGCACGATCTTGGCCTTCTTCGTGAACTCCTTGGCCGCCTTGACGCCGTCGCGGCCGAACGCGTTGTCATTCGCCAAAATGGCGATCACGTTGCCGGGTGCATCGAGGGCGACTGCATTGGATGCCGCGTCCTGTGAGCTGTTGCGGCCGGTGCGGAAGATGTATTTGTTCCACTTGTCCCCAGTGATCGAATCGGCCACGGCCGGTTCGACCAGCAGGATCTTCTTGTATTCCTCGGCGACCGGCAGCATCGCCAATGCCACGGGTGAGGCGGTCGGGCCTACCGCGATATCGACCTTGTCGTCGGCATAAGCGGCCTCCAGCTGGCTCTTGCCCACGTCAGGTTTGCCCTGATCATCCTTTTCCAGCACGACGAGTTTTCTGCCGGCAACTTCCATGCTGCCACCGGTGGCGTATTCCAGCCCCATGTGAAAACCAACGATGGTCTGTTTGGCGTACGCCTCCAGCGGCCCGGTCTTGCTGGCGATCAGCGCGATACGGATGTCTTTGGCCTGGGCCTGGGCGGCCAGCGGCGTAAGCGCGGTCATGGCTGCGGCTGCGATGCCGGCAAGCGCGAACAGGGTGCGACGATGCATGAGATGTCTCCAGAGTGTTATGACGAACAGCTTCGCAGTTTGCACGGAACGTGCCAGAACGCAAATGCTTGATTCATAAAGGGATATTCTTCAAGAATTATTGAATGACCAAATTTAATACAAATAAATGTCTAAATAAAATACAGTGTATTAAATTAAGACAATTCAACTGAGCCGATGGTATAAGGTCGCCCTGGAGATGCCGAGCAGCCGCGCTGCTGCCAGCTTGTTGCCACCGGTCGACGCCAACGCGGCCGCGATCGCGTCCCGTTCGACCTGCGCGATCTGTTCGGCCAAGGGCCGCAACAAACCAGGATTCAGTTCCGGTTGGGCCGGCGTTCCGTTGCGGCCCGCGCGTGGCATGGGAGTTTGCTCGACACCGGCCTCGCGCAGCACCTGCTGCAAGATCGGCACATCGATGCGTTGTGCATCACTGCGCATTGCGGCCTGTTCCAGCACGTTGCGCAACTCACGGATATTGCCGCGCCACTGCTGCACCGCAAGCAGTTCGAGTGCATCAAGCGAGATCTCTGGCAAGGCCGAGCCATTGCGCAGGGCCACCTCGTCACCGAGCGCCTCCACCAGTGCCGGGATGTCGCTGCGCCGCTCGCGCAGCGGCGGGACCCGGATCGGCAACACACTGAGCCGGTAATACAGGTCCTCACGAAACCGGCCGTCGCGCATCCAGGCGGTCAGGTCGCGCGAGGTGGCGGCGATCACCCGAACATCGAAAGGCACCACCGTGTTCGATCCCAGCGGCTCGATCTCACCCTCCTGCAAGGCACGCAGGAGTTTGGCCTGCAAGGACATCGGCATGTCGCCGATCTCGTCCAGAAACAGGCTGCCACCATCGGCCAGCTTGAATTTGCCCTCGCGTCCCTTGCGGTCGGCGCCGGTATAGGCACCGGGCGCCACGCCGAAAAATTCCGCTTCCAGCAAGGTGTCGGGGACCGCCGCGATATTGACACTGACCAGCGGCCCGCCCGCGCGGCTGGACGCCGCATGGATCGCGTGCGCCAGCAACTCCTTGCCGGTACCAGTCTCGCCCAGTAGTAATACCGGGCTGTTGGACTGCGCGGCGCGGCGCGACTGGCGCTTGACCTCGACGGCTGCGGGACTGGTGCCGACAAAACTGGTGAAGGTGTGTTTGGACGGACGCATCCCGCTTCCTCTGGCCTGGCCCAGACGCTGGGTCGCCAGTTCGCGCCGGGCGTCATCCAGATCCCGCTGCATCAGCGCAAACTTGCTGATCAGCGGCTGCAAAGTGGTTTCGGGATGGTCGAACAACACAATGCCGATGGCGCCAATCACGGTCTCGTTATCGTCGCGCAGCGGAATGCGGCTCACGACGAAGGTGCCAGCGCGGTTGGTGAGCAGGTCAATCAGGTAGGCCTCGCCGGTCTCCAGCACACGCCGCATCTGGGTGTTGGGGATCACGTCCTCGACCATGTGACCCATGAACTGGTCCAGCGACGAAAACCCCAGAGCCGGCAGAAATCGCTGGTAACCCTCGTTCACCCAGACGATGCGCCCAGTGCGATCGACCAGGAACATGCCCTGGCTGATATTGGAGAAAAGGTGGAACATCGAGCGGGCCGCCAACTCGAGGATCCCTTGCGCATCCAGTGGCAGTCCGTGCGGCGCACCGGGCTCGGACGTGGAGGATGATTGCGGCAAGCGGCCGGTCGGATCAGGCATGCCGGAATGGTAACGCCGGCCATGTCTACCCGATAGCAATCACTTTTGCGGCGTGCAGGTGCTGGTCGCTTGTTGCAACCAGGCGATCAGGTCGGCCCGTTCGCCCGCATCGGCGATGCCGGCATAACCCATCATCGTGCCAGGCACCATCGCAGCCGGATTGCGCAAGAATTGGTCCAGCGTCTTCGCGTTCCAGACGATGCCTGAGTTGCGCATCGCAGCGGAGTAGTCCTCGAAACCCGGCGCGGTGCCGGCGCGGCGCCCGAACAGGCCGCAGTGTTGCGGGCCGGTCCGGTTTCGATCGATCGCATGGCAGGCCGCACAACGTTCGTAGATCGCGGCACCACGCGTCAGCGTTGCCGCGTCCGGTGCAGGCTGGGCGCTCTGAGCAGCCACGCAGAGCATCAGCAGCCCGGCAAAGGTCAATGATCGGCTCACGGCGTCCTCCTGCGTGCTGCGGATTTATGACATGAAGGCCACAGGCACCGGTGGCAGACCAAGCGCATACAGCAATACGGCCCAGTGCATGGCTTCGTCGCCCAGAATGCTGGCGGCGACTTGCGCCAGCTGGCGGTCCGCAAACAGCGGTACGGCACCGAGGTAGGCCGACACGGCACCTTTCTCCAGCCCCGCCGCAAATTGCAGAACGTCGGCCTGCGTCTTGAGTTTGTCGGTCGGAAAACTGTAGTCCTTCTTGGCCGCGACTGGTTCCCCACCGAGCTTGCGCACCGTCGCTTCCAGGGCACCCGCATGTGCCTTGTGATCGGACTGGAAACCGACCGCGAGTTTGAGCACATCAGGCTTGAGCAAACCGCTTTCGGCGCCAACCTGATAAGCGGCGATCGCCTCGCGTTCCGCACCCAGGGCCGAGTTCAGGATCCGCACATCGGCTGCGGTGGTTTCGGCACTGGCGTTGGCGCCGGCGGCCAGCGCATCGCGCCCGCCGAGCATCGCGACAGCGGCCGCGGACAAAGCCCACCCGGTGGCAGACACGACGCGCCGACGTGGCAACAACAGTCCGGAAGGTTGGGTGGTCAATAGGGCTTTCATGGTGAACTCCTGGTTATGAATGAATGAAGGAAAGAAAGAAAGGAAGAAAGAAACGAATAGACAGGGCGGGACAACAGCAAGGACGTGATCAGCGCACCAGCCCCTGTTCGCGCAGGCGGGCCATCACGTGCGCCACCACGGCGTCACACCGCGCACCGGCAAACGCGAACGTGGACGGCGCGTAGGCCTGGAACTGGTCGGCCAGAGCATCGCGCAGCATCGCCCGTGCACGCAGAAACCGGGTCTTGACGACGGCGGCATTGACGCCCAGGCAGTCGGCAACTTCATCGACCGGCATGTTCTCGACCGCCCGCAACATGAACACGCTGCGGTAGATCACCGGTAGTTCTTCGATCGCCGATTGCAGCAGCACACGCAACTCGCCGCGCTCGGCGGCGTGGTCCGGCGGTTCCGGGGAAACGAATTGATTTGGCATATTG
>CAJDVP010000257.1_pt1 | contig 10289 bp, 10 predicted proteins | sample 7391311 | NCBI WGS metagenome assembly CAJDVP01 (sample SAMEA7055711, study PRJEB34461) | soil metagenome | biome: terrestrial ecosystem; feature: Peninsula; material: soil | place: Antarctica | collected 2016
CACCACGCTGGACGCCGATCTGCAGCGTTTTGCCGTGGCCACGTTGCAACGCCAGTTGCGTGAATTGGCCGGCCGCCATGTCGAAGACGGCGCGCTGGTGGTGCTGGACAACCGCAGCGGTGCAGTGCTGGCCTGGGTGGGTTCGTCAGGTGCGTTGGGTACGGCGCCCGAGGTCGACGGCGTCATCGCCTTGCGCCAACCAGGCTCCGCGCTCAAACCTTTCCTGTATGCGCAGGCGCTGGCCGAGCGGCGCATCACCGCAGCGTCGTTGCTGGAAGACGCGGCCACCCATATCCCGACGGCGGGAGGCCTGTATATCCCGCAGAACTACGACCACCAGTTCAAGGGCTGGGTGTCGGCGCGCACCGCGCTGGCTGCCTCATTGAACGTGCCGGCAGTGCGCACGCTGGCGATGGTCTCGCCGCAGGCCTTTCATGCCCAGTTGCGCCAACTCGGTCTGCCGCTGCGTGAAAGTGGCGACTATTACGGCTACAGCCTGGCGCTGGGCAGCGCCGAAGTGTCACTGCTGGACCTGACGAATGCCTACCGGGCGCTGGCCAACCAGGGCCGCTTTAGTGCCACGACGTTGACCATGCCCGCCGCGCCCGCTGGATCGGTCATGCCCGCCGTGTCCACCATGCCTGCCAAGGCCGCCGTGACTGCAGCGACTGCAGCACGTGCAGTGACTGCAGCGTCAGATGTCCTTGCCGCAATGGCGGGTCCGCACCAGGTGCTGGACCCGCGCGCGGTCTTCATCGTCGGCGACATACTCAGCGATAGCAACGCCCGCGCACGCACCTTCGGCACCGACAGCATCTTGGCCACCCGGTTCTGGAGCGCCGTCAAAACCGGCACCAGCAAGGACATGCGCGACAACTGGGCAGTGGGCTGGTCACAGCACTACACCGTGGGTGTGTGGGTGGGAAACGCCAGCGGCGCGCCGATGTGGGATGTGAGCGGCATCTCGGGCGCCGCGCCGATCTGGGCTGCCGTCATGCAGCATCTGTACCGCAACCGGTCCAGCCATGCACCAGTGCCGCCACCCGGTGTGATGCGTCTGCCGGTGCGTTTCGGTGAGGGGGATGCGCCACCGGTCGAAGCGCGGCGTCAGGAATGGTTTATCCAGGGTACGCAGCAGGCCGTGTTTGCGGTCCATGCGGCGCCGGGTGGTGGTGGCACGCTGGCGCAGGCGGCACGAGCTGCCCGTATCATTTTGCCGACCGATGGCACCATCATCGCGCTGGACCCGGACATTCCACCGGCCCACCAGCGCCTGCGCCTGCAGACCCACGCCCACGGCATGCGCTGGCTGATCGATGGCCGCCTGGTCGGCAAGGGTCCGTCCGCCGCATGGTTGCCATGGCCGGGCCACCATACCGTGGTGCTGGTCGACGCGCACGATAAGGTCCGCGACAGCGTGCGGTTCGAGGTGCGTGGCGCGGGTGTGAAGTTGCCGCGTGCGCAAACGGACGGTTTGTAGAACCGCACCGAGCCAGTCGCCTGACGTGTCATCGCTCTCATGCCAGCCCTGGCTGGTGCTCGGCGTGGGCAACGTGGCCAAGGTTGCTCAGTCGATGGTCCTGTTCAAGACCACGCCGATCATCCGTTGATCAGCTGCCGGATGCACCGCGGATTTCTTGCATTGGAGGAAATTTGTTGTTATTGAAACAAATTATGTTATTTATTAAACAAAATGGTATAGTCAATCGGATGAAAACCCGTGAACCCAGGAGTGCGTGATGGATGCTGTACTTGATCATCAGGTTACTGCGTCGCAGGACCGTGGCACCAATCGCGACCAGCTCGAGCGGGTAGGGCACTTGCTGGGCATTCACAAGAACTTGCGGTTGTTGTTCCCGCAGAACAGGGACCTGGCTTATCGGTGGATGGGCACGCGCAACAAGGCATTCGACAACCTGACCCCGGTGGATGTGATCAAGGATTGGGGGTTTGCCGGATTGCTGATGGTGCGCGCGTACCTGGACCGCGCGCGTGGCGCTTGAACCGGACCACGAGACTGTCAGCAACCCAACCGGCGAAGATGTGCGGCCGCTGACCCATGCATGAGCTGTTTTCGCGCCTGAGCCTTGCGGACGTCCATCGCGACGCGATCCGCAACATCGTCTCGATCCGGGAATCGCAGGACCTGTTCGATGACCTGACCGACAACCCGGATGAATGGGCGTTGGCGCAGCAGGTCGAAGCACAAGTGCGGCCGCCACCCTATCGCTCGAGCACACCGGTGATCGACCGTCCTTTCGAGGATGCCCAGTGGTTCAACGCGATCGCCTGGCCGTTCAATCATTGGTCTGCCAGCCGTTTTTCGGACGGATCGTTTGGCGTCTGGTACGGCTGTGATTCAGCACAGGCGACGGTGTACGAATCTGCGTACCACTGGTATCGCTGGTTCTTGCGTGATGCGGGCTTCGAGAACGAACCGGTGGTGGGTGAGCGCAAGCTGTATGCCGTGAGCTGCGCTGCAGCCCTGCTGGATTTCCGGCCATTGGTGGGCGACTATCCGGATCTGCTGCACAAGACGGATTACACGGTTGCGCAATCGGTCGGGGCAAGAATCCATCGGGAGGGGCATCCTGGGCTGGTCATACCGTCCGTGCGCTATGCGCAGGGAGAAAACTACGTGGTGATGAACCCGGCGGTGCTGTCCAACCCCCGGTTTCACTGCCAACTGACTTACCGTGTGGACGGGCCGCGCATCGTCGTGGAAAAAACCGTTGGAAAGACCTGGATGGTGATCCAGACTGCCGACCTTTAAGAGAAACCGAGACTGAAACCCGGGGATTTGTCGCGCCGCAGAGATCGGCATATACTGTGATTTCATACAGTATTTTTGTGACTTTTCCTTCATGTCTCACCTGGCTCCCGTTCTTGACAACCCCGACATCTGGCGTGCCGATGCACTCGCCCAGCCAGCGGGGCGGGCGCTGCCCACCGGCCATGCGGCGCTTGATGCCCAGCTACCCGGCGGCGGTTGGCCGGTGGGGGCGCTGGTCGAGATCTTGCAGGCGCACAGCGCCCAGAACGAATGGCGGCTGCTGCTGCCGGCGCTGGCCTCCTGTGGCGCTGGGCCGGTGGTGCTGGTCGGTGCGCCGCACATGCCGTTCGGCCCCGGCCTGTCGGCCCAGGGGCTGGCGCCCGAGCGCCTGTTGTGGGTCCGCGCCGCGGCGCCGGCCGCGCGCATGTGGGCGTGTGAGCAGTCCTTGCGTTGCGCCCAGGTTGAGGTGGTGCTGGGCTGGTTGCCACAAGCCCGGGCCGATCAGTTGCGGCGCCTGCAGATGGCTGCCAGCGAACATGGCAAGCTGCTGTTCGTGATGCGCCCGGCGCGGGCGCAGAGCGAATCGTCGCCGGCGGTGTTGCGCCTGCTGGCCAGCCTGCAGCCGGATGGTGACGGCGTGCAACTGGAGATTCTCAAGCGCAAGGGGCCTCCGGCCGCACACGCCTTGCAACTGCCGGCACGCGCCGCGCGGCTGACAGCCTTGCTGGCCTGTGGCGAGGCGGGTCTGCGCCTGCCCGGTGGGGTATTCAGATCAGCGTTTGGCCAGAGCCCGCAGGGTGATCCAGCGCCTGTCGTTTCGACGCCGCGCGCCTCTGCGCATGTCACTCCGATCGCGGCCGAAGCCGCTACCTTGGCCGATCCCGACAACGCTTCAGGCGGCGCATCGACCTTCACCTTGATTCCCCGGGCAGGCGATGCACTGGATCGCGTTGCAGCCGTGGCATGAGCCCGCCGGGCCGCCCCAAGGGCGAATGCCGCAGTGCGCAGCACGAAGGCCTGCTGATGAGCCCGCCGGGCCGCCCCAAGGGCGAATGCCGCAGTGCGCAGCTGTCGACGACGCGCAGACCCTGGCGAACGATCTGCAGGCGCTGGGCTGGTGGGCGCTGCGTTTCACCCCCCGGGTTGCGTTGCAGGAAACCGCGCAGGCGGTGCTGCTCGAGGTGTCCGCCAGCGAACGGCTGTTCGGCGGGCGCCGGCAACTGATTACCCAGCTGCTGGCGCCTGAGCGGCCGCTGGCCCATATCCGGGTGGCGCGGGCTTCCACCGCCTTGCTGGCGCTGGCCCGGCTGCAGGTCGAGCCCGCAGCCGGTCGCGATCCGGACCGCTTGCCGCTGCACACGCTGGCCGACGCGCGGCCGCATCTGGCCACGCTCGATCGGATCGGTTGCCAGACCTGGGGTGATCTGCGCGCCTTGCCGCGCGGCGGTGTGGTGCGGCGTTTCGGTGCGCCGCTGCTCGACGCACTCGACCGCGCTTATGGTCTCAAACCCGAGGTCTACCCCTGGCTGGTGCTGCCCGAGGTGTTCGATCTGCCGCTCGAACTGCAGGCCCAGGTCGAAGCCGCGCCGGCGCTGCTGTTTGCCGCGCGGCGTCTGCTGGCGCAGTTGCAGGTCTGGCTGCAGGCACGTCAGCGCGGTGTGCTGGCGTTCGAGTTGCGCTGGCAGATGGATGCGCGGCGCAACACCGCCAGCGAAGGGGGGCTGCTCATCCGCACCGCCGTGCCGACGCTGGACATGGCGCATCTGCAGCGCCTGCTGGCCGAAAACCTGGAACGTATCACCTTGCCCGCGCCGGTGTTGTACCTGCGTCTGCGCAGCATCGAGACGGCTGCCCTGGAAGGCGCCACCACCAGTTTGCTGCCGGACGAACAACGCAAGGGTGACGACCTCGTGCAACTGCTCGAACGCCTGGCCGCGCGCCTGGGCTCGGATCAGGTGCTGCGGCCTCTGGCACGTGCCGATCACCGGCCGGAGCAGATGCAGGAATGGGTGCCTGCGGCCGATGGCGGCATGCCCGGTGTCGTGGCTGCCCGGTTGGCAAACAAGGCTGCGGGTCATCCGGTCCGGCAAGGCCCATCTTTACAGACACTCTCAACAGGTCTTGGCCATGGTGGTGCTGATGGCAAAAACAAGAGCAGCAGCCCTCACAGCGCTGCAATGGCACGCGCGGCAGATAAAAGCGGCAGCAAGCGTCGCTCCATCACGACGGTACCTGCATCCAGTGTGTCAGATGCCTTGTACCCTACCTGGCTGCTGGCCACGCCGCTCAAGCTGGCCGTACACCGGGACCGTCCGCTGTACCAGGGCCCGCTCACCCTGCTCGTTGGCCCGCAGCGGCTGGAGGCGGCATGGTGGGATGTGGCACGTGCCTCTGTTGCAACCGCTGCAGCGGCTGCAACAACGACGGCGACGCGGGAACCGCGTCCCCCGTCGCCTGGGGTGCGCGCGAGTGTCAAGGAACCAGCACCCGCTGTGCCCGATGCGCCCTCGGGCAGCCGGTTGGCATTACGCGACTATTTTCTCGCGCACAGCGCGCAGGCCGGCCTGTTGTGGGTCTACCGCGAACGACTGATGACGCGCAACATCGAGGGTGATAAACAGTCCGCAAGCTGGTATTTGCACGGGGTGTTCGGGTGAATCCATGGGGACCATCGGCGCGCCGAAGGCCAGTTGCAGCAGGTGTTCGATGCGCTGCGTGCGTTGATGGCGCCTCCGCCGGAGCCAGCCAAGCGGCTGATCGGCTTTGTGGCGCCGCGGGAGGCCGCGGGCAAGCGGTCAACCCAATGACGCTGTGATTGATACTGAAAGCAGGCTGAATTCGCCAGTATCGTGATGATTGTGGGCGCAGTGTTCGCTATCGCACCGACCAGCGCGACCTGCGGCCTTACGCTGGGACTACCGGTGCGACCGGCGACTCGGGCTCCGGCACGACAATGATCGTGACGCCAGCCGCATCCGCGTCGTCGAACTGACCCCGTACCACTGACCCAACCCCAAGGAGAATATTATGAGTCTGGGAACCATCCTGCTGATCGTTCTGGTCCTGTTATTGATCGGTGCTCTTCCATCCTGGCCGCACAGCCGCAGCTGGGGCTACGGTCCCACCGGCGGCCTCGGTCTGGTGTTGATCATCGTCATCGTGCTGCTGATGACCGGCCGGCTCTGACGGTCGGCTGGGTGCGGTGTCCGTTCCACCTGACATGGGCATGGCCGTGATGCGCCGCCGCGCGCGTGGCTGTCGGCCGTGCCCGCAGCTCCACAACGGTACTCAGTGACGAGTTGGAGTCTTGTATGTCAGCGACAGGACCATTCCAAGCAGAAAACCGCCGGCCGCGGCGATGCCCAGTGAGGTCATCGGTTTTTCCCGCACATAGCTATTGCAGCTTTGTGCAAGCCGGCTCTGGGCGTTCCGTAGTCGATCGCCGGCAGAGCGCAGCGCGATGGCCGCGTCGGTCGCTGTCATGGCTATGCGGTTGGTTGCCTGGTGTGCGCCCATGGCGATCCCGTCGATGGCGGGCCCTGCCGCGCTCGATGCCCGGTCGATGGCGTGGTGCATGCTGTTGCTGACGTCTTCCACATGGTGGCTGATCGCGTTGGCAGCGGTGCCGTCTTGCGATGTGATATTTGTCTGCATGGTCTTTCCTTGGTTGATTGGTGCGACCTTAGCTTCCGGCATGCGGGTTGTCTGTGTGACGGCGTACACAGAGGATCGCGGTCAGGTTGTCTCGCGGGCTCGCCCTGAAGAATCTGACCCGCTCGTGTGTGTTGTCGGTCTGGTTGTACCGCGACGGCCAGGCGATCTGGCATCAGGGCAGCGATGCGGGTGTGGCCGTGATCGCGCTGGATCGCGAGGCACTGCCCGATTCGGCCGAGTTGCGCGCCTTCACTCCCGGCGGCGCAGCAGTCAAAGTATGTGCGTTGCCGCACAGACCGGCGCGCCGCCGTGGCGTACGCTGAAGCCTGCAGCTTGATTCGGGCGCCAGTGTGACCGATTCGAACTGAGTCCGCCTTGCGTCGCTCCTGCGCCGGGCGTACATAGTGGTCAACCGTTGCATATTTGTGAAAAGCCATGATGTCCCCTCTACCAGGTCTTGACCTGACTTCAATCGTGGATCGCCTGATTTTTGGCGCAGGTCCGTCGCCACTTTTGCTGGTCGGCCCGGATCGCCGAGTCGTCTCGCCGCCGCCGGCTGAACTCCAGCCACAGTGGACGGAGCTCCAACGGCAGCAAGCCGATGTCCAGTCGCGGCTGTCGGGGATTTCCATGCACGACTGGAATTTGCTGCTCGATGCAGTCAAGGATCGGCTGCGCCAGGTGGTCGGCGCGCCGACCGAGCCATTGCCTGCGGCGGTTCTGGCCCCCGACATGGCCCGGCGCGTGCAATCCAGCGTGCTGGAATGTGTCAACGCGCTCGACCGGCTGCAGGCGGACTTGCCCCAGGCGCTGGGCCGGGATCAGTTTCTGAAGCAGGCGTTGCCGGCGACCGAGACCCAATTGATGCAGACGCCTGCCGATTTGGCCGGCACCCGGGCGTACGTGCGTTAGCGGTTCCACATCGGGCTTGCCGATCAACCTGCACTGACTCAGCGCCGCATTGCGGCCATGGCGGTCGCGAGCGACGCAGTCCGCAACAGCAAAATCGGATTGACCGGTGTGTGTTCGCCAAGCAGCCTGTCGCGGCGCAATGCGCGGGGCCGTGGCTCCTGGCAAATGGTGCACTATCGAACCTTCCGGCATCCTTGCGTTCCTTATACTGACCCGTTGACCGTCGAATGAGACGGTGGCAAATCAGGACGTGGTCCAGCACGATCCGTCAAGGAATGCGTATGACAGTCATAGAGGGTCCCCTAAGTAATCAGCTGCTTGCCTCCCTGGAGGCCGCTGAGTGGGCGCGCTGGTTACCGCTGCTTGAAGCTGTGGATCTCCCGCTTGGCAAGGTGCTGTACGAATCGGGCAGCACGATGGGGCATCTTTACTTTCCCACGACCGCCATCGTGTCGCTGCTGTACGTGATGGAAAACGGCTCGTCGGCCGAGATTGCTGTCGTCGGCAACGAGGGCGTCGTGGGCATTTCGCTGTTCATGGGGGGTGACTCCACGCCGAGTCGCGCCGTGGTGCAGAGCGCCGGCCAGGGGTATCGGTTGCCGGCGCTGGCCATCAAGGAAGAGTTCAACCGGGGCGGGTCGGTGATGCACCTGATGCTGCGCTACACACAGGCGCTGATCACGCAGATGGCGCAGACCGCTGTGTGCAACCGGCACCACACGCTGGACCAGCAGTTGTGCCGCTGGCTGCTGCTGAGCCTGGACCGGCTGCAGGGCAACGAACTGGTGATGACGCAGGAACTGATCGCCAACATGCTGGGGGTACGCCGGGAAGGCGTGACCGAGAGCGCGATCAGGCTGCAACAGGCCGGGCTGATCCGGTACGCGCGCGGACGTATCACGGTGCTGGACCGCGCCGGTCTGGAGCAGCGCACCTGCGAGTGCTATGCAGTCGTCAAGCGAGAATACGATCGCTTGCTGCCGCCTGACGTCTCGTCGAGCCATAGCAGACCTGCGTGCGTTTCCGCACGTGCCATGTAGGACCAGACCCACGGCACTTTCCGTCCGTCGCCGATGGCGCCGGCCGTCGATGCGCGCGAACATGGGATTTTCAGCAACGGCGCGAGGTTCCCATGCACCCCTTGTCCCAGCCCGCGAGCTATCCCTTCGCCAACCAGTTGCTCGCCGTCCTGCCTGAGTTCGAGTGGCAGCGCTGGCAACCGGAGATAGAGTTGGTTGAGTTGTCGTCCGGGCAAGTACTGGGAGAATCCGGCCAGCCGCTTGCGTACGCCTATTTCCCAACCACGGCCGTCGTGTCGCTGCTATACCTGACAGCGACCGGCGACTCGGTCGAGACCGCGGTCGTCGGCAACGATGGCATGGTCGGTATTTCGCTCTTCATGGGTGGCGACACCACGCCCAGCCGCGCCGTGGTGCACGGTGCGGGACAGGCCTATCGGTTGCACGCGAACGCACTCAGAGCCGAAGCGGCCCGCGCCGGTCCGGCTCTGGTGATCCTGCTGCGTTATGCGCAGTCGCTGATTGCGCAATTCAGCCAGACTGCAGCTTGCAATCGTTATCACTCGATCGACCAGCGATTTGCACGGCGCCTGCTCGTGGGGCTCGATCGGCAGCAAGGTGATTCGATGCAGATGACGCAGGAACTGCTGGCAGGCTTGCTGGGCGTGCGTCGTGAAGGCGTGACCGCCGCTGCCCTCAAACTGCAGCTTGAGGGCGTGATCCGCTACAGCCGCGGCCATATCGATGTGCTCGACCGTTCGCGTCTTGCCTTGCGAAGCTGCGAATGCTACGCGGTGGCCGGCAGGGCATACCGCAGGCTGCTGCCGCTGCCGTTGGCAGCATGACCTGCCACCAACGTAGTCGTGCACCAGGACGCCATCGGCCTACGTGGGCTAACGCACTGATGCCAACTCGAAATCCAATCACAGTGTGACAGACCTTCTGACATGTTCATGCCCGTCACGGTTGATCCAGCGAACGCCCTGGTCCGCTATGCGATGACCCACACTCAGGAGCGCCAATTTGAGCAACTCCCAGAACCAACTGATCGCACGGCTTCCGCACAGGGACCGCCTGCGCCTGCTGGCTGTCAGTGAACCGGTCCCGCTGGTGCTCGCCGACGTGCTAGCGGATGTCGGCGAACCCACGCGCCATGTGTTCTTTCCCACAGAAGGTTTCATCTCGTTGGTCGCCAGCATTGAAGACAAGCCTGGCGTTGAAGTAGGCATGGTCGGACGCGAAGGCATGTTGGGCGCGCAGCTCGTGCTCGGTGTCGACACTGCGCCGCTGCACGCGCTGGTGCAGGGGGCCGGTACAGCTTTGCGCATTGGCGCGCGCGCGTTCCGGATCGAACTCGAACATAGCGCCGCACTGCGGCGCGGGCTGGAGCGGTATATCTACGTGCTGATGTCGCAACTGGCGTCGGCCGCAGGGTGCGTGCGCTTTCACTTGATCGAGCAGCGCCTTGCGCGTTGGTTGCTGATGAGCCAGGACCGGTCATACAGCGACAGCTTTCACGTCACACATGAGTTTCTGGCCTATATGCTTGGCGTGCGCAGGGTCAGCGTCACCGCCGCGGCGGGCAGATTGCAACGGGACGGCGTGATCGACTACCACCGGGGCGAACTCACCGTGCTCGACCGCAAAGGTCTGGAAGCCGCCGCCTGCAGCTGCTACGCTAAAGAGCAGCGGACCTACGCCGAGATGCTGGCATGAGTCGCCGGGCCGCTTCCGACATTAATCCCGCAGTGCGCGGCACGAAGGGTCCTCCAGTGAACGCCTTTGCCGTGGTCGCCGCGGTTCTGTGGCCGGCGGCGCCAGGGCGTGCCGTGCGATCCTGATCGAGACTCGCAAAACATGTCGGGCCGCGTCGTTCTGAACTGGGCATTTGCCCGCCGCGTGTTCGCGTCCTGGATCGACGATTACGCCCC
>CAJDVP010000152.1_pt1 | contig 10215 bp, 10 predicted proteins | sample 7391311 | NCBI WGS metagenome assembly CAJDVP01 (sample SAMEA7055711, study PRJEB34461) | soil metagenome | biome: terrestrial ecosystem; feature: Peninsula; material: soil | place: Antarctica | collected 2016
GGTGCAAATGGCGGCACCGGACCCGATGCATTGCCGAAGCTGACCATCAGCCCGAATGGCGCCAGGCAATCGAGCGATTTGTCCCAGGTGTCCTTGCCAACCGAGTCGTACACTACCTTCACGCCCTTGCCACCGGTGATGTCCTTGACGCGCGCCAGGAAGTCCTCGCTGGCGTAATTGATCACGTGCGCTGCGCCATGCTCCTTGGCCAAAGCGCACTTGGCATCCGATCCTGCCGTGCCGATCAGTTGCAGTCCCATGGCGCGGGCCCATTGGCAGGCGATCAGCCCCACCCCACCGGCAGCGGCATGGAACAACACGGTGTCACCCCGCTGCAGGCCGCCTTGCGGCTGGGTCCGCTTGAGCAGGTACTGCGCCGTCAGGCCCTTGAGCATCATCGCCGCACCGGTCTCGAATGCAATCGCGTCCGGCAGCACGCAGACCGTCTTTGCGGGCATCACCCGCGCTTCGCTGTAGCTGCCCGGTGGATTGCTGGCATAGGCAGCGCGGTCACCCACCTTGAGGTGTGTCACGCCGTCGCCCACCGCTTCGATCACGCCGGCAGCCTCCATGCCCAGGCGCAGCGGCATCGGCAATGCATACAGACCGGAGCGTTGGTAGACATCGATGAAATTGAGTCCGATCGCCTTGTGGCGAATCCGGATCTCGCCCGGTCCCGGATCACCCACGGTGACGTCGACCAGTTTGAGCTGATCAGGACCACCGTTCTGATCGATCTGGATGGCTTTGACTCTGGAAGAACACATGCGGGGACACTCCGGTTGGGTTGGTGGGCAATCGATCAGACTGCAAGCGCAGTGTTTGCATCAACGCCAATCCGATAATAATGCGGAAAGAAACGAAAGCCAGACTGGCCTTTTTGATGATGGCAACGCGCTGGCCCCACAGACCCACACCGCAACCACATCCATCGGGATCCGGGCCTGGGTGACGAAGACATCTTCAATGCCCAGCGAAACCCTGAAGCAGCGCCCGCAGGCGCCGCTTGTCGGGATACGCCGTCGCCGGCGTGTCACTCCTCGACGAAAGCCTCTTCACGCTTGCGCTTGACAGCGGGCAGCAGCAGGATCACCAGCAGCAAGGCCGCCACCGCCAACAGGCTGGCCGACAGGCCGCGGGTCACGAACACGCTCCAGTCACCGCGCGAGAGCAGCAACGCACGGCGCAGACTTTCCTCCATCATCGGGCCCAGCACGTAACCGAGCAGCAGCGGGGCCGGTTCGATGCCGAGTTTGATGAACACGTAACCGACCACGCCGAAGATCGCAACCATCCAGATATCGAAGGTATTGTTGTTGATCGAATACACGCCGATCGCACAGAACAACACGATGGCCGGGAACAACCAGCGATAAGGCACCGTCAGCAATTTGATCCAGATGCCGATCAGCGGCAGGTTCAGAATGATCAGCATCGCGTTGCCAATCCACATCGATGCAATCAGGCCCCAGAACAGCTCCGGATTGCTGGTCATCACCTGCGGTCCCGGCTGGATGTTGTGGATCGTCATCGCGCCCACCATCAGCGCCATCACCGCATTGGGCGGAATACCCAACGTCAGCAGCGGGATGAACGAGGTCTGCGAAGCAGCGTTGTTTGCCGACTCGGGACCTGCGACACCACGGATGTTGCCCTTGCCAAACGGAATTTCACCCGGGCGCATCTTGGCCTTCTTTTCGACCGTGTAGGCGGCAAACGACGCCATCGTTGCGCCACCACCAGGCAGGATGCCCAGCGCCGAACCGAGCAGTGTCCCGCGCAGCACCGCCGGCAACATGTTGCGAAAGTCTTCCCGTGTCGGCATCAACCCCTTGACCTCGGCCGCAAAAACCTGGCGCTCGCTCTCGCTTTTGCCCAGGTTGCTGATGATCTCGCCGTAACCGAACACACCCATACCGATCACGATGAAGCCGATGCCGTCTGTCAACTCGGGAATGTCGAAACTGAACCGCGCCACACCGGAGTGCACGTCGGTGCCCACCAGACCCAGCAGCAGCCCCAGCAAAACAATGCCGATGGCCTTGAGAATGGAGCCCGACGCCAGCACGATGGCGCCGATCAGGCCCAGCACCATCAGCGAGAAATACTCCGCTGGCCCGAACTTGAATGCGACTTCGGTCAATGGCACCGCAAAAACCGCCAACACCAGCGTGCCGACGCAACCCGCGAAGAACGAACCCAGCCCGGCAGCCGCCAATGCGGGCCCTGCCCTTCCCTGGCGCGCCATCTGGTAACCGTCAATGACCGTGACGACGGACGACGCCTCTCCCGGCAGGTTGACCAGGATGGCCGTCGTAGAGCCGCCGTATTGCGCACCGTAGTAGATACCGGCCAGCATGATCAGCGCCGACACCGGCGGCAGCGCATAGGTGGCAGGCAACAGCATCGCGATGGTTGCCAGCGGGCCGATGCCCGGCAATACGCCGATCAGCGTGCCCAGCAGACAGCCGATGAAGGCATACAACAGGTTGATCGGCGTGAATGCGACGCCAAAGCCGATCGCAAGGTGACTGAACAGTTCCATGATGAATCCTTCAGCCGGCGATAAAAGCAGGCCACGCCGGGAACTGCAGCTTCAATGCAACGATGAACGTCAGATAGCAGGCCAGCGCCAGCACGATGGACAGGATCAGCACTTCCTTGAAATGGAATTCGTTGCTGGCAAGGGCTGCGACGAAGGTCAGCGCGACGATGGCGGCAGTCAGACCCATGTATGGAAGGCCGATATTCGGCAATCCACCCAGCAACACGCCGAAGATCAGGTTCGATAGGGTGATGAAGAACAGGGGTCTCCAGGCAAAGCTGCCAATCCTGTCACCGTCCTCGGTTTCGATAACCAGCGCTGAGAATGTGACGGCAATACCGACGATCGCCATCAAAATGCCCAGCAACACGGGGAAATACCCCGGCCCCATATGGGCTGCATCGCCGATTTTGTAGCTGGTCGCGCCCCACGCGAAGGCGATCCCCACCAAAATGAACAGCAAACCCGAGAAAAAGTCCTTCTGACTTTTGATCCGCATGCAAACGCTCCCCTATCAATGGATTCGTGCGCGATTGTCAACAGCAATTGGCGTGCTGGCGATGTGGATTCCACCTATGGACCATGTGGAAGACACCTGCCAGCAAGCGCAGAGCCCGCTGCCAATGGATGGGCCAGGGTCGTTGCGTTACTGTAGCGGGGGCGTTGCCGCCAGCACTTCTGCCATCACCGTGGTTCCGTGCGCGACCTGCAACGCACCGGCCAGGCGCAGTGGCCGCATGCCATCCTTGACCGCCTGGCGGCGCAGGGCGTCGGAATTGGGCTCGCGTGTCACCGTGGCCTTGAATGCCTCGGTCACCACCAGCAATTCGTATAGCCCGGTGCGGCCGCGAAAACCCGTCATGCGACAGTCCACGCAGCCCACCGGCTTGTACGGTCGATAGGCGCCATTGATCTGCCAGGGCTTGACGAACTCGGCGAGGTCGGCGCGGTTCGCGTCGGGATCACGTACCCGGCACTTGATGCACAGGGTGCGCACGAGGCGCTGCGCCAGCACACCATTGAGCGTCGCATTGATCAGGTAGGCCGGTATGCCCAACTCGATCAGCCGACTGACAGCCGACGGTGCGTCGTTGGTATGCAAAGTCGAGAACACCAGATGCCCGGTCAGCGCTGCCTGCACCGCCATCTCGGCTGTCTGCAGGTCGCGGATCTCGCCGACCATGATGATGTCCGGATCCTGCCGCATCAAAGCACGCAGCCCTTCGGTGAAACCGAAATCGAGTTGTGGCTGCACCTGGGTCTGATTGAACGAGGGTTCGATCATCTCGATCGGGTCTTCGATCGTGCTGACATTGACCTCCTCGGTTGCCACCCGTTTGAGCGTCGAATACAGCGTGGTGGTCTTGCCGGACCCGGTCGGACCGGTCACCAGCACGATGCCATGGGGCTGTTTGACCAATGTCTCCCAGCGCTGCGCATCGTGCGCGGCGAAGCCGAGCGCGTCGAGGTCCTTGACCGTGGTGTCGGGGTCGAAGATGCGCATCACCATCTTTTCGCCGAATGCCGTTGGCAAGGTGGAGATACGCATCTCGACCTCGTCGCCACTCGGGTTGCGTGTCTTGATGCGTCCGTCCTGGGGGCGGCGTTTCTCGACCACATCCATGCGCCCAAGCAGCTTGATACGCGCGGTCATCGCATTGAGCACGCCCATGGGCATCTGGTAGACCGGATGCAATACGCCATCGATCCGGAACCGGATCACGCCCTGCTCGCGGCGCGGCTCCAGATGGATATCACTGGCGCGCTGGTCGAAGGCGTATTGCCACAACCAGTCCACCACCTGGACCACGCCCTGGTCGTTCGCATCCAGCTGCTTGTTGGTCTTGCCCAACTCGACCAGTTGCTCGAAGCTGGCGCCGACATTGGCGCCGCCTGCCTTCATTGCCGAGCGCACCGATTTGGCCAGCGCATAAAACTCGGCCGTGAATCGGATGACCTCCTGCGGGCTGGCCAGCACCCGGCGCACGCTACGCCGACTCTGGCGTTCGACCTCGGCCACCCAGTCGGTGATGAACGGTTCGGATGTGGCCACCACCAGTTCGGTGGCGCTCACCTGCACCGGCAAGATGCGGTGCCGTTCAGCATACGGTGCGCTGATGGCATCAGCCACCTTGCCGACATCGACCTTGAGCGGATCGATGCGCAAATACGCCAGGCCCGAGCGCGCCGCCAGCCATTCGGTGAGTGTCTCGATATCCAGCGATCGTTGGTCGGCGGCACGGCGCATCGACACACTGGCCAAACGTACCAGCGGATGTTGCGCACTCTCGGCCTGCGAGCACCGAGCGATGGTGCGTTCGGCCTCGTCATGGGCAATGATGCCATCATCACGCAACCACTCGACCAACGCGCGCCAGTCCAGCGGGCCTTTGGTTGCCGGTTTACGTAACGATGGCGAATGCTTGATCGACTCCGTCATCAGAATTTCATCATGGGTTTGAGCACTCGTACCCATTGGGCCGCCGGCAAGGCCCAGCGTTGCTCTATTTCCTGGGCACGGCCTTGCAGCACGGAGCGCGTCGGCCGGTTGGCGGTCTTTTGCGCCAGCACGACCGTATTGCCCTCCCGGGTCGCCTTGAATGGCCAGATCGCTTCACGACCGAACGCCGCCACCATGTGCTCCACGCTGCGTGCGTAACTCGATGATCGACCGAACAGGTTGACAGTCAAACAACCATCATCGGTGAGCACGCGCCGGCAGTCGGCATAAAACGCCTCGCTGTCGAGCACCGGCGCAGCAGCGTCATGGTCATACAGATCGATCTGCAGCGCGTCGATGGCGCCGAACCACTGCGGCTTGCGAATCTCCAGCCCCGCGTCGGCCAGCACCACCCGCATGCGGGCGTTGTCCGGCGGCAGCTTGAACCAGCCTCGACAAGCCACCAGCACCTTGGGGTTGATCTCGACGGCCACGGTCCGCATGCGCAACACCTTGGCGCAGAATTTGGTCAACGAACCCGCACCCAGGCCCAGCTGCATCGCCTGGCGACCCGTCACCGAATCCGGCTCGACGAACAACAACCAGGCCATCATGCGCTGGATGTACTGGTGCACCAGGACCTGCGGTGAATCGATCAGCATCGATCCCTGGATCCAGATCGAATCGAGGTGCAGATGCCGCACCGGACCTTCGTCCGAGAAATGCACATCGGCCAGCAGCGGGGGGGAGGTCCTCATCATGGAAGGTTATACCAGCAAGGCACGCAACTTCGGCAGCGCAGCGCAGGCGTTGGTGCAGGTCGCCTCGGCCAAGGCATCTACCGGCATGGCGCGCAGTTGCGCCACCAGCGCGCCAATCGCCGGCAGCTCGGCCGGTTCGTTGATGCCTTGGGGCTTGCCGCGTGCCCGTTCAGCCGCGGTGGTGTAGAGCCAGTGCGGTGGAATATCGGGTGCATCGGTCTCCAGCACCAGCGCAGCCAAGGGCATTTCGGTCACCAGGCGACGCAGCTGCAACGCACGCTCAAAAGTCACCGCACCGCCGAAACCGAGCTTCAATCCCAGTGCGGTGAAGGCCTGTGCCTGCTGCATGCTGCCGGCAAACGCATGCGCGATGCCACTCCAGCGGCTGGTTGCGCTGGCGCGCACCAGCCGCAATCCGCGCAACAGACGGTCGGCCGATCGGCGCACATGCAGGATCACCGGCAAGCCGAACTGCCGCGCCAATTTGAGCTGCTCAATATAGAAATGCTCCTGACGCGTGCGCATGTCGGGCGTGCACAAAGCCGGAACAAAAAAATCCAGCCCGATCTCGCCAATCGCGACCAGCCGCGGGTCGTCCCGATGGTCCTGCAAAGCCTGGGCCAGCCGGTGCAGATCGTCATCGTCGGCCTGCGGAACAAACAATGGATGGATGCCCAGCGCATAACTGTCCGACTCCGCGTGGGCCAGCGTGCGTACGGCAGCGAAATTGTCGACACTGACCGCCGGAATCACGCAATGCACGACGCCGCGCTGCCTGGCACGGGCACGCACCTGCAATTGCGCGCCGTCATACTCGGGCGCATCGAGATGGCAATGGGTATCGATCCAGAACGACATTCAGGGAAAACCCTCTCCAATCACACTTGCCTTGATCCGACTTTGACACTAGATTGTCGTTGCAGTGACACCATAGTCTCCTACCGTGCGGCCACCGCATCCGGCAATTGTCATCCACCCACAGGAAAAACCATGAAAACCAGAACCACCCTCATTGCCGCCGCCCTCGCGCTGGGCCTGGCCGGCAGCGCCATCGCGCAGGACAAGACGCTACGCCTGCTGACCTGGGCCGATTACGTACCGGCCGAGGTCAAGGCACAGTTCGAAAAAGAGAGTGGCTACACGGTCGAGCTCACGCTATCGAACAACGAAGAGATGATCTCCAAGCTGCGCGCCACCGGCGGCGCCGGCTTCGATCTGGCACAGCCTTCACAAGACCGCATCACCGGCCCGCAACAGGAGTTCAAGATCTACAAGCCGATGGACCTGAGCAAGATCAAGTCGGACTTGTTCATCCCGTCGATGCTTTGGCTGGCAAGGTCTACGGCTTGCCGCACATCTGGGGCACCGATGGGCTGGTGGTCAACACCAAGCTGGCAACAATGACCGATTACCCGGACCTGTGCAAGCCGGAATACAAGGGCAAGACGGCTGTACGGCTCAAGCGCCCAACCCTCTTGGCATTCGCTTTTGCCGCTGGCAAGGACCCATTCGCCCTGTACAACAATCCCAAGGCCTACAGCGCATTGATGGACGAGGTGGGCAAGACCCTCACCGCCTGCAAGGGCAACCTGAAATTCTTCTGGGACAACAAGGATCAGTTGCTCAATGGCATGCGTACCGACGAGATCGTCGGGGCGATGATGTGGGACACCGGCGGCTGGAAGCTCAACAACGAAAAACCCGAGATCCAGTTCATCGCACCCAAATCCGGCGCCATGGGGTGGATCGACACCTTCGCCATTCCCGCCAAGGGCAAGAACGACGCGGCCGCTTATGCCTGGATCAACTTCAACATGCGCCCCGAGATCGCCGCCAAGGTGGCGGGCGGCGCGGGCAACTTCACCGCATCCAAGGGTGCAGACAAACTGATGGACGAGAAACTCAAGGCCCAGTTCGCAGCCAGCTTCCCGCAAGAGGCACTGGACAAGGTCAGGTGGTATCCGGCGGTGCCGGCCGGGCTTGAGGAGATCGAAGGCCGGGTGCTCGACCGCATCAAGGCGGCGAACTGAGCCTGCGCGCGTCCGCCCCGGATGCAGCAGATTGATCTGGAAACCCGGCGTGTCGCCAAGCGATACGCCGGGCTGGTTGCCGTTGACGCGCTCGATCTTGCCGTCGCACGGGGCAGCTTTTTCTCCATTCTCGGCCCCTCGGGTTGTGGCAAGACCACCTTGCTGCGCATGATCGCCGGTTTCCTGGAGCCCGATTCCGGCGAGGTGCTGATCGGTGGTCAATCGATGGCGCAGGTGCCACCGAACCGCCGATCGGTCAACATGGTGTTTCAGCATCTGGCGCTGTTTCCGATGATGACGGTGGGCCAGAACGTCGGTTACGGGCTGGCGCGTCGCGGCCTAGCAAAAAAAGACATCGAACAGCGTGTGGGCGCGATGCTGGAGCGCGTCAGCCTGCCGGGCTCGCAGCATAAACGTATCGACCAGCTTTCGGGCGGTCAGAAGCAACGTATCGCGATCGCCCGTTCGCTGGTGCTCGAACCCACGTTGCTTCTGCTGGACGAACCGCTGGGTGCGCTGGACCTGAAGCTGCGTGAGCATATGAAGATCGAACTGAAGGCCTTGCAGGCCGACTTCGGCACCACTTTCGTCTACATCACCCATGACCAGTCCGAGGCGCTGGTCCTGTCCGACCGTGTGGCGGTCATGCACCAGGGACGATTCGAGCAGGTCGGCACGCCGCAGTCCTTGTATTACGAGCCCCAAACGCCGTTCGTCGCGGCTTTTGTCGGAGCCAACAACCGGGTCGCCGGTCGCGCCAGCCAGGTCAGTGGCGATCTGGTCGAGGTCACCACCGAGGAGAACCTGCGTCTGTTCGCGCGCCGGCGGGGTGTGGTCGAAGCCGGGTCATCCGTGGTCGCCTTCGTGCGCCCGGAGGTTGCGATGCTGGCACGCACGCTGTCGGAATTGCCAGCCGACCAGCCTGGCCAGCCTGCTGTTCGACGGTGCCAATTCGGCGGTGCTGGTGCGTGAGCAGGCATCCCACATGCAATTCCATATCGCGTTGCCGCAGACCGGCCAGTTCGCGGATCTGGCGGTGGGTCAATCGGTTGCGTTCGGGTTCGACCCGGAACGCGCCCTGTGTTTTCCGGCCGCAAGCTGAGCGGATCAACCGATGCCACACAAGCGCCTGCTGCTGGCACTGCTGATGGCCCCGGCGCTGCTGTGGCTGCTTGGCCTGGTGGTGTTGCCCCATGTGGATCTGGCGATCCTGTCGCTGCGGGCGCGCGTGGCGCCGGGCCAATACGAACCCAGCCTGCGCCAATACGGGACCTTCATCGAGGAGCCGCTGTATTGGCACACCTTCGTTCGCACCGCAGTGATGTCGGTACTGGCCACTGGGCTGACGCTGCTGCTGGCGTTTCCGATCGCATGGACCATCGCAAAGATCGCGCGCGGTCGTACGCGTTCCCTGATGTTCGTGATGTGTCTGATCCCGTTCTGGGTCAGCGAGACGGTGCGCACGCTGGGCTGGATGATCCTGCTGCGCGAATCGGGCGTACTGCCGGCCGTACTGGTGTATTTGGGAATCACCGATGCGCCAATCGAGATGCTGTACCACGATGCCACCATCATGGTCGGCCTGGTCTATACCTCGATGTTGTTCATGGTGGTGCCGCTGATCGGCGCGCTCGAGAGCCTGGACGACAGCCTGATCGAGGCCGCTTATGACCTGGGCGGCAATGGCTGGTCGATCCTGCGCCAGATCATCCTGCCGCATGCAGCGCCGGGCATCGTCGCCGGCTGCATCGTGGTCTTCATGCTGACACTGGGCAACTACCTCACGCCCACGCTGCTCGGCGGCAAGAACTCACTCTGGTTCACCGAGCAGATCTACACCCAGTTCATCACCCGATTCAACTGGGAACAAGGTGCGGCGTTCGGTTTCCTGTTGCTGATCCTGTCCACAGCGATCGTCTGGGTCGGCCTGCGCCTGAGTGGCCAGCAGTTCGGCGACGTGATGCGACGCGCATGATTCCTTCCCTGCCCCGTCCCGCCTGGTTGCGTGCCGGCACCGTGGTGTACGCGTTGCTGTTTTTCGCGTTCCTGTTCCTGCCGCTGGTCGTCATCGCGGTGTTCGCGTTCAACGACGCTCCGTATCCGGCGCCTCCGTGGCGCGGTTTCACGCTGGACTGGTTTGTTGGCGACGCCGGCGCCAAAAGGGTCGGCCTGTTCGCAGACGGTCCGATCCTGGCCAGCCTGTGGACCAGCGTGATCGTGGCCCTATGGGTCACCCTGTTGTCGGTGCTGGTGGGAACGGCCAACGCCTTCCTGTTAGAGCGCGCCAGTTTCAAGGGCAAGGCGGCCCTGTCGATGCTGATGCTGGCGCCGCTGGTCATCCCTGGGGTGATCCTGGGCATCTCCATCCTGGCCTTTGCCAGCCGCCTGGCCAATTTCGCCGACGATACGTGGGGTCTGGAACTGGAGTTTTTACGCCCT
>CAJDVP010000075.1_pt1 | contig 10179 bp, 11 predicted proteins | sample 7391311 | NCBI WGS metagenome assembly CAJDVP01 (sample SAMEA7055711, study PRJEB34461) | soil metagenome | biome: terrestrial ecosystem; feature: Peninsula; material: soil | place: Antarctica | collected 2016
CTGCCCTGCAGCGTCCAGAACGACGCGCCGAGCGTCAGCGTCATCATCGTCAGCGCCACGATCTTGACGCGCCGGCTCAAGCTGCGGTGCCGTTCCCAGTCGCGCAGCATCGGGCCGATCCATCGGTTGTTTCGCATGCGCTGGTGCAGCCGGGGAGATGCGCGGGCATAACAGGCTGCGGCCAGCAGGATGAACGGCGTCGTCGGCAGCACCGGCAATACCGCGCCCAGCAGGCCCAGCATCAGTGCGATCGTGCCCACCAGCCACAACAGCCAGCGTATCGGGCGTGTCAAGGGCCTGGGCTCCGGCGGCGTCCGTTTGGGCGCGTGCGCGGACGCCTGTGGCCGATCGGGCGGTTGCGGTGTCATGGCCTGCGCATGGTAGTGCGTGCCCAATAGCCGCGCGGTGGAGCGGTTTTCAGTCGGCGCCGCTGCTCGGGCGGTCCGTTGCATCACTTTGGTCCAGATGGGTCAGGTACAGCCGCAGGTCGAACTCGAGCTGGTGGTAATCGGGCTCCATGTGGCAACACAGCTGGTAGAACGCCTTGTCATGGGCCTTTTCCTTCAGGTGCGCCAGTTCGTGCACCGTGATCATGCGCAGGAAAGCCTCGGGCGCGTTTCGGAACATCCCGGCAATGCGGATCTCGCGCTTGGCCTTGAGCCGGCTGCCTTGCACCCGCGATACCGTGGTGTGGGTCCCCAGCGCATGAGCGACCACCTGCAGCTTGTTGTCGAACGCGACCTTGGACAGCGGCGGCGCGCCGCGCATGAAGTCGCTCTTGAGCCCGGTCACGTAGTCGTACAACGCGCCGTCGGTACGAATCGTATGGGCTTGCGGATAGCGGCGTTGCAACAGCGTGCCCAGGGTACCGGCCTCAAGCATCGCCCGCGCCTGCTGCTGCAGCGATTGCGGATATCCCTGCAGATACTTCACGCCGCAGCGCCACCGAGCACGCGCGCCAACACGGCGCTGTCGACGTTGCCCCCCGAGATCACCGTGCCCACCACCTGGCCGCGGATGGCATCGCGCTCCTGCATTGCGGCGGCAAACCCGGCCGCGCCTGCCCCTTCAGCGACGTTGTGGGTGTCGGCGAACAAGTCGCGCATGGCCTGCGCCACCTCGGTATCGCCGACCTGCACGATGTGGTCGACCTCCGGCGCCAAAGTGTCTAGCGCGTCCTGCTCGGCGATCCGGCAGGCCATGCCGTCGGCCAGCACGGTGCTCACGGGTGAGGCGACCACCCGGCCGGCTTTCAGCGAATCGGCATAACTGGTGGCGTGGCTGCTGACCACGCCGACGATTCGCACTGGATGCTGCAACGCCCGTTTGGCGGCGATCGCGCTGCAGATGCCCGAGCCCAGGCCGATCGGCACATAAACGATGTCGAGTTGCGGCACTGCGCGGAAAAACTCCCACCAGTAGGTGGCAACGCCGCGCACCAGGCCGATGTGGAAACTGGGCACCATCATCGCGCCGGTCTGCTGCGCCAGGGCCAGCGCATGTTCGCGGCTGGCCTGGAAGTCGTCGCCGTGTTCGACCAGTTCAGCGCCCAGAGCACGCATCGCCGCATTTTTCTCGATCGAGTTGCCTTTCGGAACCACGATGGTGCAGGCCAGGCCATGTGCCCGTGCGGCCCAGGCCACACTCTGGCCGTGGTTGCCCCGGGTGGCGCTGATGACTGCGGGTGGCAACGCGCCTTGTTGGCGCAGACCGTCGAAAAATGTCAGCCCGCCACGGATCTTGAACGCACCCACCGGCGTGTGGTTCTCGTGTTTGAGCCAGCAGTGTGAGCCCAGGCGCTGGCTCGCCATCGCCCAGCGGTATTGCGGCGTCGGCGGCATGGCGCGGTAAACAACTTCGGCGGCGGCTTCGATGTCATTCAGGGATGGCAAGACCATGGCTGTCACGTTATGTTCTCCTTCATGCGCCGTGTCATCCGTGGCGCGACCAGACTATTGGCCTGCAAAACCACGGCCGGCGGATTGCCACGGTATGGCGTGGCGGTGAAGACGTCAACTTGCTGCAAGGGACGCTGGGTCATGGCTGTCACTGCGTTGCAGATGCGGCGGTCCGGGGCGGTCTCACGCAGCCACCGGCATCGACTCGCGCACCGCTGCGGCCAGCGCAGCAACACCGCGTTCGATCTCCTCGACGCTGGGCGTGACGAACGACAGCCGCAAGCATCGCGGATCGGGGTCATTGGCAAAAAACGCCAGACCGGGCACGAAGGCCACGCCTTTGTCGACCGCCCTTTTCAGCAACGCCACCGCGTCCATGCCGCGCGGCAGCCGCGCCCACAGGAACATGCCGCCTTGCGGCGAGTTCCAGACGACACGCTTGTCCGGGTCGGCCTCGCTGCGGCCGGGCATTTCACGGTCCAACGCGGCGAGCATTGCGTCGCGTTGGCTCTTGTAGCGTGCGCGGATGGTCGGAATATGACGATCCAGGAAGCCGCCTTGCATGACCTCGGCGATCATGCGCTGGTTGAACCCGGGGCTGTGCAGGTCGGCCGCCTGCTTGGCCTGCAGCAGCTTGGGGAACACCGCTTCGGGCGCAACCAGGTAACCGAGCCGCAGTCCCGGCGCCAGCACCTTGGAGAACGAGCCCAGGTAGATACACCCCTCCGGATTGCGCGCGGTCAGCGATGCAGGTGGAGGCTGGTCGAACCACAGGTCGCCATACGGGTTGTCTTCGACGATCGGCAGGCGCAGCTCCGCAGCCGCCGACACCAGCTCGACACGCCGCGCCTCGCTCATCGTGCGGCCGGTCGGATTCTGGAAGTTGGGCAACACATACAGGAAACGCGGTGCGCTGCCATTGCCGCATTGGCGGCGCAGATCGTCGACCCGCAGGCCCTGGTCGTCACTCGCTACGCTGACGATCTCAGGCTCCATCGGCGTGAAGGCCTGCAACGCGCCCAGGTAGGTCGGCGTCTCCACCAGCACCCGACTGCCTTCGTCGATCAGTACCTTGGCCACCAGATCCAGCCCTTGTTGCGAGCCAGTGGTGATCATGACACGCGCCGGGTCCACATCCCAGGGCAACATGTCGGCCACCATCTGTATCAGCGGCCGGTAACCTTCGCTGGCCGCATATTGCAACGCCGCCGGCGCGTCGTTGGCCAGCACAGTGCTGCAAGCGCGCGCAAACTCCGGTACCGGAAAGGTCTTGGCTGACGGCAGACCACCGGCAAAACTGATGATGCCGGGTTTCTCGGTCACCTTGAGGATCTCGCGGATCACCGAGGGGTTCATGCGAGCCGCGCGGCGCGCCAGCTGCCAGTGGTTCTGGTTGTCGGTCTTGGTGGTCATGGTTGATGCTCCAAAGGGCGGGCCGTACAGGACGACCCATTCATGCGATCGGGTGTGTTGGTGATGGATGGAGACGCGATCGGCATCTTCTTGCCGATGAACACGGTGGCGATCACGGCAACCGCGAAGCCGAGCGTCAGCAGGTCGATCGACTCGCCCAGCAGCGGCACCGAAAACACCATGCTCAGAAAAGGTTGCACCAGTTGCACCTGGCTGACCCGTACCGTGCCGCCCAGTGCCAGGCCGCGGTACCAGGCGAAGAATCCGATCCACATCGAAAAGAGCGCTACATAGGCAAAACCCATCCAGGCGCTGGTCAAAACCGCACTGTCGGGCCAGTTGAGCAGCATCACCGGCAGCGTGATCGGCAAGCTGATCACCAGCACCCAGCAGATCACCCGCTCGGCGCCCAGCCGCGGCGTGAGTTGCCCGCCACCGACATAGCCGAATGCGGCGCTGAGCACCGCGAGCAGCAGCAACAGGTCAGCCCATTGCGCAGCGCCGGTTGCCCCTTGCGCGCGCAGCAGGACGAAGCCGCCCACCAGCGCGGAGCCGGCCACGGCGCAGATCCAGAAGCCGACGCTCGGTCGCTGGCGCAACCAGACACTGCCGACCACGGCGGTGGCCAGCGGGAGGATGCCCGTGACCACCGCGGCATGCACCGACTCGACATGGCGCAAAGCCAGCGCCAGGAATAGCGGGAATCCCACCACCACGCCACAGGCAGTGAAGGCGAGCACCGGCCATTGGCGGCCACGCGGCCGTGGCCCGGCGGTGAGCAGCAGGTAGATGACCGACAACACGCCGGCCACCGCCGCACGCCCGAAGGTGACGAACACCGGCGACAGTTGCGGTGCATTGGCCGAACCGGTGGCCAGCTTGGTCATCGGCAATGTCACCGCGAACAACACCACTCCCAGCAAGCCAAGCCATAAGCCGCGGGTTTCGTTCTTCATACCGTGAGCATCCAGATGGCGGTGAGCAGCAGTACCAGCGCCATCGCCCGGTTGAACCAGAGCAGGCGTTGGCCTTGCTGCAGGATGCGCCGCAGCAGCGAGCCCATCAGCGCGTAGCTGAAATTGCTGACGAACGCGAACAGGGCCATCAACACGCACACGATGACCAGGCGTTCACCCGGATTGGACGCTGGTTGGCCAGAGGCGGTGACGATCCATCCGGCAGACAGCGTCAACGCCAGCATCCATGCCTTGATGTTGACGAACTGCAAACCGACACCGCTCCAGAAGCCGATGGTCATTCGCGTCGTGTCTGCCTGAGCCATGCCGGTCGAACGACTCAGTCTCCAGGCCAGCCAGAGCAGGTAGGCCACGCCGATCAGCTGCACCGCCAGGCGTAGCGGTGGCGCATTGACCAGCAGTGCGCCCAGACCCAGGCCGCTGACCAGCGTCAGGACGATCCAGCCGGCCGGTACCGCCATGCAAAAGCGCAGCGCCGGGCGCAGGCCGTGGTTGGCGGCCAACGCCGTGGACAGCATCGTGTTCGGTCCTGGCGTGAAGCTCATGGCGGTACACAGAGCCAGCAGGGCTGTCATTTCGGCGGCGTTCACGCGTGATGCTCAGTTCGAGTGCAGGAGGGGGTTGTCCAGGAATGGATTGTCGGGGCCGAGCATGGACTGTAGCGTTGAAAGTCATCGGTCAGGCGTGGATCGAACCATGCGTGGAACTTTTCGCCCTGCGTATCAGCCCGGAGAAGTTTCTGGACTACGCGGGTGCAGGCAACGGCTGAGCGACACGCAATTGCGCATCGAGGTCGACGGCGGGACGCCCGATGCAGAGTTCCAGCGAGGGAAATGTCCCTTTGGTGTCGTCTGGCAAGTTGCGCGCGCGCCTGTTCGTGCATGGTCGCCGTGATACTGCGTGCATGATCCATTGCGTGCTTGAAGAGCCACCACAGCCTACCCGGCGGCAAACCCTGCGCTGGGCTGGCGCTGCACTGGCCGGCCTGGCATTGCCGCTGCGGGCGAACGCGGATGGTGTGGTGCTGCAAGGTGCCCGGCTGACGGCCGATTTCGATCCGGTCGCTGCGATCTGGCTGGGTTACGACCCGGGTCATGCCACGTTCACTTCCGATCTGGCGCGGATACTGATGCCGTACCTGCCGATCAAGATGCTGGTGCGTGATGCCGACGCCCAGACCCGCGCAATGCTGCTGCTGCGCAGCCAAGGCCTTGATACGTCGCAGGTCCCGTTCGTGTTGGACCCGCGGGCGCCGTTTTTTGTGCGTGACGGCGCCGTGTTCGGCGTCGATGGCAAAGAAAAACCGTTCATCGTCGATTTTCAATGGACCCATTACGGCTGGACGAACTGGTGCCACCGTACCTTCGCTGGCAGTGGCGCTCAGGCACGTGCGTGCGCCCGCACCGATGATCTGGAAAGCGGTGGGTTGGACCAGCGCCTGGCCAGCGCGCTGGGGCTGGCATATTTTTCGACGCCGCTGGCCATCGAAGGCGGTGGTGTCGAGGTCAACGGCCGCGGCTTGATCATCGCCAATGCCGCCTTGTGGTGCGAGCGCAACCGGGGACAGTCGCGTGCTGCGATCGAGAAGCTCCTGCTGGCCCTGCCAGGCATGCGCAAGGTGGTATGGGTGCCGTATGGGCTGGCGCAGGACCCCTTGCACCGCGCCACCATCACCGGGTCGTATGTTGGCTGGGGCACCGGCGGGCACAGTGACGAGTTCGTGCGCTTTGCCGATGAAAACACCGTGTTGCTGGCCTGGGTCGACGAGGTGGATGCGCGCAGCCATCCGGTAGCGCGGTTGAACCAGCAACGCATGATGGCCAATTTCGCCGCACTGTCCAGCAGCACCGACCAGCGCGGTCGTCCGCTACGGGTGGTCAAGGTGCCGCTGCCACGCATCGTCGAGCGAGCGGTGGTGCTCAGTGCGGATGCCGACACTGCCTATTCGAACGAGTGGACGGCTGCATCGTTTCCACCGGGTGAGCGGCGCCGCGAAGGCGACACCGTGATGCAGCTGGCCACGACCAGCTACCTGAATCATGTACTGGCCAACGAACTGGTGCTGTTGCCGACCTATGCGGCTTACGGCACGCCGCCAGCGCGACAGGACGAGGTGCGCAAGATCTACGAGTCGGTTCTCCCGGGGCGTACCGTGCAATTCATCGACGCGATGGCCGCCAACTGGGTCGGTGGTGGGGCGCATTGCGCGACGTTGACGGAGCCGGTCGCGCGGGGATGACGGCGCACCAGAGTCTTGGCGAAACCGGTGCCAACGGTAACAATCGTCATGGCTCCCCCTCCCGGAGGAGTCGATGAAAGGCTCGGCCGGCACAGGACGGGAAAGACTTTTTCATTTCTCGGAACGCGCCAGCAACGCGGCGCTCACGCAAACGGGGGGCATGCAATGCGATTCAGGGGCGTACACCATCTCGAACTCTCGGTCCTCGATTACCCAGCGTCAATCGCGTTCTTCGACAAGATGTTCGGGTGGCTCGGGTACAAAAGTTTCTGGACGCTGGAGATCGGATATGTGTCTACGTACTACATGGCGCGTTTCCCCTTTTTCCACAGCTATATTGGCATTCAGCCGGCACAAGCCGGACAAAAACTGCATCACGAGAATCGGGAAACCGGCATACACCATGTCGCACTCTGGGCCCGCAATCGCAAGGAAGTCGATGCGTTCTATCGCGATTTTCTGCTGCCCAATGCAATTCCTGTGACAGACAAACCCGTCGAGTATTCCGTATACACGCCCGGGTACTATGCCGTGTTTTTCGATGATCCGATCACGGGCATCCACTTTGAGTTGAGCCACACCCCCCGCATACCTTCGCTATCGGCAGTCGCCCGCTGGATCAGGGAGATGAAGCGCGAGTGGCGCGCGCACCCCGAGTGGGACGCTCCACCATGGAAGAAGGCGATGCGCACACTGCCTTCACGCCACCGATAACAAAAAGGACCAGCCCCGGCCCGAACAAGGGTTCGCTCGCTTCATTGTTGCGACTTGCATGACGCATGGCGTGCGCGCCATCATGGGGGCGGAATTTCGCGCCATCATGTTTTTTTCCAAGTTTTGTCACCTTTTGGCGCCTGCGTGCATCCAATGACAGAAGACATGCGCCGGACACCGCTCCCGCGCCTGCCCCCATGAGTCCATAAGGAGCGAAACGATGAACGCACGACTTCCATTCTTACCCCTGGTCGACACTCAGAGCAGCGTCGACGATCGCGCTGTTGCGATTGACGCCGTGGGGGTCAAGGGGGTTCGTTACCCGCTGCGTATCCGCAGCGCAGGCCAGGAGCAGGCCACCATTGCCGATGTCCAGATGACGGTGGGCCTGGCTGCCGACATCAAAGGCACCCACATGTCGCGTTTCATCGAGCTGCTCGAATCGGTGCAGGACCAGACGCTGGACCTGACCGGCCTGGCCGCACTGGCGGACACCATGCTGTCGCGGCTGCAGGCCGCCAACGGCAGCATCACGTTGCGCTTTCCCTATTTCGTGCGCAAGTCAGCGCCGGTCACTGGCGTGACGAGCCTGCTGGACTGCGAGGTGCAGTGGCAGGTCTCGGTTGACAGTTTGACCGGCAGCGTTCTGCAAATGACCGTGACAACGCCGGTGACCAGCCTGTGCCCATGTTCGCGCGCCATCTCCCGTTACGGCGCGCACAACCAGCGCTCGCATGTGCGTATTGGCGTGCAACTGCAGGAGCCGATGCTGGTCGAAGACCTGGTGCAGATCGCCGAGGCCGGCGCGTCGTGTGCAGTGTATGGCTTGCTCAAACGCCCTGACGAGAAGTTCGTCACCGAGCGCGCCTATGAAAACCCGAAGTTTGTCGAGGACATGGTGCGCGACATCACCATTGCCTTGTCAGAAGACGCGCGTATCGATGGGTTCGAGGTCGAGGTCGAGAACTTCGAGTCGATCCATAACCATTCTGCGGTTGCGCGCGTCACACGTCCGGCTTTGCACACGCCCTGAAGCGATCCGGACATTTGTCGATAGCCATGCCGCTTGCACCCTGTATTGAAAGGAAAATTTCCATGACATCGCACTTTGTTGCGCGCAATGCTGCGCGCGTATTGCTGCCTTTGACGGTCGCCGTGTTGACGGCATGTGGTGGTGGGGGCGGCGACGCAGGACCGGCCAGCCAAGTGCCGCAACTGCCGCTCGATCCTCAGCTGGTGTCCGCGGGTCAAGAGACTTTCCGCTTTGACACGTTTGGCGACGAGACGTTCTGGACCGACACTTTGAAGATGAACACGGTAATCGAGGCGGCGGTGGATCCGCTCACCGCTGCATCCGTCGGCTTGAAAATCGACGCTGCAGCGCTGCCGCAGGAGATTGTTGACGGCATCGTTGACGGCAGCATACCGCTGGATGATCCGCAAACGACGCTTGTGTTGTTGAGTCTGAATGCCGTGGTCGGCGTGAAGGGGCAGGTCAGCAAGGACGCTGACGACAAGCTGCACCTGGATCGTGTCGGTATCACCTGCGCGTTGTGTCATTCCACTGTTTCCAAGGATCTGCACGTCATGGCAGGCGGCACAACCGACCTCGCGGGAGTTGTAGGTACGCGCCTGGACGGTTGGCCCAATCGCGATTTGCAACCCGGGACCATCATTTCGCTTTCGCCGGCACTCACGCCAGTACAAAAAGCCGAATATGCTTCATGGGCGACGAAGTTCGGGCCAGGCTTCTATGATCCGCGCATCGATTCGAACACCGAACCGGGAAGCAATCCTGCGGTTGGACCCGATGTCGACGCAAACATCGCAGCTTACAAGGCGGCCGGCGGAAATCCGGTGGTCATACCGGCGGCTTTCGGTTTGGTGGGCTTGAACAATGCCATCTTCACCGGCGACGGCGATACCGCTCACGAACCCGCGGGCCCAGTGGCTTACTGGAATCGCTATGTCGGGGTCGTGGAAATGCACGGTCACGGCACGTTCTTTGACGAACGGCTCATCATCAACGGCAAGCCACTGAACGTGGATCACCGCGTGGGAGGAGACGATCGCATCACCCCCATCTTGCCGCAGCTGGAGGCCTACCAATGGTCCATTGCTGCGCCAGCGATTGGCACACACGGAACAAAATGGGCCGTTGCGCCTGACCTCGATACCCTGAAGGTCGCCAGCGGCAAGACCGTTTTTGAAGGCCAGGCAAAATGCTCGACCTGTCACAGTGGGTCGTCATTCACCGATGTCAACACCTTTGGCCTGCACCCGGCCAGCGACAGCGTCGCGCTCGACAAGAACTACATCAATTTCTCGGCGACCAAGCAATGGCGCGTCACACCGCTCAAGGGCATCTGGACGCACGCACCTTATTTCCATGACGGATCAGGCGCATTCAAGACTACTAAGTGCGTGGATGGATCTGACATCGGCAGCCTGGCTGGCGCAACAGACCCGGTGAGACAGGATCTGGCGTGCGTCGTGAACCGTTACAACGACACGAAACACCTGGGGTTGAATGACGCCCAGCGCGTTGATCTTGTTGAGTATCTGAAGTCGCTCTGAGTTACCTGTCCCCGTGTGTTCAACCGGGTCCCTTGTGTAGTTGCGCCAGCACCCGCAACAAGGTCCGGTTGACCTCACCCAGGTTGAGTTCGTGTGTGGCACACAGACAGGCCACATTGGTCATGTTCGGATACTCCAGCGCAGTGGCCAGTTCCAGAAACGGCGCGTAGGGCCCGCTGTGCCCCAGGATCGCACCGTTCACGCGATCGGACAGGGGCAGACGCTGCAGTGCGTCACGCAGGGGTTCGCCCAGCAAGCCGTCGATCTGCGACAACATGCCGGTCAGGAATACCTCGCGGCGCAAACTGTCCTCGTCGCCTGCATCGAGCAGGTTTTCCATCAAACGCGCGCGCATCACCAT
>CAJDVP010000076.1_pt1 | contig 10100 bp, 8 predicted proteins | sample 7391311 | NCBI WGS metagenome assembly CAJDVP01 (sample SAMEA7055711, study PRJEB34461) | soil metagenome | biome: terrestrial ecosystem; feature: Peninsula; material: soil | place: Antarctica | collected 2016
AATGCCTGGAGGCGCATCGCGATGATCGTCGTAAACAAGATAATTGGGGCCGGTCACGGCTGCATATCTCAGCGGGTAAGAATCGACAATTGGCGGGTGCCTAAGCGAAAGCTTGAGAGCGATTGCTTGACTGAGAGGCAATTTCATCGAATCCCCTTAGTACTGAAACACTTGTCAGCGGACTCCGCCAAATGTGACCAGCAACGATCACTACAAAACGATTTTGGCACTAATTTGGCTCAAAATTATCTGAATTGGCGGATCTGTCTAGAGGGTCCCAGAGGGCAATAGAGGTCATTAGAGATTGAGGTAACTTGTTGATAAAAATTACTAATTCAGTTGATCTCCAGAGAGAAGCGAAGGATTTTTCGTCGCACACCCCGATGATGCAGCAGTACCTGCGCATCAAGGCCGAGTTTCCCGACACGCTGGTGCTGTACCGCATGGGCGACTTCTACGAGTTGTTTTTTGCGGATGCGGAAAAGGCGGCGCGGTTGCTCGACATCACGTTGACGCGGCGCGGTCAGTCCGCCGGGGAGCCGGTGGTGATGGCTGGCGTGCCGTTTCATTCGGTCGAGTCCTACCTGGTGCGGCTGATCACGCTCGGCGAGTCGGTGGCCATTTGCGAACAGGTCGGCGACGTGGCCACCGCCAAGGGGCCGGTCGAGCGCAAGGTGGTACGGGTCATCACGCCCGGCACCTTGACCGATGCCGAACTGCTATCCGACAAGTCCGAGTCGGTGCTGATGGCGGTGCACCAGGGCCCGCGCAACCAGTGTGGGCTTGCCTGGCTCAGCGTCACGCAGGCGCAATTGCAGCTCGCCCAGTGTGCGCCAGACGCCATCGGCGAATGGATCGCGCGGGTCGGTCCGAGCGAGTTGATCTACGGCGCTGGCGTCACGCCCGCATTCGAGGCCCGGCTCAAGGGCTGGTGCGACACGCAGGGGATTGCGGCGACGACGCGCGCCCATTGGCAATTCGACCCGACGCTGGGATTGCGCAAGTTGCTCGAACTGCTCAAGGTCGCCAGTCTGGCGGCCTGGGACGCGCAGGACCTGCCGCAAGCCCACGCCGCGGCTGCGGCCCTGCTCGGTTATGCCGAGCACACGCAGGGCCGGCCACTGAGCCATGTGCAGGGCATCGTGGTGCAGCGGCAGGATGATCTGGTGCACTTGCCGCTGGCGACCCGCCGCAATCTGGAGTTGACACAGACCTTGCGTGGAGAGGCAGCGCCGACCCTGTTCTCCTTGCTCGACACCTGCCTGACCGGCATGGGCAGTCGCTTGCTCAAGCACTGGTTGTTAGAGCCGCGGCGCGACCGCAGTGCAGCGCGCCAGCGGTTGGAGGCGATCACGTTGCTGCGCGCTGGTCCGTGGCAGGAATTGCGCGCCGCCATCAAGGGCAGCACCGACATCGAGCGTATCAGTGCACGCATCGCGTTGCGTCAGGTTCGTCCACGCGAGCTGGTGGCCTTGCAGGTGACATTGGACAAGACCGCGCAACTGGCGCCGCTGGTGCTGCAACAGGACGGCTGGCTGGCACAACTCGGACAGGAGCTGCAGCCGCCCACGGGATGCACCGAACTGCTGCGTGCCGCGATCCAGGAGACACCGGCTGCGCTGGTCCGTGACGGAGGCGTCATTGCGACGGGTTTCGACGCTGAGCTGGACGAGTTGCGCGCCATCCAGGAAAACTGCGACGGGTTCCTGCTCGACCTCGAACAACGCGAGCGTGCGCGCACCGGCATCGGCAATTTGCGGGTGCAGTTCAACAAAGTGCATGGTTTCTACATCGAGGTCACGCAAGGGCAGGCCGACAAGGTCCCCGCCGACTACCGACGGCGCCAGACGTTGAAGAACGCCGAACGTTTCATCACGCCCGAGCTCAAGTCCTTCGAGGACAAGGCGCTGAGCGCGCAGGAGCGCGCATTGGCGCGCGAGAAGTTCCTGTACGAACAGTTGCTGGATCAATTGCAGAGCCATGTGCCGACGTTGACCTCCGTCGCGCAGGCTCTGGCCACATTGGACGCGCTGGGCGCCTTGTGCGAACGCTCCCTGACGCTGGATTGGTGCGCACCGCAGTTCGCGAGCGACCCCTGCATCGAGATCACGGCAGGTCGCCATCCGGTAGTGCAGGCGCGGCTGGCCGAAACCAGCAGTGGCGCCTTCATCGCCAACAACACCAGCCTGAACAGCCGCACCCGCATGTTGGTCATCACCGGTCCGAACATGGGCGGCAAGTCGACCTACATGCGCCAGATTGCGGTCATTGTGCTGCTCGCCTGCATCGGCAGCTATGTGCCGGCCAGCAGTTGCCGGCTCGGACCGATCGATGCGATCCACACCCGCATCGGAGCCGCCGACGATCTGGCCAACGCACAGTCGACCTTCATGCTGGAGATGACCGAGGCGGCGCAGATTCTGCACGGCGCGACGCCGCATTCACTGGTGCTGATGGACGAGATCGGCCGCGGCACCTCGACCTTCGACGGGCTGGCGCTGGCTTCTGCGATCGCCAGCCACCTGCACAGCAAGTCACAGGCATTCACCTTGTTCGCCACCCACTACTTTGAACTCACCGCGTTTCCGATGGAGCACAAACACGCGGCCAATGTCCATGTCAGCGCAGCCGAATCGGGGCGTGACATCGTGTTCCTGCATGAGGTGCAGGCCGGCCCGGCAAGTCGCAGTTACGGCATCCAGGTCGCACGGCTGGCGGGTATGCCGGCCGCCGTGCTGCATCAGGCGCAGCATGCGCTGGAGGCGCTGGAGAATAGTTCCAATGCCAGCCAGGCGCAGGTGGATCTGTTCGCCGCACCACCGGGCGCGCCCGCACCACAAGCGAGCGCAGTGGAAGCCGCTTTGGCGCGCATCGACCCGGACACGCTCAGCCCGCGCGAGGCGCTGGAGCTGGTGTACGCACTGAAGAAAGCTGCCGACGGCACAGCCTGACCGGTTGACGTCGGCGATCAGCGACAACGCATAGTCGGCGCCAGCTGGCTGGCTCCCAGCGCTACGTGATGATCAGATCTGGCAACCAGGTCGCCAACCAGGGAAACAGGCAGAGCAGGAACAGCCTGATGGCATCGACAACCGCAAACGGCACGATGCCACGCACCACAGTGGCCATCGGCAGGTTGCCCACACCCTGGATGACGAAAAGATTGATACCCACTGGCGGCACGATCATGCCGATCTCGCACACTGTCACCAGCATCACACCAAACCAGATCGGATCGAAATCCAGACTGGTGATCAATTTGAATGCTGGCGCCACCGTCAACAGAATCATCGAGATCTCGTCCATCAGCGCGCCCAGCACGATGTAGAACAACATCAGGATGAAGATCACCGTCCAGCGGTTCAGGCTCAGCTGGTTGATCCAGTCGAGCAAGGCATCGGTCAGGCCGGTGGTCTCGATGAAAAAATTGAAGATGCCGGCGCCGATCAGGATCATGAAGATCATGCCGGTGGTGGTGGCGGTTTCCGATAACGACGATTTGAAATTGGCGAGCGTCAATGTGCCCGACAACCAGGAGACAAGCAAGGCGCCGAATGCACCGACTGCCGCAGCTTCGGTCGGTGAAAAGACACCGACATACATGCCACCGAGCACCACGATGAACAACAGCAGGACCTTCCAGATACCCGCAAAGGCCACGAGCCGTTCGGTCCAGCTGTGGCGCGGGCCCGCCGGACCTGCCTTGGGATCACGCCCGACCGAATACCGCACTGCCGCCAGATACAGCAACATACCGACGATGCCCGGAAGAATGCCTGAGAGAAAGAGCTTGCCGATCGACTGCTCGGTCATCAGGCCGTAAATCACGAACAGGATGGAAGGCGGAATCATCACGCCCAAGGTGCCGCCGGCAGCCACCGACGCAGAAGCCAGCGAATCCGAATAACCCAGGCGTTTCATCTCCGGCAAGGCCACCCGCCCCATGGTTGCAGCCGTGGCAATACCCGAGCCGCAGATCGCGCCGAAAATCGTGCAGGCACCGATCGTGGCCATCGCCATGCCACCACGCACCTGGCCAATCAGTGTCGCGACGAAGTTATACAGGGAACGTGACAAGCCGGCATGGGCCGCGAACACGCCCATCGCGACAAACAGCGGCACGATGGACAAGGAGTACGGAAACGCTGCCTCGAATGCCGAACGACCGAGCATGAAACCGGCAGCGCTCCATCCGGTGGTGAAACTGACGCCGAACACACCGACGATGCCCATGGCGATCGCCACCGGCAGCCGCAGCATGATCAGCGCGATCACCGCGCAAAAACCCACCAGACCGAGCGTGGCCCCGCTCATGGGCTGGCCTGCCGCAACCCGATGCGATCAACCGGGCAATGGCAAGTCTGTGGCGCTTGCACGCCCCTGCCATGTGTCACAGCGGGCAATCCGGATTGAAGTCTGGCTTGCGTCGCTCGCGGTGGCTGGCCACGCCTTCATGCACGTCCGGCCCGGAGAAACCCATGAACTCCAGTGCCAATGAGCTGTCGAAGGTCGGACCCATCATGCGCAGCCAGTTGTTGAGCGCGTATTTGGTCCAGCGGATTGCGGTCTGCGAACCCATGGTCAGCCGCGTTGCCACCTCGAAGGCCTTGTCGCGCAACTCAGCCTCGTCCACCGCCAGCGCCACCAGGCCCAGGCGTTCGGCCTCCTCGCCGCTCATGGGTTCGCACAACATCAGGTAGTACTTGGCCTTGGCCATGCCGCACAAAAGCGGCCAGATGATGGCGGCATGGTCGCCGGCGGCCACGCCGAGCCGGGTGTGGCCGTCGACAATCTTTGCCGTGCGTGCTGCAATCGGAATGTCGGCCAACAACCCTGCCACCAGACCGGCGCCGACGGCCGGGCCGTGCATCGCGGAGACGATGGGCTTATCGCAGTTGATGACGTTGTAGACCAGATCGCGGGCTTCCTTCCAGACCCGGGCCCGCACCGCAAAATCGTTCGCCATATCTTCCACCAGGCCGAAATCGCCACCGGCCGAGAACCCCTTGCCGGCACCACGCAACACGACCGCCTGGATGTCGGGGTCGTCGCCGATGTCGCGCCAGACCATCGAGAGCTCCTTGTGCCCGGTGTGGTCGGCGGTGGCGAGTTTGCCGGCATCGGCTTGTGCGCCGCCCATGACGACTTCGAGAATGCCGCGTTTGCCATCGACGGCGTGGCGGGTGATGGCAAGGCTTTGATAACGGTCGTAACGGCTCATAATTTCTTTCTCGACCCTTGCCAGAAGGGCTCCTTCAAAAGGTTCTTCTGAATCTTGCCGATTGGCGTTTTCGGGAACTCGGTGACAAAACGGATCAGCCGAGGGCGCTTCAGCCGCGCCAGATGGGACTCGACATGGGCCAGCACCTGCGCCTCATCCAGCGTCGTGCCCGGTTTGAGCAGCAGGTAGGCTGCCGGCAATTCGCCGAACTTGGCGTCGGGCACACCAAACACCGCACACTCGGCCACTTCCGGCAACTGGTACAGCACGTCCTCGATTTCTTTCGGATAAACGTTTTCCCCGCCAGAAATCAGCATGTCCTTGGCCCGGTCAACCAGCGTCACAAAACCGTCAGCGTCGATGGTGCCGACGTCGCCGGTGAAGCCCCAGCCGGGCAGCCGATCCGGAAACTTGTAGAACGCCGCTGTCTGCTCGGGTTCGTTGTAATACTCGCGCATCAGGTTTTCGCCACGCGATGCGATCTCACCGAGTTCACCGGGAGCGACTGGCCGGCCTTGCAGGTCGAACAGTCCGATGTCGGCGTTGAAAACCTGGCGTCCGATACTGCCCAGATGGTCCGCAAGGTTCCAGTGGCGCAAGGAGGTGAGCACGCCCATCTCGCTTTGGCCGTAGATCTGGGTCAGCATCAATTGCGGCAATCTTTTTTGCAGTTCGACCTGCACCCAGTCAGGCATCGGCGCTCCGGCGAACGACAGCTTGCGCCAGCTGGCCATTGCCACCGCATCGAAACCCGCATGCGTGGCCAGCGAGTTGGCCTGCGTCGGCACCATGAACGCGGCCGTGACCTTGTCGCGCGCACAGGCAACCATGAAACCCTCGGGCGACCAGGGCGTGACGAAGGTGACGGTGGCGCCCACCAGCATCGCCGGCTGGAACATGATATTGAGCGCTGCCACATGGAACATCGGCGTCACGATCGCGACCACGTCGCGTTCGTCCAGCGCCTCCTCCACCACAACGGTGTGCGCGGTCACCGACCGGGCGCGGTGGGTGCACAACACGCCCTTGGGCCGACCGGTGGTGCCACCGGTATAGGTCATGCAGAACGGGTCGTCTTCGTGCAACAGGACGGCAGGATCATCGTCCGCGAAGCCGGCGTGGAAATCATCAAACGGCACACAGGCCGGGCCGTCAGCGGGCCACGCGGGTGTGGCGGACGCGGCACGCGACTCGGTGCTGTCGATGCGCACCAGCTGTGTGATTGCCGGGCACTGCGGCAACACCTGACGCACCTTATCGGCAAACAACGCATCAAACAGCAACACCTGGGTGTCGGCCTTCTGCAGCACCCAGGCCAGTTCGTCGGGTGCGTACAGCACCGACACGTTGACCATGACCAGGCCACTGCGGGCGACGCCAAAAAATGCGATCGCGTATTCGGGCAGGTTACGCGAGACGATCGCCACCTTGGCGCCCTTGGGCAGTCCCAGTGCCAGCAAGGCGCGGGCCAGCCGATTGCTCGCGCAATCGAATTGCGCATACGTGAGTTGCTGCGCATCGCGGATGATCGCAGTCTTGCGTGGGAACCGCTCTGCCGAGCGGCGCAGCATGTCTCCGGTCAACATGGCTCAGTGCACCGGATGAATCAGCCGTGCCAGGTAGGACCGGCACAACAACAGGCACACCACGACCGATACCGCGCAGCCGAACAGCAGCGGCCACCAATACCAGGTGATCGGGATCGCAATCGTGTTCGAGGTATCGCCATTGACCTGCGCCTGCAGGGCAGCGATGCCTGCATACCAGGTCACGAGCGCCATGAAGCCAGCGGAGAACAGATTCCACAAGGCCATCAGGCCGAACCGGAGCCTGGCCGACAGATGGTTGACGACGAAATCGACGTCCACATTGGCCTCCCGCGCGAAGGTGTACGGAATACACAGGAAGGCACACGCCATGACCAGCAACTGCGTCACGTCGACCATGCCAACGACATTGAGGTTGACGAGGCGCCGCGTGGCGATGTCACCGACGTTGAGCGTCGCACACAGAATCAGCAGGCACACGCCCAACCAGGCACACCACCGTGTAAACGTGTGAACCGGATCAGGCATCGGACGGTGCTGGCGGGTCGTCAGGCCTTCTGGTACTTCGCGACCTGGCGCTGCATCTCGATATAGATCTCGCGCGCGTTGACCACACCCTGACTTTCAAAATCGACCATCGCCTTGTTGAACATCGGCACCAGGGTGTTCTCCCATTGATCGCGCCCGGCCTTGTCCAGCGTGACGATGGTGTTGTTGCGCGCCACCGCGGCAGCCTTGCCCGCCTTGTCCCAGCCATCCCACCAGCCCTGCACCTGCTTGAGCAAAGCTTCGCCGGAGGCATCGTCAATGACTTTTTGCACATCCTTGGGCAAGGAATTGAACTTGCGCTGATTCATGGCGAACCAGAACGATGCGGTGTAGAGCTGGGCATCGAGGTGGAACTTGGTGACCTCGTCGAGCTTGAAGGCACGCACCGGATCCCAGGGGAAGGCTGCGCCGTCTATCACACCCTTTTGCAGATTCTCATAGGCCTGTCCCGGCGGCATACCCACCGGCGTCGCGCCCAGAAACTCGAGCATCATCGAGACCGTCGGCGACGGCGTGCGTATCCGCAGGCCGTGCAGGTCGGCGGGTTTTTCGACGCGTTTGTCCTTGGTGTGGATCAGGCCACCGTTGTGCGTCATCAGCAGCAGCGGCTTGAGGCCTTTGTAGTCGTCCTTGAGGTATTTCGGATACAGGTTCCACATGGCTCGGGAACCTGCTTCAGCGGTTTTCACCAGGAAGGGCATCTCGATGATCAGGCTGCGCGTCATGCGACCGCGTGGATTGCCGCACAAGCCAAAACCGATGTCGGTCACACCGTTGAGCACCTGGTCCAGCTGGTTCGGTGCCGACCCCAACGCCGAACTCGCGGGCGAGATCTGGCAGGTGACAGCGCCGTTGGTTTTGGTCTCGATTTCCTTGGCCCAGGGTGCCATGAAGTCGGTGTGCAACCCGTGCGTGGCAGGAAGGTAATGCGCGAGCTTGAGCGTGATCTTGCTCTGCGCACCAACGATGGCCGGGAATCCGGCAATGGCGCCCGCGGCACCCGCCAGGCTGATAAAACGACGACGAATCAGGCCCATGCGTGTCTCCAGGTTTTGGTTTGCTTCCTGACAATTATGCCATCAGCATAAGCCGCGACCGGGCGGTTTTGGGCCGCACGGCAGCAGCTGTTTTCATCGATCATGGATGCCACGCAGGTCGGCAACAATTGCATCATCCCAGCGGTCGCTACCGACTTGGTACCATGCTTCGGTTGAGCGCCGATGCCGATGCAAGAGTTGCATCGGCATCGGCCTTTTCGACCTTGCCTTCCTGCTATCGCAAAGCCATGACCTACTGCGTCGCCATCAAACTCAACGCCGGACTGGTGTTCCTGCCGGATTCGCGCACCAACGCCGGGCTCGACCATATCAGCACGTTTCGCAAGATCATTGAGGCGCAGCGCCACAAGCCGCTGAAAAAGATCACCAATCCGTTTGAAAGGCTTATCTGATGGCCTTGATTGTCTTTTCGCATGCGAACAGTTTTCCCGCCAGCACCTACCGCGTACTGTTCAAACACCTCAAGGCACGTGGGTTCACGGTCAAGGCGGTCGAGAAGTATGGCCACGACCCCCGTTATCCGGTCACCAACAACTGGCCACACCTGGTGCAGCAACTGGCTGACTTCGCACGCCCCGAAGTCGACAAGGCCGGCGAACCAGCCTTTCTGATCGGTCATTCGCTGGGCGGATTCCTGAGCCTGATGGCGGCGGCACGCCATCCGGAGTTGGCACGCGGTGTGGTCATGCTCGACTCCCCGGTGCTCGGCGGCTGGAAGGCCACCACGCTGGGCCTGATCAAGAGTGCACAAATGGTCGCCGCCGTGTCGCCGGGTGCCGTCAGCAAACGCCGGCGCACCAGTTGGGCCGACGAGGAAGCCGTGCTGGCGCATTTTCAGCCCAAGAAGATATTCGCGCGCTGGGACCCGGCCGTGCTGCAGGACTATGTGCGCCACGGCACCCACGAGCAGGACGGCCAGCGGGTACTGTCGTTCACCCGCGATGTGGAGACCGCGATCTACAACAACCTGCCCGACAACCTGGAAAGGCTGTTCCGGCGCCATCCGCTCAAATGTCCTGTGGCCTTCATCGGTGGTCTGCATTCGCGCGAAATGAAACAGGTCGGTCTGCAGATGACCGAATACCTGACCCGGGGACGCATCCAGATGCTTGATGGCAGCCACCTGTTTCCGATGGAACAACCCGCCGTGACAGCGGCGGCCATCGAGGCATCGGTGCTGAACCTGAGCACGATCGCGCTGTCGGCCTGACGCTCAGTCGGCCCAGGTGACAGCGCCGCTCCACGCGGTCAGCAACACGACGATGCCAAACGCGATCCGGTACCACGCGAACCCGACGAAGGTATGGGACGCGATGTAACGCAACAACCACCGGATGCACAACCAGGCACTGATGAACGAGAACAACAGCCCGACAGAGAACATCGGCAGGTCGGACCACGCCAGCAAGGCGCGTTCCTTGTACAGGCTGTAAACGCCAGCGCCGATCAGCGTGGGTATCGCCAGGAAAAACGAGAAATCCGTCGATGCCTTGCGCGACAAGCCCATCAGCATCCCGCCGATGATGGTGGCGCCGCTGCGGCTGGTGCCGGGAATCATCGCCAGACACTGCACGAAACCGACCTTGAGTGCATCGCTCCAGCGCATTGCGTCCACGCTCATGATGCGCGGCGCAGTTGCAGCCTGGCTTTGCCGCCGCTCCGCCCACAGGATGATCAACCCACCAATGATGAATGCGCTGGCCACCACCACCGGCGTGAACAGAT
>CAJDVP010000078.1_pt1 | contig 10046 bp, 8 predicted proteins | sample 7391311 | NCBI WGS metagenome assembly CAJDVP01 (sample SAMEA7055711, study PRJEB34461) | soil metagenome | biome: terrestrial ecosystem; feature: Peninsula; material: soil | place: Antarctica | collected 2016
GGTGACATTGGCGGACATCAGCACCGCGCCCCCGTCCAGGTCGATCTCGCCAGTGTCATCTGCGGTTCGCCTCAAACAGGCTGCGCATCCAGGTCCACATTGCCCAGAACATCAAGGCTGGTATCACCAGTGTCTGCAACACGAACACCACCATCAGCCGGATCAGGTGTTCGATGGCGTTCTCTACCGCCTGCCTGAGATCATCGAAGCGGGCCTTGACGTCTGTGTTGTGGTTGAACCAGCCACGAAGCCTGTCGATCAGTCCCTGGTTGGCTGGCTCCAATGGGAATGCCGAGTCCTGTTTGGCGGCATCGACCTGCGCGGTGGCTATCGCCTGCTGGCTGACCCGGTAGTCGTCGGCCAGGAACTTCTGCCACACCAGGTCGCTGCCGATCGCCATCACCGGCACCGCGAAACGCAACATCAGCAGCATCACGAGCAGGCGCGACAACCAAGGCGCGACCGGTTGAAGTCGCGTCCGCTGCCAACCCCAGGCCAGGACGACCAGCGTCAAGGCCAACGAGACCGGCCAATAGCTCCCGATACCGATCAGCACCTTCTGTGCGCCAAACAACACGCTGGCGCCGAGCATCAGATCGGAGAACCGCTCTACCAGGTCATTGACCGGATCGAGCAGTTGCCCTGGCGCGAAAGTGGCGCCGACGCCCGCCGGCTGCACCGAGATTTCGGTTCCCTGGGCCACCGAGATGGCCGCATTCAAGGCACGTGCGGTCGCAAAACTGACCAGCGCGCGTTTGAGTCCCGCATCTACCTGCCGGATCGCCGGCGCGTCCTGCGGTCCCAGCCACGCGCACGCGAGCAGTGCCAGCATCAACAAGACCGGGATTGCGCGTTGCAGGGCTGCTGTCATGGTCACTCCCGTGGGATTGCCGGAAGCAGGATGCTCGCGGACACCACAGGAATTATCCCCATGCCGGCACGCCGGCGTTTTGCCGCGGTCGCCGCTTATCGCGCGGTGCTTCCTGGCCCCCTTGCAGGGGTGCGAGGGGGCCAGAAGTTACCGGTCAGGCGGCTTTGACAGTCGCCTCGGCCTTGCGTGCCACGCGACGTGCGGCGTTCGAGGTCTCGGTTGCGGTATTCGCAACGGCCGAAACCACTCGCTTGCCAGTTGCCCGGGTTTTGCGCGCAACACGGCGGGCGGCGTTCGAGGTGTCAGTGGCGGTCTCGGCGACGAACGTGCCTGCCTTGCGGGTGGCTGCCTTGGTGACGCGCTTGCGCGTCGCGGTGGCCTTGTCCGTGGAGACCTTCAACTTGCGCGTGGCCAGGGCCTTGGCCGGCATCTCCTTGCCGGAGACGCGCTTGACCAGTTCGCTGCTGCCTTCCTCCAGGCGATCTGCGACCTTGACCACCAAGTTGGCAGCTGGCATTGCGACGCGGCTCAGGCTGGCCAGCGCGTTCAGGTTGGCAGCGCGATCGATTCGATCAGCGTTTGTGGCCAGCAGGCTCACGCTCTTCGTGGCCAGGTCCACGGCAACGCCGACGACGTTCTGCGCCCGATCGGTGCTGAAGTGCACACCCTTGACGTAGTAGCCGCTGACACGTTGCTGGGAGCCGATCAGGTTCGAGCGCAGGTCCTTGCGCAGCGCTGCGGCACCTCGGTTGACGACCGCGGCAAAGCGCTGGTCGACGAAGCCGGCGATACGCTCACCGCCGAATCGATAGGTGTTGATGACGTTGGTCGCGGTGATGCCATAGGTGGCAATGACGTCGGTGGCAACGCTGGAAAGGCTTTTGTTGGACATGCAGGACTCCGTTGAATTGAACAGGCTGACCCGATCGTGGGACTGCGTTTTGCGGGCCGCTTCCAATCAGGAATGCGCCTAGTGTCTCGCCAAGTCCTAGGGGATGCACCTCAAATTCAGGGTTTTCCCTAGACCGGGCGCTCTATTGAGTCGGCCGCGTGCCTCGTGATGTCGCCTCTGGCGTCCAATTGCGCTGGACCGCGCAGCCACGGCAGCGAGCGACGCCAGGTGCGTGTCCGACCATCATTCCCTTGGATGCGTCACATTCTTCGGCTTCTATTGCACCAGATCAAATGCACCATCGGTTAGCGGCCTTGTGGACGGACGCGTTGGGGGTCAGAATGGTCCGGTGACCTGACTTGGCGCTTCTGTCAGGCATGTCAGCGTCTGTTCGGGCGCACCGGGTCACAAAGGGGTGTCATGGCAAAACTTCGCGTCGTCCCGGCGGCCCAACCTGTGACGGGCAACAGCGACCTGCGTTCACAGGTGCATTTCTGCGCTCAGACCGGTCAGATCTGGCTGCACGAACACCGCATGCTGCTGATCCACGCGCAGGCCCAGGCGCTGCTGCGCAAGGAACTGATCGATACGCTGGGCATGCACCGTGCGCAGGCTCTGTTGAGCCGCATGGGATATGAGTCCGGCGTGCGGGATGCCGAACTCGCACGCACCCGTGCCCAAAGCCTGAGCGATCTCGAAGCCTTCATGACCGGCCCCGAGCTGCATACGCTGGAGGGCATTGTCAAGGTGACGCAGATCCGGCTCGAGATGGACCGGGCCGCCGGCACCTTCTATGGCGAATTTCTGTGGGAAAACTCCTGGGAAGGACAGTGGCATCGGCACTATTACGGCGTCCACTCCGAACCGGTGTGCTGGACCCAGATCGGCTACGCCTGCGGTTACACCTCGGCATTCATGGGGCGCCGCATTCTGTACAAGGAGGTCGAATGCGCCGGCATGGGCAACGACCACTGCCGCATCATCGGCAAGCCCATCGACGAGTGGGAGGATGCCAGCGAATACGCGCACTTCTTCAACCGCGAATCGATTGCCGATCAGTTGATCGACCTGCAGACGCAGGTGGTCGAACTCAGGACCAGCATCGACGGCAAGGAAGGTCTGCCATCGGACATGGTGGGCGACTCGCCTGCCTTTCGTGCCGCCTATGAGCTGCTGCGCCAGGCCACTGGCAACCAGATCACGGTGCTGCTGCTTGGCGAGACCGGCGTTGGCAAAGAGGTGTTTGCGCGTGCCCTGCACGACCGCAGCGCGCGGCGCGCAGCCTCCTTTGTGGCAATCAACTGTGCCGCCATCCCGGCCGATCTGGTCGAATCGGAATTGTTCGGCGTCGAGAAAGGCGCCTACACCGGCGCGCTGGCATCTCGCGCGGGTCGCTTCGAGCGCGCCAACGGCGGCACGCTGTTCCTCGACGAAGTCGGTGATCTGCCGTTGGCTGCGCAGGCCAAGCTGCTGCGGGTGCTGCAAGAGGGTGAGATCGAGCGCCTGGGCGATCAGACCGTGCGCAAGGTCAATGTCCGGCTGGTGGCGGCGACCAATGTCGATTTGCGCGTGCGGGTGAAGGAAGGGCGGTTTCGCTCCGACCTGTACTACCGGCTCAATGCCTATCAGATCAACATCCCGCCGCTGCGCGAGCGCAAGGAGGACATCTCACCGCTGGCCAGACGTTTCCTGGAGAAATACTGCGCACTCCATGACAAGCGGATCAAGGGCTTTACCGACAAGTCCAAGCGTGCGCTGCTGACGTATGCCTGGCCGGGCAACATCCGCGAGTTGCAGAACATGGTCGAGCGCGGAGTCATTCTGGCGCCTGGCGGCACCCGCATCGAAGTGCATCACATGTTCTCGGCCTTCGATGAACGTGAATCGCTTGAGTTGGAACTCAATGCCCAGGGAGACATTCAGACGCCTGCGTCCGAGCGCTGCCAGGAATTGTGCGAAACCGTTCTCAACGGTGTCATGACACTCGACCAGCTCGAAGCCATGTTGCTGGAGACAGCGGTCGACAAGTCCCGCGGTAATCTGTCGTCGGCGGCGCGTATGCTGGGAATTACCCGACCGCAACTGGCGTACCGGTTGCGGCGCATGCAAGAAGAGGCGGCGGCATCAAGTGCTGCAGCGCGCGCAGCACCCGCTAGCGAGGATCCGGGATGAGACACCCAGCTTCAACCTCCTTCGTCTGGATCGGGTTTGTAGTCCCCAGATGGTGATTGCATTGGCGGCCCGACCGCTTGCAGAAAGCTGCGCTGCGCGCCGTCGAGCACCAGACAAGTCAAAACTCCTGTGGCAAAGGCGCCGGTATCGATGCCAATGCGATTGGGTCGAACAACCGGCTCGGGCTCGACGCTGTGTCCATGGACAACCATGGCACCGTGGTTCGCCTGCGATTCCAGAAATCGCCTGCGAATCCACATCTGGTCATGGTCGCTTTGTGCTTGCAACGCAACCCCTGGGCGAACGCCAGCGTGCACGAAATGGTAGCCCGCCTCGTCGTGACTGGCGCGCAGGTCGCGCAGGAAGGTCAGGTGCTCGGGCGGCAGTGCCAGCGCGAAGCGCTGTTGCAGCGCACGCAGCGTGGCCGGGTCGCGTGCCGCCGGATCTTGCGCAACGACGCCATAGTGCGCCAGCGCATCGAGTCCGTTGTAGTCAAACCAGTTTAGCGCTGCGTCCAGGTCTCCGGCCAGGAAGCGCAAGGCCAGGTCCTCGTGGTTACCCTTGAGAGCGACCACCGTGGCTTCGCCCGGCAGGTCCGGCTGCCAGGTGCGCACCCGCTCGACCACTGCTTGTGAATCCAGCCCTCGGCTCAGGTAGTCTCCCAGGAACACCACCACATGACGGAGGTGCCCGGTTTGCCGTGCGTGCTGCTCAATGCCTGCAAGCAACGCATCGAGCAGGTCGCAGCGGCCATGAATGTCACCCACCGCATAGACCGTGCGATCAGTCGCTACGCGCCAAGCCGGTGCAGACGATTCTGCACAGGCCAGCCAGCGCAGCGTCACCATCGCCACATCGCCTCAATGTGTGCTGGGACTACCGCGATCCCGCCCGGTCCAGCGCGCGAACAAGTTGTGCTCGATACCTACCTGATCGAGCGCCTTGCCCAAGGTCTGGTGCACGATGTCCATCACGGTTTGCGGCCGGTGATAAAAGGCGGGCATCGGGGGCAAAAGGATGCCGCCATAGTCCGCTACCCGGGCCATCAATTCGAGATGCCCCTTGTGCAAAGGGGTTTCGCGGACCAGCAGAACCAGGGGACGCCGCTCCTTGAGCGTGACGTCGGCGGCGCGAATCACCAGGTTGTAGGTGAACGAATTGGCAATCGCCGACAGTGTCTTGATGGTGCAGGGCGCCACGATCATGCCGCGCGTGCGAAAAGAGCCACTGGCCACTGCAGCACCCACGTCCTTGTTGAGGTAAACCACGCTGGCCAGCGCCTTCACGTCCTCGATCGTGTACTCGGTCTCGATGGCCAGGTTCATGCCGGCCGCCTCGCTCAGGATCAGATGCGTCTCCTGTCCCAGGTCGCGCAGGATACGCAGCATTTCAACACCATAGATCACGCCGGTGGCGCCGGTGATGGCCACCACCAGTGGCAGGTTTTTGGATTCACGCATGAAGGATTATTGTCAATGGATTGGCGCGTTTTCGAACTGCTCCCATTTGCTCAGGCAATGGGCGGCCAACTGGAAGATCTCATTGGCGGTGATGATGCCCACCACCTGCTCGCCGTGCAACACCGGGAACTGCGCCACATGCAGTTCGCGGCCCAGACGCAGGCACTCTTCCATGCTGTCTTCGTCCCGGACGGTCGCGGGGTTGCGCACCATCACGTCGCGCACGCGCAGTCGGGTCACGAAGAAGTTGTATTCGTCGGGGTCTTGCTTGCGCATCACAAAGTTCCCCATGCGCATCATGTTGGCGCGTGTCACCAGTCCGCGCAGCCGGCCCTGATCCACCACTGGCAGCGCATGCAGCTGGTGGTCTGACAGTAGCTGCTTGGCGTCCGACACCAGGGTGTCGCTGGGGATCGTCATCGGGTTGGTCTGCATCCATTTGCGTACCATCATGGGTAGTTCTCCAGTCGCATGTTGCTTGCCGGTGGCATCAAGCCGCCTGAGACAGATCGAGCAGTCGGGCGCGCAGCGCCTTTTTGTCAACCTTGCCCGAGTCGCCCACTATGGGCATTTGCTCGGTCAATTCCAGCCGCTCTGGCCATTTGAATTTCGCCGTCTTCTTGCTCGCCAGAAACTCTTTCAATCCATCGAGCGTCAGTGTCTGGCCACGGCGCGGCACCACGAAGGCGCAGGCACGCTCACCGTACTCGGCATCGGGCATCGCCACCACCGCCACCGCAGCCACGCTGGGGTGCTCGTTGAGCATGCCCTCGACCTCGGCCGGGTAGATGTTCTGGCCACCGCGAATGATCACGTCTTTCTGGCGTCCCAAGATCCACAGGCAGCCCTGGTCGAACTTGACCACGTCCTCCGTGGTGCACCAGCCGTCTGCGTCGAACACTTCGGCAGTCATGGCGGCATCGCGATAGTAGCCGGCTGGCGAATGCGGACCGCGAAACCACAGCACGCCTGGCTCGCTGGGTGGCACCTCGCGCCCGTCCTCGCCCATCAGCCGGACCTGATTGCCCGGCAGCATCTGCCCCACGGTCAGGCGGCGCAGCTCACCCGGATCGCTGACCCGGCAGCCGCTGACAGAACCCTTGTCCTGGGTGCCCAGATCGGAGGTGATCACCGCACCAAAGCGCGCCTCTGCCTCCTGCGCCAATTGCGGCGACAGATAGCCACCCGCCGAGCGGATGAAGCGCAGCGACGACAAGTCGTATTGCTCGACGTTCAGCTCCAGCATGCGCACCAGATGCGTCGGTACCACGCCAATGGCGGTCACCTTTTCGCGCGCCATGGTTTGCAGCGCCACCTCGGGATTGAAGTCCTCCAGCAGCACGGTTTTGGCGCCGCACAACGGGGCGGCAAAGTAGGTCAAGGTTCCGGCTGCGCCCCCCGCATGCGGGGCGATCGCCATGGTGATGTCGTCCTTGGTCAGGGCCCACAGATCGATGCGTCCCTTGGAAGTGCACACACGCGGCGCCAGCGGCCACTCCACCAGTTTGGGTAAACCAGTGGAACCTGAGGTGGTGGTCAGTAGCGCCACATCGAAGAATGGATCGAAGCGCCGCGCATCCAGCGCCGCGCGGTCAGCACGTCCCAGATACTGCTGCGCCATGCGCGTCAGGGACTGCGTGCCGTCGGGAGCGTTGTCCGGCACCGCATCGTCGAACAGGTAGATGCGACGCAGCGATGGAAAGCGCACCATCAGATCGCGGTACATCGCCAGGTAGTCGAACCCTCGAAACACAGCCGGAATCACCGCGACCTCGGCCTGTGTCTTCTCCAGAATGTCCTCAAGCTCGTTCTGACGCAGCGTGGCGAACGCCGTCATTGAAATCAGGCCGGCGCGCTCGGCAGCGGCGCGCGCCAGAAACCCATAGACGCTGTTGGGCGCCTGGATCACGATGCGCGCGCTCTTGGGGATGCCCGCCTCGACCCAGCCGGTGGCAATCGCATCCACCAGGTCGCGTGCCTGACGCCAGGTCACGCGGTGTTGTGAATCAACGAGTGCCTCCTGGTCCGCCAGCTCACGCGCATTGCGATCATAGGAGTCGTAGAAGGTTTCGTTGGTCCAGTAGCCGGCGCGGACGAACTCGTCCACCATGGCCTGGGTGTAGCGCAGCACTTTCATGATGGTTCGGCCTTTGGTTACTTACTGCCTTTGGCCTTGCCCTTGACTTCCGGTCGCGTCAGGCGGTTGATCATGCCCGCTACCGGACTGGGGCCGGTAAAGCCGTACTCGTTCCAGCGGTCTGACACCTTTTGCAGCACGGTGCGGTCCATGAAGATCTCATTGGGCTTATCGACCCACTCGTAGGGGGTGCAGGCATCCAGGATGATGCGGCTGGTGATGTCGCGTGCGTCAATCGGAAGACCCGGGTCCAGTGGGGTGGAGCGGCCGCGATCGATGATCTGTGCCGAGCGCTTCGGATCGAACCGCGTGGACAGCGCCCACCAGATGCGGTCCCAGTCATCGGCCTCAATGTCGTGGTCCACCACGATCACGCCCTTGAGTCCATAGTGGCCAGTGGTGGTGGCGATCACGGCATTGCCCACATGGTTCGAGTGGCCGGGGTACATCTGCTTGACTGACACCACCGCCCAGAAACGTCCGCAGGCCTCGGGCGGAATGTAGACGCTCTGGATGCCTGGTACTTTCATGGTCTCCAGGTCGTACCACAGCGTCGCTGTGCGGTTGAGCGACTGGATCATGTGAATGTCGTTGATCGGCTTGCCCACGGTGGTGGACCACATGATGGGTTTGTTGCGGTGCAGGATGCGGGCGATGCGCAGCACCGGTTTCGGGTAGTCCTTGCCCTTGTTGCCCGAGTAGTAGCCGGTGTACTCGCCAAACGGGCCTTCGTCCATCAGCTCATTGGGGTCGATCCAGCCCTCTGCAATGATCTCGGCGTTGGCCGGCAGCGTCAGGCCAGTCAGCTCCGACTTGAACACGGGCACTGGCCGTTGACGCAGCGAGCCGGCCACGTCGTACTCATCTACCTGCGAGCTCACGAGAGTGGAGGCGGCCAGGAACAGCACCGGGTCGCAGCCCACCACGGCGGCGGCGGGCATCAGTTCACCACGCTCCTGGTACTTCTTCATGTGCATGTCGCCATGCTTGCCCTTGATGATCTGCGAGCCCAGCAGATTCTTGCCCAGCACCTGCGAACGGTAGGTCCCCAGGTTGGTCCAGCCGGTGTCTGGGTCCTGTGTGACCAGGAAGCCCGAGGTCACGAAGAAGCGCCCGCCGTCATCCGGATAGAACCAGGGTGATGGAAATTTCTCGATGTCCACGGCATCGCCGGTGATCACGTTTTCCATCACGGGTGGGTTGTCGACGAACTCGGGTTTGACCATTTGTTTGGTCGTCAGCTCCATCCATTTCTTTGAGAGCTGACTCATCGACAGCGAAGGGTCCTGTTCCAGCGCGATGGCCAGCCGTTGCGAGGTGGTGAAGGCGCTGGTGAACACCGGGATGTCGTTGTCCTTGACGTTCTCATACAGCAGGCCAGGGCCTTTTTGCTCTTCGTTCACCTTCGAGACGTGGCAGAGTTCGAACTTCCAGTCCACCTCGGTCTTGACACGGTGTAATTGCCCATTGGCTTCCAGCGCAGCGATATAGCTGCGCAGATCGTCAATGAGTCCTACCTTCGTACGTGCATTCATGTTTGCTCCTGTTGATTGATGCGTTGGGGATAAAAAGGGGATGCGTCAGCTCACGCGCCGGCCGGCCAGCATGCCGCTGAGGATGTAGTCCATGGCGGAGCCCACTGCGGCCTTGGCCTGATCCTTCGATTGCTTGCTCCAGACCGTTTCGGGGCGCGCCTGCAAGATGAAAATATTGCCGCCTGCCGGCACGTCTTTATCGATGGCCCACTCGATGTCCATTGGGCAGCCGTAGTGTTGTTCGATCTTTTTGCCCATCCAGGCCAGCTCGGTAATTTCATCGTCGATCAGCGACTGCACCTTCTGCCGCTCGAACGGCACATCCATCTTCTGGGAAGTCTGCGTGCGGGTGTCCACGGTGTAGCAAATCAGCTTCTCCGAGACCGTGCGGTCGATGATGTCCAGCGTGATCTTGTTGACCACGAAATGATCTGGCGTGACCTCGCCCGACACCACTGACTCGCCAAAGCCGAAATTCGAATCGATCACGATCACCGAGCGGTCTCCGTTGCCAGGGTGCACGGTGAACATCACACCCGCGGTGTACGAGTTGGCCATCTTCTGCACGCCCACGCTGATGGCCAATTGCTCATCCGCAAAGCCTTTGTTGGCGCGGTAGGCAATGGCGCGTGCGGTGTACAGACTGGAGATACAGCAGCGCATGTAATGCAGCACCTCATCGACGCCGCGCACCCAGAGGTAGGTGTCCTGCTGGCCGGCAAAACTGGCGCCGGGCAGGTCTTCGGCTGTCGCGCTGGAGCGCACCGCCACCGGCGCGGCCGGCATGCCGCAGCGTAGCGACAGCTTGCGGTAGCACTCGGCCACCTGATCTTCGATCTCGACTGAAAAGGGATGTTCTTCGATCAGCGCGCGTATTTGGGCACTGATAACCTCCAACGCTTCCAGGTCGTCGCAGTTGGCCCCGCGCAGCAGCGTGGCCACTGACGCGTCCACTCCCGACTCGGCCATGAACTGGCGA
>CAJDVP010000149.1_pt1 | contig 9999 bp, 6 predicted proteins | sample 7391311 | NCBI WGS metagenome assembly CAJDVP01 (sample SAMEA7055711, study PRJEB34461) | soil metagenome | biome: terrestrial ecosystem; feature: Peninsula; material: soil | place: Antarctica | collected 2016
ATGACCAACGTGCCCGCGCAAGTCGCGTTCGAATGGAGTAGAACCGTGCGACAAAGCCGGCTGCACAGACGCACACCAATGCCAGCATCCGTTGCGTCAGGCCGATGACCTGACCACAATAGAGGTGATGGAGAGCAACGATGCACTGACTGATGGTCATGACTGATGAGCGAACCCGCACCCATCTGCAGACGCGACGATGTTTGCGGGGGCTGAAGGATTCAGCGATGAAGCAGGACGTACCTCTAGCCGTTCGTGAGCAGGCCCTACGTGTGCTGCGGCGTCACCGCGGGCCTAGCCAAATCGCCCTTGAGCACAGGGGACGTCTGACTGATGTGGCTTTGCCACATTGGTCAATTTGTGGAGAAGTTCCAGTGACACAGGGAAAGCGCAGTGCCTTGTTCGGCCATGACGGGGCTCGTCGACATGACTGACGGCCGGATGCTGCGCATACAACTCGCGAGCGACCTGCACCTTGAGGTCCTCGAATCACGCTTTCCTGGCGAGCGGTTGATTGCGCCGGCGGCCGATGCTGACTTGCTTGTGCTTGCCGGCGACGTGGCGAATGGTAGACGTGCCATCGAACTCTTCGCGGACTGGCCCGTGCCAGTCCTCTGTGTCGCCGGGAACCACGAGTTTTACGATCTCAGCTGGGAGACTACTCGTGCAGACCTTCGGCAAGCGGCGCGCGGTACCAGCGTGCTGTTCCTCGACAACGACGTCGCGGACTTGAGCATCTTCCGCGACTGGTGCGCTCCCCGCAGGGAGAAACTCAACCGCGTCCGGTTTCTAGGCTCGACCCTGTGGACCGACTATCGATACGATGCAGGTATGACACAGCAACAGTTGATGGAGCATGCAGAGATGCGCATCCGAGACCACAGTGTCATCAGGACAAGAGATGGGCGCTTCACTGCCGCTCATGCCCTAAGCGACCACGAGTCATCGCGGGCCTGGCTTGAACAGGAACTTGCCAAGCCGTTCATCGGGAAGACCATAGTTGTAACCCACCACGCGCCTCACCCGCTGAGCGTGCATCCTCGATATCAGACGGTGGACTCGCTGGCGACGAACGCCGCGTACGTCAGTGACTTGGAGCCGCTTCTGTATAAGGCTGATGTCTGGTGCCACGGGCACGTCCACGACTCGTTTGACTATCACGTCGGAGACTGCCGCGTTGTGGCAAATCCCAGGGGCTATGCGAGAAATCGAAACAGCGCAATCAATGTCAGCGACCTCCGGTTCGAGAACGCCGATTTCAAGTGGGCATGCGTCATCGACATTGAGGTGTAGCTCTTCGCCATGTCATGGCCCGGCGTTTGGTCACAGCACCACCAACTCGGAGTTCTTTCTGCAGGTCACCAGTACGCAATCGGCGCCCATCGCCAGCGCCAGATTGAGCGCCAGAAAACAAAAAAGCGACCCTGCTTGGGGGCCGCTTTCTCATCCAGTCCGTCTGAATCTTGTTGATTCATAACGGTTTGTATCTGGTGGCCTGGGGCGGAATCGAACCACCGACACAAGGATTTTCAATCCTCTGCTCTACCGACTGAGCTACCGGGCCAGAGCGGGTGAGTATAGCAGCGCAAAACCCGGCCCTGCGCAGGCATCAGGCGATGCCGCGCTTGCCGCGTGTCAGGTCGACGCCGAGTTGTTTGAGCTTGCGGTAGAGGTGGGTACGCTCGAGGCCGGTCTTCTCGGCGACCCGGGTCATGGAGCCACTTTCGCGTGCCAGATGGTATTCGAAATACGCTTTCTCGAATTCGTCACGTGCCTCGCGCAGTGGTTTGTCCAGGCCAAAACTCTGGCGCGGCATCAGGTTGTTGTCGACGGTGCTGCTGGCCTCCGCTGCCGTGTCGACAACCAGTTCAATGGACAGGCTGCTGGCCACTGGCGCAAATGCGGGTGATTGCAACTTGCGTACCATGCCCCGGGCCAGACCTTGCTCGACCGCCTTGAGTAATTTCTGCATCGTGATCGGCTTTTCCAGAAAAGCCAGCGCACCGATCTTGGTTGCCTCCACAGCGGTGTCGATGGTGGCGTGGCCACTCATCATGATCACCGGCATGGTGAGCACGCCAGCAGAGGACCACTCCTTGAGCAGTGTGACGCCGTCGGTGTCGGGCATCCAGATGTCCAGCAAGACCAGGTCGGGGCGGTCGCGTTGGCGGGCCTCGCGGGCCTGCTGCGCATTCTCTGCGACCTCGACCGTATGGCCTTCGTCGTTGAGGATTTCCTGCAACAAATCCCGGATACCGAGTTCGTCGTCAACCACCAGAATATTTGCCATATAAGTGCGCTGCCCTTGCCTGTGCCGGTACGCTGCCTCAGGCTGGGCTGCTGTCCGGATCGGTATTGTCCACAGCGAATGATAACGACACTTGTGCGCCCAGTACTTTGCCGTTGTCCATGCGGTTTGCGATGTCGATGCGCGAGCCGTGTTCATCGGCGATCTTCTTGACGACCGCCAGCCCGAGTCCGGTTCCCTTGGCCTTGGTCGTGACGTAGGGTTCAAACGCGCGCTTGAGAATGGCCTCCGGAAATCCGGCGCCCTGATCCTGCACCACCAGGCGTACCCGGCGACTGGTGGGCACCCAAACCGTGCGCAGCGTGACCATGCGCACGACACCTGCTTCATCGGCCAAGGCGGTGATCGCATCTTGCGCGTTCTGCACCAGGTTGTGCACGACCTGGCGCAACTGCTGCGCGTCGCCGAGGATAGGCGGGCAACGCGCGTCGAGTTCCATCAGCACCGGCACCTGTGCGTTGTCGCTTTCATAGAGCAGCACGATATCTGCCAGCAAGGCATTGAGATCAAGCGGCTTGAGCTCGGCCGCCGGCAACCGCGCATAGTCGCGAAACTCGTTGACCAGCCGCTTCATCGCATCGACCTGATCGACGATGGTCTTGACCGACTTGGTCAACACCGCCTGTTCGGGGCCCAGCTGGATCGGCGTGAGCGGGTTCTTGATTTCGTGGGCCAGGCGCCGTGCGACCTCGCCCCAGGCTTGTGCGCGCTGCGCCGACACGATCTCGGAAATATCGTCGAACACCAGCAGCCGGTCGGTACCTGGCAGCTTGGCGCCACGCGCCACCAGCACGATCGTGTTGTCTAAAGCCTGCATCGTTGCACCCGACGCGCTGGCGCCAAGTTCGAATGATTGCTGCCAGTGGTCAAGCCCATCTGCGCTGCGTTCGCCAAGGAAGGCATCGAAGCGACTCTGAACCTGCTGCGCGAACGTGGTGATGCCGGGCACCTCGTCGAGTCGCCTTCCCTCGTAGGCCGCCAGCGGCAATCGCAGGATGCGGGTCGCTCCCGGGTTGGATGAACGGATCACGCCTTCGGCGCTGAGCACGATCACGCCTGCCGTCAGATTGTCCAGGATGGTCTGCAGGTTGGCGCGCGCTGCATTGACCTGCTCCATGCTGGTGCTGACCGCCTGGCGTGCGTCGGCCAGTTGCCGGGTCATGTTGGCGAAATCGCGCGTGAGACCGCCGAGTTCGTCGCGGCTGCTGAGCGTGACCTTGGGCGTGAGGTCGCCGGCAGCCACCTTGCTCACGCCGTCAGCGAGCAACAGCAACGGACGCACGATCTGGTTGCCCAGCACCACCGCCAGCAAGACCGCACCAAACACCGCCAGGAACAGACTCAACGTCAACGTGCCGATGTACATGCGCTTGAGGCCTTCGCGTGCCAGCGAACGTTGCTGGTATTCGCTGTAGGCCTGGGTCACGGCCAGCGCATTGGCCACCAGTGCGGTGGGCAGGGCCTGGGTCACCAGCACGAAACGCGGCTCGTCCAGCACCGCAAAACTCGGGTTGGGAACCAGCACCAGCACCTTGACACGTGCATCGCCAACTGTGGTGGCAGTGGCATCTTCCAGACCCTCGATCCAGGTCACCGACCGTGCGGTCCGCGCGGTACGGAACTGCTGCGCCGACGGCCGTTCGGCGGTGAGCTTGAAGCGCGACTGGCTGGCCGACGCAATCAGCTGGCCCGATGCCGAAAACAGGCCTATATCGCTGGCACCGAGCTGGTCGCGCAGACGCTCCAGCGGCAGCGTCATGGCCGCGTTGACGACCCCGGACAACTGCGATACCGACAGGCGGGTCTTGTTGCTCAGGTCATTGGACAAGGCTTCCAACGAGACCCGCCCCAGGTTCAGGCCGGCGTCCAGTGCGCCTTCCACCTTGACGTCGAACCAGGTTTCGATCGAGCGCGACACGAACTGGTAAGACACCACATAGATCAGCACTCCCGGAGCGAAACCCGCCAGCGCAAACACTGCAGCGAGCTTGACCAGCAAGCGACTACCGAAACGACGCTTGCGCAGGCGCACCAACAGGCGCACGCCGATCCAGACGATGACCAGCAGCAGGATACCGGCGACGACGACGTTGAGGCCGAACAACAAGGCGTAATTACGCTCGTAGAGCTCACGATTGTTGGTGGCCTGGGTGAGCAGAAACAACAACACCAGGCCGATGGCGGCCATGGCGGCTATGCCCACACCCACCGTCCAGCGCAGGCCACGGACATCGTGCGAGCGCGCCGGCATGGTGTCCCGGTGATCTAGCGTGCTCACTGGCTGCTTTCGGGTCCGATCTGCTGGCTGGCGCTGACGCTGATCTTCCAGTCGGACTGGCCAAACGCCCCGATCTGGAACGGGCGCGGCAGCTGGCTTGTGTCCAGGCCGAAGCGAAATTCGACCTTGTGTGTTGCGTCGTTGTCGATCACGCTGGCGTCGGCGATTTTCCAGCCGGAGATTCGCTCCATCGTGGCCAAGGCTTCGTCCAGGGTGTCGAAATTGAGATTCAGTGCCAGGCCCAGACTATTGGGCCTGATCGGCCCGGAGGCGACATTGAGACGCCAGCGGCGGGTCAGCGGATGGAATGCCAAGCGCATGTGACGCTGGGCGCTGGCCACCTTCTGGTCGGTCCAGTACCAGCGGTGGCGCACCAGATCGGCCTCGGCCAGGAAAACCATGGCAACACCCTTGAGCAGAGCGTCTTCGACGGCCGGGGGCAAGACAAGTCGCACGGTGGCAAACAGGATCAACCCTTCGGGCGAACGCTCCAGACGCAGATCGGTGACCTCCGAGCCGTCTTGTGCCCTGGCGGCCTGGAACGGGAACATCAGCAACATGCAACAGGCCAGCAGACACGCGCACAAGCGGTCAAGGCGCGCGTTTTTCCAGCAATGCGTAAAAGAATCCGTCATGGTCACCGTATCGATTGTCCGGGACAGTGCCGTCGTTGTCCGTCAAACAGGGCAGCAAATGCCCTGGAGAGGGCAGTAAAGCGGCGTCGGTGTTGTGTTCAACAAACGTTTGTATCTGGTTGTCACCCTCGGCACGAAACACCGAACAGGTGCAATACAGCATTTGGCCGCCGGTTCGCAACAAGGGCCACAAACTGGCGAGCAAACGGGCCTGCTGACCGGCGAGCTGTTCCACGTCCGATGCACGGCGCAGCCAGGGCACGTCCGGATGGCGCCGTACGATACCCGACGCAGTACAGGGTGCATCGAGCAAGATCGCATCAAACGGCTCGCCGTTCCACCACTGGGCGGGTTGCACGGCGTCGGCCACAACGACCTCGGCGTGCAGGCCGAGCCGCTCCAGCGTCTGACCGATCCGTACACCCCGCTTCGGGTCGACATCGAGGGCAGTCACCAGGCAGTCGGCGATCTCGAGCAGATGCGCAGTCTTGCCGCCCGGCGCTGCGCAGGCATCCAACACCCGCAGCGGCTTGTCTTGGGGCAGGTCCCGCAACAACAAGGGTGCCGCCCTCTGCGCTGCCGCGTCCTGGACGGACACCAGTCCGGCGTCGAAGCCCGGAATGCGATGCACCGGCATCGGGCGCGCCAGTTGCACACCCGCAGGACCCACTGCAGTGGCCGCGATCCCATGCTCAGCCAGCAATGCCAGATAGTCACTCTGGCTGGTGCGCCGGCAGTTGATCCGCAAGGTCATCGGCGCATGGACACGATCGGCCGCCAGCACCTGTTGCCACCGATGCGGATGGTCCTGCTGCAGTCGCGCGATCCACCAGGCCGGGTGGTTCCACCTCGCCACCGGGTCGCGCTCGCTGGCGGCCACCATCACATCGCGCTCGCGCAGGAACCGCCTCAGACAGGCATTGATGAATCCGGCCTGGCCGCGGGTCTGGGCCTGGCGTTTGGCGGCCTCGACCGCCTGATCGATCAGCGTGAACGGCGGATAAGGGGCCCGGGGTTCATCCCACGCCAGTGCCAGCACCACGCACAACAATGCATCGGCAGCGGGTGGCGGCGCACGGCGGGCCAGCTGCCGGCGCAGATGCTCGGCTCGCGCCAAAGATCGCCACACCTGGAACGACAAGGCCTGAACTGCGGGACGCATCCCGGCATCGACCTGGTCCAGCGCTACCGTACCGGAGCGCCCGCTGCGCAGCGCCATCAGGCTCTGCGCGGTTGCCTGCAGCAGCTGCCACAACGCGATCGGGTTGACCATTGGCGGTAGCGGCACTGTGACCGGCGCCCGCGTCACATCGATTGCCGAAGGCGCACGACCTGCACTCACAGTTGCGCCGCCTGGGAAAAACTGAACAGATAAGCCAGGATCGATGCGGGAAACTGCGCAATGGCCGCGTTGTAGGCCTGCACGGCGGCGTTGAAGCCGCCCACAGCCACGCGTACCACATGGGTGTTGTCTTCCCACGCACGTTGCATCACCACTTCGTCGGCCGAAACCGCGTCAGGTAACGTGCCTTGGCGGCGATCCCAGACATCATGTGTGGTCGCGTAGGCGGTCTGCAACGCAGCAACCGCGCTGGCATCGAGCGCGTGCTTGCGTACAACCCGCAATGCCACTTCGAGCTGGATCGCCGCCGCCTGCAGGCCGTAATGGACCGGCACCCCGGATGTGTCAGGCAATGCCGTATCGTCGACGGCTGAGGTTGCATCGGGCACGCCGGCAGCCTCGCCCAGCAAGGCCAATGTCTGCACCATGGGTTGGTCCACCTGGGCAAACATGCCCCGAACCTGGGCACGCAGACGCACCAGACGGTTGTACGCGCCCAGCGACCAGAACAACAACACCGCCATCCCCAGCCAGAAAACGACGCTGCCAGTCACCGCGCAGCTCCAGGGGCAACCCGTTCGACCGGCCATCGATCACGGCGCGCAAAAAAACACCCCAGGCGCCGGCATGCGGAACCTGGGGCGTTCGGGTGCAACACGGCCGCGACTTACTCGATCACGGTTCCGGCGGCACCGGCTGACGCGTCACCATCGGCGTCTCCGTCAGCAATAGCCACGGCTTCCGTGTCACCGGCCAGCTCGGCCGCTTCGGCTTCGGCAATCGCACGGCGCTCGGCATCGTCCATGTTTTCGCGCACCTTGCGTGCCTCGTGATACGCCATGCCGGTACCGGCCGGAATCAGGCGCCCGACGATGACGTTCTCTTTGAGGCCACGCAATTCGTCACGCTTGCCCATGATGGCAGCTTCGGTCAACACGCGGGTCGTTTCCTGGAACGACGCTGCACTGATGAAGCTGTCGGTGGACAACGACGCCTTGGTGATACCCAGCAGCAGGTTGGTGAAGGTCGCGGGAATCTTGCCATCGGCGCGCAAGGCGTCGTTGGTATTGAGCATCACCGAACGTTCGACCTGCTCGCCGCCGATGTAGTTCGAATCACCCGGGTTGTCGACCACGACACGGCGCAACATCTGGCGCACGATCACCTCGATGTGCTTGTCATTGATCTTCACGCCCTGCAGACGGTAAACGTCCTGCACTTCGTCGACGATGTAACGCGCCAGTTCCTCTGAGCCCAGCAGGCGCAGGATGTCCTGCGGATCGGCCGGGCCGTCGACGACGGATTCACCCTTGTTGACCACCTGGCCCTCGTGCACCAGCATGTTCTTTTCCTTGAGCACCAGCTCTTCCCAGACCTTGCCATCCGGATCGGTGATCTGCAGGCGGATCTTGCCCTTGGTCTCCTTGCCGAACGACACGGTTCCAGTCGTCTCGGCCAACAGACCCTTGTCCTTCGGCGAACGGGCTTCGAACAACTCGGCCACCCGCGGCAGACCGCCGGTGATGTCGCGCGTCTTCTGACCTTCGATCGGGATACGGGCCAGCACCTCACCAGGGCCGACGTCCTGGCCGTCGCGCACCTGGATCAGCGATCCCACTGGGAACCCGATCGTCACAGAGTGGTCGGTACCCGGGATCTTGACCTCGCTACCACTGGCATCGATCAGCTTGACCTGCGGCCGCACCACCTTGGCTGAACCACGGCGTTTCGGGTCGATCACGACCTGCGTGGACAGGCCGGTGACCTCGTCGAGTTGCTTGGCCACCGTCAGACCTTCTTCGACGTTCTCGAACGCCGCCTTGCCGGCGAATTCGGTGATGATCGGGCGGGTGAGCGGATCCCAGTTGGCCAGAATGGCGCCAGCCTTGATCGTCTGATCGGCAGTCACCGTCAGCACGGCGCCATACGGCACCTTGTGGCGCTCGCGCTCGCGGCCGTGTTCGTCATGAATGACGATCTCGCCAGAGCGCGCAATGACGACCAGCTCCTTCTTGTTGTTGGTCACATAACGCATCGTGGCATTGAAACTGATCGTGCCGTTGGACTTGGCTTCCACACTGGACGCAATCGCCGCACGTGAAGCTGCGCCACCGATGTGGAAAGTCCGCATCGTCAGCTGGGTGCCGGGTTCGCCGATCGACTGCGCGGCAATCACACCGACCGCCTCACCGCCGTTGATCAGGCCACCACGGCCCAGGTCGCGACCGTAACACTTGGCGCAGATGCCGAAGCGGGTCTCGCAGGTCAGCGCCGTGCGGACCTTGATTTCGTCCACGCCGACGATCTCCAGCCCGTCGATCACGTCTTCGTCCAGCATCTCGCCGGCCTTGACGAGCACCGAGCGGTTCTCCGGATGCAGCACGTCTTCGGCAGCAACGCGGCCAAGCACGCGGTCGCGCAAAGAATCGATGACCTCACCACCTTCGACGATCGCGCGCATGAAGGTGCCGTCCTGGGTACCGCAATCCTGCTCGGTCACCACCAGGTCCTGCGTCACGTCCACCAGACGACGCGTCAGATAACCCGAGTTGGCGGTCTTGAGCGCGGTGTCGGCCAGACCCTTGCGTGCGCCGTGGGTCGAGATGAAGTACTGCAACACGTTCAGGCCTTCGCGGAAGTTGGCCGTGATCGGAGTCTCGATGATGGAGCCGTCCGGCTTGGCCATCAGGCCCCGCATGCCAGCCAACTGGCGAATCTGGGCCGCAGACCCGCGGGCGCCGGAGTCGGCCATCATGTAGATCGAGTTGAACGACTCCTGATCGACCTCGTTGCCATGCCGGTCGATGGTTTTCTCTTTCGCGAGCTGCGCCATCATGACCTTGGAGACTTCGTCGCCGGCCTTGCCCCAGATGTCGACCACCTTGTTGTAACGCTCGCCAGCGGTCACCAGACCGGACGAATATTGCTGGCCGATCTCCTTGACCTCTTTTTCGGCGCGCTCGATGATGCCGGGTTTCTCCTTGGGCACGAGCATGTCGTCAATGCAGATCGAGATGCCGGCCTTGGTCGCCAGGCGGAAGCCGTATTGCAGCAACCTGTCGGCAAAGATGACGGTCTCCTTGAGACCACACTTGCGGAACGACACGTTGATGAGCTTGGAGATTTCCTTCTTCTTCAAGGCCTTGTTGATGTTCGCAAACGGCAGGCCCTTGGGCAGGATTTCCGACAGCAGCGCACGGCCGGCGGTGGTCTCCCACAGCTTGGTCGAAGGCAGCAACTCGCCGGTTTCCTTGTCCTTGACGTATTCGGTCAACCGAACGTTGATGCGGGAGGTCAACTCGACCTCGCCCGCGTCGAACGCACGCTGGACTTCACCGGTGTCGGAAAAGATCAGTCCTTCACCCTTGCCATTGATTCGTTCGCGGGTGGTGTAGTACAGGCCCAGCACCACGTCCTGCGACGGCACGATGGACGG
>CAJDVP010000164.1_pt1 | contig 9772 bp, 11 predicted proteins | sample 7391311 | NCBI WGS metagenome assembly CAJDVP01 (sample SAMEA7055711, study PRJEB34461) | soil metagenome | biome: terrestrial ecosystem; feature: Peninsula; material: soil | place: Antarctica | collected 2016
GTGTGAGCGCCGTCTGGCCGCTCCCAAGGCGCTCGCGCCGCAGCGCGCAGGTTAGCTTGTGAGCCATCCCATCATCCGAGTTCTGGGGCCGGATGATGCTGCCGCCTACCAGGCGTTGCGCCTGCGTGGGCTGCGTGAACATCCGGAGGCTTTCACTTCCAGCGCCGAGCAGGACGCGGATCAGCCACTGGCCTGGGCGCAGCGTCGGTTGACCCCTGATGTGGGTCGGCCGGATGATTTTTTCCTGGGCGCCTTCGACGCTTCCATGCTGTCAGGCATTGTCGGGCTGGAGGGACGTTATCGGCTCAAGGATCGCCACAATGCGACGCTCATCGGCATGTATGTGCCTCAGGAGCGGGCTGGCGCGGGCATCGGAGGCGCGCTGGTGCAGGCGCTGGTTGCACGGGCCAGGGCGACTCTGCTTTTGATGCAGATCGATCTGACGGTGACCGCCGGCAACCAGCGTGCCCCAGGGCGATCCAGGTCGACGGCCGTTACCACGACAAGGTTCGCATGCAGCTGCAATTGCGTTGACCTGATGGCATGCGTGTAGGTCATGCACCTGCCAATCATTACTGACCCCTGGTTCTATCTGGTCACCGTGCCGGCGGTATTGCTGCTGGGCATCAGCAAGAGTGGCTTTGGCGCCGGTTTCGGTTCGCTTGCGGTGCCGATCATGGCGCTGGCAGTGACGGTGCCGCAAGCGGCAGCGATCCTGATGCCGGTGTTGTTTCTGATGGACGTGCTGGGCATGGCAGCGTTTGGTGGCTGGTATCGTGGGCGGATTCACCTGGTTGTTCCTCGCCCAGCGCCTGCTGTTTCCGCCCAAATCCAGTGATCCTCCACCGCCGCGCTGGTGGGGTGCGGTCTTGACGGCAACCTCCGGATTCACCAGCTTCATCGCCCATGCCGGCGGCCCGCCGATTGCCGCTTATGTGATTCCCTTGCGCCTGTCGCCGGTCAAGTTCGCATCCACGATGGCCTTCTTCTTTTTCTTCATCAATCTGTCCAAGTGGATTCCGTATTACTGGCTCGGACTACTGGACCTGCGCAACATGACTACTTCGCTGGTCCTGTTGCCGCTGGCGCCGATCGGCGTGTGGATCGGCGTGCGGCTGGCGCGGCGCATCGATCCACGCCTCTTCTATCAGTTGCTGTACCTGGGCATGTTCCTGACCGGGGCCAAGCTGCTGTGGGATGCACTGGTGTGACTGGGTCGCCGGTTGCGCGCACCGGCATCCCTGTATGCACGCATTCCAGACGCATGCGATGCCATCTCACGCGTCGGGTTTGTCGGCTTTTTCCTGCGTCTTGAGCCGTTCCCGCTCCTGCCGCTCCTGCGCCATCTGTTCCGCCAGCTGCTGGCGTCCCTGCTTCACCGCCGCGATCATCTTGGAGCGGTCCTTGTAGTGCGGGTGCATCTGCTCCAGGAGTCTGAAATTGTGTACACGAAAGCGGCGCGCGCTGATGTCGGCATACTCAGGGCTGTGCCCCAGCAGTTCGAGCACGCTGCGTGCGCTGCTCAGACTGGATTCAAACATCTCACGTTGTATCAGAGCCACATTGCGGTCGCGCAGCTGGTTCCAATGCATCACGTCGCGCGCGCGGGCGACGATCTGCAGGTTCGGGAAATGGGCCTGCGCCAGGTCGACGATGGCCAGCGATTGGGCGACGTCATTGACCGTGACCACCAGCACCTTGCCGCCGCCGGCACCGGCGGTGCGCAGCAGGTCCAGACGCGATGCGTCACCATAAAACACCTTGTAGCCAAAGCTGCGTACAGTCTCGACCATCTCCGCGTCGTGTTCGAGCACGGTGCAGGCCACGCCCTCGGCCAGCATCATGCGTCCGACGATCTGTCCGTAACGGCCGAACCCGGCGATCAGCACCGGTGCATCCTGTTGTTCCGCGATTTCCTCCATCGTGGTCGTATGCTGGGCACGGGCGAAACGGGGCAACAACCATTTGTCGGTGGCCACCAGCAGCAGGGGCGACACCAGCATCGATACGGCCACGGAGCCGATCAACAAGGAGGCGGTCCGGGCGTCGAAAACTCGCGCCCCGGCGGCCGCCTGGAACACGACGAAGGCGAATTCACCGCCTTGTGCCAGCAACAACGTGAACACCGGCCTGTCCTGGACCGGCAGTTTCATCGCCCGTGACAGCAGGGCAATGACTGCCAGCTTGAGCAGCAGGAAGCCGATCACGATCAACGCAATCAGGCCGGGTGCGGCGAGCAACACGCCGAAATCGATGCTCATGCCCACAGCAATGAAGAACAGACCCAGCAGCAGGCCTTTGAAGGGCTCCAGGTCAGTTTCCAGTTCGCGCCGGTATTCGCTCTCGGCCAGCAACACACCGGCCAGGAAGGCGCCCAGCGCCATCGACAGGCCGACCCGTTGCATCAGGCTGGCAATGGCCACGACCAGCAGCAAGGCCGCGGCGGTGAAAATTTCCGGCGTATGGGAACTGGCGATCCAGCGGAACAACGGGCGCAGCAACAACCGCCCACCCAACATGATGGTGGCGATGACACCCACAGTGCGCGCGGCTACCAGTACCGGGTCTGCCGATGTCGCACCCGTCGTGGCCGCCACATCGAGCGCCAGCAATGGCAACAGGGCGAGGATCGGAATGGCCGCCACATCCTGGAACAACAGGATCGAGAACGCCGCCCGCCCGCTGCTGGTGGACATCAGGTTGCGTTCGGCCATCACCTGCAGGGCGATGGCCGTGCTGGACAAGGCCAGACCGAGAGAAGCCACCAGCGCCACCTGCCAGCGGACGCCGAACAGCATGGCTGCGCCGGTCAGCACCAGTGCACAGGCCAGTACCTGGGCGCTGCCCCAGCCGAAGATGAACAACATCAGCACCACGCCGAATTCCGCGAAATGCAGGATGTCCTGCACATTGGTTACCAGGCCCAGGCCCCAGGGTCCGATCGCCATGCCCGCGGCCAGGTAGCCGGCGACGGCGCCCAGGCCCAGCGCCCTGGACACGGGGACCGCGAACACCGCGGCGCCGAGGTAAATGAAGCTGTTGATCAGCCAGGCGGGCGCGTGGTCCATGGTCGGTTCAGTACGCCTTCGGTCGAACGGAAATGATGCATGCCCGTGGTGCAACGGTCGATGGAGCGGTCGCGCAGGCCTTGCCGCTAACATAGCAAGCAGTCGCAGTTCCGGGAGTCATCCGATGCCAGTCGTTGTTGTTGCCAATCCCAAGGGCGGCGTGGGCAAATCCACGTTGTCGACCCATATTGCGGGTTATTTTGCGTCACGCGGCCACGCAGTGATGCTCGGCGACGCAGATCGGCAGCAATCGTCGCGTCTGTGGCTGAGCCTGCGACCGGCGACGGCACGGCCGATCCAGACCTGGGACATCAATGCCGATCTGATCGCGCGCCCACCCAGAGGCACCACCCATGTGGTCGTCGACACGCCGGCCGGACTGCACGGCTGGCGTTTCAAGGATGTCATGAAAATGGCCGACAAGGTGCTGGTTCCGGTGCAGCCCAGCGTGTTCGACATCTTTGCAACCCGCGCCTTTCTGGACGACCTGGCTGCGAACAAGCATGTGGACAACAGCAAGATCGCCCTGGTGGGCATGCGTGTGGATGCACGTACCATTGCCGCGGACAAGCTGCATGCATTTGTCGACACGCTGGACGTGCCGGTACTCACCTATCTGCGCGACACGCAGAACTATGTGCATCTGGCAGCCCACGGCCTGACACTGTTCGACGTGGCGCCCGGGCGCTTCGAGAAAGACCTGGAGCAGTGGCAGCCTATCTGTCACTGGCTCGACAAATAGCCCCCAATCCGTTTTAACCATGCTGTTTCGATTGCAACCATGAAAATTTTCAAGACGTTGGCCGAACTCACCGCCATGGTGGGGCAGGAAGTGGCCGTCAGTGACTGGATCACCATCACTCAGGAACAGGTGAACCTGTTCGCGCAAGCCACCGGCGACCACCAGTGGATCCATGTGGACGTGGCGCGAGCCAAGGCCGGGCCGTACGGTGCACCGATTGCGCACGGATTCCTGACCTTGTCGTTATTGCCACGGTTTCTTGCCGAAGCCATCGTGATCGAGGAGTCGGCGATGGGGGTCAACTACGGCCTGAACAAGGTGCGTTTCATGGCGCCGGTACCGGTGGGTAGCCGACTGCGTGCCCGGTTCAGCCTGGTGTCGAGCGAGCCGATTGACAAAAATGGCGTGCAACTGGTCTGGGACATGGTGGTCGAGAAGGACGGTGCGACCAAACCGGTGTGTGTGGCCCAGTCGGTGGTGCGGCGTTATCCCTGAGCGCCCGCTTGCGCCGTCAGCACATCTTGCCTGCCGCCGCGCCAAAATGGTTCTGGCGCCAGGCCTCGAACACCGTCACCGCCACCGCGTTGGACAGGTTCAGGCTGCGCTGACCTTCGCGCATCGGCAGGCGCAGGCAGTGATCGGTTGCGAAAGTCTCCCGGATCTCCGGCGGCAGGCCGCGGGTTTCTGAGCCGAACACCAGCCAGTCGCCGGGTCTGAAGTCCTGTTCGTACGGGTTGCCTGACCCGCGTGTGGTCAGTGCGAACATGCGCAGGGGGTCGGGTCGGGCGTCACGCAGCAGATCGCTCCAGCGCGCATGGCGGTGCAGCGGCGCATATTCGTGGTAATCGAGTCCTGCGCGGCGCATGTGTTTGTCGTCCAGTGAGAACCCCAGTGGTTCGACCAGGTGCAGGCTGCACCCGGTGTTGGCTGCCAGCCGGATGATGTTGCCGGTATTGGGCGGAATTTCGGGTTCGACCAGAACGATATGGAACATGGCCGGTATTGTGGGTGTTCAGGCGGGCCGGCCCGCGGTTAGCTCCGCGCGCGCCAGCACCATGCCGGTGACGTGGCTTGCGCCGGCCTGGCGCAACACTGCCGCTGCCGCGAACAGTGACGCGCCGCTGGTCATCACATCGTCCACCAGCACGATGCGTTTGCCGGCCAGTTCGTCCACGCGGTGCGGCTCGATGGCAAACGCATGCCGCACGTTGCGCAAGCGCTCGGGCCGGCTCAAGGTGCTCTGGATCGCGGTGTCGCGAATACGCAACAACAGGGTCGGATCGGTTTTGTCGGGTGCCAGCCGCCGCGCCAGTTCCAGGGCCTGGTTGAAGCCCCGCGTGCGCAATCGCTGGGTCGACAAGGGCATGGCAAGCACGTGGTGTGCGTGATCGAGTGCCGGTTCGACCCAGGGCGCGTGACGCAATATGTTGGCCAGCGTGTCGGCGTGACCTGGCTGGCCATGGAACTTGAAGCGGACGATGAGACCGGACCAGGGGTAAGCGTACGGCACGGCCGCTACGCAGGCGTCCAGCGGCGGCGGATGGCGGATGCAGGCGCCGCAGCGCTCGACGTTCGGGGGGACCGGCATGGCGCAACCGGTGCAACGCGCGCACGGTTGGGCAAAACGCGCCACACAGGCCTCACACAAGGGTGCACCCGGCCAGCTGTGGCAGACCAGGCATTGGCTGGGCAGTCGGTGGGATATTCTGTCCAGCAAGGCGCGAAACATCGGGCCACTATATGCTCGGCACATCCAATGTCTGCCGAACTTCCTCCCTCCATTGATCCACGCGCTGCGGCGCGCTGGGCCCAACACCCGGACACGGCGTCGCCATGGCTGCACGAGGAGATCGGTCGGCGCATGCAGGAACGGCTCCAATGGATCCGGCTGCAGCCACGGTCCTGGACCGATTGGGAGCCCGTGCGCGGCGGCCTGCAGGCCCATGGCGCAGTGGCACAGCGTTATCCGCAGGCCCGCTGCTGGATCGTTGAACCCACTGAACAGCGCCAGCGTGTGGCGCAAGCTGCATTGCAGTCGCCCTGGTGGCGATCAGCCCGCTGGCGCGGGCCTGCATCGGAGTGGACCGCGCCACCCGATGGAGCGTCCGACATGGTCTGGGCCAATATGGCCTTGCATATGGCGGCCGACCCCGGAGCATTGCTCGAGCGCTGGCGCAAGATGCTGGCGGCCGACGGCTTCCTGATGTTTTCCTGCCTGGGGCCGGACACCTTGCTGCAATTGCGCAGCGTCTACGAAGCCCTGGGCTGGCCCGAACCAGCGCACGCGTTCACCGATATGCACGACTGGGGCGACATGATGCTGGCGGCAGGTTATGCTGAGCCGGTGATGGATATGGAGCGGATCACCCTGACCTACGCGTCACCGCAGCGGTTGCTGGCGGAATTGCGCGAACTCGGTCGCAATCTGCATCCGCACCGTTTCCCGGGCCTGCGCGCGCGGGTATGGAAAGATCGCCTGCTGCAGGCATTGTCCGGCCTGTCGGATGGTTATTCGAGCGACGGGTCGATCGCGCTGACATTCGAAATCATCTATGGTCATGCGCTCAAGCCACAGCCGAGGCTGCCAGTCCAGGCCGAAACACAGTTCTCGCTGGACGACATGCGTCGGATTCTCCGGCAAGGCAAGCATGATTCGTCACAAACGCAATGAGGCGCACGGACATGGCGCCAGCGCGCAGAGTGGGTAGGTCGGTCGGCTACAATGCCGCGGGTGAAATATGGGCATTTCCCCGGGGTTTCACCGTTCCGTGTCTGAAGGGCATGGCGTTGGGATGGCGAGGCGCGTGATGAATCCGGCTTTTCACTTCGCGACGGTTCAGGGACAGAACTTTCATTGGTTTTTGCGGCGAAACTGCTCGGTCACGCCGCGCCAGTTGCTGGTGCTCTATCTCTCGTTGTGCGTGGTGACGCTGGCCATCGGCGGACTGTTCTGGTTCAATGGCGCTACGCTGGTATTGCCGATCGCCTGGTTCGAACTCTTCGCGGTGGGGCTGGCATTCCTGGTGTATGCCCGCCATGCCAGCGATGGCGAGACGATCCGCCTTGCCGGTGAACAATTGGTCATCGAACAGGAGGATGGCGGAAAGATGCGTCGGTCGGAATTCCGGCGTGAGTGGGTAAGGGTGGAGCCTGGTGTGGCCGACAATTCATTGATTGTGTTGTCGGGGCAGGGCAGGACTGTGCATATCGGGCGGTTTGTGCGGCCTGAATTGCGGCCGGTGCTGGCCCGCGAGATCAGAATGGCGCTGCGCGGAGCGTGATGGCCGTGCATCCTGGTAGTGCGTATCAATGCAAAAGTGAGGCAAAGTAGTGATCATGAAGAAGAGCATTGTGGGCAAGTGGGGTTCTCTGGCAATCGCGGTGGGTGCCTGGCTGGCAACAGCCCCATTGACACTGGCCCATGCGGTCAACGACCTGCCTGGCGGCCCGTCGGTCTTGCAGCTCAACCTGCCTGCGCCGGTGACCAAAATCGCCGAGGATCAGGCCTGGTTGCACTGGTACGTGATGATCATTTGCACGGTGATCTTTCTTGGCGTTTTCGGTGTCATGATGTATTCGGTCTGGAAACACCGAAAGTCGGTCGGCCACAAGTCCGCCACGTTCCATGAATCGACCACGGTGGAGATCATCTGGACGGTGATACCGTTCATCATCGTGATCCTGATGGCGCTGCCAGCGACCAAGGTCATCGTCGCGATGAAGGACACCACAAATGCCGACGTGACCATCAAGGCCACGGGCATGCAGTGGAAATGGGGTTATGACTACATCAACGGCGAAGGCCAGGGCATCGGTTTCCTGTCGGCGCTCGACCGCGAACAGCGCGAGTTGTCGAATGCGGGTGGCCCCAAAGCGGGTGCGCCGATCGACAACTACCTGCTCAAGGTCGACAACCCGCTCGTCGTACCGGTGGACAAGAAGATCCGCATCATCACGACCGCCAACGACGTGATCCATTCCTTCATGGTTCCTTCCTTCGGCATCAAGCAGGACGCGATTCCGGGCTTCGTGCGCGACACCTGGTTCCGGGCTGAAAAGATCGGTGATTTTTATGGTCAGTGTGCCGAGTTGTGCGGCAAGGAACATGCCTACATGCCGATCCATGTCAAGGTGGTGTCGGCAGAGAACTACTCCAAATGGGTCGACGATGAAATGCAGAAGATCGCGGCCAAGGCAGACGATCCGTCACGCGTATGGACGCTTGACGAAATCGTTGCGCGTGGCGAGAAGGTCTACACCGCCAATTGCCAGGCCTGCCACCAGGCGAACGGCAAGGGCGCCGGCCCGATCAAGCCGCTGGACGGTGCTGCTGTGGTGCTCGATGCCGACAAAGCCAAGCAGATCGCCGTCCTGCTCCATGGTCAGAACAACGGCGCCATGCCATCGTGGAGCCAACTCAGCGACACCGATATCGCGGCCGTCATCAGCTACACCAAGAACCATTGGTCCAACAAGACCGGAGAGATCGTGCAGCCGGCCGACGTGCAAAGCGCGCGCAAGTAGACGCTGCACGGATGTGACACGGCAGCGGATCGAGATAGAGATTTGACGACAAGGACACCAGCATGAGCGCAGTATTGGATACCCACGGTCACGCCCACGACGACCACCATGCCCCAACCGGCTGGCGGCGCTGGGTCTTCGCGACCAACCACAAGGACATCGGGAGCTTGTACCTGCTGTTTTCCTTCACCATGTTCATGGTCGGGGGGGTGCTCGCCTTGATCATCCGCAGCGAGTTGTTCGAGCCCGGGCTGCAACTGGTGAACCCCGAGATGTTCAACCAGCTCACCACCATGCACGGCATCATCATGGTGTTCGGCGCCATCATGCCGGCCTTCGTCGGGTTCGCGAACTGGATGATCCCGCTGCAGATCGGTGCCTCCGACATGGCGTTTGCGCGCATGAACAACTTCAGCTTCTGGTTGCTCATTCCCGCTGGCGTCTTGATCATGGGTTCGTTTTTCATGCCCGGCGGTGCGCCAGCGGCCGGCTGGACCATGTACGCTCCGCTGACCCTGCAGATGGGCCCAAGCATGGACATGATCATTTTTGCGCTGCACATCCTGGGCGCGAGTTCGATCATGGGCTCGATCAACATCATCGTCACCGTGCTGAACATGCGCGCGCCCGGCATGACGCTGATGAAAATGCCGATGTTCGCCTGGACCTGGCTGATCACTGCGTATTTGCTGATCGCCGTGATGCCGGTGCTGGCCGGTGCGATCACGATGACGCTGACTGACCGTCACTTCGGCACCAGCTTCTTCAACCCGGGTGGTGGTGGTGACCCGGTGATGTACCAGCATATCTTCTGGTTTTTTGGCCACCCCGAGGTGTACATCATGATTTTGCCGGCCTTCGGCATCATCAGCCAGGTGATTCCGGCGTTTGCCCGCAAACGCCTGTTCGGCTACACCTCGATGGTGTATGCAACCGCCAGCATCGCTATTCTGAGCTTCGTGGTCTGGGCGCACCACATGTTCACCGTCGGCATGCCGGTTACCGGGCAACTCTTCTTCATGTACGCGACGATGCTCATCGGAGTGCCCACGGGTGTCAAGATCTTCAACTGGGTGGCCACCATGTGGCAGGGCGCCGATGTTGTTCGCCGTCGGGTTCATTTTCGTGTTCATGATCGGCGGCTTTACCGGTCTGATCCTGGCGGTGGCGCCGATCGACATCCAGGTGCAGGACACGTATTACGTCGTTGCGCATTTTCACTATGTGCTGGTGGCGGGGTCCTTGTACGCCATGTTTGCCGGGTTCTATTACTGGTCGCCCAAATGGACTGGAGTGATGTACAACGAAACACGCGGCAAGATTCACTTCTGGTGGTCGCTGATCTCGTTCAACATTGCCTTCTTCCCGATGCACTTCCTGGGGCTCGCCGGTATGCCGCGTCGGTATGCGGATTACCCGATGCAGTTCGCCGATTTCA
>CAJDVP010000082.1_pt1 | contig 9751 bp, 10 predicted proteins | sample 7391311 | NCBI WGS metagenome assembly CAJDVP01 (sample SAMEA7055711, study PRJEB34461) | soil metagenome | biome: terrestrial ecosystem; feature: Peninsula; material: soil | place: Antarctica | collected 2016
TGGGCAGCATCGAAGTCCTCGTGCGGACGCTTCTTCACGCCGTATTGCTGCAGCTGATGATGCTGTGCCGGCACGACCCGGTGCCGCGCCAGCGTGTTGCGCACGCAGGCCAGCGCGCAACCGTCAAGCGCGATGATCGGCCGTCCCGAACGTGCCAATCGCACCAGCGAAGGGACGTCACCGCCGACACCGGCAATACAGGACATCTCGGCCAGACCCTGGCGATCGAGCTGCAGCGCGACATGGTTGGCCAGTTGCGCGGCGCTGGAACAACCCGAACAGGAATACACCAGCGCACGCTGCGGCGCGTGAGCGTCCATCACAAGTCCCCTGGGCGATGCTTGTCCCCGTTGCGGGTTGCCGATGACACAAACCGCGCCAATACCTTGTCTGGCGCCCACTGGCGCAGATCGAAGACCGGTGACTCCAGTGCATCGAGTGCATTTTTCACGACCAGGCCGAGTTCGGTGTCGCCCTGCATCGACAGCCGCCTGGCGAAAAACAGCGTGTCCGGATCTTCCTGGCGCTGGGCCAGGCGCATGAAATCGTAAGCACTGGCGCTGATCGTCAGATCACTGGCCTGGCCTGCGGATCGGGCCAGAAAACGGCCGTTGGTGCAGCTGAAATCGAACTTCAGGCGCGCATCGCGCACCTCGATACGCAGCGTCCGGCTCGCCAGAATCGCCAGCACGTCGGCCGGCAACTGGGGAACCAATAGCCGGTTGAGCAGCCCCACCAACAGCATGGAACCCGGGTAGGCTGGCAGCCGAGCGAGCATCGCGCCGACCGGTCCGGGCAACAGCTGGGATGAAGACGGTGTCATGGTGATGGCCAGCAGTTCAGGCAACAAACAGCAGCACGGTCAGGAAATGACAGATGCTGCCGGCCAATACGAACAGATGCCAGATCCCGTGGCCGTGGCGCAGTTTGTGATCGGTGACATAAAAGGCCACTCCGCCGGTGTAACAGGCGCCACCGGCGGCCAGGCCGGCGAATCCGGCGGGCCCCAAGGCATGCCACAAGGGCGAAACCGCCAACAACGCAAGCCAACCCATCAGCAGATAGATCACCAGCGAAGTGATACGCGCGCCACGCGCCAGCCAGATCTCCTGTGCAATACCCACCAGCGCCAGCGACCAGACCACACCGAACAGCGACCAGCCCCAGGTGCCACGCAGGCTCACCAGCAGGAAGGGGGTGTAGCTGCCGGCAATGAGCAGGTAGATCGAACAATGGTCGAACTTGCGCAGCACATCCTTGGCGCGGCCACGCAGGCTGTGGTAGAGCGTCGAGAACACATACAGCAGCACCAACGAACTGCCGTAGACACTGAACGACACGATGCGCCACGGGTCGCCGCGCAACGAGGCCAGCACCACCAGCCAGGTTGCACCGACCAAAGCGAGCGACGCTCCCACCAGATGGCTGATGCCGTTGAAACGTTCACCGCGCACCATGGCGTTATGCGCGCGCGAGCGCAGCGCCTGTATCGATCTGATCCATGCCGGGACGTCCATGCCAATAGCCGTTACAGGTCTGTTCGGGCATCAGTGGCAACAAGCGTGCCTGCGCCGCTTCACTGTCGAGTGCGCCACGGCGCACCGCGTCGAACACCGCGATCACCTCGGGCATGTGCTGCGCCTGCGGACTCAGGCGCACGACATCCACGCCCAGAGCCTGCATCTCGTCCATCGCCTGCACCAGGTTGTAAACCCGGGCCGATTGCGTCTGGATGCCGTTGAGCACCAGGAACGACTCCTGCTCGCGGGTCTTGAGCATCAACCCATCGGGATCGTCGATGCAACTGAACTGACAGTCGTCCTTGGGCAAATTGCGGTGCCGGGCTGTGAAGCAACGCGCCGAAAATGCCAGCGGCATGCGGCCATAAGCAAAAACCTCGGTCTGCAGGTTCGCGGGTCGTCCCTGTTGCATCACGGCCAGATCGTCGCGTCGCATCTCCAGCGGCATCACCCAACGGGTGGCGCCCAGCGAGGCCATCCACTGCAACGACGGCAGGTTGTACAAGTTCAGGTGTGGCCCCGCCACAAACGGAAGATTGCCAGCGAGCTGACCCACCGCACCCATGTCGTTGGCTTCGACGAGGTAGTCGCCGTTGGTCGTGACACGATGCATGGTGCCGACGTCGGAACCCGATTCGAGCAGCACCTGGGTCGACAACACCACCTCCTTGCCGGCGTCGCGCAATTGCGTTGCAATATCAAGCCAGTCGGTGAGACGCAATTCGTGACGCCGCGAACAGACGGTCTCGCCCAGATAGACCAGATCGACTGCGGTATCGGCGATCGCGGCGTAATAACGCAACATCGTGTCGCGTGGCCAGTAGTACAGCGGTGGACCAAGGGCAATCTTCATGATGCGTGTCGGCTATTTCCAGGGCCGATGATAGGCTCCCAGCGTGTGCTGCTGGCCCTCGGCCACCTTGTCGAGGTCCGACATCCAGCTCGGCCGCGGTGCATAACGGTGCGGGTTGGCGAGGCAGTGGTCGATTGCCTGGCGCCACACCCGTGTCACCTGGGCCACATAAGCCGGGCTACGCTGACGGCCTTCGATCTTGATGGCGCGCACGCCCATCGCCCGCAATTGCGGGAGCAGCTCAAGTGTGTTCAGGCTGGTCGGCTCCTCGATCGCGTAGTAGTTCGTGTCTTCGCCAACGTCGAAGCGGCCCTTGCACAAGGTCGGATAACCGGCGTTTTCGCCCGGCTGGTAGCGGTCGATCAACACGCCGCCCAGGCGTGATTCGAGGCCCTGCGGCGTTTCCTCCCAGCGCACTGCCTTGGGTGGTGAACACACGCCATGGGTGTTGGGCGACTCACCAGTCACGTAGGAGGACAAGGCACAACGCCCCTCCACCATCACGCACAGGCTGCCGAAGCCAAACACCTCGATCTCAGCCGGTGTCTTCTCGATGACCTGTGCGACCTGCGGTAGCGACAACACACGGGGCAACACCGCGCGCACAATGCCGAACTGCTCACGGTAGAAGTTGATCGCATCGGAATTGGTCGCCGAACCTTGTACCGACAGGTGCAGGCGCAACTGCGGATGGGTCCGCGTCGCGTAACCCATCAGACCCGGATCGGCCAGGATGACCGCGTCGACACCCAGTTCCACGGCCTGGTCCATCGCCTTGCGCCAAGGGTCGGGATTGGCGGCCTGAGGATAGGTGTTGAGCGCCATGTACACCTTGCACGCGCGTGCATGGGCATACGCAATGCCGCTGCGGATGGCTGCTTCGTCGAAGTTCAGGCCCGCGAAATTGCGTGCATTGGTCGCATCGCGCAGACCAAGGTAGACACAATTCGCACCGTTGTCCACCGCAGCCTTGAGGGCAGGCAGGCTGCCGGCGGGACAGACGAGGTCGAATGGGGGCAGATCAGCAGGCATGACTTTCATGGACACGGCACGCAGCTTAGCGGCAACGACATGACGGTCCCGTGATCTTCATCAACAGCCGGACAAATGACCGGCTAATAGGTCAGACCAGGTCGCAGCTGGTTCGGATCACGCAGACGGCGCCTCGTGGGTGTGACCCAGCAGCTCCGCGATCTCCTGATCCTTGAATTCCCAGATTGCCTCCAGCCACTGGTGAAAGGCACGTCGAAAGGCGCGGTCCTGCACATAGTCGCCGCTGCTGAACGCCGGCGGAATCGGCAGCTCGCGCACACGCACCACGATACGCGGCACACGCCCACACAAAAAGGCCCATAAATTCGGCGCGCCGCCCGGATACACGATGGTCACATCGAGCATGGCATGAAACTGTCCACCCATGGCACCAAGCGTGAGCGCCAGCGCACCCGCCTTGGGCTTGAGCAGATGGCGATACGGCGAGCCCCGTAGCTTGCCCGGGGTCAACCGCGTTCCTTCGGCGAAACTGATCACGCTCGTCGGCAGCAGCGCGAACTTCTCGCAGGCACGCAGTGTCGCCTCGCGGTCGGCCAGGCGTTGCCCCGGATTACGACGCAGATCTTCCTTGGATTGGCGCCGCAGGAAGGGAAAGTCGAGCGCCCACCAAGCCAGTCCGATCACCGGTATATACATGAGCTCGCGCTTGAGAAAAAACTTGAGCAGCGGAATGCGCCGGTTGAATACGCGTTGCAGTACCAGGATGTCAACCCAGGACTGGTGGTTGCAGTTGACCAGATACCAATCCTGGCGTTTGAGCTCCGCAACCCCGGCAAGGTCCCAGACCGTGCCCTGGGTCAGACGCATCCATCCGGAATTGCAGCCGACCCAGCAACTGGCGATGCGGTTGAGCATCGGGTCGATGTGCCGGCGCACACCTGGCAATGGCAGCAGCAGCTTGATCAAAGCCAGGACAAGCAACGGGACGCACCAGATAAGGGTGTTGCATACCAGCAGCGTCAAGGCAATGGCACCGCGCAGCGCAGCAGGCAGAAACTTCAACATCAGTGGACGGACTGGCCTTGGGACTGGGAATCGGACGAGAGTTGACTACGGCTACGCGGTACGCGGTACCCGCAACACATCGCGTGCACACCAGCAACACGCATGGACGAAAACCTGCCTATTGTGCAACCATCAGCGGACAGTGCCCATGTGCGTCAGATCTGGCCATGCTGCCCGAAAATGGCCGGCCATCGACATGGCCACGACCGCCGGCACCGGCATAACCGACCGGTTGGTCAGGCAACATCGAGCTGATAGATCGAGAGCTTGCGCGCGTCGGGGATGTGGATGTCGCGTCGGTCGATCTCGATCAGGCCACGACTGGCCAATTCATGCAGCACACGCGAAAAATACTCCGGCGTCAGCGAAAGCCGTGAGGCGATCGTCGCCTTGCTGACCGCGAAAGACACGGTGCGCATCTCGCCCGCCTCGCAATCGTCGAGGTCCTGGTCGCGCAACAAGTAGCCAATCACGCGCTGCAGTCCGGAATGCAGGGAATAAGCCTCGACGTCGTGCACCAGGTTATGCAGTTGGCGTGACAAGCCGCCCAACATGCGCAAGGCGAAGCGATGGTCGCGCGCAATTTCCTCGATCACCGCCTGTTTGGAGACGGTAAGCATCACGGAATCGGTCAATGCCTGGGCGCTGAGGAAATAGGGCCGATCAGTGAACATGATGGCCTCGGCAAAGCTGTGGCCGGAGCTGATCAGTTCGACCACCTTCTCCTGACCGGCGGGTGACAACACGAAAAGTTTGACCTGCCCGGTCACAACCACATGGAACTCGTTGCAAGGCTCGCCGACTCGAAAGACCATGTCGCCGCGTGTCAATCGGCGCAGTGTCGATCTTTCGGCCACATGTTGCAACTCCTGCGGACTGAGGTCGTTGAACAAGGGCAGCACCGAGAGATACCTCGGCACGTCGAATACCCGGTCTTCCATGCAATCCCCTCGTTGGCGTTCTGAAGGCGATTGTGCCGACCGGTCAGAACGAGCAATTGATGCAGATCAAATCAAGCGTACCACCAACGCCAGCATCATTGCCGCAAGCAGGTTATGCACGAGTGCCAACGGCAAGGCCAGGCCGGAACCGACCATCAACACGCCGGCTGTCAGCTGCAGCAATAGCAGCGCCAGCAGCCACCAGGCCAGGCGTCGGCGCCCGTCGCGCACGGCTAGCATCGCGAGCGCGACCAATAGCACGGTCAATACCATCGCCCCCATGCGGTGCACGAGTTGGGTCACCGCGGCACCGCCATGAACCGGCAAGACATTTGCGTCCCATACCGGTTCACGCCAAGGATTGAGCATATCCCACCGCCAATGCGCGGCTTCGGAAGACGCCAGACAGTCGAGCAGGCCCGAACAACTCAAGCCGGCGTACGACGCGCTCGTCAACGCGCCCAACCCGATCTGGCCCAGCAACACAAGCGATGCCACGACCGCAAGTGTGGTGACAGCCGTTGTCCGCCTATTTCCCGCTCGTTCCGTGTGCCTGGCGATACGCCAGCACAACGCGAACATCAGCATGCCCCCCAGCAGGTTGCCCATCGCCACCGCAGGCACCCGGGAGCCGCGGGTCCAGACCCCGAGCACTGCCAAGCCGATCGCCAGCAACAGCGCCACCAGCGCAAGCAGGCCATCGCCCCACCTGCGGGGCCGGCCCACGAGACACAGCGCCACCAACGCAAGCACGCCGGCCAAGGCCGCGGTCGCAATCACGCGATGCGCCAGTCGCGCCATTTGCACGGCTGCGCTGTCGCCCATTGGCAACACCACACCTTGTTGTGCCGCATGCAACGCGCTGCCGAAACACTGAGGCCAGGGCGTGCAACCCAGGCCCGCCTGGGACAGGCGGATGAAGGCGCTCAGACTGGTGATCACCAGCACCAGCACAGCGCACCAGAAGGCCAGCCGTCGCAGGGCTATCCCGCGGTGTTGTGAGAGGTCCATACAGGAATTGGTCGTGGTGATTCGAACCAGGCGATGGTAGCTGCGCAAGCCGCGCCTTGCCCTTACGGTATTTGTGACAATTCGCTTTCTTGATTTGGTTCAAGTCAATTGTCTTGCGTGCACCGCAGAATGGCTCGCATCCGCGGTTGCGTACGGCTGTCCCTGCCGCTGCGACTCGTGGCCAGAACCCTTATGAGGAGCAGACATGCACGACAACGATTCCGAAAACGAGAAAATCCCTCTCATTCAGCAGTTGCTGGACAACCCGTTCCTGCTGCTGTTTCTGGGCGTCATGATTCCCATGATCGTCTATGTTCTGTGGGGCGTGATCGACATCCTGACCATCCCGCTGGCCAAATGACTTCCAACCACTACCAAGAAGGGTACGCACCATGAGCGCCATATTGCCTCCTGCCGAACGGCTGTGGTGGAAACATCCACTGGATCGGGTCGAAGGGACCTGGATCATTCTTTCATTGACCTGGTGTCTGATCATGTTCGCCATGATGGTGGGCTGGCACATCTACGGCAAACAAAACCTCGCGACCGAGACGTACAAGACCACGCCGGACAAGTTCATCGCCAAGGCGCAGGCCTTCGTCGACAAGTACACGGTGCGTACCGAAACGGCCGACAAGACGCCGGTTGTGGCGCCGCCGCCCGGCACTGACATCTACATGGTGGCCCGGCTGTGGAGCTTCTGGCCGATCCTTGAACTGGAAAAGGACAAGACCTACCGCCTGCACCTGACCGCAATGGACTACAACCATGGCTTTTCCCTGCAACCGGCGAACATCAACATTCAGATCGTGCCCGGTTACGAACACGTCATCAACGTAACACCGAACCGGGCTGGAACCTATTCGGTGGTGTGCAACGAATTCTGCGGCATCGGCCACCACACGATGGTGGGCCGCATCTATGTCAAATAGGGCAGCAGCAAAAATGTCTACAACAACCTATCGCACCTGCCCACGTTCGGGTTTGCAATTTGAATCCCAGGCCGAAAAACTGATGCTGGCCAACGCGGTCGCAGCCGTGGTGTTCCTATTGATCGGCGGCATCCTGGCCATCGGCGTCGTGCTGACGCGCTGGCCAGCCGTTCACTGGCTTGAGGCCGACACCTTCTATCAGGTGCTGACCGCACACGGCATCGACATGCTGATTTTCTGGTGCATCTTCTTCGAGATTGCAGTGCTTTATTTCTGCGCATCGACGCTGCTGCGCTGCCGCATCGCCGCACCGAGATGGGCCTGGGCGGGATTCGCGCTGATGGTGATCGGTGCCATCATGAACAACTGGACGGTCTACCAGGGCGGCTCCAGTGTCATGATGACGTCTTACGTGCCGATGATGGCCGAACCCAATTTCTACCTCGGCCTGATCCTGTTCGCGGTCGGCGCGTTGATCGGTTGTTTCGTGTTCCTGGGCACGCTGGTAGTGGCCAAACGCGACAAGACATACCAGGGTTCGGTGCCGCTGGTGACCTTCGGCGCGGTTGTTGCCTGCATCATCGCGGTGTTCACGATCGTCACGGGCGCCATGATCCTGATACCGACCTACATGTTGTCGATCGGCCTCATCAAGGAGGTCGATCCACTGATCTACCGCACCATCTGGTGGGCATTTGGTCACTCGTCGCAGCAGATCAACGTGGCCGCGCACATCTCGATCTGGTACTTGGTCGCAGCGGTCGTCTTCGGTGCCAAACCGATGAGCGAACGGGTCAGTCGCGGCGCCTTCCTGCTGTACATCCTGTTCCTGCAACTGGCCAGCGCACACCACATATTGGCCGACCCGGGCATGTCGACCGCATGGAAAGTTGTCAACACCAGTTACTTCATGTATTTTGCGGTGCTGGCCTCGATGATCCACGGCCTGACCATCCCCGGAGCCATGGAAGTGGCGCAACGCGCCAAGGGTTACAACAAGGGTCTGTTCGAATGGCTGCGCAAGGCACCCTGGGGCAATCCCACGTTTTCAGGTGTGTTCATCTCGATCATCGGTTTCGGCTTCCTGGGCGGCATCTCGGGCGTGATGATGGGCACCGAGCAGCTCAACATACTCATCCACAACACGATCTACGTGCCGGGCCACTTCCACGCCACCGTGGTTGTGGGAACCACCTTGTCCTTCATGGCGCTGACCTACTTCCTGATTCCGGTGCTGTTCAAGCGCGAGACGATCTCTCCCAAACTGGCGCAGTGGCAGCCCTACCTGTTCGGCTTCTCGATGTACTTCTTCTGCCTCGTGATGATGGGTGCGGGTACGCTGGGCGTGTCACGGCGGCACTGGGATATGGCCTTCAACGGCGCAGCCCTGGCCTACGAATGGCCGGGCGCAGCCTACTTGATGATGGGTCTGGTCGGCATCGCCGGTATCGCGGCGATCACCGGCGGCGCCATCTACATCTACGTCACGGTGGGTTCGCTCCTTTGGGGCAAACGGCTGGACGGGGGCAAACCCAGCCCGACCTTCACGCCGATCCCGCCCACTGCGCCCACCATGGCAGCACAGAGTTATGGGGCGGCCGGTTTCGCAGCCCCTGGCACCTTCGTGCTGGCACTGGTGTTTCTCGTCTCCTTCATCCTGTACTACTTCATCAACTGGAAGTATCTGTCACAGGTCTGGGGCATGAGTTAAGGTGGGACATCAGTCACCGACCGTGAAACGACGCAGGGAGAACACCGCATGAACACCCGCACCGCCGCCGTCCATCCGGCCCGCCAGGCTGCCACCGGCCGCGTGCGGACCGTTCTGGGTCTGTTCAAGCTGCGTATCGGCTCCATGATCATGGTCACCGCGCTGGTGGGCATGGTCGTCACACCGGGCCCGACACCTGCGTTGTGGCAATTTGCGTTACTGGCCATCTCGGTGCTGGCGGCCTCGGCCGCCGCCGGTGCGTTCAACCAGTACGTCGAGGTCGAAACCGACCGTCTCATGAAACGCACCCGCGGACGCGCCTTCGTGACCGGCGCGTTGCAGCATTCACCGCTGTGGCTGCTCGTCATCGCGTTGCTGCTGGCGGTGGCAGTGGCCGGTGCCTGGGTCGGGCTGAACCCGGTCGCGGCGCTGCACACCTTCCTGGGCGCGTTCACCTACGGCATCGTCTACACCTTGTGGCTCAAGCGGCGCAGCTGGCTCAACATCGTGGTTGGCGGTCTGGCCGGCAGTTTTGCGGTGCTGGCCGGCGCCGCTGCCGTCAATCCGGAGATCGGCGCCTTGCCACTTTTGCTGGCGCTGGTGTTGTTCCTGTGGACGCCGCCACATTTCTGGGCCTTGGCGATCGCCAACCAGGCCGACTATGCAGCAGCCGGCATACCGATGTTGCCGGTGGTCGTTGGCACCGAACGGGCTGCGCAGATCGT
>CAJDVP010000200.1_pt1 | contig 9697 bp, 10 predicted proteins | sample 7391311 | NCBI WGS metagenome assembly CAJDVP01 (sample SAMEA7055711, study PRJEB34461) | soil metagenome | biome: terrestrial ecosystem; feature: Peninsula; material: soil | place: Antarctica | collected 2016
TGCGGTACTGGCGGCGATCGCCGGCATCATGCTGGCGATGAAATACGGCACGGTGCAACATGCGATGGGATTTCTGCCAGGCCTCAAGGCGTTCACCGCGGCGGTGTTCGGCGGTATCGGCAATCTGGCCGGCGCGGTGATCGGTGGCATTTTGCTCGGTCTCATCGAAGCCCTGGGGTCCGGCTATATCGGTGTGCTGACCGGCGGGGTGCTGGGCAGCAACTATTCCGAAATATTTGCTTTCATCGTGTTGATCGTGATCCTGACGCTCAGGCCTTCGGGCTTGCTCGGTGAACGCGTGGCGGATCGTGCCTGAGGAGAATCGCCGTGAAAATCAACAAGACGTTCCAGTATTTCGTGATCGGTATCGCCCTGATCATGCTTCCGATGGGCTTGCAGGTGTTTGGCAATGCCTGGGTCCGCATCGTCGATATTGCCTTGCTGTATGTGCTGCTGGCGATCGGGCTCAATATCGTGGTGGGTTATGCCGGCCTGCTTGATCTGGGTTATGTGGCCTTCTTCGCGGTTGGTGCCTACATGTATGCCTTGTTGGGATCGTCGCAACTGTCCGAGAACTTTGCCTGGATCGCCGCTATTTATCCGAATGGCCTGCATACGCCGATCCTGATCGTCATTCCGCTTGCGGCGGGGCTGGCGGCCCTTTTCGGCGTATTGCTGGGAGCGCCCACACTCAAACTGCGTGGTGACTACCTGGCGATCGTGACGCTGGGTTTCGGCGAGATCATCCGTGTGTTCCTCAACAACCTCGATTACCCGGTGAACATCACCAACGGCCCCAAGGGGATCAGCGGCATCGATGCATTCCATATCTTTGGCGTCGACATGGGTCGGCCGTTCAAGTTGTTTGGCTTGCAGCTGACATCGGTGGAGATGTACTACTACCTGTTCATCGCCCTGGTGCTGGTGAGCATTCTGCTCAGCCATCGGCTGGCGCTTTCAAGGGTCGGCCGGGCCTGGATGGCCATCCGTGAAGACGAAGTGGCCGCCAAGGCAATGGGCATCAATACCCGCAACCTCAAGTTGCTGGCCTTCGCCATGGGTGCCACGTTCGGCGGTGTCAGTGGTGCCTTGTTCGCATCGTTCCAGGGTTTCGTATCGCCCGAGTCGTTCACCTTGATGGAATCGATCATGATCGTCTCGATGGTGGTGCTCGGTGGATTGGGCCACCTGCCCGGCGTGGTTCTCGGTGCAGTGCTGCTGGCGGCGCTGCCCGAGGTCCTTCGTTACGTGGCTAGCCCGTTGCAGGCATACACCGGTGGCCGGCTCGATGCGTCCATCCTGCGCCAGCTGCTGATCGCATCGGCAATGATCGTGATCATGTTGATGCGGCCGCGCGGGCTGTGGCCCAGCCCTGACCATGGCAAGTCGCTGCAGACGACCAATTGAGGACAGTGCGATGACAGACACCATTCTCCAGGTCGCCGGTATCTCCAAGCGATTTGGCGGCTTGCAGGCCCTCAGCGATGTCGGCATCACCATCAAGCGGGGTCAGGTCTACGGACTGATCGGTCCCAATGGCGCGGGCAAGACCACCTTCTTCAATGTGATCACTGGCCTGTATACGCCCGATAGTGGCACGTTTGAACTGGCCGGCAAACCGTACAAGCCCACCGCCGTGCACGAAGTCGCCAAGGCCGGCATTGCCCGCACCTTTCAAAACATCCGCCTCTTCGCGGAGATGACCGCACTGGAAAATGTCATGGTGGGTCGGCATAGCCGCACCCACTCCGGCGTTTTCGGCGCCATGCTGCGCACCGCCAGCTTTCGCAAGGAAGAAGCCGAGATCGCCAAACGGGCGCAGGAGTTGCTGGAATACGTCGGTATTGGCAAGCTGGCCGACTACAAGGCTCGCACGCTCAGTTATGGTGACCAGCGGCGGCTGGAGATCGCACGGGCACTTGCAACCGACCCGCAACTGATCGCACTCGACGAGCCGGCCGCCGGCATGAACGCCACCGAAAAGGTGCAGCTGCGTGCGCTGATCGACCAGATCCGCAACGACCAGCGCACCATTCTGTTGATCGAACACGACGTGAAACTGGTCATGGGGCTGTGCGATCGCGTGACCGTGCTCGACTATGGCAAACAGATCGCCGAAGGAAAGCCACAGGACGTGCAGAAGAACCAGGCGGTCATCGAGGCCTATCTGGGCACCGGAGGAGGACATTGAAATGAAACAGCTCCCACGCGCAGTGCATTCGTTGCCTCCAACGGTCGGGCGGTATTGACATGACAGCTACCTTACTCAAGGTCATCGGTCTGAAGGTTTCCTACGGCGGCATTCAGGCGGTCAAGGGGATCGATTTCGAGGTGCACGAGGGAGAGCTCGTGACGCTGATCGGCTCCAACGGCGCCGGCAAGACCACCACGATGAATGCCATCACCGGCACGCTGGGCATCAGGGACGGCGATATCGAATACCAGGGCAGGAGCATCAAGGGCCAGGGCCCCTGGGACCTGGTGCGCCAGGGCCTGGCCATGGTGCCCGAGGGCAGGGGGGTGTTTGCCCGCATGAGCATCGTCGAGAACCTGCAGATGGGCGCCTATGTGCGCACGGACACCGCAGCCATCGCACAGGACGTCGAGAAGGTATTCACCATCTTCCCGCGCCTGAAGGAGCGCCGTGATCAACTGGCCGGCACCATGTCTGGGGGCGAGCAGCAGATGTTGGCCATGGGTCGCGCATTGATGAGCCGGCCGAAGGTCCTGCTGATGGATGAGCCGTCGATGGGGTTGTCGCCGATCATGGTCGACAAGATCTTCGAAGTCGTGCAGGACGTGTACGCGCAGGGTGTCACCATTCTGCTGGTCGAACAGAATGCCAGCCGCGCGCTGAGTGTGGCCAATCGAGCCTATGTGATGGACTCGGGTCTGATCACCATGAGCGGAGATGCGAAGGTGCTGCTCAAGGACCCGAGAGTGCGCGCCGCCTACCTCGGCGAATAGTTTCGCGTCGCCTCAAGATTGCGGGCTCAGGCATCGGGGCTGACCCGATGCCCTTGCAGCATCAGACTGCTGCGCTTGCCGTCGCGGCCTTCGCCTTGGCGCTGGTTTTGCGTGTGCTGGCTTTGGCTGCCTTGACCTTGGGAGCAGCGGCCTTCTTCGGAGCAGCGGCCTTCTTCGGAGCAGCGGCCTTCTTCGGAGCAGCGGCCTTCTTCGGAGCAGCGGCCTTGGGAGCAGCAGCCTTGCGCTTGGTGGTCTTGCGGGTGCTGACCTTTTCGGCTGTTGCCTTTGTGACGCGCTTGACGGCTGCGACCGTGACTTTGGCGGAGGCGCCGGCTACCTTGTCGGCAAGGTTGCTCGAGCCTTGCTCCAGTTTGCTGGCCAGGCCGCTGACGATCGTGACCGCCGGCAGGCTTGCCATGGCCAGGCTGTTCAACGTGGCGACGCCGGTGCGTTTCTCGTAGGCGTTGGCGTTGCTGGCCACTTGCTGCACACCCTTGCCAGCCAGTTCGACCGCCTTGTCGACCACGACGTCAGCGCGATCGGAGGTCATCGTGATGCCCTTGAGGTACATGCCGCTGACAATCTTTTGGGCGGCCAGGGCGTTTTTGCGCACCTCGGCGCGCATTTGGGATGACGATTCCTGCAATGCCTTTTCCCAGCGCTTGTCGACAAAACGCACGACACGCTGATTGCCCAAGCGGTAGGCCTGGATCATGTTCTTGGCTGTATTGCCGTAGCACTCGATCAGGTCGATGGTGACGGTGGAGAGATTCTTGTTGGTCATGGTTGGCTCCTTGATGGGGATGGCAGTGAGTGATGGATTCGAAAGCGCGGATGGCCGGCTTCGAATAACTTGCCCGGATTGTCCCTATACGCTCTAGTGGCTACACCCTAGATCGGCTGGTTTTTCTAGAGCGTGCAGCCTAGCCGGTCATCTTCGATGATCGTGGCCTCTCCTCGGATTCCGCAGTTATCGGAATCACGCGTTGCGCGCCAGGCCCATACCGCTTTGGACAAGACTCCAGCCGTCGAGGCACGGTCGGGCACATTCAATTGTCGTTGGCACGCGTGATCTGGACAGGTGCATCGTATGAGCATAGTATGTGCGTTGTTGCATCATCTGATTGGCATGCTGAGGCTTCATGGAACGAAAAACTGCGCGATTGACACTGCTGATTGATCCGAACAAGAAGGCGGCGTTCGAGCGACTGTGCGCGCGTCAGGACCGTACGCCCTCTCAGGTGGTGCGCCAGCTGATCCGGGACTATATGGCCGAGCATGGCGTGGGCTACGTGGGCAGCGGCGAGGACGTCATCGCAATTGAGCCGGTTGGCAGTTCGAAGCCCGGTGTGAAGCCAGCGGAGCCCAGACGTTTGTCGCCACGTCCGACCCGCTCGAAACTTCGCTGAGACCACATGGGCGCCGGGCCAATCATCAGCCACTGGCTGCACCTGGACTGGGTGCTGGTGATCATGGCGGCCTGGTTGGTCCTTGGTGTTGCCGGCGTCCTGGCGTTGCGCCGCCTGGCATTGGTCGCCCATCTGTTCTTTCCGATCGGCGGTCTGCTGGGGTTGGCTCTCTTTGGTATCGCGCTTGGTGCGATCCTCGGGACGCCCGAAGTAGCGGTCCTGCCAATTGGTTTGCCAGATCTGCCATTCCATTTCCGGCTCGATAGCCTGTCGGCGTACTTCCTGATGGTGCTCGGCGGCGCCGCGGCCGGCATCTCGGTATTTGCCGCCGGCTACTTCCGCAAGGGAGAAGGTACGCCGCCGGGTCTGATGTGCCTGCAATACCATGTCTTTCTCGCCAGCATGGTGGGCGTGATTCTGGCTGATGACGCCTACGCCTTCATGGTGCTGTGGGAGGCGATGGCGTTGTCGTCGTACTTTCTCGTCACCGCGAACCACCGCGTTGCGGAAGTGCGCAGCGCCGGTTACCTGTACATCACGATGGCGCACATTGGTGCCTTGGCGGTCCTGTTGTGCTTCGGCGTGCTGCAGGCCAATACCGGCATCTACACCTTTGCCAACATGCGGGCGCAGGAACTGAGCCCATTCTGGGCCTCGACCGGCTTCCTGCTCGCGGTGTTTGGCTTTGGCGCCAAGGCCGGCGTGTTGCCACTGCACGTGTGGTTGCCCGAGGCGCATCCGGCGGCACCCTCGCCAGTCTCGGCCCTGATGAGCGGCGTGATGCTCAATACTGCCATCTACGCCTTGCTGCGTGTCACGTATGACCTGTTGCATCTGCGACTGTGGTGGTGGGGCGGGTTGCTGCTTGCGGTCGGTCTGTCCACGGCCTTGTTCGGCGTGGTCTTCGCGTCGATCCAGACCGACATGAAGCGGCTGCTGGCTTACTCGTCCATCGAGAACATGGGTCTTGTGTTCGCCGGCATGGGCCTGACACTGATCTTTTCGTCGTTCGACATGCTGCCGATGGCCGCGCTGGCCTTGACAGCCACGCTCTACCACGTGGCCAGCCACTCCTGCTTCAAGAGCCTGCTGTTTCTCAGCACCGGCTGCGTGCTGCATGCCACGTCGGAACGCAATCTCGGCAAGCTCGGCGGTCTGCTTCGTGCCATGCCCTGGGTCGGCTGGCTGACGCTGTTTGGCGTGCTGGCCAGTGCCGGGTTGCCGCCTCTGGGCGGTTTTGTCTCTGAATGGCTGCTCCTGCAGAGCTTCCTGTTTGCACCTGGTCTGCCCCTGCCAGTGTTGACGATGCTGATCCCTGTCGTGGCGGCGCTGATCGTTCTGGTATCGGCGCTCGCTGGCTACACCATGGTCAAATTTTTCGGCGTTATTTTCCTCGGACAGCCACGTGAAGAAAAGCTCGTCCACGCGCATGATGCCGGCAGGTGGGAACGTGTCGGCATGGTGTGGCTGGCCATCGGCTGCGTGGCGCTGGGCCTGCTGCCGACGCTTGGCTGCTGGCGCCCAACAGCATGGCACAGGCCAGTTATGGGCCAATCGTCTTCCTGCTCGGCATTCTGGGCAGTTTCGCGCTGGCCTTCGCTCTGGTGCGCATCCTGTACCACGGGCGTCTGCGGCGCGATCTGCCCTGGGCCTGCGGCTTCCCCTGGGTCACGGCCCGGATGCAGGACACTGCCGAGGGCTTCGGACAACCCATCCGGCAGATCTTCGAACCCTTTTTCATGATGCACAGGGAACTGCCAACGCCTTTTGACGCACAACCGCACTACAAAGTGGTGGTCAAGGATCACTTCTGGCGCTGGTTGTATTTGCCGATCGTCGATCTCTCGGCGTATCTGGCACGGCTGGCGAGCATGATGCAGCAAGGTCGCATCTCGGTCTACCTGATGTACAGCTTCGTGACGCTGATCGTCACTCTGCTGGTGGTGATGCGGTGAGGACTCCATGAACTGGACTGGCTACCTCTCGCAATTGCTCGAGATCGTCATCGCGATCGCGCTGGCACCGCTGCTGACAGGCTGGGTCAATAAGTGCCGTGCCTGGCTGCAGAACCGTTCGGCGCCCAGCTTGCTGCAACCCTATCGTTTGCTGCACAAGCTGTTCAACAAGGATTCGGTACTGGCCCACAACGCCTCACCCCTCTTCTGGGCCACGCCTTACCTGGTCTTTGGCTGCATGGCGCTGGCCTGCGCGATCATCCCGACGCTGTCCACCAACTTGCCGTTGGCGCCCGCGGCCGATGCGATTGCACTGGTGGGCCTGTTCGCCTTGGCGCGTGTCTTCATTTCGCTGGCGGCGATGGACGTTGGTACCGCCTTCGGAACCATGGGCGCCCGTCGCGAGATGTTGATCGGCTTCCTGGCCGAACCGGCGCTGCTGATGGTCCTGTTCTCGGCCTCGGTGATCTCGCAGTCCACCTCGTTGCCGACCATTGTCGAACGCCTGGCCCAGCGCGAGTTCACCATCTACCCGGCGCTTGCCTTGGCTGGCGTGGCGTTCACGATGGTGTCGCTGGCCGAGAACGCGCGCGTGCCGGTGGACAACCCGACCACGCATCTTGAGCTCACGATGATCCACGAGGCCTTGATCCTTGAGTACTCGGGCCGGCACCTGGCGTTGATCGAATGGGCGGCAAGCCTGAAGCTGTTCGCCTACTCCTGCATCGGCCTGGCGTTGTTCTTTCCCTGGGGTGTGGCCACGGCCCATGCCCCCGTGGAGATGCTTCTGGCGCTGCCGTTGCTGGTGGCCAAGCTTGCGCTGGGCGGATTCCTGCTGGCGTTGCTCGAAACCCTGAGCGCGAAGATGCGCATCTTTCGCGTGCCGGAATTTTTGGCCACCGCCTTCCTGCTGGCGGTGATTGGCCTGCTGGTCCATCTCTTGCTCGCGAACTGACATGAAAGACGCCCCCTGTCTGTCCGGTCTCACTGCGTGTAGACCGTCCGAACCCCCCACTGGGGGGCGCCCCCGACGGCCTGGCAAAGCCAGTTCCGTGGGGGCCTGGACTGGCATGCTCCGCGGCCGGTTGACCGTTCATGGGCCACGGGTGGCGCGCAGCGCTGTGGAAAACTGACGTGACCGAGCTACTGACCCAATTCGTCAACCTGCTCGGCGCGGTGTTGCTGATGCTGGCCTTTGCGATGACTGCGCAGCGTCGCATCCTCTCGTTGATTTACCTGTTCACGCTGCAGGGCGCGACGTTGGTGGTGTCCACGGCTGTGGTCGGTTACGTCACAAACCAGCCCCACCTTTACCTGTCGGCAGCCGTGACTGCTGTGCTCAAGGTGATGTTGATACCCTATCTGCTGTACCGTGTGGTCGATCGCCTGGGGATCCGCTCCGAGGTCGAGACGCTGATCAACATTCCGACCACCATGCTGATCGGCATCGTCGTGGTGATCTTTTCCTTCAACCTGGCAAAGCCGATCGCCCAACTGTCCACCACGCTGGCCGGCGGCACATTGGGTATCGCGTTGGCGTGCGTGTTGCTTTCGTTCCTGATGATGATCACGCGGGCCAAGGCGGTGCCGCAGGTGATCGGATTCCTGGCGATGGAAAACGGACTGTTCTTCGCGGCCACGTCGGCCACCTACGGCATGCCGATGGTGGTCGAGCTCGGCATTGCGCTCGACGTGTTGATCGGCGTGCTGATCCTCGGTGTGTTTATGTTCCAGATCCGCGAGCAGTTCGACAGCCTGGACATCCGCAACCTCGAAAAACTCAAGGAGGATTGATGATGTCTGGTTGCCTGCCCTGTTCTGCCGCCACGCGGTCCGAGGCCACTGGGTGCTGCCGGGGGGGCTCTGCATGATCGTTCTGGCCTTCCTGCTCGCGATACCGCTGCTTGGCGGTCTGGTGCTGGCTCTGGTCGGCCACCGCGATTGGGCGCGTGACGTGAATGTGGCATTCAGTGCGGGCACCTTCGCCGCGGCCTGCGTCCTGACCGTGCAGATCATCGCCGACGGACCGATGCTGGTTTGGGACAAATCGTTCTACGTCGACGCGCTGAACGTCTTTCTTGTCACGTTGACGGCCTTTGTGGGCCTGACCACGGCGATTTTCTCTCGCCCCTACATGCGCATCGAACGCGACCACGGCAAGATGACGCCGCCACGCATGCGGCTGTACCACAGCATGTACCAGTTGTTCTGCTTCACGATGCTGCTCGCGCTGACGACCAACAACATGGGCATCATCTGGGTGGCCATGGAAGCCGCAACGCTGACCACGGTGCTGCTGGTGAGCGTCTACCGCACCGCTGCCAGTCTGGAGGCGGCGTGGAAATACTTCATCCTGTGCGGCGTCGGTATCGCGCAGGCGCTGTTTGGCACCGTGCTGCTGTACATGGCAGCCGAGAAGGTGATCGGCCCGGAAGGCGGCGCGCTGTTGTGGACCAACCTTGATGCGGTCAAGGCGCAGCTCGATCCCAATATCATCACACTGGCCTTCGCATTCCTGTTCATCGGCTACGGCACCAAGGTCGGACTGGTGCCGCTGCACAACTGGCTGCCCGACGCGCATGCGGAGGGCCCGACGCCGGTCTCCGCCGTGCTGTCGGGCCTGCTGCTCAACGTGGCGTTGTATGCGATCCTGCGTTGCAAGGTACTGGCCGACGGCGCGCTGAACAACCAGCTCTCCGGTCAGCTGATGATGGGTTTCGGGTTGCTGTCGGTGGTGGCCGCGGTATTCTTCCTGGTCCGGCAGAGAGACGTGAAGCGCATGTTTGCGTACTCGTCGATCGAACACATGGGCATGATGACTTTCGCTTTCGGACTGGGCGGGCCGATTGCCAATTACGCGGGCCTGCTGCATATGACCGTCCATTCGCTGATCAAGTCGGCGATCTTCTTTGCGGTGGGACACGCCGCGCAGAAGGCCGGCACGCAGATGATGGACCAGATCCGTGGGCTCATCAAGGTCAGCCCCACGGTGGCCTGGGGGTTGATGCTAGGCACGCTGGCGATCCTGGGCATGCCGCCGTTCGGCGTCTTTGCCAGTGAATTTCTGATCGTCACCACCGCGATGCGCCTGCAACCCTGGGCCACGCCTTTCCTTTTGCTCGCGCTGGGCCTGGCATTTGCCTCCGTGTTTCACCGCGTGCAGCCGATGGTGTTCGGAGAGACCAACGTCAAGCCGCTCGCGCATCCACCCGCCCTGGTCCCGGTGTTTGTTCATCTGGCGCTCGGTCTGATGCTGGGCTTGTACATTCCGCCGTACCTTGACCATTGGTACCGCCAGGCTGCGGCGATGCTGGGGCAATGAATCCATGATTGCGTCGACTCTGGATCCCACGCCGCGCCCATTGC
>CAJDVP010000134.1_pt1 | contig 9690 bp, 9 predicted proteins | sample 7391311 | NCBI WGS metagenome assembly CAJDVP01 (sample SAMEA7055711, study PRJEB34461) | soil metagenome | biome: terrestrial ecosystem; feature: Peninsula; material: soil | place: Antarctica | collected 2016
TGGAAAGCCGCAACCATCGTAACCACTGGATGCGGATTAGTGGATACAGACAATCCCTTAGTGAACGCATGATCGGCGGGTCAGTGGAGCAATTAGTTGAATTGACCGAACCAGGTTCGTCGCCATGCCGATAATCAGCGTCGCAAACAACTTTGCAGATGAACACACAAATTGGTCAGTTTGCGTCGACACACAGCCACCCTTCGATCAAGGTCACGGCGCCTTCACCGGCTTCAAACTGCAATCGACAGATGACCGCCTGATTGCCGCTGGCAGTGTGCTTGATCACTATCAGTTTTGGGAACGATGAGACTCACCGCTGGGGATCGTTCAACAGCCGTTTGCAGGTTCAATTGAGTGTGCGATATCCGAGTTGGGCCGCTTGCTCGGCCTGCTGCCGGATCGGTGCGTAATCGGCCGGTTGCATGGCACACAGTCGCCGGATCGACAATGCGCGAAAGACATCTGGCACGTGTTCGTGCAGCTCCAGCAATACTGCACGCAGTGCCTGCGACTGATCGTCACTCAAGGTGCGTGCCGCGATCAGTGGCAAGCCCGGAGCGGGCGCTGTGTCGTGCAGCACCCGCACCCCCGCGACCAGCGCAGGAGCTGCGCGTTTGGCAAGCCCGTAGGTCACACAATCGACCGCAGCCACGTCGGCCTGTCCGCTTTGCAGCATCGCGATGCTCTGCATATGGCTGCCCGACACCCGCACGCTAGAGAAGAACCGACCCTCCTGCGCCAGCGGCGCGACCGTATGGCGCAGGGCATTCATGCCGCTGTGCGAATGCCACTGGTTGATCACGGCCACCGAGCCGCGTAATGCGGCGAGCATGCTGCGGTAATTGCTGCCCGCACAACCGGGCAGATCAAACTCCGCAGCCGCCAGCACCTGCACGTCCGATTGCAGCTCCGTCACCAGTGGATAACCACAGGTCTGCGACAACAGCATATCTGGTGCGCGCCACCAGGCCATCAGGTCGCCCGCAGGCGCCACAACCTGCATCGTGTCGGCCCAGCCGCGCCGACGCAAACCCGCGATGACGGCGGCCAACAACGCATCCCACGCCGCAGCCAGTGCCGGTGTGACGTTGTACATCGGCAGCGCCAGGCGCCAGGAACGCAGTGCGTCGGTCAAACCTTGCGATCCTGCGCCAAAGGATGCACTGGCGCATCCACCGGCGTCAGCCCGAAACGGCGGATCAATTCGGTATATCCGCCAATCCGGAAACCGCCGCAGCGTGCGATGTAGGCGTCCCGGTCGGCCTTGTACACCTTGGCCAGCAGATACCAGGGCAGCAACGGCAGGTCGTGGTGCACCAGGTGGTAGTTGTTGTTCAGATAGAGCAGCCGCATCGGCCAGGATGCCTCGTTGATCGCGATGCGGTGCTTGCAATCGTCGGCGGCCCGATGTTCGTAATACGAGCGGACCATGGCCAACGACAAACCCGGATAAGCCACCACCAGCAGGTAATACCAGGCCGGGATGATCGTGTAGCGTTCGATCGCAGCCAGCATGATGACCAGCATCGCGAGATGCACGGCCCACATCCGCAGGTATCGGAAATTGCCAACCCGCACCTGTTCGATCGCCTGATGCACCACCGCGCCAATGGCCATCGCCGGGCCGAACACGAAGCGGCCCCAGAAACGCTTGCGGTGCACGAACAGCGCGCGCATCAACCAGCCGCTGCGTTGCCAGACCGCCGCCGAGACATAGTGGGTTTCCGGATCGACATCGGGCAAGGTGAGGTGGGCGTCGTTATGGTGGCGCAGGTGGCTTTCCATATACAGCGTGTATGGGAACCAGACCGCCAGCGGCGCAAAACCCAGCCTTGTTGAACCAGCGGTGGCGCGTCGGGTGGCCGTGCACCAGTTCGTGCTGCAAGGACATATACCAGGCACACAGGAGAATCAGCAAGACCGTGGTGGCCAGCAGGCCCAGGCGCTGCGAACAGGCCAGCGTCGCAAACCAGGCTCCATAAACCACCGGGATCAGCAGCCAGGTCGGCCACTCGGTGCGCGCTGTTCGCGACACAAGCAGACGCGCTATCACCTGCTCCTGCTGCGGACTCAGATATTCAGCCATTGTCGAACCACCCAAATGGACCCGCAAAATGAAGTCACGCGGCTGCGTCTGGCGCGTGAAGCCCCGGCGAATCAACGGGGCAGGTACAAGAGTTGCGGAGGCGGTGCCCGCAACCTGATCGCAGCGACCCAGACAACCGAAAAAAGGACGCGCGGTTGTCGGCCTGCACCTGGCGCGATCATACGACAGGCGCGCGCGCTTGCAAATGACTACGGCAAGGGAGAGCGACCAATATGGCGCGCATCACACGCGCCACCGTGCCGGCACATGACCCAGCCGCGCCTCAGGCGACCCCGTGTGCCTTGAACCAGGCCAGCATCTGCTGCCAGCCATCCTCGGCGGCTTCCTTGCGGTAGCTGGGACGGTAGTCGGCGTGAAACGCGTGGCCGGCGCCGGGGTACAACACGAAGCGGCTGGCGCGCGCATTTTTGTTGCCGGACTTGAGCACCTCTTGCAAGCGTGCGACCTCGGACACCGGAATGCCGGAATCAGCGCCGCCATACAGACCCAGCACCGGCGCGTGCAGGTTGGCCGCCACGTCGTGCGGCGTCTGCGGCATCGAACCCGGCACCGGGTTCAGGCCACCGTACCAGGACACACCGGCCTTGATCTTCTTGCTGTGCGCGCAGTACATCCAGACCGTACGTCCCCCCCGGCACATGCCGGTGATGCCGAGCTTGCGCGCGTCGGCCTTGGGCTGTTTTTCGACAAACGCCACCAGCGCATCGAGATCGGCCAGCATCACCGGATCGGCGAGTTTGTTGGCCACTGCCACGACAGCGCCGATATCGGACATCTTGCTCAGGTCGCCGGAGCGGAAATACGGGTCCAGCGAGACACCGACATAACCGAGTTTGGCCAGGCGGCGGCAGATGTCCTTCTGATATTCATGCAGACCGAAAATTTCCGGCACGACGATCACGACCGGATATTTGCCCGGCTTCGAAGGTGCTGCCATATACACCGGCATGTTGCCGCCATCGACCGGCACAGTCAGGTCGCCGGCGTCAAGGCCGTCAGCGGTGGTACGGATCACCGATTGCGCGTTGACAGGGCCAGTGGCGAGCGCAAACCCTGCGACCGATGCCGCGGCGATGAAACCCCGACGACTCGATTGCACCGGGGGCAAAAGACTGTTCAAGTGAGGGTCAGCGAAACGGATAGGTTGATTGGACATCGGGGAATCTCCTGATTGGGTGAGTTGGGGACTTGCTGAAACTGTACGCCCCACGCAACCAGGCAAATGGTCCCGCAACCGCATACCACCGGTATGGAGCCGCCTCGGGTTCAATAGTTCCGAAGCAACCGTGGGTATCGGCCTGTTCTTGTTCACCATTCCGTAAACTCGCCCATAAACTCATCGCTGAATTATTCCAGGAACCGCCATGTCCATGACACCCGACACCCACGTTTTTCACCGACACCTGCACAAAAAGCCCCCGGTTGCCGTGGGCGGCCAGGGACTGAATCTATTTGATGCCGACGGGAACAGCTACATCGATGCGTCGGGTGGCGCCGCCGTATCCTGTCTCGGACATGGTCATCCCGACGTGCTCGCGGCCATGCATGCGCAGATTGACAAGCTCGCGTACGCCCATACCAGCTTCTTCACCACGCAGGTGGCCGAGGAACTGGCCTCACAGCTGATCGCCAAGGCGCCAGCGGGCATGAGCCATGTCTATTTCGTCAGCGGCGGCTCCGAGGCAATGGAAGCCGCGATGAAGATGGCTCGCCAGTATTTCGTTGAGATCGGCCAACCGCAACGGCGCCATTTCATTGCGCGGCGCCAGAGTTACCACGGCAACACGCTGGGCGCATTGGCCGTGGGTGGCAACCGCTGGCGACGCGAGCCGTTCGCACCCATTCTGATACCGGTCACCCACATCGCACCGTGTTACCCGTACCGTGAACAACATGGCGATGAAACACCCGAGCAGTACGGGCAGCGACTGGCGCGCGAACTGGACGAAACCATCCAGGCGCTGGGATCTGACCAGGTGATTGCGTTCGTGGCCGAAACCATCGGCGGCGCCACTGCCGGTGTATTGGTGCCAGTGCCGGGTTACTTCAAGGCGGTACGCGAGGTCTGCGATCGGCACGGCGTATTGCTGATCCTTGACGAAGTGATGTGTGGCATGGGGCGTACCGGCAGCCTGCACGCCTGCGAACAGGAAGGCGTCGTTCCCGACCTGCTGGCGATTGCCAAGGGCCTGGGTGGTGGTTACCAACCCATCGGCGCGGTGTTGGCCCAGAAAGCAATCGTGCAGGCAATGTCCTCGGGCAGCGGATTTTTCCAGCATGGGCATACCTACCTCGGCCATGCGGTAGCCTGTGCCGCCGCGCTGGCGGTACAACGTGTGATCGAGCGCGATGACCTGCTGACCCGGGTGACGCAAAACGGTGTGGTGTTCGAGCGCATGTTGCGCGATCGCTTTGCCGACCATCCGCACGTCGGCGACATCCGCGGCCGCGGATTTTTCTGGGGCGTCGAAATGGTGCAGAATCGCGCGGACAAAAAGCCGTTCGATCCGAAATTGAAGCTACATGCGCAGATCAAAAAACAAGGGTTTTCCCGCGGATTGATGGTTTACCCGATGGGAGGCACCGTTGATGGATGGTATGGTGACCACGTATTATTAGCGCCGCCATTTATTGCCAGCGAAAACGATATCTTGCAGATCGTCGAGCGTCTGGGCGTCGCCATCGATGCAGCAGTTGCAACTGTTGAGACACTGGCGTGAGCCGGTTGCACCACCATTCGCAGTGACGTCAATTCAACCTGTTTTTATGAAGAGAGGAAAAGCCGCATGTCCCATTTACCTATTTTGAAGAGTCTGGCTATCGCTGCCGCTTTGGCTGCAGGCATGGCCAGCGCACCCGCTGTCGCACAGCAGAAATTCGTCACCATCGGTACCGGCGGTGTCACCGGTGTCTATTACGCCGCTGGCGGCGCGATCTGCCGCTTGATGAACAAGGATCGCGCCAAGCACGGCATCCGTTGCTCGGTCGAGTCGACTGGCGGTTCGGTGTTCAACGTCAACACCATCAAGGCCGGCGAACTTGATTTCGGTGTGGCCCAGTCCGACGTCCAGTACAACGCGACCAAGGGTGAGAAGCAGTTCGCCAAGGACGGTCCGTTCACGGAATTGCGCTCGGTGTTCTCGGTGCACCCCGAGCCGATGACCGTGGTCGCACGCAAGGAAGCCAATATCAAGAAGTTCGAGGACTTCAAAGGCAAACGATTCAACATCGGCAACCCCGGCTCCGGCACCCGCGCGTCCATGGAAGAATTGCTCACCGCCCTGGGCATGACAACCAGTGACTTCTCACTGGCTTCCGAGCTCAAGGCCGATGAACACGGCGCGGCCTTGTGTGACAACAAGATCGACGGTTTCTTCTACGGCGTGGGCCACCCGGCCGCCAACATCCAGGACCCGATCACGACCTGTGGCGCCAAACTCGTGCCGCTGACCGGACCGGCCATCGACAAGCTGGTCGCCGGTGCCCCGTATTACGCCAAGGTCAATATCCCTGGTGGTCTGTATGCCGGCAACCCCGACCCGACACCCACCTACGGCGTGCTGGCGACCTTCGTCACCTCGTCCAAGGTACCTGACGAAACCGTGTACCAACTGGTCAAGGCGATGTTCGACAACTTCGACGACTTCAAGAAGCTGCACCCGGCATTCGCCCATCTCGATCCGAAAGACATGATCAAGAACGGCAATTCTGCACCGATGCATCCGGGCGCCGCCAAATACTATAAAGAAAAGGGCTGGATGTAATCCACCCGATCGACCCCGTCCTGTCACAACAGGGCTCGGGGCCTGTTCATCCGGACTGGTTCAGCGCCGGGCGAACAGGCCTTTTTTGATACTACGCCACAGGCACCATTTCTCATCCTAACCACCGGATTCGTGTATGGCATCAAACGACAAGAACAACAATGACGCCGCCATCGACGTGAAGCAGCTGATGGCCGACTCCGACACCGGGGGTCGCAATCCCAGGCCCGCCATCAGGAAGTTGCTGCTGGGTGTGGCGCTCGCCTGGAGCCTGTTCCAGCTCTGGATTGCATCACCGTTGCCGTTTACCTTCGGAATCGGTGTTTTCAACGATACCGAGTCGCGTTCGATTCACTTGGCGTTCGCGGTGTTCCTTTCCTATCTTGCTTATCCGGCGTTCGCGGGTTCCCGGCGTGATCGCGTTCCGCTGTGGGACTGGGCGTTTGCCCTGGTAGGCGCCTTTTGCGCCGCCTATCTGTTCCTGTTCTATCGTGAGTTGTCAACCAGGCCGGGCCAGCCTACACAGACCGACCTGGTGGTCGCCGTGATCGGTATCGTGTTGCTGCTCGAGGCGACCCGTCGTGCGCTCGGTCTGCCGATGGTGATCGTTGCGCTTGTCTTCCTGGGCTACACCTTTGCCGGGCCCTACATGCCGGACATGATCGCCCACAAGGGTGCCTCGGTGTCTCGAGTTATGTCGCACCAATGGCTGACCACCGAGGGGGTTTTCGGCGTGGCCCTAGGTGTGTCGAGCGGGTTTATTTTCCTGTTCGTGTTGTTCGGGTCCTTGCTCGACCGGGCTGGCGCCGGCAACTACTTCATCAAGAGCGCATTCGCGCTGCTCGGCCACATGCGGGGCGGCCCCGCCAAGGCGGCCGTGGTATCTTCCGCCGCCACCGGCATCATCTCGGGTTCGTCGATCGCCAACGTTGTGACCACCGGCACCTTCACGATCCCGCTGATGAAGCGGGTCGGCTACCGACCCGATCAGGCCGCCGCCGTCGAAGTGTCGAGTTCGGTCAACGGCCAACTGATGCCACCGGTGATGGGCGCGGCAGCGTTCCTGATGGTCGAATACGTCGGCATCCCCTACACCGAGGTGATCAAGCACGCTTTCCTGCCGGCCATCATCTCGTACGTCGCCTTGTTCTACATCGTGCACCTGGAGGCACTCAAGGCCAACTTGGAAGGCCTGCCCCGGCGCGGCAATGCGACAGCCGGCCAGCGCATGACCTCGCTGCTCATGACCGTGGCCGGCTTCGTCGTGCTCTCGGGCATCGTCTATTACGGAATCGGCTGGATCAAGGACGTCGCCGGTGCCGCGGCCATCTACATCATCGGGGCGGGCGTGCTGGCCGCCTACCTGGCGCTGTTGTGGATCGGGTCGCGTCAACCCGAACTCGAACTTGACGATCCTGACGCTCCGGTGTTCGAACTACCCGAGACTGCACCCACACTCAAGTCGGGTATGCACTACCTGCTCTCGGTCGTGGTGCTGATCTGGTGTCTGATGGTCGAGCAGATGTCGCCCGGATTATCGGCATTCTGGGCCACCACCTTCATGATCTTCGTGATGCTCACGCAGCGCCCGATCATGGGTCTCCTGCGCGGCTACGGCAACCTGAAGGTGTCGTTATTCCAGGGCTTCATCGATCTGGTCAGTGGGTTGGAGTCAGGCGCGCGCAACATGATCGGCATCGGTGTGGCCACCGCCGCTGCCGGCATCATCGTTGGCACCGTATCGTTGACCGGCATCGGCCTGGTCATGACCGAACTGGTCGAACTGCTCTCGGGCGGCAACCTGATGATCATGCTGATTCTGGTCGCGGTGGTCAGTCTGGTGCTGGGCATGGGTCTGCCGACCACCGCCAACTACATCGTCGTGTCGACACTGATGGCTCCGGTGGTGGTCGAACTCGGCGCGCAAAACGGCTTGCTGGTGCCTTTGATCGCAGTGCACATGTTCGTGTTCTATTTCGGGCTGATGGCCGATGTGACACCCCCGGTGGGTCTGGCCTCGTTCGCCGCGGCTGCGATCGCCCGCACCGACCCGATCAAGACCGGTATCACGGCGTTTTTCTACAGCATGCGCACGGCCATCTTGCCTTTCTTGTTCATCTTCAACACCCAGCTGCTGTTGATCGGGATCGACAGCGCGTTGCATCTGGTGTTGACGGTCGTCAGCGCAACGATCGCGATGCTGATATTTGCGGCGGCGACGCAGCGTTATTTCCTGGTGCGTTCCCGCTGGTTCGAAACCGTCGCGCTGCTGCTGGTGACCTTCACCCTGTTTCGCCCGGGCTACTGGTGGGACATGGTCTATCCCGAACATGAGATGCGTCCGGCCACGACACTCAACGAGATGATCGCCGAGGCCCCCGCCGACGCGCGCCAACGCATCTGGATCCAAGGCACCAATCTCGATGGCAAGGAGATCAAGAAAGGCGTGTTGTTGCCACTGGGCGCGCCGGGAACCGCAGCGCAGCGGCTCAAGGCAATCGGTCTGCAGCTGATGCCCCTGGGCGACAAGCTGCAGGTGGCGATGGTGCAGTTCGGCTCCAAGGCGGAAAAACTCGGCATCGAACAAGGTTACGACATCACCCATGTCGAAGTCAACACCACCCGCCCGGCGAAGGAATGGATGTTCATCCCGGCCTTGCTGCTGCTGGCTGGGGTGATGATGTTGCAATGGGGCCGGCTGAAACGGGAACGACCTGCGCCCCTGGTCGCGCGCGCCGCATGATCCGCCGGGCCGTTCCCAAGGCAAATGCCGCAGTGCGCAGCACGCACGCTACTACATGACCCGCATTGCCTTGATCCACGCGCTGGCGCATTCTGTGGCGCCAATCAACGATGCATTGGCGCGTGACTGGCCACAGGCCATGCGCATGAACCTGCTCGACGACAGCCTCTCCAGCGATCTGACTACCAGTGAACGGGGGCTGGATGCCGCCATGCACGAGCGCTTCGAACGACTGGCCCAATACGCGCTGGACTGCGGCAGCGCTGCGATCCTGTTCACCTGCTCCGCATTCGGCCCCTGCATCGAGGCCGTCGCCCGGCGTCATCCGGCGGTGCCTGTCCTCAAGCCCAACGAGGCCATGATTGCGCAGGCCGCGAGCCTGGGTTGCCGGATCGGTCTGATCGCCAGCTTCGCTCCCACACTGGAGTCGATGCCGGTGGAGTTTCCTGCCGGCGCGGAGCTGACATGCGAACTTGTGGAAGACGCGATGACCGCGCTCAACGCCGGAGATACCGCACGCCACGATACGCTGGTCGCATCCGCCGCCGAGCGACTGGTCAATCAGGGATGTGCGGTCATCGCCCTGGCCCAATTCAGCATGGCCCGCGCGCGCAAGCTGGTCTCCGAACGCACCGGGCTGCCGGTTGTGACCGCGGTGGACAGCGCGGTGATCGAGCTCCGGCGCCGGCTGATCAAGTCGCTGTAAGCGCCCTCTCCCACGCGGGCCTGCCCGCCGATTCGTTCAGCGCGCGCGGTTCAGGCGCCGCGCCAACGTGGCGGTCGTTTCTGACGGTCTGCGACTCGGTGGCGCGCAGCACCTGCTTGAGCGCGGCAATCGGCAGCGGCGCGACCGCAACAATCTGTGCGGCCAGTTCCTGCGCGGTGTCCATCAGCGTAGCCAGTGGCACCACGCGGTTCACCAGGCCCCAAGACCCAGCTTCGGCCGCGCCCATGCGCCGGCCGGTCATCAAAAGTTCGTTGGCGATTGCGCGCGGCAGGCGACGTGGCAGGCGCAACACGCCGCCGGAATCGGCGAGCATCCCGAGCTTGACTTCGGGCAGCGCAAACTCCGC
>CAJDVP010000085.1_pt1 | contig 9673 bp, 8 predicted proteins | sample 7391311 | NCBI WGS metagenome assembly CAJDVP01 (sample SAMEA7055711, study PRJEB34461) | soil metagenome | biome: terrestrial ecosystem; feature: Peninsula; material: soil | place: Antarctica | collected 2016
CTTGCCGTCCCACGACGCGACCGAGCAGCTGCAGGTTACCCGAGAAGACCTGCAGCAGGTTGTTGAAGTCGTGCGCCACGCCGCCAGTCAGCTGGCCGATGCTCTCCATTTTCTGCGCCTGCTGCAGCGCCACTTCGGTACGCTTGAGTGCGAGCGCAGCGTCGCGGTCGGCGGTGATGTCGCGCCCGACGGCGTGCACCAGGCCGCCTTCGGGCACCCCCGTCCACGTCAGCAAGCAATAGCTGCCGTCGCGCCGTCGATAGCGATTTTCAAAGCGAAAGGTAATGGCGCCAGTGCCCAGCTTGCCCATTTCTGCCTGCGTGCTAGCGAGGTCTTCAGGGTGCAGCAGTGTGAAGAAGGGGAGCCCCAACAGCTCCGCCTGCGTCCAGCCAAGCAACGTCGTCCACGCTGGGTTGACCGACAAAATGTTGCCCTGCAAGTCCGCCACCAGCATGAGGTCGGTGGACAGGCGCCATATTCGGTCGTGCTCGGCGGTGCGCTCCGCCACCTGCTGCTCCAGGTTCTCGTTCAGGTGCGCCAACGCACGCGTGGTGTTTTTTTGCTCGTCGATGTCGGTATTGGTTCCGACCCAACGAGTGATGATGCCCTGCGCATTGCGGATGGGCTGGGCGCGCGCCAAGTGCCAGAAGTACTTGCCGTCGGCGCGGCGCAGCCGAAATTCGACCTCGTAGGGCTGACTGCTGCGCAGTGCATGGTCCCACTGGGCTTGCGCCTGCGTTACGTCATCTTCATGCACCATGCTCACCCAAGACCGTTCGAGCAACTCGTCCTGACTCATTCCGCTGTAGCTGAGCAGCCGTTCGTTGAACCAGTCGGGCTGGCCGTCGGGCCGCGCAGCCCAGACGTGGTTCGGCATAGCCTGGGCAAATTCGCGCAACTGCTTCTCGCTCGCGTGCACTGCAGCTTCGGCCTGGACGCGCGCGGTAACGTCCGAGCCTTCGACAAAAATGCCCATCACCTTGTCGTCATCGCCGCGCAGCGGCTGAAACACCAGGTCGACATAGCGCTGCTCTGGCGGTGCTCCCGGCGTGCGATGCAGCAACGCTGGCATGGAATTACGGAAAAACACTTCACCCGTGCGATACACCGTATCGAGCTGCTCAAAGAAACCCTGGCCTTCAATGTCTGGAATGGCCTCACGCACTGGCTTGCCCAACACGTCGCGATGGCCCACAAGCTGCATATAAGCCGGGTTCGCCAAGTCGAACACATGCTCAGGGCCGCGCAGCAGCGCCATAAAGCTGGGTGTCTGGGCAAACATGCGGTGCAGCCGCTCACGCTCGCTGCTGATGCTCCGCTCGGCGCGCACCTTGGCCGTCGTATCTACCAAGATGGCCAGCACCGCCACCGGCGTGCCAGCGTCGTCCAGCACGGGCGAATAGTCCAGGTCAATCCACACCTGCTCTGGTTCGCCTGTGCGGTCCAGCATGAATTCCTGGTCTTTGTACGAGAGGGGCTCGCCCGCCAGGCCCTGCGCCAGAACGTGGTCGTGGAAGGTGGCTACCTCGGGCCAAGTTTTGCGCACCGGTCGGCCCAGGCTCATGGGGTGGCGTTTTTCTGCAAACACCGAATAGCTGTCGTTGTAGAGCATTACGCCCTCGGGGCCCCAGAGCACCACCATCGCCACTTTTGAGTGCAGCATAAGTGCCAGCAGCGCCTTCATACTGTTCGACCAACCGGCCAGAGGCCCCAATGAGGTGCAGCTCCAGTCAAACTCGGCAATCAGCTTGCCCATGACACCGGGCGCTTGCAGGAACCGGGGCAACTCAGAGCCTGCGGAGTCCAGGTGGGCAGCGGTGGAGGCGACAATGGCGGCGGATGATGAAGTCTTTTGCATGCGGCGTCTGTGTGAGTTCTACCTGGTCAGCGCCCGACGCGCATGGTAGGCGCTGCGCAATGGGTGCAAGGACGAGCTGACGTGACGCGTGGAGCTTCGCTCGAAACTAGCACGTGAAATGCGTCCGTGACTCAGGCGGCCATCCGGCGGCACTCTTCAGCGCACTTGAGGCAGGCCGCGGCGCATGCTTGACAGTGGTCCATCGAGTGTTTGCCACACTCGTCACCGCAAGCTTGGCAAACCTGTGCGCACAGTTCGCAGAGTTGTTTACTGAAGTCGCTACCACGGGCGATGTAGCCGGCGGTTAACCTGCAGATGGCCGCGCAGTCCATGTCCATGGCTATGCAACGCACCATCATCTTGACGTCCTGCTCTTGAAGACAGGCGGTTGAGCAGTGGTCGCACGCATTAGCGCAGCTATTGCAGGCCTCGAGGCAGGCTTGGTTGATTTGATTAGCCATGAAACTCTCCTTGGGTGTTAGTACAGGTGGTGGTCGCAAACGCATCTGCCGCGAGATATCGTGCCAGCTTGCGCAGTGGGCGCTCATGCTTGAATTGGAAAGTCAACTATCGGCTTTTGTGCAAGCGCTGGATGTAGGAGCGAGGCTTATGCGACCGTCCGAAAAATTCCTGAATCTGTTCTAGAACTGACTCACGAATGTCGCTCAGTCCTCGCCGTCAGCGCTGGAACAGCGTCCGGCGCCCGCGGAACGGCTCTCCCACACCGAGTCTCAGGTGCTGTCTGGCCTGGGGGCGATGAGGGTCAGTCCCATACTTTCTAATCGAGCTAGAAGGTATAGCACTGACCCTCTGCCAAAGGTGTGAATCGAATCTTGCAGCTCCGATCGAGTACGCAGTCTATCGGAGCCGGCGCAATCGGGCCTCAGGGCGCGGCGTTGGGCTCGCCGCGCCGTTGGTCATGGGCTACTTCGAGCCGAGTTGGTCCATCACTTCCTTGTAGAGCCCTTCGCCGACGCTCGGGATAAACATTTTCCAGACCGGCTGCACCCTCTCGCGCATGCGCTCGTGTTCGGCGTCGCTCACGTCGTTGACGAGCATACCCTGGGCCGCCATCGCGGCCTGCGCCGACTTCGCCTGGTCGCGCGCCACACCGCGCTGGAAGGCACGCGCTTCGAGCGCCGAGTCCTTCAGGACCTTGCGATCGTCTTCACTCAGGCCGTCCCAGAACTTCTTCGACACGAGCGGAATGAAGGCACCGTAGCTGTGGCGCGTGAGCGAGAGGTACTTCTGCACCTCGTAGAGCTTGAGCGCGTAAATCACCGCGGTCGGCGTACCCTGGCCATCGGCGGTGCGCGTTTCGAGCGCGGTGTAGAGCTCGGGGATCGCCAGCGGCACCGGGACGGCGCCGAGTGCCTTGATCGTCTCCTGCGTGATCCTGGCCTGGATCGAGCGGAACTTCAGGCCTTCGAAGTCTTCGACCTTCGCAATCGGGTGCTTGCTGTTGGTGGCGTTGAAGAAGCCGTTCTCCCAGTACGCGAGGCCGACGAGACCCTTCGCCGGCAGCATCGCCATCAGTTTGTCGCCGACCGCGCCGTCGAGCACTTTCTCGGCCTGCTGCACGGTGGAGAACAGGAACGGGAAGTCGAGGATCTCGTACTCCTTGATCATGCCGGTGAGCGTCGTCGTCTGCGGCACGGTGAACTCGATCGTGCCGCCCTGCAGCGCGGACGTGACCTGCACGTCATTGCCAAGTGCGCCGCTGTAGTAACCCTTGATCTTGATCTTGCCGCCGCTTTTGGCGGTGACGAGTTCGATGAACTTGGCCACACCCTGGCCCTGGTGCGATTTCTCGGGAAGCGTGACGGCGAACTTGGCCGTGACCTGCGCCAGCGCGACTTGCGGCGCGCCGGCAGCAAAGCTACCCGCAATTGCGAGCGCCATCAGTTTGTGCAGAGCTTTCATGGGTTTGTCTCCTGGGTTGAAAAAGTAAAGAAGCTAGCGCCACCACTGTGCCGGGACGGTGACAAGCGCGGGAAAAAGCACGAGTGCCACGAGCACCGCGAGCTCGGCGATCAGGAAGGGCATGATGCCTCGCGCCGCTTGCGCGAGCGATACCTTGCCGATTGAACTGACGACGTTGAGCACCACGCCTACCGGCGGCGTGATCATGCCGATCGAACAATTGATGATGAAGATGACGCCGAAGTAAATCGGGTCGATGCCGGCCTGCTGCGCGATCGGCAGAAACACCGGTGTGAAGATGAGCACGATGGGGATGAAATCGAGCACCATGCCCGACAGGAACACGACGAGCATCATCGCCGCGGTGAGCGCGAGCCGGTTGTCGCCGAGGACGGAGAGCGAGCTGCCGACCTGGTCCGGAATATCGGCAATCGTGATCATGTAGGAGGCGACCATCGCGAAGCTCGCGAGCAACAGCACGACCGCACTGGTGCGCGCCGAGACGAGCAGGCATTGGTAGATCGAACGCAATGTCAGCTCGCGGTAGACAGCGGTACCGACGAACAGTGCGTACGCCGCCGCGACCACGGCTGCTTCGGTCGGCGTGAAGATGCCGAACTTCAGGCCGCCGACGATGATCACCGGCATCATCAGCGCCCAGACACCCTTGCCAAGCAGGCGCGCGCGCTCGGCATAGCTCTTGCGCGGCGCCAGTTGCATGTTCATGCGGCGCGACACGAGCCACCAGGCGACGACAAGCGAGCCGCCCATCAACACCCCCGGGAAAATACCGGCAAGAAACAGTCGTGTGATCGAAAGGTTGGCGACAACGCCAAAGATCAGAAACCCGATCGATGGCGGAATCACCGGCGCGATGATCCCGCCAGCGGCCATCAACCCGCAAGAACGTGCCGGGTCGTAGCCGGCCTGGCGCATCATCGGCACGAGGATGGCGGCGAGCGCCGCGGTGTCGGCAACGGCCGAACCCGACAGGCTCGCAAGCATGATGGCGGCGAAGATCGCAACGTAGCCGAGGCCGCCGCGGAGGTGGCCGACGAAGGCGCCAGCCATTTCGACGATGCGCCGCGACAGGCCCCCCGCGTTCATGAACTCGCCCGCGAGGATGAAGAACGGCACCGCCATCAGCACGAAGTTGTCGGCGCCACCGATCGCGTTCTGGACCACGATCTGTGAATCGAACTGGTCAAGCTGCAGCATGATCGCCACGCCCGAGAGCAGCAAGGCGAACGCGATCGGCATGCCGATCGCGATCAACACAAGCAGCACCGCAAGGAAGATGAACGCGCTCAACGTTTCTTCCCAACTTGTCGTTCAGCAGTGACGTCGGGCATCTTCTCCAGGATGCGGTCGCCGAGGTCCTTGGTAAGCACCGGGCCATGCGGGCCGCGGAGCGCCTGCCAGATGTTGTTGATGATGGCAAACGCCATGCCAACGCCGAAGACGAGTGCCACGCCGTACAGCCAAGCGTAGGACACGCCGAGCACCGGATAGCTGTTGCCGAGATTGATCTTCGTCTGCTCCCAGCCACCGATCAGAAACATGACGCAGACGGCGAGCATCAGCACACCGGTAAATAGCACTAGCGCCTTGCGCGCGCCAACCGGAAGCTTTTGCACCAATGAATCAAAGCCGATGTGCGCGCGCTGCACCGATGCCAGGATCGCGCCGAGGAAGATCAGCCAGACGAACAGCAAGCGTGCGAGTTCGGTGGACATCGCGATGCCCGAATCGAACCCGTAGCGCAGCACGACGTTGCTGAACACGAGCAACGCCATCAGCGCCAGGCATGCCGCGATCAGAAACTCCAGCGCACGCACGAAGGCGCTGCCCCAGCGGTTTCCCATCGTATTGCCCTCCCGCGAGATACGCGCAGCGCGCGATACTTACTGATTGGCGTAGCTGCCGTCGTGCATCCAGGCCGCCTGCTTGGGCGCCTTCTTGGTCTTGGCCCACTCGTTGAGCATGTCCCACTTCACATCATCGAGCTTCTTCATCATCTCGGGCGTGCCGGTATTGACCACCAGTTCGAGGCGGTGACCGCTCGGGTCACGGAAATAAATCGACTTGAAGATCGTGTGGTCCGTCGGCCCCACCACTTCGATGCCATCGGCCTCCATCCGTGCCTTGGCCGACATCATCTCGTCGATGCTGCCGACCTCCATCGCCAGGTGCTGCGTCCAGAGCGGCGTATTGCGGTCGCGGTCCATCGGTGGCTTGCTCGGCAATTCGAAGAACGCCAGGATGTTGCCGTTACCCGCATCCAGGAAGATGTGCATGTAGGGATCCGGCTCCTTGGTCGACGGCACCTCGTCCTCGGCGATCGCGAGGACGAAATCCATGTTCAGGTACTTGGCGTACCACTCCACGGTTTGCTTGGCGTCGGCGCACCGATACGCCACGTGATGAAACTTCTTGATCTTCATAACTTCGTTCCTAGTCAGGTGAGTGCCCCTACCAAGACCGCCGCAAGGGCAGCGCGGACACTGCGCGCTACCAGGCGGTTCGCAGGCCACAGCTAAGCCTGCGCAAGTGCTTATTGAACGGCTTTTCCATCTATCATTCAAACGATATTTTTATCTGCATTGAGAAGGTAAGGTTATGAATGTGAGCCTGCGCCAGTTGCGCGCGCTCGTGGCCCTGGTGCGCACCGGCAGCTTCACGGATGCCGCCGCCTCGCTTCATGTGACGCAGTCGGCACTGAGCAATCTGATCAAGGAGCTGGAGCGAAACATGGGCTTGCGACTGGTCGACCGCAGTACGCGCAGTCTCGAGCTGACCCCGGCCGGGCGCGACTTCGTTCCGTTGATGGAACGAATCCTGCTGGATCTTGATGGTGCGCTGGGCAGCGTCGCCGATCTCAAGGCGCTGCGGCGGGGCGTGGTACATGTTGCCGCGCCGCAGCTGCTGGCCTGCACGCTGCTCCCCGATGCAATCGCTACCTGGCGCCGTGAGCATCCTGGCATGCAGGTGCGGCTGGCCGACTGTGACGTCGAAGGCGTGCTCATGCGCGTTGCAGCCGGGGAGGTGGACTTCGGCGTCGGGCCCGAGCGTTCTTCGGGCAACGAGATGAGCGCGCAGCTGCTCTTCGAGCTGCCCTTCATGGTGGTGTTTCAACCTGGCCATGCGCTCGACGCGTTGACACACATCCGCTGGAGCGACCTGATAAAGCATTCGTTCATCGCGCTGCAAGGCCGGTTCACCGAGCGTCTTTCGCGCGACCTGCACGGGGCGTTGCATGGGGCGGCGCTGCAGCCGACGAATAAAGTGGCCTTCATGACCACGGCATTGAGCATGGTCCACGCTGGGCTGGGCGTCACGGCATGTCTCCCTTATGCCAGTTCGCTGGTGCGCGCCTACGGATTGCGCATGGAGCATCTACACGCGCCCGTGGTCAAACGCAAAGTGCTGGTCTACGAGCGCGCGGGGCGGACGCGTTCACCGGCGGCACAAAGCTTCATGGAGTTTTTGCTTGCGTACGTCGCTGCGCATCCGGACTATGCCGACCAACCTTGACCGGCAAAAACTGCCCTCGCTGGGGCCGAACTTCGCTATCGACGCGGAAGGTGTCAATCACTTTGCTACAGCTTGCGTCATGAATCGACTGTGCAAGTGTGTGTCTGCTGGTTTGTTGAAGTCTCCTTGGGTGGGGCGGGTTGATCCACGCGGCGGTTGGCAGCGAAGGGCGCGCATATCCCGAACCAGACACAATCAAACCCGTGAAGAGAACTGCAGCCCGCGTCAAGCGAGCCAAGTCTCCCGCTACCACCCCTGATGCAGAAAATCGATAGCAGCCAGAATGGCATCACTGTCACCATTGAGCGTGGCAACAGGTACGGTGAGTTCGGAAGCGGGCACGGCCGCCATGAACTGCGTCACCATCGACACCTTTACGCCTTGCACCACAAATCCGGGATTGAGCCGACGCGCAGCTGTCGGCGCCTCTTCAAGAGGAATCAGCGGCACTACGACCCGTGTGTTGAGGCTGGTGATCAGGTCGGCCTGCACATCCAGCAAAAAGCCAACGCCGCTTCGATTGGCATAGACATCAAAGCGCGCCATCAAAAGTTCCGGTGCTTGACCAGTGGAAGACCGTTTTGCTCCACATACGCGTTGGAGCTGTCCAATGCGCTCTGATTCTCCTGCAGCCATATTGCGGCCTGTCTGGCGACGACTGCACGCAAAACCCCTTCCTCCGACGCCTGCGAAATATTGATCTGCAACCTGCGGGCTTGCGCCAATAGTTCGGCGTCCAGCGTGATGTTGGTGGCCTTTCGGATCGGCAAGGTGTCAGATGTCGTCATTTCAGCTACACAGACAAAGAAGGAAGGTGATGCTGGGTGAGATGTTGCCACGAATGCGCATGATGAACAACATCACACGGCGCCAGCCCCTGTTGACCGACAGCTGCTCACCACTCGCCCCACACCATTCGCAGGTTGTCCGTCAGCAGCCGCTTGGATGACGTACTCACCAAATCGTTGCCCGCTGCGTGACAATCCACCCCCGGCATCCCCCACCAGGCCCCTGACGACCCCCATAGCCCATGGCCCGTGCCCCGCAACTGCTGATGCGCCTGCCCGCCTACGCGCTCAACGGCGCGCTCGTCGCCGCGGGCGTGGCTATGGTGTATGGCACGGTAGGCGCAGCCGCGGGCGCCAGCGCTGCCGCGCTGGCCCTGACCGGTGCGGTGTGCACCAGCCTGGCCGACGCGCCGGTGGCCATGGTCAGGGCTTGGCGTCAGGTGCTGGCTGCCGCACTGGCCGCGCTGGCCGGCACCGCCCTGGTGATCGTGGCCCAGCCAGACCCGGTGGCGCAGGGATTCGCGCTGGCGCTGGGCGGAACACTGGCGATGATGGTGATGTCCTGGGGCCCGCGGGCCGGCGCCGTGGCGTTTGCGCCGGTGCTGGCGATGGTGTTCACGCTGGCCTCACCGGCCGGCAGCGTGCCGCCGCTGCTGCTGCTGGGCTGGCAGGCCGTGGGCGCGGCGCTGTACGGGTTGTGGGCGTTCGCGACGGGCCGGCTGATGCAGCCGCGCTGGCGCACGCTGGCGGTGGCATCGGCGCTGCAGGCTTCGGCCGCTTTGCTGCACGCCCGGGCCGAAGTCTGGCGCGCCAGCGCAGCAGCCCCGGCCGAGCCCGGCGCCGACGACCCGCCCAGCGCAGCTTGGCGGTGGGTCCAGCAGGAAGCCGAGCTGGCCGACCTGTTGCAGGCGGCACGCGACCTGGTGTTTGCCGCGCCCATGGCGGCGCACTACCAACGCCTGACCGCCATACTGGTGCACACCATCGAGTTGCGTGACGTGCTGCTGGCGGTGCGCCTGGACCTGGACCTGATCGGCCACGACGCACCCGGTCGCCAGACCATGGCCGAGATGGCAGAGGCCCTGGGCCGGCTGGCCGACCAGCTGGCGCAAGCAGCAACAACCCTCCGCCTGGGCCGCCCAAACCCTGCTCCCGCCGCAGGCGCCGACGCGGCGGCACCGGGCACGCCGCAAGCGCCAGGCAGCAGCGTGGTCTGGCCCGCGCAAGACCCACGAGCGCGCCTGGTGCCGGTGCTGCAGCTGCGGCTGCAGGCTCTGGGTCGCGGTGTGCAACAGGTGCACGACGCCCTGCACGGCCCGCCGCCGCCCGTGGCGCTGTCGGCCGAGCAGCTGAGCCGCTTCGTGGCCCCCAGCGACTGGCCCCTGTCGGCGCTGAAAGCCCAGTTCAATGGCCATTCGCCGGTGTTGCGGCACGCGCTGCGCACCGGCCTGGCGTTTGGCTGCGCCTATGTGCTGGCGCAGGTGCTGCCTTGGTCTGCCCACCCGCATTGGCTGGTGCTGAGCGTGGCGGTGGTGCTGCGCGGCAACCTGGCGCAAACCCTGGCACGGCG
>CAJDVP010000094.1_pt1 | contig 9595 bp, 8 predicted proteins | sample 7391311 | NCBI WGS metagenome assembly CAJDVP01 (sample SAMEA7055711, study PRJEB34461) | soil metagenome | biome: terrestrial ecosystem; feature: Peninsula; material: soil | place: Antarctica | collected 2016
GAGGCGGTCAAGAACCCGTTTTACCTGATGGCACCTGAATGGGCGCTGATCCCGCTGGTCGTGCTGGCAACGATGGCCACCGTGATCGCGTCGCAGGCACTGATCACCGGTGCTTTCAGCGTCACAAAGCAGGTGATCCAGCTGGGTTACCTGCCACGGCTGGATATCCAGCACACCAGTGTGCGCGATACCGGACAGATCTACATGCCGCTGGTGAACTGGGGCCTGTTCGCAGTCATCGTGCTGGCAGTCATGCTGTTCCGTTCGTCCAGTAACCTGGCGTCGGCCTACGGCGTCGCAGTATGTACCGACATGCTGATCACGACCATCCTGACCTTCTTCGTGATACGTTATGAGTGGCACTATCCCTTGCATCCTGACCTTCTTCGTGATACGTTATGAGTGGCACTATCCCTTGGCCTTGTGCCTGGCCGCCACCAGCGTGTTTTTTGTTGTGGATTTCGCGTTTTTTGCGTCGAACCTGATGAAGCTGTTCGAAGGCGGCTGGTTCCCGCTGGCCATCGGCGGCCTGGTGTTCACGTTGATGGTCACCTGGAAGGAGGGGCGGCATCTGCTCAACGAGGCGCTGCGCGCTGACGCAATCGACCTCAAGGCCTTCCTGGAGTCGGTATTCGTGGAGCCGCCCACGCGGGTGGCGGGAACCGCCGTGTTCCTGACCGCCGATACCGGGACGGTGCCCAATGCGATGCTGCACAACCTCAAACACAACAAAGTGCTGCACGAGAACAACCTGTTTGTGACGGTGCGCACCCACGAGGTGCCATGGATCGGCATGGACCGGCGCGCCGAGGTCGAGTCGCTCGGGCACAACTGCTGGCAGGTGTTACTCAATTACGGCTTCAAGAACGACCCTGACCTGCCCAAGGCTCTGCAACTGGTGCGCGCGCGTGGCTGCGAGCTCGACCCGATGACCACGAGCTATTTCCTGTCGCGTGACACGGTCGTGCCCACCATCGGCAGTGGCATGGCGCAGTGGCGCGAGAAGCTGTTCGCCCAGATGCATCGCAACGCGACCGGCGCAGCCGATTTTCTGAACCTTCCGAACAACGCAGTGGTGGAACTGGGCTCGAAGATCGAGATCTGAGGCGTGGCGGACCGCGGGATGTCCTACAGAGGAACGGCTTGATCGACGCTGTTGCAACGGGGATCGGTGCGTTAGCCTTGGCATGTCGTTTTTAAAGAGGAGTACCGTCATGAACAGCATTATTTACATCGTTGGCCTCGTCGTCATCATCGGCGTCATCCTTGGCTATTTTGGCCTGCGCTGATACTTGCAGAGCCTTTTTGCCCATGCATGGGGACATGCATTGGGGCTGGTGCACACCGATGTGCCCAGCGCGCTGATGTGCGTGCCATCGGTTCGGCAAAACTGAAGGTTTTAAACCCGACGTTCGATTGAGGCGCGATCAATGCGGCCTGCGGCACAATCGCGCATGCGATTTTTCCGCGACCTCAGCCTGTCGTCCTTCACCGCCGGTTTTGTTGCGGTCCTCGTTGGCTTCACCAGTTCGGTTGCCATCGTCTTTCAGGCCGCGCTGGCGTTTGGTGCCACACCGGCCCAGGTCGCCTCCTGGATGTGGGCACTGGGGCTGGGCATGGGTTTGTGTTCGTTGGTGTTGTCGCTGCACTGGCGCAAACCGGTGATGGTGGCATGGTCCACGCCCGGTGCGGCGGTGCTGGCCACTGCAGGCGCCGTGGGCGGCTACACGATGCACGATGCCGTAGGCGCCTTCATCGTGTGTGCTGCGCTCATCACCTTGTTCGGCATCACGGGCTGGTTCGAGCAGGCCATGCGGCGTATTCCGATGGCCATTGCATCGGCCTTGCTCGCCGGTGTGTTGACACGTTTTGGATTGCAAGCGTTTGTCGCCGCGCAGACGGCGTTGGGGTTGGTGTTGCTGATGCTGGCCACTTACCTGCTGGGCCGCCGGATCGCGCCACGGTATGCGGTGGTGCTGACCTTGGTGGCAGGTGTCGTGTTTGTGGTGTCGCGCGGGCAATTGGAGCCGACCCAGATCAGTGCCGGTTTTGCGATGCCGGTGTTCGTGTTGCCCCATTTCAGCTGGGCGGCTTCCGTCAGCCTGGCAGTTCCCTTGTTCATCGTGACCATGGCGTCTCAGAATCTGCCGGGTGTGGCGGTGATTGAGGCCACCGGTTATGGGGGGCCTGACGGGATTCCCGTGTCCAGGGTGATTACCGTCACAGGTGTCGTAACGTTGTTGCTGGCGCCTTTTGGCGCGTTTGCGCTGAACCTCAGCGCGATTACGGCGGCGATATGCATGGGTCGTGAGGCGCACGAAGACCCGGCCAAACGCTACACCGCTGCCGTCTCCTGTGGCGCCATCTATGTGCTGATCGGCATCTTCGGCGCTACCGTGACCGGCGTATTGACCGCGTTGCCGGTCGAACTGGTGGCCGCCATTGCCGGGTTGGCCCTGCTCAGTACGATCGGCAATTCCTTGTCGACGGCGCTGCAGGACGAATACCATCGTGAATCTGCGCTGATCACCTTTCTGGTCACGCTCAGTGGCGTATCTCTGGCCGGTGTGGGTTCGGCTTTCTGGGGTGTGGTGGCTGGCACACTGGCGATGCTGATGCAGGACTATCGTCGACGCGTGCTCTGATGGACGGGGCGCGTCAGGATATTGCGTCATGACCGGTTCCGGCCGTATCTTTGTCGAATCGGCACAATAACGCCACGACCGTAACCATCGTTCATGCCGCGCCGCGTGGTTTTGCGCCATCGACCGACCCATTTCTCATTTCATTTTTGCCATGCACATCCTGTTTGTTTCCGACCCGCTTGAATCGTTCAAGATCTACAAGGACACCAGCTTTTCGATGATGCGCGAGCTGCAAAAACGCGGCCACCGCCTGTCGAGTTGTGAGGTGACTGATCTTTCGTGGGTCCAGGGCCATCCGGTGTCGGCCGGTGTGCGTGACATCGTGCTCACGGGAGACGCGCAGCACTGGTTTGACGCCGGCGCCACCGGGCTGGATCGCCGGCGCAGTGCACTCAGGGATTTCGACGCTATCGTGATGCGCAAGGACCCACCGTTCGACACCGAGTTCTTTTATGCCACCCACATGCTCGAGCAGGCCGAGCGTGAAGGGGCGAGGGTGTTCAACAAACCGCGCGCGTTGCGCGACCATCCGGAGAAACTGGCGATCCTGGAGTTTGCCCAGTTCATCGGCCCGACGCTGGTCACGCGCAACGCGAAGGATGTACGCCGTTTCCATGCCGAACACCGCGACATCATTCTCAAGCCACTCGACGGCATGGGTGGCACCGGGATCTTCCGGGTACGCGAGGACGGAATGAATCTGGGCGCGATCATCGAGACGCTCAACCAGGGCGGCGCGCAGTCACTGATGGTGCAGAAATACCTGCCCGAGATCGTGCAGGGCGACAAGCGCGTGCTGCTGATCGGCGGCAAGCCGGTGCCGTTTTCGCTGGCGCGTATCCCGCAGGGCAGCGAGGTGCGCGGCAATCTGGCAGTCGGCGGCAAAGGCGTCGCGCAACCCTTGTCGACACGCGACCGCGAGATCGGCGAAGCGCTGGGGCCGGTGCTGGCTGCGCGGGGGCTGTTGCTGGTGGGGGTGGACGTGATTGGCGACTACGTCACCGAGATCAACGTCACCAGTCCGACCTGTTTTCAGGAAATCCACGACCAGGCCGGGTTTGATGTGCCGGCAATGTTTGTCGATGCGCTGGAGGCTGCGCTGGCGAGCGCTTGACGCTGGCAATCGGCGGGGAAGTCCGCCGTATTGGCGTGCCGCGCCGTACAGGCCAAGGCCATCCTTCAGCTTGTTGTTATCGCGATCGACCCGTTGCCTGCCACCACCTGTGGCGGACAAGTTCTGGCTTGCGGGTAACCCTGGACAAAGGTCATGAACTCTCCGGGTTGCATCGCAGTCCAGTTCTCGTTCGTTGTCAGGGGTTCGGTGACCACGATGGCCAGTCGGTCCTCGGCACAGTTGTGCTGTGACAGGTCCATCCGGATGTCTTCGTCGCGCAGGTGCACTTCGGCGAACGGATACTGGCGCACCAGGTAATGCAGCTTGGTGCTGGCGTGCGCCCACAAGGCCTGGCCGTTGCTGAGCAGAAAGTTGAATGTGCCGTGGGTTGCTATCTGCGGCACCAGTTCCTGCAGGGTGTTGCTCAGTTCGGCCACGCTGGGAACCCCGGCATGCGACTTGACCATTTCCTGCATCAGCCAGCAGAAGGCCCGCTCGCTGTCGGTGTCACCGACCGGCTGAAAATTGCCGTGCAGGTGGGGCGCATAGTTCTTCAGGTCGCCGTTGTGGGCGAAAACCCAGTAACGGCCCCACAACTCACGTACGAACGGATGCGCGTTTTCCAGCGTGATTGCTCCCACGGTGGCCTTGCGTACATGGGCAATCACGTTGTGGCTCTTGATCGGGAAGCTACGCAGCATCTGCGCCAGTGGCGAGGTGGCTGCGCTTTGCTTGTCGACGAAGTGGCGGATGCCGCGCCCGGGTCTTTCGCCTTCACTCTCAAAAAAAGCGATGCCCCAACCGTCCGCATGGTGATCGGTGGCGCCACCTCGCCGGGCGAAGCCGGTGAAACTCAGGGTCAGGCTGGCCGGTAACCGGCTGTTCATTCCCAATAACTGGCACATGGAGCGATGGCTTCCGGGCACCGGGGCGAACATCCGCCCGATATGGCGCACGCCAGAGTCTAGCTGCGCCCTGTGCGGGGGCCCGGCATTATTTCTCGGTTTGTTGCGGCGTCGCCGCATCGGCGATGGGTGCGCGCAGTTTCCAAGCCGCGAGCATGGCCAGCACACACAACGCGGTCAGCATCAGGAATGATTCGTTGAACGCCGCCAGCCGTGCCGGGCTGCTGGCCACGCGGGCAAGGTCGTCGCCATGCGCGGCGATCCGCCATTCCAGCACGATGCCGCACAGGCTGACACCGGCCGAGCCACCGAGCATGCGCATGAAATTGATGCTGCTGGCGCCCTGGGCGATCAGGTCCTTTTGCAGGCCGCGCATGGCCCCCAGGTTCAGCGAGGGCAGGATGAACCCCAGGCCGATACGGCCCAGGACGGTGAAGCCCACCACATACCAGACCGGCGTGTCCAGAGTGATCACCAGAATCAGCGCGAATGACACGGCCAGCAAGGCCAGCCCGAAAGTGACCAGGAGATGGGTCGACAGCTTGTCGGCCATGCGCCCAGCCAGTGAAATCGTCACCGCCAGCACAAGGCCCGAAGGCAGCAGGATGGCGCCAACGAACCCCGGCGACCACTCCAGGCCCACCTGCATGTAGACCGGCAGCAGATAGGTCGATCCGAACAAGGCCATGCCGTAAATGAAGGCGACCACGCTGCCCAGGGAGAAACGCGGATCGGCAAACAAGGCCTGGTTCATCAAAGGCGAGCCGGGTTCGCCGCGTGCCATGGCCTGGCTCAGGCGGCGTTGGCGCAGCACGAACCAGACGATGATGACAATCGCTGCGCCCAGCAGGGCAAATGTCTGCGGGCCCAGGTCATTGTGCAGTTGCACCAGGCCATTGAGCAGGCACAGGGTACCTGCGCCTGCCAGCAGCAGGCTGAGCCAGTCCATCGCCGGGGCATTGCTGTTGGCATCGCCACCGCCCGGCGACGACGTCGGCACATAACGTGCCGACAACCACAACGACGCCAGGCAAAACGGCACCACCATGAAGAAGATCGAACGCCAACCGAACCAGTCGACCAGCACGCCACCCAGGCTGGGGCCGAGTGCCGGCGCCAGCACCACGCCGGTGCCGAAGATGCCCATCGCCCGACCCTGTTCGTGTGGTCCGAAGGCGCGCATGATGACGATCGCAGGGATTGGCTGCACCACGCCGGCAGCAATACCTTCGATGACCCGGGCGATCAGAACGAGTGAGTAGTTGCTGGCCAGGCCACCCATCACGCCACCGACCAACAACAGCCACATGGTGCCGGCATAAGTGCGTCGGTATCCGAAGCGGCCCAGTATCCAGGGCGTCGTAAGCATCGCCACCGTCATTGCCATCATGAAGCCGGAGGCAACCCACTGCGCGCGCTCCTGCCCGATCTGGAAATACCGGCTGAGGTCCGGCACTGCGACGTTGACGATGGTCGAGGACATGATGCCCGCGACCGACCCCACCATGACGGCAAACAGCAGCAGCCAGCGGTACCGCGCACCGTGCCGCTCGCGCATTTCGGGCAGTGTGTTGGCGTGTTTCAACGGGTCTGCGCCATCAGGGTTGGCGCGATGGCTACGGTCAGGTTCTGGGCTCGGACCACAACTTGCCGCCGGTCGCCCAGTTCTCGCGCTTGACGTCGGTGATCAGGATGTCGACCGAATCGGCCGAACCCCCCAGCACTTCGACGGTGATGCGGGTGATCTCCTGGACCAGTTTCTTCTTTTGCTCGATGGTGCGGCCTTCAAACATTTCGATGTGGTAAGTGGGCATACGGGTTCTTTGTGAGTATTGGAAAAAAACGATGGTCTGATTGAGCCGGAGCGGTGTTCCACGGTGAAACTGCATCGGAAGGCTGATGGTTTTACCGGCCGTTCATTCTCGCGCAAAGGGTCGCAGACTGGTGCAATTGCGTCCATGACGCACCGGCGCCGTGTACCGGACAGGCGACAATGTTGCCCCGACTGCCGTGTCGCTTCTTCTCCTGCCAGTGCGCCGCCTCCTATCCTCTGCCGTCCGACTTGAGACCGCCGCCCTGTGGCAACTGGCCTGGCCGATCCTGATCGGTCAGCTGGCGACCATGGGCATGGGGGTGGCCGACGTGGCGATGGCCGGCCATGCGTCGGCGCAGGATCTGGCCGGTGTGTCCCTGGGCGTGTCGATCTGGCATCTGGTCATCATCACGCTGATGGGCATCCTGATGGCGGTCAATCCGATCGTGTCCCAGCATGTCGGTGCAGGCGAGTTCACACAGATTCCCGGCGTGGTGCGCCAGGCACTGTGGAAGGCTCTGGGCCTGGGCTTGATTGCGATGGTGGTCGCCAATAGCGCGGCGCTGCTGTTCGACCATATGGCAATCGAGCCGCAGGTGCACGATGTGGCCCGCGGCTACGTGCGCGTCATCAGCTTTGCGTTGCCGGCGTTTGCCTGTTACCGGGTCTTGTACGGCTACAGCGCCAGCATGGGCGAAACCAAACCACTGATGTTGATTGCGCTGGCCGCCTTGTTGCTCAACGTCGTCATCAACTACGTATTGATTTTCGGCAAATGGGGCTTCCCACGTCTGGGTGGTGTCGGATGTGCCTGGGCCACATTGCTGTGTGTCTGGTTTGATCTGGTGGCCGCGGTCTGGTGGATCCGACGTGCACCTGCCTACCGCAAGGCGCAACCGTTGAACGCCTTCGAACCGATACGGTGGTCACAGATCCGGGTATTGCTGCGGATCGGCTTGCCGATCGGTGTGACCTATTTTGCCGAGTCGAGCGCGTTCAGCTTCATTGCGCTGCTGATCGCAGGTTACGGCACCACGCAGGTGGCAGCGCACCAGATCGCGTTGAACTTTTCTGCCCTGGCTTTCATGGTGCCGATGAGTCTGGGTATTGCCTTGTTGACGCGGGTGGGGCAGGCATTGGGCGCGCAGGACCCGCAGGCTGCACGGTTCCGTTCCTGGCATGGCGTGGGGCTGGCGTTGTCGGTGGCGATGGTGTCGGCGCTGGGCATCGGGCTTTTTAATGGGCCGATTGCCAACGCCTATACGAGCGACGCAGATGTGGCTGCGTTGGCAGCGCATCTGCTGGTGTTTGCGGCATTGTTCCAATTGCCCGACGCGATCCAGGTCGCCACCAGTTGCGCGATCCGGGCCTACAAGGTCACCCGTCCGCCCATGCTGATCCATATGGCGGCGTTCTGGGGCATCTGTCTGCCACTGGGTGTCGTGCTCGGCCTGGCGCCGCAATGGCTGCCGTGGCGACCGGTCGAGGCCATGGCCGCGCAAGGTTTCTGGATCGCGCTGGTCTTGGGATTGAGCATTGCGGCGGCCGGGCTGGTCTGGTTGTTGAACCGCTTGTCGTTGCAGTGGATGCGCGCGGCGACCTTGCCCGAGGTGGTTGCCACGGTGCATTGAGAAGGAGCACACACGATGGTCAACGGAAACGCAGTACAAGGTTTCGAGGCGGTGCGAGCAGCATTTCAGGCCAATCTGGATAGCGGCCTGGAGCACGGTGGCGCGGTGGCAGTCTGGCTGGACGGCCAGCCGGTGGTCGATCTGTGGGGCGGCACGCGCGACCTGGCCGGCCGCGTTCCCTGGCAAAAAGACACGCTGGTCAATGTCTGGTCTGTCGGCAAGGGGGTGGTGGCGCTGGCCGTGGCGATGCTGGTCGAACGCGGTCTGCTCGACTACGACGCGCCGGTGGCGCGCTATTGGCCGGAGTTCGCCGCCAATGGGAAGCAGGGCATCACGGTTGACCAGGTGATGTCGCACCAGGCCGGGCTCGATGGCCTGCCGGTAGAACTGACCGACGCACAACACCAGGCCTGGTCACCGGTGGTCGCGGTGCTGGAGGCGATGAAACCCAACTGGGAGCCGGGCAGCGTCTGCGTCTACCACCCGGAGACGTATGGGTATCTGGCCGGCGAACTGGTGCGCCGGGTCGATGGCCACAGCATCGGACGTTTTGTTGCGCAGGAGATTGTCGAGCCACTGGCGCTGTCGTTTTACTTCGGCCTGCCCGAAGCGCAGGACCATCGGGCGGCCCAGTTGTCAGCCTCCGAAAAGGCCTACGATTGGGTCCGCCAGGGCAAGGCCAGTGCGTATCCGCATGCCTACCGCAACCGCGTGTTCTCCGCCACCGCACCCAATGACCGCAGCTGGCGTGCTGCCGAAATGCCGGCCGTCAACGGCCACAGCGATGCGCGGTCGCTGGCCAAGCTCTACGGGGCCCTGGCCATCGGTGGCACTATCGACGGCCACCAACTGGTGTCGAGTCGGACGCTGGCCAACGCTTGCGCGGAGCGATTCAACGGTGTGGACGCCTGCTCGGGCGCGCCAACCATCTTCGGCGCCGGATTTCGCATCGGCGCGACCGGTTTCGGCACCCATGTTGGCTCGGGCCATTTCGGGCACACTGGCTGGGGCGGATCAGTGGCATTTGCCGACCCTTCGCGCAGGCTGGGTTTTGCTTACGTGACAAATCGCATGCTTGAGTTCGATAATGGCATCGATCCTCGGCGCGCACGTCTGCTCGACGCGGTATATGCTGCCCTGTGATCGGTCTCCATCCGTCGCTGGAGGCGCTGCATTTGCGCAACAAAGACCGGGTTCGACGAGTGGTCGCTGCTCGATGGGCTTGTGTTTTTTCCTAAAGATGCATATCCTTTGCATCTATTAAGACGAACGTCTTCCTTCATAAGATTCCATCATAGGACCGACGCTATGGCCCTCATTGAACAAGCCGCTCCACTGACGCAAGCGCTGCAGCAGCCCTACCGTCACGGTTTCGTAACCGAAATCGAGTCCGATTCCTTGCCACCTGGCCTGGACGAAGGCACCGTGCGCGCCATCTCCTTGCGCAAGCGTGAGCCAGAATTTCTATTGAAATGGCGATTGAAAGC
>CAJDVP010000191.1_pt1 | contig 9546 bp, 5 predicted proteins | sample 7391311 | NCBI WGS metagenome assembly CAJDVP01 (sample SAMEA7055711, study PRJEB34461) | soil metagenome | biome: terrestrial ecosystem; feature: Peninsula; material: soil | place: Antarctica | collected 2016
CGCAAGATCCAGCTTGACCCGGCAGTGCGGCTCGAAGACGTGGCCAGCCTGACGCCGGGTTTCAGTGGCGCCGACCTGGCCAATCTGGTCAACGAGGCGGCCTTGAGAGCAACCCGACTCAAGGCCGACCGGGTGACACTGCCCGATTTCACGGCGGCGATGGAGCGCATCGTGGCGGGGCTCGAGCGGCGCAATCGCGTGCTCAACGCCAGCGAACGCGAGGCGGTGGCGTACCACGAGATGGGCCATGTGCTGGTGTCGCTGGCCCAGCCGGGCACGGAAGTGGTACACAAGGTGTCGATCATCCCGCGGGGCGTCGGCGCGCTGGGCTACACCATCTCGCGCCCGACCGAAGACCGCTACCTGATGACCGAGCCCGAACTCCAGCGCAAGATTGCAGTGCTCCTGGGCGGGCGCGCAGCTGAAAAGCTGGCCTTGGGTTTGTTGTCCAGCGGCGCGGCCGACGACCTGGTCAAGGCCACCGATATCGCGTATGACATGGTCACGCGTTTCGGCATGGACGAGGAACTCGGTTGCGTGGCGCTTGAGAGCCGGCGCCCGCAGATGCTGGAGGCCGTCGCTGGCCAGATGCAGCCATCACGTCAGCTGTCAGAAGCCACGCAGCAACGCATCGACGAAGCTGTCCGCGCCATCGTCATGTCCGGCTTCGAACGCGCGACCCGCATCCTTGATCGCAACCGCGTCTTGCTCGACCGTGGCGCGCGTGACCTGCTGGAGTACGAAACACTCGATGAATCGGCTATCCGCGTTTTTGCCGCCGAGGTGCAGCGCGATGGTTGATGACGCTGGCGCCGGCGCGCGTCACAGTTTGTCGTACCCGGAGTCGGCCACATCCAACCGATGTTCCAAGCCAAAACGGATCAGCGCCGCCATGTTGGGCAATTGGAGCTTTTCCTGTATGCGACCCTTGTGGGTGCTGATCGTCTTGACCGACAGGTTCAATGCCTGTGCAATGTCCGTCAACCGCTGGCCCGCCACAATGCGACTGAGCACTTCGAGTTCGCGGTCGGACAAGGCCGAGAGTCGGGGTTCGTGCGTCTGGCCATTGAGGCGCAGCACCACACGCTCGGCCAGGCTCGCCGACACATAAGACCCGCCGACGGCGACCTTGCGCACCGCAGCCACGAGTTCGGCTGCCGCGCTGTCCTTGGTCACGTAGCCGTTGGCCCCCGCCTTGAACGAGCGCATCGCGTATTGCTCTTCGCCGTGCATGCTGAGTACCAGCACCGCGACGACCGGAAATTCGGCCTTGATGCGTCGGATCAGGTCCAGTCCGCCCATGCCCGGCATCGACAGATCGACGATCGCCAGATCGAAATGTTGTTTGCGCAGGCGTTCGAGTGCCTCGAACGCGTTACTGGCTTCGGTGATCGCCCATTGATTGGCGATCGGGTCCAGCACCCGCTTGAGCCCTTCGCGCACGATCGCATGGTCGTCCACCATCAGCAGGCCGAATCGTCCGTCTGCTGGCGCCTGGCGCCGGTTCATGGATTTTCCTTGCGTGAAAGGGGCAGGCGCACCGTGATCTTGGGCTGACGCCCGGCGCGATCGGTTGCAGCGGTACCGCACGTCGAAAACCAGTTCCGGGCCTTGTTGGCTCAAACCAAGGGCGATCGAGGCAACGTCTTCGCGCCCGGCCAGATCGTCGACGATTTCCTGTGCCATGCGGTAGATCGCTGTCGACGTGCGTTCGTCCGGTACGGTTTGAGGGTCGCTCAGGTCAAGCTCGATGTCCAGGCCCAGGCGGCGTCCGCAATCATGGGCAAGCCATTCGATCGCGGCCCCCAGTCCCAGGTCGTCGAGCATCGGCGGACGCAGGTCGGCTGTGATGCGTCGGACGCTCTCCAACGCGATGTCCAGTGTCCCGAGCATGGCGCGTACGCGTTCGCCCTGCAATGCGGGATCCACTGGCTGGACCAAGCTTCCCAGTTCCATCTTCAGTGCGCTCAAGAGTTGACCCAGGCCCTCATGCAGTTGTCGGGCGACCTGACGGCGATAAACTTCGCGTGCATCATGCACGGTGCCTGCGATTCGCCTGTCGATTTCGGCCAGCTTGCGAATCGTGATGTCGGTCAGTGTCACCGACAATGCCTGCTCGGCGCCGGTCGACTGCGTCGAGGTCGAATCCAATTGCGCGTGGAACTTTTCGCCCGAGGCGCTGCGCAACTCCAGTTCGATGCGTCCGGGGCCGTCAACGTATAACGCCTGGCGTATGTGCCGGTGCCAGGCGTCCACGTGCGACGGGACAATGAAGTGCGAGAGGCTCCGTCCAAGCAGGGTATTGCGAGCCGCCCCGAGCATCCTGGCGCCGGTGAGGTTGACCGCTGTCACAATGCCTTGCGCATCCAGTGTGAAATATCCGATGGGTGCGAAATCGTATAGATCGGCGTAACGGTCGTGCGCGATGGCCAGCGCCATCTGGGCGTGGCGCAACTCCTCGTTCTGCATCTCCAGCTCGACCTGATGGACCTCCAGTTTGTGCGCCAGTTCGGCGTGCGAATATTTTCGCGTGCCGGTGTTGCGCGCCTGCGCGTGCTGGGTGCGCGGAATCGTGCTGACTTGGTGTGGGTTCGATTTAGCGTGACTCATGCGCGGGCCGTGGTGGTGATGGTCAATGGTTTCGACGCAGGTGCGCCTATTTCGTGGCCACCAGCGTGGCCTGTTTGGCCAGTGGCACCCGCACCCTGATCCGTGCTCCGCCAATGCGTGAGCTGCCGATCTCCAGTTGCCCGCCGAGCATGTATGCCCGTTCGCGTATTCCCTTGAGGCCGTGGGATCCTTCGCGCTGCAACGCTTTCTGGGCGAATCCGATGCCGTTGTCGTGCACGGTCAGTTCGAGGTCACTGGATCGTTGCCGCATGCGGATGCTGACCCGGGTCGCGTGGGCGTGACGCGCGATGTTGGTGAGCGCCTCCTGCACCATGCGGTAAAGGGCGATCGTCGTGCTGTCCGAGACGTCCGGATCCTCGGTGCCCAGATCCAGCCGAACGCTGATGTCCATGCGCTTGGCCCAATTCTCGGCGAGCCACTCGATGGCTGCGTTCAATCCGAGGTCGTCCAGCATCAGGGGCCGCAACTCCGTGGCGATGCGCCGCACTGAAGCAACCGTCTCATCGACCATGCCCATCATGGCGTCGATGCGCTTGGCGGAAACGCCCGTCTTCTGGAGCGACTTGAGGCTGGACAGTTCCATGTGCAGCGCGGTCAGGCGCTGTCCGAGCTCATCATGGAGTTCGCGCGCGATACGTCGACGCTCTTCCTCGCGCGCGTCGACAAGGCTGGCCGACAACTGGCGCAATTCTTGACGAGAGCGTTCCAGCTCTCTTCGTTCGTGCGAGAGGCCGGTGATGTCGGTGATCGCCATCTGCAGCGTCGTGCGTCCATGGTCGGGCAAGGCAGAAATCGCGATCTCGACTTCCCGCATCGTGCCATCTGCATGCGCGATGCTTTGCACACCCGCTGAGGCCGGCCCTTCCATCGCCAGTGCGCGTTCCACGGCATTCCGCACCGACGCCTGCGAGGCGCGTTCGATCAGCGAATAGATCGAGCGACCAATGAGTTCCCGATTGCCGTTGGTACCAAACAGCGTGGCGCATGCGCGGTTGGCGAAGATGATGGTTTCCCCGTCGATGACCCAGATGGCAATCGGCGCCATCTCGAAGACGGTGCGCAGGCGCCGGTTCAACGCATCGATCTCGTTGTGCAGCGCGCTGGCCTCGGACAAATCGCGGATCAAGACCGTGAACATCTGCTGCGGCCCGAGCGCACCCAACATGTCGAGGCGCGAGATCTTGGCCTCCATCGGAAATTCTTCTCCGGTCATGCGCAAGCCCATCAACGTCGTGTGGTCGCCCATCAACCTCTCGACGGTGCCGGACTTGGCAAATTTGCGTACATGCGCGATATGGCCACGACGCAATCGTGCAGGAAGCAGAACGGAAAGGTTCTTGCCAAGCGTATCGCTCGCGGAGCGCCGGAACATGCGTTGCGCGGTCGGGTTGATCATCACGATGCGCTGCGCTTCGTCGATCGTGACGATGGCTTCGCATGTCGCCTGCACGATGCCCTCGTCCAGGAAGGACAGCGGACCTCGCGTGCCGTCGGCCCCGGGGGTCAACAGCAAGTCGCTGGCTGGCAGCATACCGTCAGCAAATACGCCCAGCGCAGGCTCGTTCATCCTCAGTCCCTTTTCGGTCTACACAGTCAGATCAGATCGTGTTCAACCCGATCTTAAGGGCCCGTGCGTACCGTGTACGTTCTACACGGCTTGGCGTTGATCGTGATCATGTGCCCGGTGTTGGGAGCTGGCATGATCTTGGCAGCGCATGGCTATGGATGCATTCGGACTATTCCGAATCTGGTGTCATCCAATTCTGATTCGGAAGAGAACAAGCCGATCGTTTCTCAGCCCCATCACCGATTGTCTTGCTCCGCGTTGGCTGGCACAGTGAAACGCGAGTTCTGCGAGTCACACATCAAATCAGGGAGAAAGTTCATGGCCATAGCGACAAGGGTTCAGGCGGATCGGCTCGGAGAAGGAATCGTCAGCAGATTTCCCAGCTTGACGTCCGAGGGGCAAGGTGGCATGCGTGAATTGCTCCAACTGCTGGGTGGGGTGGGCGTAGCGCAGGGGCCGGGCATGGATATGCCGGTGCCAGTCCGCCGATTGCATGAAGGTGATAGTCTGTTCCACGAGGGTGCGTCAGCGGATGGCATCTATTTTGTCCGTGCCGGAACCTTCAAGGTTTTCTGCACCGCGGAGGATGGTTACGAACAGGTGCTGGGGTTCAGTGGCCGCGGCGAACTGCTCGGCTTTGACGCGATCGGCTTGGGCCATTATGCCAACCAGGCGGTGGCGCTGGAGGAGTCCAGTGTTTATGTCGTGCGGTTGCGCGACTATTTTTCCATCTCGCCACGTAGTCCCGTGCTGGACCGTGCAGTGTTTCGGGCGGTCAGTGAAGCGCTGCAGCAACGCAGTGAGTTGGCCGACATGATGGCCGCTGTCGCGGCGGAAGTGCGGCTGGCCCGTTTCCTGGTACATGTGTCGCGCCGCATGGCATCCAACGGCCTGTCGTCTCGCGAGTTTCATCTGCGCATGAGCCGGCGTGACATCGCCAGTTATCTGGGAGTTGCCCATGAAACGGTCAGCCGTTCTTTTACGGCCCTCGTCAAACTGGGGTTTGTCAGCGTGGACAACCGCGCGGTGGACATTATCGACATGGATGGGCTGAAGGCCTTTTCTGCGTCCACACGCAAGCAGACCGAAGACGGAAGCCGGGCGCACAGTAGCCGCGGTCCAGCAACGCGCAACTACACGATGCCATTGATGGCGTGAGAAATTTCACTGCATAACCGGGCTAGCGCGGGTACGGGTGCTGCCTCTTGCAGGAGCAGAAGGTGTCGGTCGGCACCTCGGTAGTGATCATGATCCGAATGCAGATGAAGGCTGGTCCGCGGCTGACTCGCCGGTATTGCCTTAACAAGTTGCGCAGGGTCAAACTGAGCGCAATTGAGCCGTCTTAGGATGAGCTTGGTTGCTTCCCCGCGCTGTCGCTTTCTTGACTCACCATCCCAGGAGATTCCCATGATGTCCAAACCCACATCGCCCTCATACTCGCGCACGCTGGCGGCGGCGCTCGCGCTTGCCTTCGGGCCGATGATTGCCCATGCATCCGGCTTCCAGCTCAGTGAGACTTCGGTGTCCGGACTGGGTAATGCGTATGCCGGTGGGGCCGCAGAGGCGCAGGATGCGACGACCGTGTGGTCCAACCCTGCCGGCATGTCGCGTATTGGCGAGAGTCAGGTGAGCGGTGTCCTGCACCTGATCACGCCGTCGTTGAAGTTTCGCAACGACGCATCGAAGCCTGCAGCGGCTCAAGGTCTGGGCGGTAACGGGGGCGATGCCGGCAGCCTGGCGCCGGTGCCCAATTTTTACTTCGTCAAGCCGATCGACAGCAAGATCTCGATTGGCCTGGGCGTCACCGCGCCATGGGGCCTGGTGACCGAATACGACGCAGGTTGGGTCGGCCGCTTCCAGGCCATCAAGTCAAGCATCAAGACCATCAATGTGAATCCGAGTGTGTCGTGGAAGGCGTCGGATTCACTGGCGCTGGGTCTGGGCCTCAATGTCCAGCATATGTCGGCCGAGTTCACCAACCAGGTCAACTATGCTGGTGCCTTGCTGAGTGCGGCCGCGCTCAATGGCATCGCGCCGGGAAGTGCCGGTTTCAACGCTATCGCCGCAGCCACTGCGGGCCTGGAGTCGGGTGCGCGTGTGAAGGGGTCGGACAATGCGTACGGCTGGAACGCCGGCCTGTTGTGGAGCCTGGACGAGAACACCCGCGTCGGGCTGCACTACCGCTCGAGCATGAAATACCGTCTCGAAGGAACGGCCGGTTTCACGAATCCAGCGATTCCGGGTGGTGCACCGGCGGTAACCGCGTTGCTGGCCAACGGCGTGAATTCGACGCGTCTATTCGACTCCAGGATCACTTCCGACGTAAAGATTCCGGCATTCGTCAATCTGTCGTACTTCACGCGGCTCGATGACCGGTGGGACCTGATGGCCGATGCGCAGTGGACACAGTGGTCGACGATCAAGAACCTGACCTTCATACGCACCAATGGCGTGGTGCTGCAAAACACCCCGGAGAACTTCAAGAACACCTGGAAGCTGGCGGTTGGCGCGAATTACCACTACAGCCCGCAATGGACATTTCGTGGCGGCCTGGTGTTCGACAAGAGCCCGGTGCAACAGGTCGATATGACGGCGCGCCTGCCCGACACCGACCGGACCATGCTCACGATGGGCGCGCAATACACGATCAACCCGAAACTCACGCTTGACATGGGTGCTGGTTACGTCTTCATGAAGACGGCCAGGATCAATGCGAACGGTGGCAACCCGGGTGACCCGGCCGCGGCCTTGGCCAATGGCCTGCTCAGCGGTCATTACGATAGCCGGGCCGTCATCCTGTCGGCGCAGCTCAACTACCGGTTCTGAGTCGGGGCCTGTTCACATGCGTATGCGGATGTGAACAGGATGCCGATCCCCAGATCGTGTGGTTGGCGCCAAGCATGGCTGTCAGGTTGACTGCTATCGTCATGCTTGATCGGAGGGTCCATGGACAGTTTCGACGTATTCAATGGGGATGCCGATGGCCTGTGCGCCTTGCACCAGTTGCGCCTGGTCGAGCCACGCGAGGCGACGCTGATCACCGGGGTCAAACGCGACATTGCGCTGTTGCAGCGGGTGCCGCTCGTGCATGGCGCGGTGGTGACGGTGCTGGACATATCGCTGGAGCGCAACCAGGACGCGTTGGCGGCGCTGCTGGAGTCCGGCGCGCAGGTGGAGTACTTCGATCACCACTACTCCCGGCATCTTGGTGGGGCGCAGCGCGTCTGGGCGGTGGTCGGTGCGTTCGGCGACAACATGGCTGATGTGGCGCGGCACCTGGCGGGATCGCTGGCCTTGTCGGAGCCGCAGATCGCGGCACTGCAGGATCTGGGCGAATGCCTGAACTACAACGCCTACGGTGACTATGAGCAGGACTTGTTTGTCGCGCCAGCCGATCTGTACCAACAGCTACGCCAGCATGGCGATCCTTTCCGATTCATCGCGCATGCGGCGGCGCTGCCCGTCATCCGGCAGGGGCGGCAGGCCGACCTCGCGTTGGCACGTGCGATCGAGCCGCATACTGCATGTGATGGTGGTCAGCTGTTCTTGTTGCCCGATGCTCCTTGGAGTCGGCGCGTGCGTGGCGCCTTCGCAAATGCCCTGGTGCAGGGTGCCCCCGAACAGGCGCATGCCGTGTTGACAGCCGATGGCCAGGGCACTTATGTGGTCAGTGTGCGCGCGCCGCGCAAGGCATTGCAGGGCGCAGCGGAGTTATGCCGGCAATTTCCCGGCGGAGGTGGGCGCGCGTCTGCGGCCGGCATCGATCGGCTGGCGCAGCATCAATTGGCCGACTTCGTGCGCGCCTTCGCGCAGACTTATTGCAGTGGCCACATGTATTGAGGTCTCTGCCGCGGCGGGCAGGTAGACACCTGCCAATGGGTCTGCGTTGAGCGACGTCAAGCTGGATCCAGCCCCAGGTCCTAGCATGGGATGTCTGGTTCGGCATACATTTTCCCCAGCACCCGAACAGGAGCACGCATGAACAAGCTGACCGAGATTGCACTTGATGATGAGGAGCAGGTGCTGGTGACACGACTAGTGTTCTCTCCTTGTCTGCGTTGATCACATGACGGTTGTTTTTGATCCCCTGCGCCTGGCCAAGGTGTCCTGGGATGTGAGTTGTGCGAATGCACAAACGCCGCAGGCAATCGCCCAACTCCAGCGGAGCCGATTGATGACGTTGCTCGACTCTGCCAGGCGGTCGCGCTGGTTGCAGGGCCTTGTGCAGGGACGTGCGGGTGATGCCATCGCGCTGCAGGATTTGCCGGTGATGCACAAGCATGAGCTGATGGCGCGTTTCGATGACTGGGTCGCCGATCCGGAGCTGCGCCTGCCGGAGTTGTTGGAATTCACCGCTGATCCGGACAATATTGCCCAGTCCTTTCTGGGTCGTTACCACGTCTGGGTGAGTTCCGGCACCAGCGGCGAACCGGCGGTGTTCGTGCAAGATGCCAGCGCAATGGCGGTCTACGACGCGCTTGAAAGTCTGCGGCGTGCCACACCCGCACTGTCGATGGGTTGGCCTGACCTGATGGCGCTGGGTCAGCGGATCGCGTTTGTCGGCGCGACCAGCGGGCATTTCGCCAGCATGGTGTCGATGCAGCGATTGCGCCAGATCAACCCATGGATGGCGCATTCCCTGCGCTGCTTTTCGATCGAGCAGCCGGTGGCCGAGCTGGTCCAGGCGCTCAATGATTTTTCACCGTCCGTGATTGCCAGCTATCCGACTGCGGCTGCGATGCTGGCGGACGAGGCCGACCGCGGGAGCCTGCGTGTGCGTCTGCGTGAAGTCTGGACCGGCGGCGAGACACTGGGCAGTGCGCAGCGCGAACGGATCATGCAGACGCTGGGTTGTACTGTGCGCAACAGTTATGGTGCCTCCGAGTTTCTGGCGATGGGCTGGGAGTGCGCGCACGGCAACATGCATCTGAACGCCGACTGGGTCATCCTGGAGCCGGTCGACCGCGCATATCGGCCGGTACCGGCAGGTACCATGTCCCACACCACCTTGCTGACCAACCTGGCCAACCATGTGCAGCCCTTGATCCGCTACGACCTCGGGGACCGGATCAGTATCGCGGTCCAGCCCTGCGCCTGCGGTTCACCACTGCCCGTGATCGAGGTGCAGGGGCGCCATGACGATGTGCTGGTGATGGCGGGCCGGCGGGGACGTCCGGTCACTGTGTTGCCGCTGGCCCTGAGCACGGTGATGGAGGATGACGCGGGTGTGTTCGACTTCCAGTTGCATCAGCGCGATGCCCAAACGCTGGTATTGCGCCTTACGCTAAGAGGACCAGAAGCCAGTGCGGCGGCCGTGCGTTGCCGGTTGGCGTTGCGCCGATTCGCCA